>OLGZ01000058.1_pt1 | contig 106771 bp, 97 predicted proteins | sample 1605981 | NCBI WGS metagenome assembly OLGZ01 (sample SAMN03283291) | human gut metagenome | biome: human-associated habitat; material: feces | host: Homo sapiens | place: Peru | collected 2012
CGCACGGTGGTGTGAGAGGTCGGGAAATTTAGTTAAATTTCCCTCCTACTCGATTCCATTCGTTGACAGTTTCGACAGAGGTATTGGTGATCATGGCAATCTGCTCTACGGGCATACCAATGCCATACATATTGACAGCGTGCTCCCGACTGGCTTCCAAGGCACCCTGATCGTATCCGCGCTTTTCTCTGGCATCCAGTTTTTCGTTAATGATCGCTTCTAAGGCTTCGCTCATATAAGTTCCCTCCTGTTTGAATAATAATTGATTTGCCTGTACGACAATCTCTACGATAGAGCTGCATAAGGGATTGTCTTTATTTTGCTCATATTCCAATAGCATTCGTTCAATGATCTCAGGGTCGTCCAGCTTGTTGCTTAAGACCCGCAGCCACAGATTTTCTTCGATGGACAGCTGAGATAATACAACGATCTGCATCGGAATAATATCGCCGTAGATGTAGTAAATACCAGGGGCAATGCAGTGTACTTTATAATGTAGTCCCCATTCCAGATACCGCATCAGATTCAGAGGATATTTGGTGGTAGCGAAAGTCAGTGTGATGTCCTGAATCTTCCGTTCGTTAACAGTAGCAGTGTCGATCTTGTACAGGCAGGCGTAAGCATAGCCATTATAGAAATCATCGATACTCAGATAATCAGAAGGACTCTTATATTCGATAATATTGTATTTGCGGAAAATTCTTCCAATATTTTTTCGAATATGGTAATCGTCGTCCTTTTTCAATACGATGACATCAATCTGCTTAGGCTTGGTGCCCAACTGGTATTCATTTTGATAGGTCAGCTTGTCTTTTTCGGCGTCCAGATCCACCTGTATCCCGGCAAAAAATGCAGGATGCCACTGGAGTAATTTTGCCCTGTTTTCCATAAAACCTCCTTGAACGTAACAAGTCAGGATTCTCAAAAATCCCTGCGATATATGTGTGATAAAAGAAATGGAATAAAAGCATGAATTTCTGAATCGAAAACGGGAAACCCGAAAACAGATGCTGAGACCAGCCTTTGAAATTTTCTCATAGAATAAATGCTTTGTGTACATGATAGCAAGAGAAGCAGAGGATGTCAAGACAGAATTAACTTCGAAATTTTAAGATGTTTTCGATGATAAGGCAGAGTTGTTTCTGATCTTTTAAAGGTTGTCGAACAATTAGATCATAACAGGCTTTTGCTTCTTGATTTTTGGCATCGGAAGTATGGATGTTATAAAAGAGTTCATCCATAGGAAGATCGAGTGCAAGACATATTTTTTCTAAGCTTTCAATTGTAATATTTTTCTCTCCCCGTTCTACTTGCCCAATATATGTGGGATGAACATCTGCTAATTCGGCAAGATGTTCCTGAGTATATTCAAGATCAATTCTTCTTCGGCGTAAGCGATCACCAACGCATATAGTAATTTTGCTCATAACATACCTCCAAATAGATACTATAAGTATAATGAATAAGCATAAACAGACTATTGATATTTAAAACATGAAGATATATACTATAAATATTCAAAAACAATTTATTTATACTAAGAATATTTTAGATAATAAGGAGGAAGGTATGGCATCGATTATGGAAGAACGAACACTGTTAAAGGTAGAAGAAAAAATAAAGGCGGTGTACGAAAAAATAGGGAAAAAATATTATGAGGAAAATAGAAGTGATTTAAGGGATATATCGTATCAACAGTATTTTGAAGAAATAAAGAAAGTTAATGAGGAAAGGAATAAACTTGAACTCCAAAAGCTTGCAATGCAGGGGAAAAAGAGATGTTTAAATTGTCAGGCAATCGTATCTATAGAAAGTAAATTTTGTAATATGTGTGGACAGAAAATGGAAGAGATAGTAATACCGGAAGAAAAGCAGGAAACTGTTTCGGTGAGAAGATGTTCGGAATGTGGAACTGAATTAGAAGTAGATGCGATGTTCTGTCCAAACTGTGGAAGAAAATATTAGAAAATAGCAGATGTAATTAATATTATCACAAAAGTGGGAGGATAAAATGTTTTGTAGTCAGTGTGGAAAACAAATAGAAGATAATGCAAAGTTTTGTAAATATTGCGGAAAGTCATTAATTCAACAAAATGAACCACTTAGAAGTCCGACGATATATTATAATGAACAAATGAATTCTGCAACAATGGTTCATTTGGATTCTAAGACGATATATGCCGTTTTAATGATTGTTTCTACGATATTTGCTGCAATGGGTGGTTTACTACCGAGTTTGTCTGTTTCTGTTTGGAGTTATTCGAAAGAATGTAGTGTTAAAGATATTTGGAAACTTGCATCTTCTCTCGAGGATTGGGGGATTGAAGATGTGACGTTTCAAGCAGTTTTAGGGGTAGTAAGTTTTGCATATATATTAGGTGCTATTGCGGGAGTAATTATGCTAGTGGCTTTATTAAATGGAAAAAAGAAATATGATTTAGCAAACCCAGCATTAGTAAATTCATGGTCTTGCATAGTGGCGGATAGCATCATGATTATTACATGTAAAGTTGCAAATAATATAACAGCAGATGAATTTTATGGAGTTAAATTGTTTGAAACACCCCTGATGGGATGGCTTCTTTTGATCGTTCCACTGATAAATATATTTATTTTTGTAAGGGGATATTTAGGAGAGAATTCTGTTAGGAAAATGTCTCAGAGTTTTCAAGAGGAAAATGAGAGAATTGTGGAAGAGAAAGTCTGCCTGGTGTGTAAGACAAGATATACATTAGGCAGTAAATGTCCTAAATGCGGTTCGACAGCAGTTGAAAAATAAAATCAAACGAGGAAAAAACAAATGAATAAAACAAAATTGGGATTTACGAATTCTTTTTTAGCAGCAATTATTTTCATAAGTGGAATCACAACGCCGTTGCTGATGTTTGGACTTATAGTTTATGTATTGATATTTGAAGAGGACAATTATGTAAAGATATCTGCGAAAAGAGCAGCGACGATATACTCAGTGTTTGCAATAATAAGCGGTGTATGGAGTGTGATAGATGATTTGATAAGACTTCTGATGAGTGAACTTGGAAATTATCCGGCAATATACAATAAAATAAATATGGTAATTACGTTATTGGAGGCGGGAAGTTTTATTGTTATGGCTTTTCGCGCTTATACAAACCAGAGTGTCACAACAGAGGGAAATCAAATTGACAGAGTGTTGGATGGCATGGCTATATCAAGGGTAATTGTTACACAGGGATCCGAAAATCCTTTGAAACAGGAAGAGTATACATACTGTTCGAATTGTGGAAGTAAAATGCTAAAAACAGATGTTTTCTGTAATCATTGTGGCACTAAAAGAGAATAGGAATGGGAATATGTATTGTTATAATTGTGGAAAACAGATTCGGGATAATTCGAGGTATTGCAAATTTTGTGGCACAATGATACAGAGAGAGCCTGATCAACTTTTAGATCGAGGCGATAATATGGAAAATGTGAGTGTGTCTCAGAATTATGGCTATGGAAATTTCATTGCTTTATTAACAGTTGTGATGTTAATGGTAGTGGGATTATGTTACTTGCTTCCGATAGTTAAAAGCGAGACACGTCTGGAAGTACAAGAATATAATATTTTCTCTTTTACACAAGATATTATATATGATAAATATACATTTAATTACCCGGTTGAACAGGGACAAGCTGAATGGGACAACGGAGTTTGGAATGCTAATGGGGAAGTGGTATCTGTATTTGAATATATGCATGGAAAATCATTAGAAATGGGCGATGCTGGTTATACAGAATTTATGTATAAAAGTTCTCTGACATTATATTGGATTGCATTAGTTATGATGGGTATCAATATTGTTTTAATAGGATATTCAATAATACGAGTGACTAGAAGGGATACGCTCCTAGAGGAAATGATACAACAAATGTTATTTTTAGAGATAGCACGATTGGTAATCATAATAGGTCTGATAAAATCTATAGTTAAAGGAGTACCGGAAATATTTGCACAATATGATTATTGGTTCGGAGAAATGGAAACAGCAAATATTACGGTCTATCCGTTTTATCTTGTGCCGTTGATTTTAATGATTCTTCTTTTAATTATCAACAAAATGTATTCTAAAGAAAAATAAAGTATAAGGGGTAAATTATGTTTTGTAAATATTGTGGAAATGAAGTAAAAGAGGGAACAAAATTTTGCACAAAATGCGGACAAAGAATTTTGGAAGATGAGGAAAGAAAGGAAACATTAAGTACTAATAAAGAGCATAGGATATTGCAGCTAAAAATCATCGCAATTATTGCAAGTATGGTAATTGGAATATTATTTTTTTGGATGAGTATGCATGATCATACAATTAGCGAAGATGAACTAAAAAATTTAATAGATAAAGAGGAAATTGCAAAACTGGATGTGGGTGGAACAGAAATGCTGCTTATGCCGGAAAAGGTATCGATTATTTCAGAAAATAAAGATGAAATTGCCAATACTTACGAAGTTATATGTAGAAGTACAGTTTCAAATGAAATAGTCGAATCTGATATTCAATGCAAGCTTACGCTGGAACAGCAAGATAAAAATTGGGTGATTATAAATAGTGAGCTGTTGGAAATTTTGGATACTCGTCCGGTGAAAGGGGTATCAGGAGAATATAAAGAGAGGCTAATAGAAGTACTGAAAGAGAAATATCCACAGATAGTATTTGAGGATGAAAATGTAACCTATAATATTACAAATCACATTACAAAATTAGAAGATAAAGAGGATGCCATGTTTTATGATTATACAATTGATACTTCTACAGCGTATATATCCGGAGAAGTAGTCATATATTATTCTTTTTCTAAGAATGGAATGTGGATATTAAGTAGCTCGAACAATAAAACGAATTCCTTTGAATGGAAGGCTGAGGAAAAAGAAAATTATACTGATGAGATAAATGAGGAAGAAAGTATTTCACAAACAGACAGTGTTATAGCGCAGGGAGGAACGGCAACAGGAATTATAGAAGAAAGGTTTATGGCTGCGGATGCAAATGTAGGTGGAATGGATACAAGCTATTATGTATTAGTGTTTGATACACCTGTTAGCATAGATGTGTATGATGTAGATGAAGGCGGCGTATATGTCGATGACAATTATGGAGACGGATACAAGGAGATTCCTATATCTCTTCAAGACAATGTAGATTTGAGTATATATGTAGGAAGACGGGTAAGTGGTAATCTGACTGCGTCTCAAAGCTATACACGAATGGGAGTAACGGCGGTAATTACTAATATAAGTGTAACAAAATAATTTTTTAGTCTGTAAATAACAACAAATCGAGGAAGTACATATGTATTGTAAAAAATGTGGAAATGAGATCAAGGAAGGAATGATATTTTGCACCAGGTGCGGAAAATCAATACTTTCAGAACAAAAGGACGTAAATAATATAAAAAAATCCTTTAGAGATAATAAGAGGGTTTTAATGATGATGCTGGTGTTCGCGTTAATTCTTTTGGTAGGTGGAGTAATATTATTTACAACTAGGAAAACTCTCGATGATAAAACAATTCAGACGTTGTTAGATGAAGATAAGGATTGGAATATCAATATAGATGGGACGAATGTTTCATTAACATTGCAGAGGACAGATATACTTTCAAAAGATAAAAGGAAACAAGGAACAGGATATGAGGTCGTTGGAAATGCTTTACTTTCTAATGGACAGATAGAAGCAGATGTAGAGTATAGTTTTTCAATAAACAAAGAAGATGAAAAATGGATAATAGTAGATAAAAAAATTCTGCAAGTTAGTGATATACGTCCTTTACGCGGAGTGGTAGAGCCATATGCAGGAGACATAAAACAGGCTATTAAAGAGTTCTATCCGCAAATAGATTGGACATTTAGTAAATCGTCACTTTTTCTGAAAAATTTTGATTATGATTTTCCTATCAATTGGGAATTGCGGGAGCAAGGAACCGATTTAGAAGGTAAAACAGATTATTTACTATATTCATATAAAATAAATACATTCAGTGGAGACATTAGCGGACAAATTAGAATAGACTACAACTTTGTGGATGGTCAATGGGAGCAAAGCAATATAACGCAGATTAGCTCGGATTTTGAGTGGAATCTTACTGGATTATGGGAATTTGATATCTTCACTTATTATGTAAGTGTTTATTTTGAGGATGTTGATTTTGAAACACATGTAGCGACTTTGTTATGTAAGGGAGGATATATCCACGGGGATGAACAGTCTGGTCATTATGAAGAATTTAAAATAAATTTTGAAGAAAATGAAGATGGTTTATACTTTGATCCATTTAATGTATCGGATACTTATGGAAAAGGAACTACAGAAATTCATTTAGTTGCGACAATGGAGGATCTTAGATATTGGCGACCTGCAATGTTTGCAAATATGGATGATGTGTTGGATGGAGCAGGTGGAAAAATAAATAATAGTGAAGCTAGTGCGGATGATTCATCAGTTAGGGCACAAGTAACTATTAAACAAGGAGATTTAGTAGAGGGAACTATTGAAAGAGTACCTTTTACCAACAGTGATTTTTTACTTGTGTTTGATCAAAAAGTAAATTTTGAAGTATGGGATGTTTTGGAAGAAAAAACAAAGGTAACACAGGATGTTGATGCTGTAGCGGTCTATTCATCATTGGTTGCGAATATGGGGGAGAAAGACCTTACACCATATGTGTCAAAAAGGGTTACATGTTATTTATATGCATCAGAATATGAAGGTCAGATAGGTGCAGAAATGATAGATTTAAATTGGGCTGATGGAGAAGAAAAGTGGCAGTTATCGGAAACAGAGATTGAAGAAGAGGTATTAAGAATAAGAGAAGTGTGGACAGCTGACCAAAATGATGCTAGCACTGGGCTTTTTGATGTGCATACGGATGATAAGGGAATTAAGTACTATAAACAGAATGGGGATACAAAACTTGTTGTGGTACCGCAGGGAGTATTCGGAGACTACAACATTACTTTTCAGATTGAAAATGGTGTTGTTACGTTTGCGTATTATATGAATGAGAATGAACAAAACCGACTTTATTTGAAATATCAAATGCTTTTTAGATGGAATGAAACGAAATCGGGTGAAGAAGCAGTGATTCATAATAATGAGTTTGAAAATCAGCAATTTAAGGATTGGGAAGACGAAGTATTGGCTGATTATATTTTATTGGATATTTATTAGGAGGGAGCAAATATGTATTGCGGCAAATGCGGAAAACTAATTTCAGATAATTCAAAATTTTGTAAATATTGTGGAGCTATAGTAAATGCGGCGGAAGATGTAAATGCGGAGAAAACATTTGTAAAGGAGCAGGTTAGATTTGGGAAAAATAGTATGTTAAAAGATAGAAAACTGATAAGTATTATTGCTATAGTAACTGCTGCTATTTTAATTGCTTGTATTGGATTACTTCTATGCTTGCATAAAAAAATTGGAGAATCAGGAAATTTAGTTGGAAACAATAGAATTGTTAATATTGAACAAATAGATGGAAGAGTATGTATTTTGGGACATCCTGAGAGATGTCATGGTACATATATAATAAGAGATTATGATGTTAATGGAAATGAATATTCGACAGTAGAGAGAAACTATAGTCTTTTTGTAGATGAAGCAGAAATGAATATATATGGACAAAGTGATTCTGCGGAAAATGGAAATATCATTTACAGATATGATTATGATGAAGACGATATTTTGGAATGGTGTACTATAGAAGCAAGTGGAATGGTGATAAAAATAGGATACTATTGTTACGATGGGGGAATGGATGCAACTTGGTATGATGATGGAGGAAATATTGTATTAACGGAAAAATATAAGTATACCTATGATGAAAATGGGAATATTATATCATATTTGTGCGATATAGAATCTGACATGATTTCGAATCAGAAAAACACAACTACGGCAGAACTTACTTATGACGATGATAATCATCTAACGTCAGAAAATTTATATACAGATAGTGAAATTGACCAAATAAGTCTTAGATATGATGAAGATGGTAATCCGATATATTATGAAAATAGTAAATATATCAATGGGAAATTGGCGGAGATAATAACTTTGGAAATAGTGCTGGATGATTTTTAAAGAGGAGTAAAAAATGTTTTGTAAAAATTGCGGAAGAGAAATTAACGATTCAAAATTTTGTATGTACTGTGGAACAAAGCAGGAAAGCAATATCGTAGTAATGCCAGCTTCAGAGAATACAATTCGTGACAATACAGAAAAGAGTAGAGAAGAAAAACAAGTGGATCATAATAGCAGAAAAAATATAAAGGGCATTCTATTTGCGTGTTTGCTTATAGTGATCTTACTGCTTATAGGGATGGGGCTGCTTTGGATAGCAGGACGTAGCAAAAGCAGTGTCTTTTTGAAGCTGTTGGAACAGGGAAAGGTTGAGGAAGCAAAGGAATATTATGATGATAATTTGGCAGGTGATGCTCCAGAGACCAGTAAAGCATATGAGGCAAGTAAGAAAGAAATAGATAATATTGTAAGTGAATATTATGATAATGCTATTTTATACGATGATGCAATTGACAAATTAAATATATATAGTGATTTTTACACAGAGAATGTGAAAGAAGCCAAAGAAAAAATAGATAATTTGAAAGCTTCACAAGATGCATTCCGGAATGCAGAGACTGCGTATGATGAACAGAATTATCAAAAGGCGTATGAAGAATATCAAAAGGTAATCACTGAAGACGAGAATTATGAAGAAGCAAGAAAAAGAATGGCAGAAAGCTATAACGTGGTGTATCAGCAGATAAAAGATACAGCAGCTCAAAAAGCAGCAGAAGGAAAACTATTAGATGCAGTGGAGTATTTGAGTGATCAGATTATGAGTTTGAATACGGAAGACCGCGAGATAGTAACGGAAGAAATCCAGAAGTATAAAGAGCAATATGCGGAACAGCAATGGGAACAAATTAAAGAAATCGAGGACTATGAACAAAAGTATACAGCAATATTTCAACTAGAAGAGGAAGTAGGAAATATTGAAGCTTTGAGAAAGATGAAAGAAGAACTAGATGCGGACTATGAGAATTATATGGTAGTACAAGTGAATTCTGCATTAGAAACGAGAAGCTTAGAAAGTGCAATGCAGTTGATATATGCTGCCGAAAAACATATTGCGGGGAGTGTGGAGATTCAAAAACTGAAAGAGTCTATTAAAGATTATAATCCGGTATCTGTATTGGATTTGCAACCATATGCAATTGGAAGATGTGATTTGGATGATGATACGGAAGCAAAAGATAATATGGGAAATATCTATGAAGCTGCATTAGTTGGGTATTATGAAAGTGAAGCATATAATGTTTATGACATTGGCGGAAAATACAATATCCTGACGGGAACGGTTTGCATTACTAAGGGATCTATAGGAACCAGGAGTACAGGCTATATTAAAATATACGGTGATGATATTTTGCTTTGGGAAGATAATAATATTACAGCTAATACGAAGCCATACGATATATCAGTTAATGTTTCTGGAGTCACTGATTTGAAAATTGAGATGTCTGGAAGAGGAAAGCTGGTAGTGATGTTATGTAACCCGGTGATACAAAAGTAAAATATTCTGTACTCAAGAGAAAAACATTTTATTGACAAATGTCCGTGAAAGGAATAAAATACAACCAGTTAAAGACATAAAGGCTGTGAAGAGAAGAGTAGGAGAAGAGATACGTCGCAGAGAGTCCCGGCTGGTGGGAAGGGATATGGAAGGCTTCTTTGAACATGGTCTCGGAGCTTTGCACCGACTTCGCATACGAATAGAATCCGGCAGATGCGGACAGGCTGCAATGGGAGTACCCATTATCGTACCTGACTATCGATGAGTGTTAAACTGTCCGTAGTTGCAGAGGCTTGATCCCGTGAGGGATGGGCGAATTAAGGTGGTACCGCGGAAGAATGTCCGCCCTTAAATTTTTATTTAAGGGCGGTTTTTTATTATGTCTAAAAGAGAAGAAATGATCAGAGAATATTGCAGACAGGTGAATGAAAGCCTGCATTTTATACAGAAATACATGGAAGGGATCGTCCCGGCAGGACGATGCAGTGAGGAACTGTATTGGGAGACCAAAAAGATCACAGAGGAATTGCAGAAGAGCGATCATGAACAGACCGCATTGATTCGTGCTTATCTGAAAGAGGCGTCACAACTGTATGCGGACGGGAAACCCTGGAAGACCCGCATCACAGACCGTAGACGCTGCAGGAATACGATCCTGAACCATTTGCAGATGCTTGCCAATGTCAGCTTCTGGTTAAAAGAACAGGGAGAGCCGTTAGCCGAGGAAGTCTGCGGATGGCTGCTGACACAGGAGACAGCGGATGTGCAGAAAGTCAGATCCGGACAGAGTCTGGAAAACGCTAGAGAGATTTATCCGGCAGTGCAGAGAAAGAGAGCGTAAAATCCGTAAGATCCGCATATACTAGGCGTATGGTAAATATTGTATGATCGCAAGCCTGTATCCCGCAGGCGGATTGGAGTCTCATGTTAGAAGAACATTACCCTTTTGTCGCACAGCCTCTGCCCTATGAATATGATGCCCTGCTTCCAGTACTGGATGAGGAGACACTGCATTTTCACCATGATAAGCATTATCAGACCTATGTGGACAAGCTGAATACAATTCTCGCGGATTATCCTCAGTTACAGCAAATGACCTTGACGGAACTGCTCACTTCGGAGGATAATAAACTTGCATCCTTGCAGGAGGAAACCCGGGAAAGTATTCACAATAACGGTGGCGGCGTATACAACCACCAGCTGTATTTTGACAGCATGCGAAGCCCTGTGGGGCAGGAACCCTGCGGAACATTGGAAGAAGCCCTGATCCGGGATTACGGATCGGTGAGACAATGGAAAGAGCAGATGACCCAGGCAGCCACGGGAGTCTTTGGCTCCGGCTGGGTATGGCTTGTAAGTGATCAGGACGGTACCCTTATGATCCTGACCACAGCGAACCAGGATGTGCCGGATCTGAGATTGTATACTCCCATATTTCTGATAGATGTGTGGGAACATGCCTATTATTTACAGTACCGGAACCGCAGACCGGATTATGTGGTGGGGTGGCATAAGCTCATCCACTGGAAAAAAGCTGAAAAGCGATATGAACAGGTGCTTTGCAGGCTGGAAAGAGGAAATGAAAATGGAGAACAGACCGATCATAAAAAAAGAACAGGTAGAGACCGTCTATGACAGCAGATTCATCAAGGTATTTGATCTGCAATATGAGCCGGGAAAACATTATTTCGATGCCACCAGAAGAGTAAAAGATAATCTTGCGGCGATAAAAAGCGACGAAGAATTCCAAAAGATGCTGCCGGATGCGGTGAGCTGTGTGGTAATCCTGAAGATCAAAGGGCAGGAGCCGAGACTTTGCCTGAGCCGTGAGTATCGTTACCCGGCGGGACAATTCCTGTTAAGCGTTCCGGCAGGACTATTAGATCCGGAGGATGCGTCACAGGAAAATCCGGTGTTTCATGCAGCCATCCGGGAATTGCGGGAAGAGACCGGCATCGCACTGGAAGAGAGTGACAGCATCCGTCTGGTGAATCCCCTGGTATTCAGCACCCCGGGCATGACGGACGAGAGCAATGCACTGGTGCAGATCACTCTGAACAGGGAAGAAATGCCGAAGGTAAGCCAGGAAGGTGCCGTAGGTACGGAATGCTTTGACGGCTTTTTATTGGTGACCCAAGAAGAAGCACAGAAAATCCTAAAAGACGGCGTGGATGACCAGGGACTGTTTTATCCCTTATATACCTGGGCGGCACTGATGTGCTTCGTGACGGGAATGTGGGAATAAGGGAACCTATCCCCGGAGCGTTATCACCGTGTGGAAGGTCAGAGTAGCATCGTTATAGTACATTTGGATATCCCCGTGGTATTTTTCGCAGATCTTGCGGATGCTTTTCAGCCCGAAGCCGTGAGAACGCTTATCCGCTTTGGTAGTGGCTGGATCTGCCACATCATTTTTAAAAGGGTTTACGCGGCAGGAATTGACCACTGTGATCAGAACAAAAGGTGTATTTTCCCGCTTGCTGCCATTAACTTCGATATAAGCGTCGGGAACTTTCCCGGCAGCTTCCATGGCATTATCCAGCAAATTGCAAAAAAGAGAAGTAAGGTCACTGTCCGGCAGAAAATGCAGTACACCACTGCGGATGTCAGCGGTAAAACTGATTCCCTGTTCAGTACACTGCCGCCTGTACCTTGCCATAATGGCGTTCAGAAGTTCGTTGTCGCAGATGCGGGCGGACTCTTTGAAATCCGAAGAGAGAAGCAGTTCGTTAATATAGGCGTTGACTTTGTCCGGGGCATTCTGTTCGTTCAGAGATGCAATGGATTGCAAATGCTTCTTAATATCATGAATGAGAATTGCCTGGTTTTCGCTCTGCGAAAGCAGCATCTTATAATATTCCGTAAAATCTGTTTCCTTCTGCAGTAACAGATGCACCTCTGTATATTTCCGATTTTTTTCCCGATTGTACTGATTGATTCCAAATACCAGCAGATTCATAAGTAACAGGAAAAAGGCACTGAGAGAGATCATCCGGTTCGTCCCGGGGGTCAATGTATACTGATCACCTATTCCCACAAAAGTAAGCATGATGAATACCGATGTGACGGGAATGATCATCAGCAGCAAAACAGAGTTATCGTAGGGATCCGTTGTTTCCTGCAGACTTTTGAACAAATGTGTAAGCAGATAAATGACTGCAAAAAAGGAGATCTTGCTGCACAGGATAAAAAGAATCGTATTGTGAAGCGAATCCATCTGCATATAAAAATGGGGAGCGGTCCGGGCGATGATACTATATACGATCAGCTCGCACATCCCCATGACAGCAGCGAGCAATGTGGAATGGAAGGCAGCTGCGCGCCATTTGACATCGTATTGTGTGACCAGAAACAGAAAATTAGTAAACAGATACAAAAGCATATTCAGCCATTTGATGTTAAAAAAGGCTGCGGCACACAGGCAGGTATACAAAAGGCTCAGCACGACAAGCCTGTCGGACAGGGGGCGTTTCGGAGAAAATAGTCGGCTGGCATATTGCAAGAGAATGATGGCTTCCACCAGAAATGCAAAAATAATAGAAAAAATACTTTCCATAACTTACCTCGTACTTTCTAAATAGAGAAGATAAGCTTTCTTAAAGGCGCTGTATTTCCGTTTCGTCAGATAAGCGTCAAACTGACCGTTCGCCAGATGCACCAGCATACGGTCGAAGTCGGTAATGTGCTCATAGTTGACAATAAAACTCCGGTGCGTCTGAAAAAAGCGGTTGGAAGGCAGCAGCTCCAGCCAGTATGGCATGGTATGGATGGCTTCAAAGTCCTGCGTCGTGGTGTGGACGATCACTTTTTTCCCCTGTGCCTCCACCATAATGATAGAAGAGACCGGAAGAACGTGTACGCCCTGCCTGGTCTCAATAGGCACCTTCATCAGTCTGGAATGATACAGATCCAGAGCGTCCTTCAGATTCCGGAACAGACGCTGCCTGTCTATGGGCTTGGACAGATAACGGAATACATGGAACCGCATGGCTTCATCCAGATATTCGGAATAAGAAGTAATAATAAAAATGATAATATCTTTATCTTTCTTTTTCAGTTCGTTTCCTACATAGATTCCGTCAAGCCCCGGCATCTCGATATCGAGAAAAAGGATATCCTTGTCTCCCGGATCCGCAAGCAGGGACTCCCCGTCTGAAAAGCAGACGATCTCCGGACAGCTCAGGTGCAGATGACTGAAATAGCTTTTCAGATATTTTTGCAGTTTTTCTACGATCAGTAAATCGTCATCGCAAATAAGAATACGCATCTTATACTCCATTCGATATCATTGATGCCTGCGGATTGTTCCGTACCAGACATGTGCCACTGGCATCATTATATAATAAGAAAACGCAAAATAGAATGTCGTTTTCGCCCATTTTTGCCTTAGTTTTTGCTTTTCGGTTCGGAAGGGATGTCTCGTTTTTTGAAATATGCTATTCTGAAAATGCAAATAAGTATAAACTTAAGTATAAATCTTCAACGCATTTGTAACAAATAGCGCAAGATCTTTCGTTATGGTTAATGAAGAGGAAGGTTTCTATCCGCTCAATTGCTTTTCCGATTGCTCAATTGTATAATGATATCATTATCAAGTACAATTAAGGAGCAAAAACATCATGCAGAAAGAGAACCTGCATATCAGCAGATAGGCACAAGATATATCGATGATCCGGACTGGGGATATGTGTTTCTGAATGTAGAATGAAAGGAGTAGCTATGAAGAAGATTTTTTCAAATTACTACAAAATTATTTTGTCTGTTGTGATCCTGATTGTCCTGGTGGCACTAAAGGAGGATTACAAAACTTCTTTTGATGGAATGAGCGGAGTCCGGACGGTGGTACGTATGCTGCTCTATACGGCATGGGGATTCCTGATAGCGACAGGAACCAGACGGGACAAAGTAAAAGGTGCGGAATATGTTGCTTTTGGCGTTGCCTGTGTGGCAGCGCTCAATCTGTTAATCCCCATCTGGAGCTTCCAGATAGCGTTTTATGCTTTTGTCGCAGGTGTTCCGGGACTCTATTTTATGGTATTTATTCTGACCGGAATATTAGGAGGTTACTTATGGGGACCGAGGGGCATCCTACCTCGGGACTTATAGATGCGTTCTGCGAGGGTTACCGCATTGGGGATGACTTATATATTGCGGGACAGGAAAAATTAGGAGCAATTGACCTGAATACGAAGGAGTTCCGCTATTGCAGGGAGGAAAATCCTGGGCGGAAGATATTACACAGGGTGTAAAGATAACAACAGCAGAGTAGAATGGCGGAGGTGCTTATGGGTAAAAAATGGATTGTGGGTCTGATGATTTTAGCAGCATTATGGGCAATGACCGGTTGTGGAAAGCAGGAGATGATCCGCTGCGAATACACAAATGAGGCAGCAGGGTTTACCTTAAGCATAGACAGACCGGTAGAATGGACAGCAAAGCTTGTGGAAGGGTGGCCTGCGACCGAGACAGAGGAAGCTAGCCCGGACGAGGGAATCCGGCTTTTCCCGGATGACAGCCAGGAGAGCAGCGTCTATTTTTGCAACAGCTTTTCTCCCTATTATGTAGGGGATGAAAATGATCTGGAGACCATGGAAGTGAATGAGGAACTTACGGCACTTCATGGAATCGAAATAAGCGGTGAAGGGGTAAGCGAATCCTATGTTTTTAAAGGGGATTTCACCGGTCAGGGATTCTATAACATTACCATCTCTATGTCACAAAAGGATTATAAAAAATACAAAAAGATTATCTCACAGATGGTTGCCAGCTGCCAGATCCGTGAATGGGAGCCGGAGAATGCAACGGTATCGGAAAGCATTGAAAATGTAGAAAATACAGCAAATAATGATTTGATGATTTTGGGAACGCTGTTAGACAGAACGAGATGACTACGGATGTGCTGTTTATTATAAGAAAAGAAGATACGGATAACAAATACAAAATCGTAGATGAAGTCGAGATGAATTAGTGATTGCTTTGAAAAATAAATATTGACATATATAGATAGCCGATATATATTATAGACAACGATATATATCGGCTATCTATATAAGGAGGACAAAAAATGGCTGTGGACAAATCACTGATGTCGGGAAGTATGACGATGCTTCTGCTCAGATTACTGGCGGAGAAGGATATGTACGGATACGAGATGATCGATACACTGCGGAAGAAATCCTGTAACGTGTTCGAGTTAAAAGCAGGTACGCTGTATCCGCTGTTGCATGGGCTGGAAGCGAAGGGCCTGCTTACGGTATATGAGCAGGAATATGCAGGCAAGACGAGGAAGTATTACAGTATTACGAAAGAAGGCAGAAAATTACTGGAAACAAAAAAAGCGGAGTGGATGGAATATCAATCCGCGGTCACCAGTGTTCTGGCAATGGGGGTATAAGGATGGAGACATATTTGGAAAAACTGTTGTCACAGATCCGTTGTAAAAAAGCCAGACCCTATATCGCCGAGGAGATAAGAGACCATATAGAATGCCAGATTGAGGACAATCTTTCCGATGGAATGAGCTATGAGGAAGCAGAGAAAAATGCGGTTACGGACATGGGAGATCCGGTAGAAGTGGGGATCTCGCTGGACAGGATCCACAAGCCTAAGATTGCATGGAAGTTACTTGTGATCGTAGGAATTTTAAGCTTGCTGGGCATTCTGATACAGCAATCCATTCTCAGACAACCCGGTTATCAGGAGCTGGAAACATGGAGACAAGAAGTGTACCGCTATACTACGGATGGGTTTGTCTCATGTATTGTGATAGGATTCCTTCTCATGTGTGTGATCTACTTTCTGGATTATACGTTAATTGCAAAGTATTCCAGGTTCATTGGAGTCTTTATACTTATTTTGGGAGGATTGCGGCTGACCGGCTTTTTCGGTGTGGATATTAACGGAGTCGGCAACTGGGTTGGATTTGGAATGTTCCGGGTGTCGGTTACTTCCCTGATGATGTTCTATGTGCCCATCTATGGAGCTATCTTATACAAATACAGGGATGGTGGGTTTATGGCACTGTGCAAAGCACTCCTGTGGCTGATCCTTCCGGTATTTATTACATTCCGGATTCCAAGCCTCGGTGTGGCTGTCATCATGATGATCAGTATGCTGATGGAACTTACGGTGGCTATTTGGAAGGGGTGGTTTCAACTTCCCGTCAAAAAGACGATTATTGGCTTGGGGTTGTTTCTTGCGGGATTACCGGTCCTGTTACTGGCTGCAATGTACGCATTTCATATGCTGGCAGCATATCAGGAGGCAAGGATCCGTTCCTATTTAACCTCTTCCGGAGATGCCTATTATATGACGTCCATGCTTCATAAATTTAATGAGAACATTTCGTTTTGGGGAAATAGTGGAAATGATGTGCTCGAAGGTCTGCCGGAATTTAATAAAGCTTACGTTTTTTCCTATATTCTGAACAGTTACGGAAAGTTAGCCGGAATTGTTGTGATCGTTCTTCTGACGGCATTGGTAGTGTTTATGTTCGGAACTTCTGTCAGACAGAAAAATGAACTTGGCACAGTGATGGGATTCGGATGCGGAATGATCATTTTATTAAATGTTCTCCTGAATCTTGCCGGAATTTTTGGCTGGATCCCGCTGACGACAACATTCCTGCCGTTCTTATCTGTTGGCAGAAATAATATTTTACTGTCTTATGCACTGGTGGGAATTATCCTGAGTATTTACAGATACAAAGATGTATATCCAAAAAAGTTCAAGGCGTCACAGGTATCGTTACAGAAGACCATTACTTTGAATCTGAATATGTAACATGGTAATAAAAGTAATGCAAATAAAAAGTCCATGAGCAGGAAAACTGTCCATGGACTTTTATATATCGTGAGCAGAACTCACTCAATGCATTTCGCAAGTTTACGAGGGCAATACCGACAAAATCAGTATCTCCACACTCATCATATCATTCATCCGCCCGGATTTTACGGCTTCTTCAGTCTCCACGCACTGCTTTACCGCATTTTTCAGCACGGAAGTCTTGAAATGGGATGCCTGTGCCACATATTTTCCGGCAGCAAAGGGCGGTACGCCGATCTTGGAGGCAATGGTCTTATTGTCGTGGCCTCTGTTTTTTAATTCCTTGGTCTGGAGCAGCAGATTACACTGCCTGGCGATCAGGAACAGTACGCGCATGGGCGGTTCTTTTAATGCCAGCAGATCATAATAGAGCTGTAAGGCTTTCTGCGGCTGTTTTTCCGCAATGGCATTTACCATATCGAAGATATGGTTGGTGATACGGGTGGTGCAGACAGCCTCCACATCCTCTGCGGTGACCACATCCCGGTCCAGACAATAGCAGATTAGCTTCTCCAGCTCCATCTGGATATTTTCCATATCGGTGCCGGTCTTGGAGAGCAGGAGCTGTGCGGTGTTTTCGGAGATCTTTTTCCCTTCTTTGCCCAGAATACCGGCAATCCAACGTTTCAGTGTATTTTCATCCTGTACGGTGAACTCTGCCACATATCCCTTGGACTGCACGGCTTTGTAGAGCTTGCTGCGCTTATCCACTTCACTTTCCGTGAAAATGAAAAAGGTGGTATCATTGGGACTTGCCAGGTATTCCGCCAGCTTTTCTCCACCGGCTTTGAAGAGTCCGGTGTCCTTGAAGAACATGACACGCCGATCTGCCAGAAAAGGCAGCGTCTCCGCCAGATCGATGACCTGTCCCAAGGAGAAATCCTTCCCCTGATAGAAATGGGTGTTCATCTCGTCACCGTCCTGACACAATGCCTTACGCAGACGGGTCGTGTACTGATTCTTCAGATAACGTTCCTCTCCGTAAAGCAGGTAGATCTGTTTGAAATTGCCGGTTTTGATGTCTTCATTGATCCGCTGCATAAATAGTATTCCTTCTATTTCTTACTGTATTTTCTGAAAAGAGTATACCCCATTTCCTATTGAGGTTTCAAGGGGGGTATGCTATTATGGAACAAAACAGTTCGACCATGGACATATACGAGAGACACAATCATGCTTGCATGATTTTGCGAACAGCGCGGTTCGACCATCATACCATAAGAGAAAGGAAGAGAAAAATGAGCAGGAAAAGCGGATTCATGCAGGAGTTTAAAAAGTTTATTCTGAGGGGAAATGTAATGGATATGGCAGTCGGCGTGATCGTCGGCGGCGCATTTACCGCTATCGTTACTTCTCTGAATCAGGACATCCTTACTCCGGTTCTGGCAATCTTCGGAGGCACGGATTTTTCTAATTTATATGTGAAGCTGGGAAGCGGTGACACCGCACCGGTGTTGATGTACGGTAATTTTATCACAGCGGTCATCAATTTCCTGATCACAGCATTTGTGATCTTCTGCCTGGTAAAATTCATCAACAAGCTGGGAGACACCCTGCACCACAAAGAGGAGACTCCGGCAGCACCTACCACGAAGAAATGCCCATTCTGTAAGAGTGAGATCGCCATTGATGCTACGAGATGTCCTCATTGCACATCCAAACTGGACGAGCAGTAAAGTAATAGAGCAGTAAGGATCGAAACAGACCGTGGAGGAAAGCATGGGTAAAACACATAAGAAAATAGTGATGGCAGGAGTCTGTTGTCTGATGATAAGCATGCTGACAGGCTGCGGAAATGATACTACGAAAATCACCGAAGGGATGCAGCTGGTGGAAACACTGGATTATCAGGGCGCATTGACAGCCTTCGACGAAGCGGAAGCACAGAAAGAGAACAGCCGTCTTATTGCAAGAGGTCGGGGGATTGCCAGCATGGGGCTGACAGAATATGATCAGGCAGTGCAGTATTTTACAGAGGCGTTGGAGCTTAGTGACGGCTGGGTGCAGAATGTAGACTACGATATGAACTATTATCTCGCAGCCGCCTACCGGAAGAACGGACAGCCTGCGGAGGCGAAAAAGGTGTATGATGCCATTCTGGGACTGAAGCCGGAGGAGAAGGACGCCTATTTCCTGCGGGGATCGGCGGAACTGGAACTGGGAGATTACGAGAGTGCCAAGGCGGATTTCGACAAGGCGATCTCTATGGACCCGAAAAATTATGACCGGCTGATCGAGATCTACGAAGCCCTGGCAGACTACGGATATCGGGAAGTCGGGCAGGAGTATCTGCAAAATGTACTGGATACGGCAAAACAGCTGGATGCCTATGACAGCGGTCGTATTTACTATTACCTGGGAGATTATCAGAAAGCCTATCTGGCACTGGAAGAAGCTAAGGGTAAGGGTGGAGTGGACAGTTATCTCTACCTGGGGAAAGCTTATGCTGCCACCGGAGATTATAATTATGCATCCAGTGTATACAGCAATTACCTGTCCAAGCAGGGACCGGATGCAGAGATCTATAATCAGCTGGGATTATGTGAGATGGCGAAAAAGGACTACCAGAAGGCACTGGAAGCATTTCAGGCAGGAAAGCAGATCGAAGGGAACAGCCTGATGCAGACCTTGTCCTTCAACGAGATTGTAGCATACGAATATCTGCAGGATTATCAGAAAGCGGCAGTGCTGTTAAAAGCCTACTTACAAAATTACCCGGACGACCAGGCGGCCATCCGGGAACAGCAGTTTTTATCTACGAGGTAGAGGAGCAATCCTCTGCCTTTTGTCGTAATTGCAGGAGTTCGATATAATCCAAAAAGGATGCTGTGTTCTGGCGACTGAAATGCTGTATGATGTCTACCAGCTCAGCCACGGTCCTGCCAGGAGCATACTCTTCATTCAGGGTATCCAGACTATAACGATAGGAAGTACGCCCTAACAGATAATCAACGGTCACTCCGAAATAATCAGCCAGTTGCAGTAATGCTTCCTGATCCGGGAAGTGAATATTGTTCTCATAATTAGAGACGGTGCCAACGGATACTTTTAAAATGGCAGCCAGTTCCTTCTGATAGATGCCCCGTTCTTCCCGCAGGGATGTAAGGATCTCACCGAAACTCCTCATATTGCCTCTCATTCTGCCGCAGATGCAGCACTATTTAAATGTTTTCTTTTAAGATTTGATGAAGCCTATTTTACTATATTTTAGTTTTAAAGGAATGACATTTTAGAAATAAATGAAAAATGTATAAAAGAAAGTCTAAAATTAATCTTACCTAAAAACAAAGGGATATACATGGAAAATCCTTTTGGGGACTCTTTGAGAAATCCTCTCATTTATAACTATTGCTATTTCGAAGAATACCCGATATAATAATTCAAAAGTTAGGTGCAACTAACTGATGAGTGAATCATGTGAAACTCCTCAGAGGAAACGGAGCTGCTGAATCCGTGGACTGCCGGGAGGGGATCTCCCGGGAGGAGTTTTTCAGCCCTTTGTAAAGGAGAAGAACGAAATGAACTATTTAGAGATTGAAAAAGTAATCGGAAGAGAAATCCTGGATTCCAGAGGGAATCCTACCGTAGAAGCAGAGGTGACTCTGGTAGATGGTACGATCGGTCGTGGTATGGCTCCCAGCGGAGCATCCACCGGTGAATTCGAAGCACTGGAGTTAAGAGACGGAGACAAGAGCAGATATCTGGGTAAAGGTGTGCAGAAGGCGGTGGAGAATATTAATACTGTAATCAATGAGACTCTGCAGGGAATGGATGCATCCGATATTTATGCCATTGATAAGGCAATGATCGATGCAGACGGAACCAAGGATAAGTCCAGGCTGGGAGCCAATGCGATTCTGGCAGTATCCATTGCCAGCGCGAGAGCAGCAGCGATTTCCCTGGATATTCCCCTGTATCGCTTTTTAGGAGGTATCTCCGGTAACAGACTTCCGGTTCCCATGATGAACATTATCAACGGCGGTTGTCATGCGCTTTCTTCCGGACTGGATGTACAGGAATTCATGATCATGCCCGTAGGTGCGCCTTCCTTCAAGGAATGCTTAAGATGGTGCGCTGAAGTATTCCATGCACTGGCTTCTATTTTAAAGGTCAGAGGACTGGCTACTTCCGTAGGTGACGAGGGTGGTTTTGCACCGGCATTGAAGTCTGACGAAGAAGCTATTGAGACGATCTTAGAGGCTGTGAAGAAAGCAGGCTACGAGCCTGGCAAGGACTTCAAGATTGCTATGGATGCCGCTTCCAGCGAATGGAAGACTGGCAAGGTCGGCGAATACAAGCTGCCTAAGGCAGGCACCGTATTTACCTCTGAAGAACTGATCGCACACTGGAAGAAACTGGTGGAGAAATACCCCATCATTTCGATAGAAGATGCACTGGATGAGGAAGACTGGGAAGGCTGGAAAAAGCTGACCGCAGAACTGGGTGATAAGGTACAGTTGGTCGGTGATGACCTCTTCGTAACCAATACCGAGAGACTGGCAAAGGGAATCTCCCTGGGCTGTGGTAACTCCATCCTCATCAAACTGAACCAGATCGGATCCGTATCCGAGACTCTGGAAGCCATCAAGATGGCACACAAGGCAGGTTATACCGCTATCTCCTCCCATCGTTCCGGTGAGACCGAGGACACCACCATTGCTGACCTGGCAGTGGCACTGAACACCTGTCAGATCAAGACCGGTGCTCCCAGTAGAACCGAGCGTGTGGCAAAATACAACCAGTTACTCCGTATTGAGGAAGAGCTGGGTGCAGCAGCCGTATATCCCGGCATGGGCGCATTCAACGTTCAGAATTAATCAGCTTTTATCCAAAACTATTTTGGTTTCTCTTTTTCTCTTCAGGGACTGTTCGAAAGGACAGTCCCGTTTACGTTTTTCTTTTTTAAAAACCGTGCAACATTTTTCCTTTCCCATCTGTATCTAAGATAGAACGGCAAGGAAAATGACGTAAGATCCCGGGGATCGCCGGAAGAAGCAGTGGAAGAAAAAATCCATTATTTCATATTGACTTTTCCGGAATCTATGTGATAGAATCTCACCGTTGCAAAAATAGTAAAACAGCATAAAGACTTTAGGTAAGAATTGGAAACGACACATGTGCGCACTGCTCACTGATTAACGAACAACACACATGTGTCTTTTTGCGCTCATTTTTAGAAAAGGAGGGCATCCAATTATGCCGAAAACAAAATTACAGAACATTATTTTCACCCTGATCATGGCGTTCGTTATGGTGTACGCCATGGTCTGTTACAACATCGCACTGGACAAGGGAGGAATGACCAACGAGATCTTCCTGTTAGCGTTCTACGAGATTCCCATTATGTGGCCCGTCGCCTGTATTCTGGAGTACTTTGTCGTAGAAAAGCTGTCCCGGAAGCTGGCATTCCGCATGGTATCTCCTGAGGATAAGCCTATTTTTATCACACTGGCGATCTCTTCCATGATCGTATGCCTGATGTGCCCGGTGATGAGTTTTATTGCCACCTGTCTCTTTATGCATCCCGGCAATCAGATCATCGCCCTGTGGCTGCAGAAGACCGTCCAGAACTTCCCTATGGCGCTGTGCTGGCAGATCTTTTTCGCCGGTCCCGGAGTGCGGAATGCCTTTGGGTTTGTTGTCGGGAAAAATGGCAAAAAACAAGAAAAATGAGAAACAGTGTAAAGAATAAAACCGATTATTAAGACTTGACTTTTTTTTACACAGGGTCTATACTGTGTATAGTTTAAAGATGATTACTAGAGTAAGAGTGGACGCGTGCCACTCTTTCTTGTTGTTGTGACGACAGTTCATATCAGTAAAGGAGGGCATACATGTCCAAACGAGAGGACTACGAAAGCAGAACCGAAGAACTGCTTGCGCCCATCGCAGAAGTAAACCAGGTGGAGATCTACGATGTGGAGTATGTGAGGGAAGGCAGTGACTACTATCTGAGAGCCTACATCGACAAGCCGGAGGGTGTGAATATTCTGGATTGTGAAAATGTCAGCAGAGCATTATCCGAAGCTCTCGACAAGGCGGATTTCATTCCGGATGCATACATTCTGGAGGTCAGCAGCCCGGGACTGGGCAGAACGCTGAAAAAGGATAAGCATTTACAGAAGAGCATCGGCGAAGAGGTGGAGATCAAACTGTTTAAACCCATCGACAAATGCAAGGAATTTTCCGGCATTCTGGAAAGCTTTGATGCAGATACGGTTACGATCACAGAAGAGGGAACCCCGAGAACTTTTGCCAGAGCAGACATCGCACTGATCCGCCTGGCACTGGACTTTTGATAATAAGAAGAAACCATACACTAAGAAAAGGCGAAAGCCGGAATGGAGGAAATGATGAATAAGGAATTAATGGAGGCACTGGACATTCTGGAGAAGGAGAAGGAGATCAGCAAGGAGACCTTGTTTGAAGCCATCGAGAATTCCCTGATGACAGCCTGCAAGAACCATTTTGGAAAGGCTGACAATGTCCATGTGGAGATCAATAGAGAGACCTGCGATTTTCTGGTATATGCTGAGAAGGAAGTTGTACCCACGAAGGACGATGTAGAGGATGACTGCTTACAGATTGCTCTGGAGGATGCACAGGAGATCTCCAAAAAGGCACAGGTCGGTGACATGATCCATGTAGAGATCAAGTCCAAGGAATTCGGACGTATCGCTACCCAGAATGCCAAGAACGTGATCTTACAGAAGATCCGTGAAGAAGAGAGAAGCGTGATCTACAATCAGTATTATGAGAAGGAAAAGGATGTAGTAACTGGTGTAGTGCAGCGCTATGTCGGCAAAAACATCAGCATCAACCTGGGTAAGGCAGATGCTATGCTGACCGAGAATGAGCAGGTGAAGGGTGAAGTCTTCAAACCCACCGAGCGTATCAAGGTCTACATCGTAGAAGTGAAGAATACCCCGAAGGGACCCCGTATCAATGTCAGCCGTACCCATCCGGAACTGGTAAAGAGACTGTTTGAGTCTGAAGTTACCGAGATCAAGGACGGTACCGTAGAGATCAAGAGCATTGCCAGAGAGGCCGGCAGCCGTACCAAGATCGCTGTATGGAGCAACAACCCGAACGTGGATGCGGTCGGTGCCTGCGTAGGTATGAACGGTGCCCGTGTCAATGCTATCGTAGAAGAGCTGCGCGGTGAGAAGATCGATATCGTGAACTGGGATGAGAACCCCGGTAACCTGATCCAGAATGCACTTTCTCCTGCCAAGATCGTAGCAGTATTTGCGGATCCCGATGAGAAGACTGCAAAGGTAGTCGTTCCCGATTATCAGCTGTCTCTTGCAATCGGTAAGGAAGGTCAGAACGCAAGACTGGCAGCAAGGCTGACCGGTTACAAGATCGACATCAAATCCGAGACACAGGCCAAGGATGCTCCCGGCTTCCGTTATGAGGATTATGTGGATGATTACGAGGATGAAACCGAAGACGATTTTGATGGAGAGCAGGAATAATAAATGGCAAAAAAGATTCCACTGAGGCAGTGCGTAGGCTGCGGAGAAATGAAAGGCAAAAAAGAAATGCTGCGTGTTCTTAAGACTCCGGAAGGAGAGATCTGTTTAGATACAACGGGCAAAAAGAACGGACGCGGTGCATATATATGCAGACAGAAGGAATGTCTGCAGAAGGCCCGGAAGAATAAAGGCTTAGAGCGTTCTTTCAAGATGAGTATTTCTCCGGAAAGTTATGATATGCTGGAAAAGGAGTTTGATCAGCTTGAAACAGAATAAGATTTATTCCCTTTTGGGACTTGCGATGAGGGGGCGTAACCTGGTAAGCGGTGAATTCCAGACGGAGGACGCTGTGAAAAAAGGTTCTGCCATGTTGGTGATCGTTGCAGAAGATGCATCCGCCAATACGAAAAAGTTGTTTCACGACAAATGTTCCTATTATGAAGTCCCGGTATACGAATATGGCACAAAAGAAGAGCTCGGCTGGGCGATCGGCCGGAACTTAAGATCTTCGGTAGGTGTGTGTGATGCGGGACTGGCAGATGCACTCATCAAGCAATTGGAAGCGAATTTGCCCGGTTAGGCAGAATGGAGGAAAGCATGGCGAAAATCAAAGTACATGAACTCGCAAAAGAATTAGAACTACAGAGTAAGGATATATTGAATTTTTTACAGGAAAAAGGGATTGAGGCAAAGGCAGCACAGAGCTCGTTGGAAGAGGATGCAGCAGCGCTGGTACGTAACAGTTTAGGACAGAAGAAGGCTACAGCAGCACCCGCTGTGGAAAAAGAAGCTCCGGCAAAGGCTGAAAATACAAAGCCTGTTGAGGAAAAGGCGCAGGAGGAAACAAAATCTCCCGAGGAAACGAAAAAGAAGAAAAAGATTATTTTCGTAAGTAACCCACAGAATTCCAAGATGCCCGGACAGCGTCAGGGCGGACAGAACGGACAGGGACAGAGAAATGCCGGCGGACAGCGTCCGAACCAGGGACAGAATAACAGATATCAGAACAACGGCTATCAGAACAATTCTTACAATAACCGTGTGCAGGCACAGACTCCCGTACGTCCCATCAAGCCGCTGACCCCGCCTTCACCCACACCCAGTGTGGCAATGGTACCCGGCAATAAGGGACAGCAGCCTGCGAAAAAGCCTGTAAATAATACTGCAGCCACGCAGGCTCCCGTAAAAGAGCAGGCAGCGCAGAATACCAATACCGCAGCTGCACAGGCAAGACCTGCGGACAGACCTGCGGAGAGACCGCAGAACAATAACCGCGACAACCGTCAGGGTGGTTACGGTCAGAATAATTACGGACAGAACCGTGATAATCGTGGTCAGAACGATCGTGGTCAGGGCGGTTATAATCGTGATAACAGAGATGGCAATCGTGATAATCGTCAGGGTGGCTATGGTCAGGGCAACCGCCAGGGCGGACAGAACGCAAACAGAGGAGGTATGGGTAATGGCAGACCTCAGGGAGGCGGATTTAACAGACAGGGTCGTCCGGGTATGGAAGGCGGCCAGGGTGATCGCAGGAATAACGGCAACGGTGAGCGCGGTTACGGCAATAATGGCCGCGACCAAAGAGGCAATGGAGGATCGGGTAATCGATTCGGAGATAACAGACAGAATAAGGGCTTCACTCCGGAACCTGCAGGTAAAGATATTGAGAAGAAGCGCGAAGATGAAAAGAGACGTTTCAGCCAGGAGAAGGACAACAAGCGTTCCAAGAAGGACCATATCTACGAGGACGAGGACGCACTGAAGAACAAGCCCGGACGTTTCATCAAGCCGGAAAAGAAAAAGGAAGAGGTACAGGAAGAGCAGATCAAGGTGATCGTGCTGCCGGAATCCATTACCATCAAAGAACTGGCTGAGAAGATGAAGTTACAGCCCGCAGCCATCATCAAGAAGCTGTTCCTGGAAGGTAAGATTGTAACCGTGAACCAGGAGATCTCCTATGAAGATGCAGAGAACATTGCCATGGAATATGACATTCTCTGTGAAAAAGAGGTCAAGGTAGATGTCATCGAAGAACTGTTGAAGGAAGACGAAGAGGACGAGGCAGATCTGGTGGAGAGACCTCCCGTAATCTGTGTTATGGGTCACGTTGACCATGGTAAGACTTCCTTGTTAGACGCTATCCGTAAGACCAACGTAACCGATCGTGAGGCAGGTGGTATCACCCAGCACATCGGTGCTTATACTGTAAATGTGGGAGACCGTAAGATCACCTTCTTAGATACTCCCGGACACGAAGCATTTACCGCCATGCGTATGCGTGGTGCCAATGCGACCGATATCGCTATCCTGGTAGTAGCAGCGGACGACGGCGTAATGCCCCAGACCGTAGAGGCGATCAACCATGCAAAGGCAGCGGGTGTGGAGATCATCGTAGCAGTGAACAAGATCGATAAGCCCTCTGCAAACATTGACCGTGTAAAGCAGGAGCTGGCAGAGTATGAGCTGATCCCCGAGGATTGGGGCGGAAGCACCGTATTTGCACCTGTATCCGCAAAAAGCGGCGAGGGTATTGACCAGCTGCTTGACATGATCCTGCTGACCGCAGACATCATGGAGCTGAAGGCGAACCCCAAGAGAAAGGCAAGAGGTCTGGTCATCGAGGCAGAGCTGGATAAGGGACGCGGTCCTGTGGCTACCGTACTGGTACAGAAGGGTACCCTGCATGTGGGAGACTTTATCTCTGCAGGTGTGGCTCATGGTAAGGTAAGAGCCATGATCGATGACAAGGGACGCAGAGTCAAGGAAGCAGGACCTTCTACTCCCGTAGAGATCCTGGGTCTGTCCGATGTTCCCAGTGCCGGTGAAGTATTCCTGGCACATGATAATGATAAGACAGCAAAAGCTTATGCAGAGACCTACCTGGCACAGAATAAGGAAAAGATGCTGGAAGAGACCAAGGGCAGAATGTCTCTGGATGATCTGTTCAGCCAGATCCAGGAGGGTAATCTGAAGGAACTGAACCTGATCGTCAAGGCTGATGTACAGGGTAGCGTAGAAGCAGTAAAGCAGTCCCTGATGAAGCTGTCCAATGAAGAAGTAGTAGTAAAATGTATCCACGGCGGCGTAGGTGCCATCAATGAGTCCGACGTATCTCTGGCAAGTGCGTCCAATGCGATCATCATCGGATTCAATGTCCGTCCCGATGCGACTGCCAAGGCAACCGCAGAGAGAGAGGGCGTGGATGTACGTCTGTACAAGGTCATCTACCAGGCCATCGAAGATATCGAAGCTGCCATGAAGGGTATGCTGGATCCTGTCTATGAGGAGAAGGTGATCGGTCATGCAGAGGTTCGTCAGATCTTCAAGGCATCCGCGATCGGTAACATTGCCGGTTCCTATGTCTTAGACGGTGTCTTCCAGAGAGGCTGTAAAGTTCGTATCACCCGTGAGGGCGAGCAGATCTTCGAGGGCAACCTGGCTTCCCTGAAGAGATTCAAGGATGATGTGAAGGAAGTTAAGGCAGGATATGAGTGTGGTCTCGTATTCGAAGGCTTTGACAAGATGCAGGAGCTGGATATCGTAGAAGCCTACATCATGGTGGAGGTACCACGGTAGGGAGTTATTCTAAGATTACACAGTACGTAATCTAAGAATAACTAGACCCTGCCGGGAAGTTTCGCGAAGCGAAACTTCCGGTGTAGTACGAAGCGAAACTTCCAGTGTGGTACGAAGCGAAGCTTCCGGTATATCATGGTTTAGGTTTGAAGTAAGAAGGAATAAGAATGAGAAAAAATAGTGTGAAAAATACCCGTGTCAACGGGGAAGTGCAGCGCGTTCTGGCAGAGATCATCCGGGGCGGTCTTAAGGACCCCCGGATCAGTCCCTGGACCAGTGTGGTCGCTGTGGAAGTGGCACCGGATTTAAAAAGCTGTAAGGCATGGATCAGTGTGCTGGGAGACGAGGAAGTCAGAAAGTCTACCCTGCAGGGCTTAAAGAGCGCCGAGGGCTTTATCCGCAGAGAACTGGCGCGTACCATCAATCTGCGCAACACTCCGGATATCACTTTTGTGATGGACCAGTCCATCGAGTATGGTGTCAACATGTCCCACAAGATCGATGAAGTCATTGCAGCGGATGAGGCACAGAAGCCGGATAATGAAGTTGTGGAAGATACGGAAGAGATAGAGGAAGGTGACGAATAATGGATTTGCGTGAAGAATGTCGTGGCGCAAAAAAGATCGGCATCAGCGGACATATTCGTCCCGACGGAGACTGCGTGGGTGTATGTCTGTCCTTACAGAGGTACCTGAGGAAACTCCTTCCCGAAGCAGAAGTTACCGTATATTTACAGAAGCCTTCGGAAGAGTTTTCCTATCTGAAGGGATACGATGAGATCCAGACCGAATGTCCGGAGCAGGATCCTTTTGATGTATATTTTGCACTGGACTGCAGTGGAGACAGACTGGGAGACGCGGAGAAATATTTCCGGAATGCGAAAAAGAAGATCAACATCGATCATCACATCAGCAATTCCGGCTGCGGTGATGTAAATCTCGTCCGGCCCGAGGTGGGCAGTGCCTGCGAGGTGCTGTATCACATCATGGATGCGGAACTTATTGACAGAGATATTGCGGAAGCACTGTACACCGGCATCATCCACGATACCGGCGTATTCCAGTATTCCAATACGACACCGGAGACATTGCAGGCAGCAGCATTTCTGATCTCTTTTGGATTTGATTTTTCTAAAATCATTGAGGAGAGCTTTTATCAGAAGACGTATCTGCAGACGCAGATCATGGGTAGAGCCCTGATGGAGAGCATACGCTTCATGGACGGCCGCTGCATCGTGAGCATGGTGGACCGCAAGACCATGGATTTCTACAATGCAGTACCGGGAGATCTGGATGGCATAGTGAACCAGCTGCGCAATATTAAGGGAATCGACTGTGCGATCTTCATGTATGAGACCGGTGTGCTGGAGTACAAGGTCAGCATGCGTTCCAATGAGAAGGTTGATGTGGCGAAGGTGGCAGCTTTCTTTGGAGGCGGCGGACACGTACGTGCAGCAGGCTGTACCATGAAAGGGACTTTCCATGACTGTATCAATAATTTGTCACTGCACATCGATAAGCAATTGCGGGGAGAACAGGATTAATGGACGGCATTATCAATGTATACAAGGAAGCAGGTTTTACCTCTCATGATGTGGTAGCCAAGCTTCGCGGGATCTGCCGGCAGAAAAAGATAGGGCACACAGGTACACTGGATCCACAGGCTACCGGTGTGCTCCCTGTATGTCTGGGGAGTGCTACCAGAGCATGCGAAATGCTGACGGACAGGACCAAGGAATATGTGGCAGAACTTTTACTGGGTCAGATCACAGATACCCAGGATACCACGGGAATCGTTTTGGAAGAACGGGAAGTAGCGGTGGATGAGGCACAGGTACGTGAAGTGATCGGAAGCTTTGTCGGCGGTTATGACCAGATCCCACCTATGTATTCCGCACTGAAGGTCAACGGAAAAAAGCTCTATGAGCTTGCCAGGGCAGGTAAAGAAGTGGAACGGCAGGCAAGACACGTGGATCTGCCGGCGATCGAGATCCTGGAAATAAGACTTCCGGTGGTGAAGTTCCGTGTGGAATGCTCCAAGGGAACCTACATCCGCAGTCTCTGTGCTGATATCGGCGGGAAGCTTGGCTGCGGTGGTACCATGCAGAGCCTCGTCCGCACCAGGGTCGGAGAATTCCGGCTCGCGGATGCCCTGACACTTACACAGCTGCAGGCACTCCGGGATACAGACAGATTAGAGGAGGCACTGCTTCCCACGGACCGCATTTTTGCGGATTTTAATGCAGTACATGTAGAGGAAAAATGGCGGAAATTGATCGATAACGGGAATGCTTTTTATCCGGGACAGACCATGGAGCAGACTACTTATCCTGCGGGAGAGTGGGTGCGTGTCTACAGAGAGGATGACAGCTTTGTGGGCATTTATGCGTATGACGGGGTAAAAGAATGGTACAAGCCCGTGAAAATCTTCCCAAGTAACACAGAAAGCAGGAAATAGACTTGGAAATCATTGCAGGAACAACAGACTTTTATCTGGAAAAAGATACAGCGGTAGCTATCGGCAAATTTGACGGTGTGCATTTGGGGCACAGAAGACTTTTAGAGGAAATCCTGAATAAGAAAAAGAACGGACTGGCAGCCTGTGTTTTCACTTTTGATCCCACACCGGCGGTGCTGTTCGGACTGTCGGATGGAAAAGAACTGACGACAAGAGAAGAAAAAAGGCGTCTCTTCGAACATCTGGGTATCGACATCCTGATCGAGTTCCCGCTGACAAAAGAGACTGCAGCCACAGAACCGGAGCGTTTTGTGACAGAGATTCTGGCGAAGCAGATGAATACCCGTTTTGTGGCAGCAGGTGAAGATCTGTCTTTTGGGAAAAATGGAGCAGGCAATGCAGAACTTTTAGAGAAAATGGCTCCGCATTTAGGGTTTTGTGTCCGGACCATAGAGAAGATCGAAGTGGATGGCATCGAGGTCAGCTCTACTTACATCCGCAAGCTGGTGGAAGAGGGCCGGATGGAAGAAGCGGAAAAGATGCTGGGGATGCCCTATACTCTCGTGGGATGCGTGGAACATGGCAACCATATCGGTCATACCCTGGGCTTTCCCACAGTAAATCTTCTGCCGCCCGCAGGTAAGCTCCTGCCGCCCAACGGTGTCTATTATGCGGTAGTCCGTTATAATGGGAGGGCCTACAAAGCCATCAGCAATGTAGGGACCAAGCCGACGGTTTCTTCCGAAAAAATGATGGGAGTGGAATCTTATCTATATGATTTCGCTCAGGATATTTACGGTCAGGAGATTGAAGTGGCATTGAAAAGCTTCCGGCGTCCGGAACGCAGATTCGGATCCTTGGAAGAGCTTAAGAAACAGCTGGACCGGGATATTGCGGATGGGCGAAACGCGTAAATTGAGTAAAAAAATGTAAAGAAACGTAAAAGAAAAGTAAAATATCCATTGCAAGTTTTTATTCTATCTCGTAAAATATATTTTGGATTGTTTATAGTTAGATTAAATTTGAAAATAATTATTTTGGTTTTTCGTAAGAGAATCAAGAGAGATTGAGGGATTAAAAATGAGCTTTGGAACAATATTGACAATGGCTGGAGGTCTGGGACTGTTTTTATTCGGAATGGAACTGATGAGTGATTCCATTGAGAAGGTAGCAGGAGCCAGACTTCGTCGTATTCTGGAGATTTTTACCACGAACCGTTTCATGGGGATGATCGTAGGTATTATTTTCACCGGTATCATCCAGTCTTCCTCCGCATGTACGGTTATGGTCGTCAGCTTTGTTAACTCCGGTCTGATGAATCTGTATCAGGCAGCGGGAGTCATCCTCGGTGCCAATATCGGTACCACCATTACTTCACAGCTGGTATCATTTAATCTGTCCAAGATAGCACCGTTAATTCTGTTAGTCGGTGTGGTCGTGATGATGTTTACGAAGAAAGAAAAAGTCCGTAAAGTAGCGGAGGTGGTCGTAGGCTTCGGTATTCTGTTCGTGGGACTGAGCACCATGTCCCAGGCAATGGCCAACATGAAAAATGAGCCGCAGGTAGTAAATCTGCTGATGTCTCTGAAGAATCCGTTCTTAGCCACCTTGATGGGATTTGCTCTGACTGCGATTATTCAGAGCTCATCCGTAACGGTCAGTATCGTACTGTTGCTCGCCAATCAGGATCTGCTGCCGTTACCGATCACACTTTACATTATCTTAGGATGTAATATCGGTGCCTGTGCTACCGCAATGTTAGCTTCTATGACCGGTAAAAAGGATGCGAAGAGAGCTGCACTGATCCATCTGCTGTTCAATATCATTGGTACGGTTATTATCTACATTGCTCTGTTTGTGGCAGGAGATCAGATCGTGGAACTGATCAAGTCTATCTCCGCAGACAACGGCCGGTTCGTGGCAAATGCGCATACGATGATCAAGATCGCTCAGGTAATCATGCTGTTCCCGTTCACCGGCTGGCTGGTGAAGATGACCTACCTGATCGTACCCGGCGAAGATCAGAAGGTTGGTTACAGAGAAAGCTATCAGTTAAAATACATCGGAGACAAAGTGGTGTTCAACCCCGCTACCGCAGTGGTAGAGGTTGTCAAGGAGCTGGAGCGTATGGCTTCTCTGGCGGAGGAGAACTTAAACCGTGCCATGAATGCCCTGATCACATTGGATGAAGAAGACATTGAGGAAGTCTACGAGGTAGAGAAAAATATCAACTTCCTGAATCATGCCATTACAGATTATCTGGTGAAGATCAACCAGACGACGCTGCCCATCGAAGACCTGAACAGTCTGGGTGCTCTGTTCCATGTGGTGAATGATATCGAGCGTATCGGTGACCATGCGGAGAATGTAGCGGATGCCGCAAGACAGCGTAAGGAAGAAGGAGTATCCATCAGCAAGGAAGCCCAGAAGGAACTGGGAGACATGCTGGAGATGGTCAATAAGATCATCCGTTATGCCGTAGAAATGTTTGCCAAGAGCGATGAGACCCATATGCAGGAGATCATCACTTTAGAGGATCAGGTAGATGAAAAGGAACGCGAACTGCAGAAGAAGCATGTAGAGCGTCTTACCAAGGGAGAATGTTCTCCCGAAGCCGGTATGATCTTCTCTGATATTGTATCCGGTCTGGAGAGAGTTGCAGACCATGCGACCAACATTGCATTTGCCATTACTACCGAAGAGGAAATGGACGAAGGCAAGACCAATTAAAAACAAGAATGAGCTGTAAGATGAGAACCATGCAAAGTATAATGCTTTGCGTGGCTTTCTTTTTTCGACACTTAAGACGATACGATTGACAAAGCAGAGAAAACAGTAGTATTTTGTAACAGAAATACTATCGGAAGTTATGAGGATACAAAAACATGAAGATCTATTTGGTAAGACACGGTGAGACGGACTGGAATCAGGCAGGACTTTTGCAGGGGCAGACGGATATTGCGCTTAATGCCCAGGGATTGGAGCAGGCCCACGATGCGGCGGAGCGGTTAAAGAAGGTTCCGTTTGAAATTGCATTTTGTTCACCATTGATCCGGGCGAAGCGCACGGCAGAGATCATCATAGGCGACCGGAAGATCACCCTTACCACAGACGAAAGACTCAGAGAACTGAATTTCGGACCCTGGGAAGGCGTGGATATCCGGACCATCAAGGATGCTGCCAGCCAGCCTTTTACCAACCCTGGCAGCTACATTCCCCCCGCGGGAGCGGAGAGTTTTGCACAACTGTATAAAAGAAGCGGCGAATTCGTAGATCAGGTATTGCTGCCATTAGAAGGTACATATGAGACTGTGTTGGTGGTGGCTCACGGAGGAGTGAACCGCAGCATATTGAATCCGGTCCTGAATATTCCCGTCGATGATTTCTGGCGGGTGCATATGGGCAACTGTGCTACTGCGATTCTCGACTGTACAGATGGAAAACTGTCCATGCTGGAATATACGGATAGCAAGAGTGCCAATGCGAAGAGCAAGCTGCTGTGAACGAAGTCTAATATAAAAAAATCCTACATCGGACATATTCGCGGAACACTGTTTTGCATGGCGCTGAATAGTTATCATGATGGAAAGGTGAGAGATTAAAAATGCACATAGACAGAGAAGATATGTTGGAACTGACCAGGAGAATGACCGTGTCCCGCAGCTGTTTTTCCCGCATTGCCGGAGCGTACATGGATGAAGAGGGATTTATTGACGGTACCTTCAATACGCATTTCCTCAAATTATCCGGAAGCGAGAAGGAGAAGAATCTGAATATCGCCAAAACCGTTCCCTATTCCAATACCAATGTGAATCTGAAGAACTATCGTCTGGACCTGGGAGCCAGGAGACCCGGCGGCGTAATACAGCTGTTGGAAGCCCTACGGCAGTGTGAATTAAAAAATGATGCATTATTGTACTCCTTTTATGAATATATTGGAGAGAAATACCAGCCGGGCTATCCTTATGCCATTTATCTTTTCTTCGGCAGCTACGATGTACCCACCAAGGGAAAAGACAAGGAGAATCAGTGGGAATCCGAGGAGGTCTATCAGTTCCTGATCGGTACCATCGGTCCGGTCACGGGAGATTATGAGGTTGGGAGACCGGAAGCGGGGTTTTTATATCCGGCATTTGCCAACCACAGCACAGATATTGACGGTATTAATATCTATCAGTCGGAGGAAGGTTCACACCTGTTTGCTGAAATTTTAGGCGTGTTGGCTTGACAGACAGAGATTTCTCCCCTATAATACGCACTGGAACAAAGTAAATCTCGATTACAAAACCCGTAAGGGCAGTGGATTTTTCAAGATTTTGATCTTATTTTCGCCACACAGCAGAAATGTTGTGTGGCGTTTGTTGTATAAGGAGCAGAAAATGAACCAGACTTATATGAAAGAAAAGAAAATATTTCCCCTTGTGATGTCCATGGCACTTCCCATGATGCTTTCCATGGCATTCAATTCCCTCTATAATATCGTGGACAGTTATTTCGTGGCAAAGCTCAGCGAGGATGCCATGACAGCGCTTTCCCTGGTCTATCCGGCACAGAATCTGCTGACTGCTGTGGCGGTGGGCTTCGGGGTGGGGGTCAATGCCATGATTTCCTTCTATCTGGGAGCACAGAATCAGGAAAAAGCGGATAAGACGGCGACCCAGGGAATGGTGCTGGGTGTATTGCACGGTGTGCTGCTCATGCTGCTGTTTCTCTTTGGAATGAATTGGTTCCTGGGGATGTTCACGAAAAGCGATGCGGTGCGGGCACTGGGCATGGAATATTCCAATGTAGTGTTCCTGTTTTCCGTCATTGTGACCGGAGGTATCACACTGGAGAAAATATTCCAGGCGGTAGGCCGGATGCGGGCTACCATGGTCAGTATGATCGCCGGATTTGTCACGAATATCGTACTGGATCCGTTGTTGATCTTCGGCATCGGACCTTTTCCCCGGATGGAGATCGCCGGAGCTGCGCTTGCCACCGGCATTGGACAGGTGATCACGTTACTGGTATATCTCATCTATTATGTGGCGGATCCTCTGCCAGTGAAGCTTCATAAAAAATATCTGCGTCCGGAAGGGGATATCTGCGGCAAAACTTACGGTATCGGCATCCCGGCGACCCTGAATATGGCACTGCCTTCTCTGCTGATCTCCGCGTTGAACGGTATTCTGGCAGCTTATTCCGGAGCCTATGTACTGGTGCTTGGAGTTTATTACAAGCTACAGACCTTTATCTATCTGCCCTCAAATGGTATCATTCAGGGTATCCGCCCCTTGATCGGCTACAATTATGGTGCCGGAGAGAGAAAGCGTGTGGAGCAGATCTACCGTCTGACATTGGAACTGACGGCCGGGATCATGGCTGCCGGTACGGCACTGTGCTGGCTGATCCCCGGAGAGCTGATCGGACTGTTTACTGAGAATCCGGAGACCATCACCATCGGTATCGCGGCACTGCATATCATCAGCCTGGGCTTTATTCTGTCCGCTGTGTCGGTGACCAGCTCCGGAGCCCTGGAGGCACTGGGACAGGGTATGGCTTCCCTGGTGATCTCCGTGATGCGGTATGTGGCGGTGATCATCCCTGCGGCATTTGTCTTAAGCCGCCTCATCGGTGTCACCGGTGTATGGTGGGCGTTTGTCTGCACGGAGAGCGTGACCGCAATGGTGGCGTATGTGCTGTACCACAGAGTATGGAAGAGAGCGTAAAGCGGCCGTTCACCCCGCGCCATTCGCAAAAACGCCTCTTCGAGGCTTTTCGCTGCTTCGCAGCTGCTTTTGCTCATGAGATGGCGCTCCCCTCGTCGATTTGCACAGAGCCGGCTCCTTACGCGAGCGTAAAGCCGTCTCCGCACAAATCGACGGGTGAACTGATGTATACACAAGATATTGTATCCATTAATTGACTTCCTCCACAATGTGTTGTAGAATAGACCGTGATAGGTTTTATGGGCACAAGCCATGGGGACATGAGATTAAGGGGGTACATAAGATGTTTCAGGTGATCAAACGAGATGGTTCCAAAGCAGACTTTACACTGACGAAGATCAATGATGCCATTATGAAGGCTTTTACTGCGACGCAGATGAGCTATAATAATGACATTATTGATCTTCTTGCGTTACGTGTGACCGCAGATTTCCAGAAAAAGGTGGAAAATGATGAGATCCATGTAGAAGATATCCAGGACAGTGTGGAGCGTGTACTGGGACAGGCCGGCTATGAGGAAGTGGCGAAGGCATATATTCTGTATCGCAAGCAGCGCGAGAAGATGCGTGCCATGAAATCCACGATCCTGGACTACAAGGATGTGGTCAACAGCTATGTCAAAGTCGAGGACTGGCGAGTGAAGGAGAACTCCACGGTGACTTATTCCGTAGGTGGTCTGATCTTAAGCAATTCCGGTGCGGTAACGGCGAACTACTGGCTGTCCGAAATCTACGACGAAGAGATTGCCGAGGCACACCGCAATGCGGATATCCATATCCATGATCTGTCTATGCTGACCGGTTACTGCGCGGGATGGTCCTTAAAGCAGCTGATCAAGGAAGGACTGGGCGGCATCACCGGCAAGATCACTTCTGCACCGGCGAGACACTTATCCGTACTGTGTAATCAGATGGTGAACTTTTTGGGGATCATGCAGAACGAATGGGCGGGAGCACAGGCTTTTTCCTCCTTTGATACCTACCTTGCCCCCTTTGTGAAAGTAGATCATTTAAGCTATCCTGAAGTGAAAAAATGCATCGAAGCATTTATCTACGGTGTGAATACGCCCAGCCGCTGGGGTACCCAGGCTCCTTTTTCCAATATTACACTGGACTGGACGGTGCCCGATGACCTGGCAGAACTGCCGGCACTGGTAGGCGGCGTGGAGATGGATTTCAAATACAAGGATTGTAAAAAGGAAATGGATATGGTCAACAAGGCATTCATCGAGACCATGATCGAGGGCGACTCCAACGGCCGCGGTTTCCAGTATCCGATTCCGACGTATTCCATCACGAAGGATTTTGACTGGTCCGACACCGAGAACAACAGACTGTTATTCGAGATGACCGCAAAATACGGTACACCGTATTTTTCCAATTATATCAATTCCGACATGCAGCCCAGCGATGTCCGCAGTATGTGCTGCAGACTGCGTCTGGATCTGCGGGAACTGCGTAAGAAGACCGGAGGCTTCTTCGGTTCCGGCGAGAGCACCGGAAGCGTGGGTGTTGTCACGATCAATATGCCCAGGATCGCATATCTGTCTGCCAATAAGGACGAATTCTACGCAAGACTGAATCATATGATGGATATTGCGGCGAGATCCCTGAAGATCAAGCGCGGTGTCATTACAAAGCTGTTAAATGAGGGACTGTATCCTTATACTAAGCGGTATCTGGGCACCTTTGAGAATCATTTTTCCACCATTGGTCTGATCGGCATGAACGAGGTGGGCTTAAATGCCAACTGGCTGAGAGCGGATATGAGCGATCCGAGAACTCAGGAGTTTACCAAGGAAGTACTGAATCATATGAGAGAGCGCCTGTCGGATTATCAGGAGCAGTACGGAGACCTTTACAATCTGGAAGCGACTCCTGCGGAGAGCACCACATACCGTCTGGCCAAGCACGACAGAAAGCGCTGGCCCGGTATCAAGACGGCAGGAAAGCCCGGAGATACTCCTTACTATACGAACTCTTCCCATCTGCCGGTGGACTATACTGTGGATATTTTCGATGCACTGGATATTCAGGATGAATTGCAGACCCTGTATACTTCAGGCACGGTGTTCCATGCGTTCCTGGGAGAGAAGCTTCCCGACTGGAAAGCAGCGGCTTCCCTGGTGCGGACGATCGCTTCCAATTACAAACTGCCATATTATACGCTGTCGCCGACCTATTCCATCTGTAAGGAACACGGTTATCTGGCTGGAGAGGTGAAGGTATGTCCTCATTGTGGGGCGAAGACCGAGGTGTACAGCCGAATCACCGGTTACTATCGTCCGGTGCAGAACTGGAATGATGGTAAGTTACAGGAATATGCCAACAGAACGGAGTATGACATTGCCCATTCTTCCTTAAAGCGTCCCACCAGAAGTGTGGTAACGCTGTCCAATTTTGCGGAGGACGTGGAAGTGAAGGTGGAGCAGCCGCAGGATATCAAGTATCTGTTCACGACCAAGACCTGCCCGAACTGCAAGCTGGTGAAGGAATATCTGAAAAATGTGCCCTACGTGACCATCGATGCGGAGGAGAACATGGAGTTGGCAAGACGTTACGGCGTAATGCAGGCACCGACACTGGTGGTAGTAAACGGCGACAGCCATAAAAAATATGTAAATGCTTCAAATATCAAGAAGTACGTTGACCAACTGACATTAGTTGGGGTAGAATAGAAACAGGTCAGGAGGCATCGCCCGAAGGCGGTGCCTTTTCTGCGGTTATTACAGATACACCGCAGAGGGAATTTACACAATTGAGAAAATAAAATGCAATGAAAATGATTGCAGAACGGAGGAAATATGATCAACAAACTGATCACTCGAATCAAAGAAACCAACGCACCGATCGTGGTAGGACTGGATCCTATGATGAAATTCGTGCCGGAATATATTAAAAAGGCGGCTTTCACTGAGTATGGTGAGACCCTGGAAGGTGCCGCAGAAGCAATCTGGCAGTATAACAAGGGTATTGTGGATGCAATTTATGATCTGGTACCCGCTGTGAAGCCTCAGGTAGCAATGTATGAGCAGTTCGGCATTCCCGGTATGGTGGCATTTAAAAAGACCGTGGATTATTGTAAAGAAAAAGGTCTGATCGTCATCGGCGATATCAAACGTGGTGATATCGGATCCACTTCTGAAGCATATGCAGTAGGACATCTGGGAAAAGTACAGGTAGGTAGCAGGAGCTATTACGGTTTTGATGAGGATTTCGTGACCGTGAACCCTTATCTGGGATCCGACGGTGTGAACCCTTTTGTGAAGATCTGTAAGGAAGAGAACAAGGGCATTTTTGTACTGGTGAAGACTTCCAATCCCAGTAGCGGCGAATTTCAGGATCAGTTAATTAATGGCAGACCGCTGTATGAGCTGGTAGGAGAAAAGGTCGCAGCCTGGGGAGCTGACTGCATGGGCGATTCTTACAGCTATGTAGGTGCTGTGGTAGGCGCAACCTATCCTGAGCAGGGCAAAGTGCTTCGTAAGGTAATGCCCAAGGCATTTATCCTGGTGCCCGGTTACGGCGCACAAGGCGGTAAGGGTGCAGACCTGGTACACTTCTTCAATGAAGACGGACTGGGTGCCATCATCAACTCTTCCCGTGGCATCATTGCTGCATACCAGCAGGAGAAGTATGCACAGTTCGGTGAGCAGAATTATGCAGATGCTTCCCGCGCGGCCGTGCTGGATATGCGTGAGGATATCGCACAGGCACTGGCAGCACGCTAAAGACGCGCATCTCCACGTTTGACCGGCGCGTGGGGATAGGCTTATGCGTTTGATGGCATAATATACAAAGGTACGGGGTGTCCGCAAGCGGACAGATGGGAGAACGAAGGATGAGAGAAAAACTATATATTACCTTCCATTCGGAGGATGAAATCAGACATTTTGTGGATACCTGCAATGAATTCGATGATGCGATCGATATCCGTATTCAGAAGACCGCAATGGATGCGAAGTCTCTTTTGGGAATGCTTCTGATGAAGACGGAGGAACCGCTGGAGATTGAATACGCCTGCTACGATGATGAGGATAATTACGAAGAGTTCAAGCAGGCTATTCTGGAAAAGTATGATGCGAAAGTCGTACCTGCATCGGAAAAATCTGCTGAAAATAAAATTGTTTGAAAAAATTAAAAAATTCTATTGACATTTTCGCCTGCAGCAGTTAAAATACATACTGTTGCAGGCGAAAACCTGTGAATGTACGTGTAGCTCAGCTGGATAGAGCGTCTGGCTACGGACCAGAAGGTCGTGGGTTCGAATCCTGTCACGTACATCTAAGGCCCCGGAGATGATGTCTCCGGGGTTTTTTGTATTTCATTTTAGAAAAGTTTTAGAAATACTTCCCGCTCCGTATATTTACGTAGTACTTATGTCATGCTAAAATAATGAGGTAAATGGAGGAAGCTGTATTAGTATGAACAAACAGGATTTTATAGACCGGCTACGGATGGCACTGAACGGACGTGTGTCCCCCGGCTTGGTTATGGATAATGTCAATTATTACGAAGACTATATTAATACGGAGATCCGGAAGGGCCGTACGGAAGAGGAAGTACTGGAGAGCCTGGGAGATCCGAGACTGATTGCGCGTACGATCATTCAGACCAATGGTGGTGATAATCGGTCCGGCTATCGTAATACCGTCTATGGAAACGGAGAATACAGAGAAGCAGCAGGATCGACGGTACATCACAGTTATAACGGAGACGGCAATGGCGAATATGGCACCCATCGGAGTAAAATGGCAGATGTATTAGCGAAGCTGCCGGTCTGGGTCTGGATTATTCTGGGGATCCTTGTGGTGGTATTGGTGATCAGCGCGGTATTTTCAGTACTATCTTTCCTGGCACCGGTATTGATCCCGATTCTGGTAGTACTGTTTTTGGTAAAACTTTTTCGAGACTGGCTGAACTGATAAATAACGATAATAAAAGAGCCATCAGGGGGAAGCTGATGGCTCTTTTGAGGGGAGTATAAATAATACATAAGGGTGCAAATAGAATCATGAAGGGTTCTTCTATTCACATTTATGATTATAGTACTAATGTCACAAAAATGCAAGATAAAAATTGGTTCTAAAGTACCATAAATTTAAAAGCATATTTTTGTGAAAAATAGACATACTACTCCTGTAACTAAAAATCCTGTTAGGAGGTCACAGATATGTCTAATAATTACGATCAGAACAACGAGAACAAGTATAGTAACTCTTATGGCGAGAACCAGAACTCTCAGAATAAGCAGAGCAGTAAGAATCAGAACAAGAATCAGAGTAAGAACCAGAATAGGGATCAGAGCGAGAATAAGGAGCAGAATAAGAACTGCTAGTTTTTGTGCATAAGAAGTCAGGGGCGTTCCCAGGAACGCCCCTATTTACATATTTTTGGAATGCATATATAATGTTCCTATGTTTGATTGAGATACGGAGGAACGAATGAGACGTTTTGAATTGATCGCCCCCTGCCATTTCGGTATGGAATCGGTGCTTAAGAGAGAGATTACAGATCTCGGATATGATATTACGGATGTGGCAGATGGCCGTGTGACTTTTTTCGGTGATGAAGAAGCTTTATGCAGAGCTAATATTTTTCTGCGCACAGCGGAGAGAATTCTGATCAAGATCGGAAGCTTTCACGCAGAGACATTTGAGGAACTGTTTCAGGGAACGAAAAGTCTGCCCTGGGAAGATTACATTCCTAAGGACGGTAAGTTCTGGGTAGCGAAAGCGGCCAGCGTAAAGTCCAAATTATTCAGTCCTTCGGATATCCAGTCTATTATGAAAAAAGCCATGGTGGACCGGTTGAAATCACAATATGAAATCTCCTGGTTCCCGGAGGATGGTGCAAGCTTTCCGGTCAGAGTGTTCCTTATGAAAGACGAAGTAACGGTGGGACTGGACAGTACCGGAGAATCCCTGCATAAGAGAGGATACCGGAAGCTGACGGCAAAAGCGCCCATTGCGGAGAACCTGGCAGCATCGCTGATCATGCTGACTCCATGGAACGGAGGAAGGATCCTGGTGGATCCTTTTTGCGGAAGCGGTACGTTTCCGATAGAAGCAGCCATGATGGCGGCCAATATGGCCCCCGGCAGGAACCGGAGCTTTACGGCAGAAGAATGGCCACATATTGTAGGAAAGAAAATATGGTATGATACCTGCGATGAAGCGGAAGAGATGGTAGACCTGTCGGTGGAGACGGATATCCAGGGATATGATATTGATGAGAATATGGTAAAAATAGCCCTGGAAAATGCGCGTATGGCCGGTGTGGATAAGCTGATCCATTTTCAGAGAAGAGGCGTGGAAGATCTCCATCATCCGAAAAAGTATGGATTCATTATAACTAATCCGCCCTACGGAGAACGATTGCAGGATAAGAGCCAGATGCCGGCACTTTACCGTACCATAGGGGAACGTTTTCGTGAACTGGACTCCTGGAGCATGTATCTGATCACTGCTTACGAGCAGGCAGAGAAAGATATCGGACGGAAAGCAGACAAGAACAGGAAGATATATAACGGAATGATGAAAACCTATTATTACCAGTTTTTGGGACCGAAGCCGCCGAAGAGAAGAGAAATATAACCTTTCATGAAGAAACGATTGCAAATCAGAGACCAAAAACAAAATAGGAAGGTGACATTGGTCCTCTGGCTCCTGTTGGGAACATTTTCCATGGTAGCAATGCTATGGACAGCGGCGCACAAGACGGTGGTGATTTCCGCACGAAGCCAGGAGCAGGGAGAACTGGTCCCGGAATACCGGACGGAACAGACCGGAGAGATGCAGCTACCCATGCAGACGGATCAAAAAGCCGACAGGCAGATCTGTATACCACTGGAATCGGGGACGAAAGCGGAGAATGTAGTGGTGGAAAACCATTACATGGAGAAGGAACTCTGGATCTACATAGAAAACGGAAGAAAAGCATTCTATAAGGAACGGAGGATCACAGGAGATCTGAATCCTGTGGAAAAAGGAATCTGCGAGGCACAGAACGAAGGTGTGCTGCTGAGACTTTCGATGCGGGAAGTGCTGGAATATCACAGCACTCTGGAAGAAGGATACTTATGGGTCGATTATGTCAGCCCCAAGGAACTCTATGACAGGATCGTGGTATTGGATCCTGTGGGAGGCGGCAGAGATCCCGGTGTGACGGCTTCCGGCTGTCAGGAAAAAGAAGTGGCACTCAGTGTTGCCAGACAGACAGCCCAGCTGATGGAAGACCGGCAGGTGAAGGTATATCTTACCCGTACAGAGGATACCGATGTTACGAAAGAGGCAAGAAGGCAGTTCGCCGACTGGGTTGGAGCAGATCTGTATCTGGAGATCGGATTGTCGTCAGATCCGGAGGATGCGTCGGTCTATGGGATCAGCGGAGAATATAATGATGAATATTATATTCCGGAGTTCGGCAACCTTCAGTGGGCCGATTGCGTTACAAGGCAGGTTACGGTGGCGGCCAGCAATCGGGCAGTGGGACTTTTCCCGGCAACAGAGGAAGATGTCCTGTGGGAGATCGCAATCCCGTCAGCCAGAATCTCTTTGGGGTATGTGACGAACGCTGCTGAGAGACAACTGCTGATACAGGAAGACTATCAAAAAAAGCTTGCACAAGGTATTGCGGAAGCTATTAACGAGGTTTATACTAATACGCAATGATGGATTATGTGCGGTGAGGAGTGGAATATGCAGGGAAGAATCGTATTTGCAACCGGTAATGCCGGTAAGATCAAAGAGATCCGAATGATCATGGAGGACACCGGAATGGAGGTGGTATCCATGAAAGATGCGGGGATTACGGCAGATATTGACGAGAACGGAAAAACCTACGAGGAAAATGCTTTGATCAAGGCCAGAGCAGTGGCGGCGTTTACGAATGACATCGTCATGGCGGATGACTCCGGACTGGAGATTGACTATCTGAATAAGGAACCGGGGATATACTCTGCAAGATATCTGGGAGAGGATACTCCTTATTCTGTGAAAAACGCAAATCTGATCCAGAGACTGGAAGGGGTGCCGGAGGAACAACGGACAGCCAGATTCGTGTGTGCCATTGCCGCTGTTTTACCGGACGGAAGAGAACTGACGACCCGCGCTGCGATTGAGGGCAGGATCGGATATGATGAAAAAGGGAAGAACGGATTCGGATATGACCCCATTTTCTATGTACCGGAGTTCGGAAAGACAACCGCGGAACTTACAGAAGAAGAGAAGAACCAGGTCAGTCACAGAGGAAAAGCGCTGCAGCTGATGAAAGAGGAACTTAAGAAATATGAAAATATTGATCGTAAGTGACACCCATAAAAAGAACGAAAATTATTTCAAAGTGCTGGAAATGCATCATCCGGATATGGTGATCCACTGCGGTGATGCGGAGGGGAGTGAGTATGCCCTGTCTGCTGCTGCAAAATGCCCGGTATATATTGTGCTGGGGAATAACGATTTTTTTTCGGATCTGCCCAGAGAGATCACCCTGGATATCGGACCCTATAAGGTATGGGTGACTCATGGACATAATTATTATGTCTCCATGGGGAATGAGACGATCAAAAAAGAAGCCATTGATCGTGGTGTGGATATTGTATTGTATGGACATACACATCGCCCGGTGATCGATATCGATGACGATATCATTGCGGTGAATCCCGGAAGCCTGTCTTATCCAAGACAGGAAGGACGTCAGCCGTCTTATGCCATTATGGAGATCGATAGAGAGGAAAAAGTACATTTTACCATTGCATATCTGCGATAATGGTTCCGGTGTAAAACACGTAGTACAGACGTAGGAGTTCTGCAACTTTTCTCTTGACAGATAGAAAAAAACTAGGTTATAATTACACCTGCGTTGTCGGAGGTTCCGATGTGACGCAGCCTCGGGGTGTGGCTCAGCTTGGCTAGAGCACCTGGTTTGGGACCAGGGGGTCGCAGGTTCGAATCCTGTCACCCCGATGCGTAACTTGAGTTTTGTGTTTATTTTTCAAAAAATTAGTACAAAACTGTTGACAAATGATGTCGGATAAGTTACAATATGCTTCGTCGGTTTGCTAATGCAGATGACTGACAGATATGTGTTCGTAGCTCAGCTGGATAGAGCAACGGCCTTCTAAGCCGTGGGTCGGGGGTTCGAATCCCTTCGGGCACACTTTTTAATTACATGGTGGGTATAGCGAAGTTGGTTATCGCGTCAGATTGTGGCTCTGAAGGCCCAGGGTTCGAATCCCTGTACTCACCCTTTAATGGGCTATCGCCAAGCGGTAAGGCACAGGGTTTTGATCCCTGCATCTCGTTGGTTCGAATCCAACTAGCCCAGCTTGGATCGTGAAGCTGTAACGATTCGGCTGGTCGCGATTTCCATTAATCGGTTTACGAATCGAAGATGTATGGGCTCATAGCTCAGCTGGTAGAGCACTAGACTTTTAATCTAGGTGTCCCGGGTTCAAACCCCGGTGGGCTCACTTTAATAATGAGAGTAAGAAGAACGCGTATGCGTTCTTTTTTTTGCTTTTTTATCAGACTTTCATTTTTATATGGAAGAAAAGGGTGGCTTGGAGTATAATGCAGTGTAAATAAAATATAATTATTCATTAGTTTGAATTGAATGGAGCAGAGTATGGGAAAGAAAAGGTTAAGAACTATTATGGACATTGCAGCCGCGTTAATGGCTGCAGCAGGAATAGTATTGGCAATATGCCCGGTTAGTATAAAAGCCGGTACTGATTCAGGGAAAGCACTTGAAGATGGAAAATGGCAGACGGTTAAGCTTGGAACGCAGTCGGACAAGATGAAAGATGCGTCATATGACGCTGCGTCAGGGACTCTGCAGCTTAATTCGGGCAGCAATGGTAAGATGGCCAATACCGGGCAGTCAGGGTTTGTGATGTATTATACTAAGGTCAAATCAGACGATTACAATGTGACTGTAAGAGGAAGATTTCACGTAAAAAAGGTAGACAAAGCAGATAATCAGTCTTCTTTTGGAATAATTGTCACAGACAGCCTTGGAAGCAAAGATGCAAGTGCTGATTACCTGAATCAGGCCGAGATATGTGCAGCAACAAAAAATGAGGCAACAAAGACATGTATTCCGGGAATAAGAACTCTGTTTGGTAATATAGATGCGTCGGGAAAGAGTAATAATGGTGGCACGTGTGATGTGACGCAGTATTTTGACAAGGACGCAACAGTGTTTAAATCAGACAATGCAAAGAACCTGTATTATAATTTTGAAGTTGTTAAAGACAGCAACGGATATGTATTTAATTACTACAGTGATGACTGGAGTAAGATTAATTACTCAAAGCGCATTTATAATCCTGAGAAGCTTCTTAAGCAGGATAAAGAGAATGTGTATATAGGTTTTTATGCAAGCCGTATAGGGACTGTAGAGGTTACTGATATTTCTTATGAACAGCACACACCTACGGCGGAAGAAAAAGCAGCTGTTGATAAATCAGCGTGGGCAGATTATGACAAGGTATCGGTTAAGACATTTAACGGAACGACTACTTCATCCGATGATTACATATATCGTTTTACAGGTAATGTAAAAGGAACACTAACGGTAAAGGATGACCATGGCAATATATATATAGACGGGCAGGAGATATCTTCAGGAGATGCGGTAAAGTTTGCATTGTCTGATAAGGGCATCAGCCTTCCGATGGGTGATACTACATTTATTACAACGGTTAAGCCATATGAAAACGGTATAAATGCAGATGGCAGCAGGGAATACTCCGACAGGCTTTTGCTAAAGGATTATTCACCTGTAGAGATAAAAGATAAAGTAACAAGAAAAGACGCAGTGGCAGCAGGAAACGGCATTGTCTATGTATCACCACAGGGGGCGGCAGATGCTTCAGGAACAAAGGAAGCTCCTGTAGATATAGCAACTGCGGCAGCGTATGCCAGGGCAGGTCAGACAATAGTTCTGCTTGACGGAACATATAATATGAAGACGGTGCTTTCAATTACATACAGCGTAAGCGGAACAAAGGATGCGCCTATTACACTTAAGGCTGAGAATGCAGGCAGAGCAGTGTTTAATGGGTCTTCAATTGCCAAATCATCGGATGCGGTCATCTCGTTAAAAGGTAATTACTGGAATATATACGGAATAGATGTATGTAACGCTTCAGACGGAACCAAGGGAATACATGTGTCAGGAAGCAATAATACAATAGAAATGTGTAATATTTATGAGAATGGTTCTACAGGCCTTCAGATAAGTTACTCCGGCGGCGAACCGTCAGAATGGTGGCCTTCGGGAAATCAGATTAAGAATTGCTCATCATATTATAATTGTGACAGTAAGCAGAATGATGCAGATGGATTTGCCGCCAAGCTGTCAGTTGGCAGTGACAATGTATTCGACGGATGTATTGCATATTCTAATGCTGATGACGGATACGATCTGTATGCCAAGGATACAGAAGGATATGGTCCGATAGAGCCTGTTACGATACAGAATTCACTTGCATATAATAACGGAATGCTTAAAGACGGAAGTAATTCCAAGGCGAGTGGTAATGGTTTCAAGCTTGGTGGAGAAGGTCTTACCGGAAAACATGTGCTTAAAAATTGTGTGGCATGGAATAACGGAGGTTCGGGAATAATGAGTAATAATGGGCCGGACTGCCGGGTATATAATTGTACGTCAGTTGATAACGGACATTTTTCAAGAACGGGCGGAACGGACAGCAGGAATAATTACCAGCTTACACCTAAGAACGGCGAAAAGTATTCAGGGAATACGGGATATGTCCTTGAAAATGTAATCAGCTTTTATACGGCGGCTGTTACCGATTCCGGGAAAATGTCATCTGACAAGTTTACACTTAAAGGACAGAATGAGGATGTCATCTACAAAACGAACAACTATATTTGTAAGAATATAGACAGCAGGGAATGTGTTAATAAGGATGGAAACAAGGTATCTGCAGACTGGTTTGAATCAGTGGATTATAATAACATAGTTCCTACGCGTGACAGTGACGGAAGTATAGACATGCATGGATTATTTGTCCTTACGGATAAGGCTCCGTCAGGCGTAGGTGCAGTTATAGGTGCAGCAGATTCTTATGATACGGCAGTGATTAGTTCCGATGTTCCAAAACAGAATAAAAATACCGGCAAAGGTGTAATATATGCAGTATTTGTGGTAATAATAGCAGCAGCTGCAGTGGCTTATGTGTGCGTTAAAAAGAAGAAGCACTAGGAACAGGAACTAGAATGAAATGGAGGCCTGCATGAATATATTTGACATAATCGGTCCGGTAATGGTAGGACCATCCAGCTCACATACGGCAGGGGCTGTGAGGATAGGATATATATCGCGGAAGCTTATGGGAGAGCCTGTCAGTAAGGCACAGATTAATCTGTACGGTTCATTTCTTGCAACAGGTAAAGGGCATGGTACAAGGAAGGCTCTTGTGGCAGGGCTGCTTGGAATGAACACTGATGACATGAGAATACCGGACAGCTTCGAGATTGCAAAGGAGCAGGGGATGAAGGTGCATTTTGGTGAAGCGCGGCTGAAGGATGCACATCCGAATACGGCGCAGCTTATACTTACCGGGCAGTCAGGAAGGCAGCTTGAAGTGATAGGCCAGTCCATAGGCGGTGCAAGGATAAATATTGCACAGATTGACGGAATTGATACCAATTTCTCAGGCGATTACCCGACACTTGTTGTTCATAATCTTGACCAGCCGGGGCATGTTGCAGAGGTAACATCAATGCTTTCGCACAAAGGTGTTAATATAGCAACCATGCAGCTGTACCGCTCAAACCGCGGCGGCGAGGCTGTAATGGTACTTGAGTGTGATCAGGAGATACCGGAGGATGGCATCAGATGGCTTGAGAAGGTGGAAGGCGTGAAGAAGGTTACATACCTTTCGATTGAGTAGAATAAAAAGGAGACAGTTATGGCAGGATATCATTCCGTAAAAGATATTCTTACAATTTGTTCAGATGAAAAGCTTCCGATATGGAAGGTCATTATGGAAGAGGACTGCGTTGAGAGACAGGTAGTGCAGAGCGAATCATTTGCAGGCATGAGAGCCATGTACACTGCCATGAAGCAGGCGGACAAGTCATATGACAGCAGGCGCAGGTCAGCAAGCGGGCTTGCTGGTGGTGATGGCGAGAAACTTCACATATACAATATGTCTGATAAAAAGCTGTGCAGTGATTTTACGTCACTGGCAATGGAAAAGGCAGTTAAGATGGGGGAATCCAATGCATGCATGCGGCGTATAGTTGCCGCACCTACAGCCGGCTCATGTGGAGTTATACCGGCAGTGTTCATAGCGTATGAAGAGATTTTCAATGTGCCTGAGGACAGGATTGTTGAAGCGATGTTCATAACAGCGGGAATAGGAGCAGTAATAGCAGAGAATGCAAGCATAGCCGGAGCATCCGGTGGATGTCAGGCGGAGATAGGTTCTGCAAGTGCAATGGCAGCAGCAGGGCTTGCATATCTTGCGGGCGGTGATAATGACTGCATAGTTAACGCAATGGCGATGGCACTTAAAAATATGCTTGGCCTTGCGTGTGACCCTGTGTGCGGGCTTGTTGAAGTGCCATGCATAAAGCGTAATTCTGCAGGCGCTGTCAATGCAATAGCATCTGCACAGATGGCACTTGCTGGTATAAGAAGTGCAATTGATCCGGATGAGGTGATTGATACGATGCGAAGAATAGGCAACGCAATGCCTGCAGGTCTCAAAGAGACGAGCGAGGGAGGTCTTGCACAGACACCATCAGCCCTTAAGATAAAAGAGAAGCTTGAAGAAATATAAATGAAATAAAATAATAATCAACAGAGGAGTAATATTAATGTTTAATCCGGCAAGTATATTAAAGATAAAAGGTGCATGGGACAGATTCACGGCAAATCATCCGAAATTCCCCATGTTCTTACAGGCGGTGAGCAAAGGTGCAATAAGGGAAGGTACTATAATTGAGGTACATGTGAAGCAGCCGGGAGGCGAGGACATATGCACTAATGTTAAGATATCACAGTCAGACCTGGAGCTGTTTGAGGAGATTAAGAATGTCAGATAAATGTCTGGTTATGTTCTGCGGTGGTGTAGAGACACAGGAATTCTTCTCATATGAGCTTGCAAAGGAATTTGACAGGCTGGGTTACAGGATATTTTTCTATAATCTTATGAGTGATGAATTAAGCTTCAGGCAGCTTAAGGCGTTTGTTGAGGATGCACGAAGGACAGGCAGCAGCATTTATATGCTGTCTTTTAACTTCAACGGGCTTGCGGGAGAGAGGTTTCTCTATGCTGATGATGGAAGCGTATTCTGGGATACACAGGATATCCCATGTATGAATATAGTGCTCGACCATCCGTTTTATTATCATAAGTATATTGCAAAGCTGCCTGTGAGATACCGCCAGGTGAGTATAGATAAGAATCACGAGGCGTATATGAAACGATTTTTTCCTGAAATAAAGCTTGCAGGTTTTCTTCCTCTTGCCGGTACAATTCTTGAAACCGGCGAAGACCTGATACCATGGGAAGAGCGTCCGATGGATATTGTAATGACAGGCAATTATACAAGACCTGAGACATTTGACAGGTACATAGCACATCTCGACAGGGAATATCGGGATTTTTATCATGAGATACTGGATGTGCAGCTTGCCAATCCGGACAAGACGCTTGAACAGATAGCAGAACCGATGCTTGTCAGGGAGCTTGACGGCCAGGGAAGTGATAATGGAAAGCTGTCAGATGATGATATAAAAAGCTGTTACGCCAATATGATATTTATAGATCTGTGGGCAAGATTCCATTATCGCGGAATGGCAGTTGCGGAACTTGCCGATGCGGGATTCAGGGTAGATGTGTTTGGAGCAGGCTGGGAGGCTTTAGAATGCAGATGTAAAGATAATATAATCTGCCACGGCCCGGGAGATTCAAAGAAATGTCTTGAAGCACTTGCACAGGCAAAGGTCGGGCTTAATGTCATGCCGTGGTTTAAGGACGGAGCACACGACAGAATATTTAATACAATGCTTAACGGCGCAGCGGTTCTCACAGATGGCAGCAGATATCTTGATCAGATACTGACTGACGGAAAGGATGCCGTGTTCTACAGCCTTAAAGGACGGGATGGCAGGATGAGCGGACTTGTGGAAGGAGCACACAGACTGCTTAATAGTCAGTATGGCAGTAAGGTGGCACATGCCGGAATGGAGCTTGCACTTGCAGGACATACATGGGCGCACAGAGCCCGTACACTTGATGATTGGTTGACGTTAATGTAAAAAAATGCTATTATGGATATGTATTATGCTAAGGTTGTGGCCTGGCAGTTATACGGCCGGCGGATATGGCGGAATTGGCAGACGCGATAGATTTAGGTTCTATTGTCAACAGACGTGCAGGTTCAAGTCCTGTTATCCGCACTACAGCGGTTGACCGGGTGGGCAGTGCTAAGTTGCACGCCCACCCTTTTGTATTAATATATGTGGAGGAATGCGGTATGCCGAATTTATTTAAAGCAGCAGAAAAGCTAAGTGATGATGAACTTCGTACAGAGATTGCAGTCCTTCGCAGCGTGTCTTTATCAAGTGCAGCAGCGGAGACGGGAACAAGAGTTATAGGGACTCTTGCAAAGTGGGCTAATATGCTTGTGAGTCCGGCTAACAACGATGGAGAAGGAAGATTTGATTACAAAGTAGTGACGGTTGTTGACAGGATAAAGCAGCAGTCGGAGCAGATGGCATCAATGAGCAGGGCTGAACTTAATGAGAGGCTTATGCATGAGGTATATAACAAATGCAGGGAACTTGATTCATCGGTAATACCGGAAGCGATGGACGTGGACACACTGTCTGTATGGATAACGCGTGAGGCGGGAAAGGTATTTGCAGAAAGAGATGATATATCACCTGCCAATATGTGTGTGTCAATCAAGGATAAGTACCATGAACAGATGCTTGCAAGGCTTCACAGGGAGCTTGCGGCGCAGACACCACAGCAGATTAAGGAAGCCGACAAAAAGATACAGATGGCGCTGAACAAGGTGCCGATAGAGATGATGCGTGAGCTTGCGAGAACCGTAAGACCGACAGAGTTTTCGGGTGCGGGACTGGGCAAGACGATAAGGCATGAGAATGGAACACAGAAACTTGCCATGGTAGTAACGGCTATGGGGTTTGAACCATTTGACGAGATGAGTCTCAGAGTCGGTGCAGCCTATGATATGATGAGAGGCTTTAACAGAATGCCGAGGATATTGCTTGCTGAGCTTGTGTGGATTATTGTTAAGGGATATGGAGGTAGGTTTACATTTGCAACAGACCTTCTGCCAAGCTTTGAAGGAGGCAGAGGCTATTCGTCTGATGAAGAGAAACAGTACTGGACGAGCCTTAACAGGCGTAAGGATTACATGAGCAGAATCATGCAGCAGAAAGGCGAGGAAGAGCAGCTGAAGCAGAAGTTTGAGAAAGCAACGGCTGTCTATAATGAACTCCTTGAGAGTAAGAAGCAGGCTGACATAGTCTGGGATGGACTCGAAGCTGTTAAGAATGAATATACAAAAGCCGATTCCACGAAGAATAAGGATGAGGCAAAAAAGTATTTTGCCGATGTTACAAAAGCAAGCAGAGACCGTGACTGGGCGCAGGAAAAGCTGTCAAAGGCAGAGGCACAGATGGACGGATTAGGTAATCAGCTTATGCAGAAGCGGGAGCTGCTAAAACAGATGAATGCGGAGTTTACTGAGGTACGTTCGGCAACTGACGGAATGATAGCAAAGCACAGCAGAGAGATTGAACTCCAGTGGAAAGCATATTTCTTCAGATTTACATTTGATGATGTAATATTCAGTACAATTATAACTACATTTACAAGGTCGGAGCTGCTTAAGCTTGAGGAGTACCTGAAGGAGATGCATGACAGCAGAAGACCTGATGCATATGGCTTATGGACCGAAGAAGAGGAGCAGGACGGAAAGGTTACGAAGTATAATGGAATTAAGTGCCTTGTGAGTCCGGGAAAGGATGCAACCGTAATATATTCAGGAACGTATATAAGGAAGATAACGGCATGACATGGGAAGAAGCAGTTGAACATATAAACAGTGTATCAAGGTATGGCAACAGACCTGGGGCTGAGTGCACAAAAGCGCTGCTTGCCAGACTCGGCAATCCGGAGAGAGAGCTTAAGATAATACACATCGCAGGGACTAACGGCAAGGGCTCTGTCTGTATGTATATAGCAGGAATGTTGAGAAGTCTGGGGCTTAACACCGGTGTATTTACATCACCGCATCTTATCAGGGAGAATGAGAGAATAAGGTTTAATGATGAGCTTATAAGTGATGAGGATTTTACGGATTGCTTTGAAAAAGTACATCGGGCAGAACTTGAGCTTCTGAAGGATGGATTCGGGCAGATATCATATTTCGATTTCTTTGTAGGAATTGCAATGCTGTATTATGCAATGAAAAAGCCGGATGTTGTGATATTAGAGACAGGACTTGGAGGAAGGCTCGATTCTACTAATGCAGTTGAGAGTCCTGTGATGACAGTAATCACATCAATAAGTCTTGACCATGTTGCAATACTTGGAGATACAGTGGAGAAGATTGCAGCGGAGAAAGCAGGAATAATAAAGCATGGAGCACCTGTGGTATATGTTGCGGGTCAGGAGTATTCACATGTTATAGAAGAAAAAGCCGAAGCAATGGGAATTAAAGCGGCTGGCGTCGAAAAATCGCAATGTGAAATACATGAAATAGGTTCCAAACATATTGATTTTTCACTGGATAGCATTTATTATAAAGATAATGTTTTCAGACTTGCAACACCGGCAGTGTATCAGGTGATGAACGCAGCGCTTGCAATGACAGCGGTACAGATGCTGGTTGAGAGCAGATGCTTTGACAGGATTGCATATGACAGTATGGATCGTCAGAATTATATTGACAGAATAAGAAGAGGCCTTGAAAGTGTTACATGGGAAGGCAGGATGGAGCAGGTCTGTGAAGGCTTCTATATTGACGGGGCGCATAATCCGGATGGAATAGCAGCGCTGCTTGACACGGCAGCAGCCATGAAGAAGAATACGCGAGGGCATTATGTATTAATGTTCTCAGCCGTCAATGACAAGGATTATTCGTCGATGATTAAGGAGATTTGTGACAGTAATATATTTGATGAATATGTCATAACTCAGATAGAAGGTGCAAGATGCCTTGATGTATCAAAGATAGCGGATACATTCAGAAGATATACGGATGGGCATGTGAATGAGGAACCGGATGTGGGACAGGCAGTTAAGAAGTCTGTGGAGTGCTTTGGCGGCAATGCTACAGTAATCTGTGCCGGTTCATTATATCTTGCAGGTGAAGTAAGAAAGGTGATGTTGGATAATGATAGATTTTGATGAAGAGATTAAGAAGTTTCAGCCTATCCTTGAAGTAGAGGATGCCGAAGATGCAATATATAACAAGGATATACCTGACATAACTGATGTCCTTGGCAAGATAATGGCTGAAGCATCAGACAGCAACAGCAATAAGAAGAATAAGTAATAATTACTGACAATAATTAGTTACTAAGTTGTATTGGAACGGAGACAGGGATGAAATGTTATAATTGCGGTGCACAGCTTACAGGCGATTCAATCTGCCCTAACTGTGGCGCTGACGTATCAGTATATAATGATGTAGTAAAAGCATCTAATGCATATTATAACCGCGGACTTGAGAAGGCGAATGTACGGGATCTGTCGGGTGCTATAGAGGATCTTAAGATGAGCCTTACATTCAATAAGGGCAATATCAGGGCACGTAATCTTCTCGCACTTGTGTACTGTGAGATGGGCGATGTCGTTGAGGCTCTCAGTGAATGGGTAATGAGTAAGAATATTAAGCCGGAGAAGAATCTTGCCGGCAGCTACATAACAAGGATACAGTCCAACCAGACAAGATTTGAAGCGGTTACGCAGAACATAAGAAAGTATAATGTAGCGCTTGCTGCAGCTAAGGAAGGCAATTCGGATATTGCGATAATCCAGCTTAAGAAAGTTACGACACAGAATCCGAAGTTTGTTAAGGCACAGCTTCTTCTCGCACTGCTTTACATGAAAGAGAAGGAATATGCAAGAGCCAAAAAGTGCCTTAATCAGGTACTGAGGACTGATGTGAGCAATACGCAGGCAAGAAGATACCTTAATGAGATAAAGAGACTTGAGAGCGACAGAACGGCGGAAGCACAGGACAGTTTCCTGCCTAAGCTTAAGAGCAGGAAGACTGAGACGCAGCCGCTTAACGGTAATGATGTAATAATGCCGCATTCATCGTATAAGGAGCCAAGCAACGGAGCGATTACGATTATTAATATCCTTGTGGGAGCACTCATAGGTGCGGCACTGATATGGTTCCTTATTACACCGGCACGATACAAGGGCCTTACAAGCGATTATAACCAGAGTATCCTTGAGTACAGTGAAAAGCTTTCTAACGGTAATGCGGAACTTAATTCACTGACAAGGCAGCTGCAGGATGTTACGGCAGAGAGGGATACGCTTAACCAGAAGCTTGAGAGCATATCAGGTGTTGATGGCAATAATAAGCTGCTTACGGCAGTTATTGATGCAGCCAATGCCTATATTGCTAATGAGCCGACAAAGGCAGCCAAGTATCTTGTTGATGTTGATGTAAGTTCGCTTCCGTCAGACAATGCCAAGAGCCTTTACAATACGATAGCCGCTGCAACTACTGCAAGCGCAGCTAACGAGCTGTATAATACAGGATATTCCAACTATTCGCGCGGCAGGTATGATCAGGCTGTTGAAGATCTTACGGTAGCATATAAGCTTGACAGTACCAAGGCAGATGCTGCATATTACAGCGCAAAGTGCTATGTTGCACTTGATCAGACAGAGAATGCAAAGAAGTACTATCAGTACATAGTTACTAATTTCCCAACGAGCAGATATATATCTGAAGCGACGACATATGTGTCAACACACTGACATATAGCCAGATAAATTCAATATAGCTACTAATGAACCCTTGTGCATCAGTAATGCACAGGGGTTTTTATGTTTATTAATGTGCGTAAAGTAACGCAGGATTGGAGCAGTGAATGAATTATTACTATATGGCAATGAGGGGCTCACTTGTGATTGGGCTTAATACTGATCTGGATCATCACCTTGCGGACGAGATACGTGAGGTTATAGACGAGGTCGTTGAAGAAAGAGGGATAAGGAGTATAATATTTGACTTTTCAAAGGTAACATTCATGGACAGTTCAGGAATCGGGCTTATTATGGGGAGATATAAGAAAATGCACCGGACCGGAAGAATTGCAATTGTGTCCCCCTGCAGAAATGTAGAAAGAATCCTGCAGATATCAGGACTTTATAAAATTGTTACTGTGTTTGGAGAGCTTGGTGAAGCAATTGAATCGTGTGAAGTGCATGATGACCAGATTTGTGCCGGGGGAGGACGTAATAATGCAAAATATTAGTGATGGCAATGCAATGAGAATGGAGATATCTGCAAGGTCGGATAACGAAAGCTTTGCAAGAGTTGTGGTAGCTGCATTCTGCACAAAACTCAATCCTACGCTTGATGAGATAGCCGATATAAAGACAGCGGTATCAGAAGCAGTGACCAACTGCATTGTACATGGATATGAGAATGGGCCTGGTGTAATAGTCATCAGATGTGAAATTGAGGAAGAGACGGTAACTGTAGTAATCGAAGACTATGGTGTCGGGATTGATGATGTGGACAGGGCAATGCAGCCTTTGTATACATCAAAACCGGAACTCGAACGCTCAGGAATGGGTTTTTCATTCATGGAGGCATTCATGGACAGCATTAAGGTGGAGTCAGAGCCGGGAGAAGGAACCAGAGTTATTATGACAAAGCAGCTTGGCAGCAGGTCAGTTTAACAGTCTATTGAGGGTGCAATAAGGGTGAAGTGAATGTGTGATTCTTATAATCATACAAAAGAACTTATCGAGCAGGCGCACAGAGGGGACAAAGAAGCCAGAAACAGGCTTGTTACAGAGAATATGGGACTTATATGGAGTATTGTAAAAAGATTTACGGGCCGGGGACACGAGCTTGAAGATCTTTTCCAGATAGGAAGCATAGGACTTATAAAGGCTATAGACAAATTTGACACATCTTACGATGTCAGGTTTTCGACTTATGCAGTTCCAATGATCACTGGAGAGGTAAAGCGTTTTCTGCGTGATGACGGAATGATTAAGGTAAGCCGTTCGTTAAAAGAGATTGTTGTAAAGGTACAGCGTGCAAGGGAACAGCTTCAGAAGGAGATGGGAGAGGAACCGTCAATGGAGATGATAGCAAGGGCTATTGACGTGCCTGAGGAAGATATTGTCATGGCTCTTGAGGCAGGCAGTGAGATTGAATCAATATATAAGACAATATATCAGTCTGACGGCAATGAGATTACACTTATAGACCGTGTGGCTGACAGAGGCTCATCAGGAGCCGGAATTGTTCCGGAGTGTGAATGGACAGACTATGAGAAGGAGCAGCTTATAAATCATATGGTGCTTAAGCAGATTCTGGACGAGCTTCCGGAGAATGAAAAAAACCTGATACTGCTGAGGTATTTCAGAGATCAGACGCAGACACAGGTTGCAAAAGAAATGGGAATATCCCAGGTTCAGGTCAGCAGAATCGAAAAGCGGATTCTGCTGAGACTGAGGGAAAAAATATCATGATTAAAATATTATTATAAAGAAGTCCAGCGTCCTGAGGCACCGCATGGAAGTACAAGTCCGTTAGAACTTACAGGCAGACCAATCTCCTGTGAGTCTACAGTCCCGCCAAATGACTTAAGTTCGGTAGAGAGCATATATGTGAGAACTGCCGGCGCCAGTCCTGTAGTATATGAATTAATCAGGAAGAACAGAGGATCCGGGCTTAATAGTCTGGCGCAGAGCTGAACAAGTGAATGAATTGAATCTTCAATCTTCCAGATCTCCCCCTTAGGGCCACGGCCATATGAAGGAGGATCCATGATGATTCCGTCATAATGATTGCCACGGCGTATCTCACGCTCAACAAACTTGATACAGTCATCTACTATCCAGCGGACTGAACGGTCAGAGAGTCCTGTGCTTGCAGCATTCTCCTTAGCCCATCCGACCATGCCCTTTGAGGCATCAACATGTGTCACAAATGCTCCTGATGCAGCACATGCAAGTGTGGCACCTCCGGTATATGCAAAGAGGTTAAGAATCTTTATCTCACGGTCAGGTTCTGCAGCCTTGCGCTGTGCAATCTTACTGCCGCACCAGTCCCAGTTGACAGCCTGTTCAGGGAACAGTCCCGTATGCTTAAAGCTGAAAGGCTTAAGGTTGAATCTGAGCGGCTTCTTAAATGTATCACTTGAATAGCTTATGCTCCACTGCTCCGGCAGGTTGAAGAACTCCCAGCTTCCGCCACCCTGCTGGCTTCTGTGGTAGTGGCCATTGAGCCGCTTCCATCTTGGGTCAGTCTTAGGCGTATCCCATATTACCTGCGGGTCGGGACGGACAAGGATATAATCTCCCCATCTTTCAAGCTTCTCTTTGCAGGAAGTATCTATAACTTCATAATCTTTCCAGTTATCTGCAATCCACATATAAATAAATATCTCCGTTTCTGAATGTATAGTCTACAGTATTTATAATATATTATATTGATTCGTATTTCAACTTTATATTGATGCTGTTGTGTAAGTACTTTGCGTAAGTACTTGAAAAGAGCCGGTTGAAGTTTGATATGGCGTATGGTACAATTTAACTGATATTTTGCCTGCAGATAAAGCATTTTATGCGCATACAGAGAGGGTCAAAGTATATATTAGAATATGAGGAGGATAATCATGTTTTGCCCAAAATGTGGAACTAAGAATGAAGATGATGCAAGGTTCTGCGCAGCGTGCGGAGCACCATTGGAGGACAACACAGTACAGGCACCTGCGGCAGAGCAGATGACAGCGCCACAGGCACCTGAGAGTACACAGGAGGCGGCACAGCAACCGCAGATGACAGGACAGCAGCCGCAGATGGCGGCACAGCAGCCACAGGTACAGGCACCTGCAGCACCAAAGCAGCCAATGTCAGCAAAGCAGCGTAAGTCAATTATTACAGGAGCAGCAGTTGCGGCACTTGTTATTATTTTCATAATAGCAGGAAGTGTACTCAGCAGTCCTAAGAGAATCGCGCAGAAGTATTTCAAAGCATCTATGGAAGGACAGTGGGAGAAGGCATTTAAGTATATGGATCTTCCTAAGGGAGACTTCATTACAAAGGAGCTTCTTGCCAAAACACTTGAAGACAGAGATGCCAAGGATATAACGAACTATGAAGTCGTTGAAGATGAAGATTATGATTCTAAAATTGCCAAGAAGTTTTACGTTACATATTATACAAAAGGCAATTCAAGATCTGTGACATCAGTTGAGCTGGTGCGCGACGGGAAGTTTATGCTCTTCTGGAACAGATATAAGGTAAGTCCAAGGGATATAGTATCAAAGAATGTTAAGCTTACGGTAAGAGCAACATCCAAACTTTATATTGATGATGTGGAAGTGCCGGACAAATATATTGACAACAGCGAAGATGATAAGAAAGATAATTCAAAGTCATCATCAGAAAAAACGAAGAAGGTATATAAGATTGACGTAATGTTTGCAGGCGAACACAGAATCCGTGTAACTGATGATATTTACAGGGATATCGATAAGGATTATCAGTTCGGCTCAGACGAAGGATATACTTATGTCATCACAACGACGGATATCAGGGAGGATGTCCTTGATGCCAGAATGGCAGCGGCAGAGCAGGATCTCAAGACGTTCTTCAACGCAGCCATTGATAACAAGAGCTTTGATTCAGTTAAGGGCATGTGTGTTGATAATGCAGCAAAGTTAAAGAGCATTAAGTCGGCATATGATAAGTTTGTATCTAATACATACAAAAATGGCTATGGTGTCAAGAGTATTGATTTCAATAAGTTCTCGACACAGTCATCTTCCGGAACAACTGACGGATGTCCTTATGTTAAGGTTTCGATATCAGCAGGAGTTACAGGAACGGGAGCGCAGAAGTCAGGCCAGACAAAGAACTTTAACGAAACAACAAGTGCTACATTTACTTATATGTATAAGGATGGACAGTGGAAGATAAGCGCAGTTACGCTTTATTCCATATTCTATTAATTGTTAATTGCATAGTTACAGATATTGTATAATCAGGCTCCGGCATATGTATGCCGGGGTCTTTTTTGGTGCATAATAAAATGAGGATTATGCAGGATTTGTGTCTGCACGAAGAATTGTTATGTCACAAAAATGGGTGTTAATGGGGGAATATGAATCAGAATGAATCAGAATATCTATATAAAACTTGACAGGAATAACGAGGTTGGCAGCAGGGAAGTAACCATCGGGGATGTGGCAAGTATATACTGTACCGACAGCACAGTTGTAAATAAGCTTAAGACAATAAGGATTATGAAGATACCTGAGAATGGGAGAGACAGCACGGCAGGTAACGGGAATGCCAAAAAACAGCATATACAAAAGAAAAGATACAGTGTATCCGCAATGAAGGTAATTGAGCTTATACAGAAGGAATATCCACAGGCCTCGGTTGAGAATATCGGAGAGGCAGATTTTATAGTGGATTATATAGACGAGAAAAAGCGGAATCATCATATGGCGGCGGTTCTTGATGTTATTAAGACAGTTCTTATATGTATAGTGATTTTCTTTGGCAGCGGGTATGCAATTATGGCCTATAACAATGATGTCGGGACAACAGAGATTTTTGAAAAAGTATATGAAATGATAACAGGAGAGGAAAAGACGGATACAAACTGGATGGAACTTATGTATTCGGTGGGACTTACCGGAGGAATAGCAGTATTCTATAATCATTTTGGAAGTAAGACATTCAGTAATGACCCTACACCGATAGAGGTTGAGATGAATAATTACGAGCAGGATCTGGATTATGCACTTATTGAACGTGGCGGAAGGTCAGGAAAGGAAGAGGATGTTCAATGACGGTATTAAAATATATAATGACAGGTCTCTTGTGCCTCGGAGGAGGAGCTGTATCGGCAGCGGGAATATTTGCAATTATAACCAGCGTCGGTCTTATTAACAGATATGCAAAAGTTACGAATACGGCAAGTCACATAAGATTATATGAAGATATGATAATGCTTGGGGCAGCGCTTGGAAATATATGGCTGCTGTATGAAATTCCGGTGCCTGTCGGAATAGCCGGAGCGGCAGTGTTTGGCCTGATGTCGGGTATATATGTGGGGAGCTTTGCTGTATGTCTTGCTGAGACGGTAAAGGCTATCCCTGTTCTTGTGAGAAGAACAAGGATAGCCGGAGGTCTTGGATGGGCTGTGCTTTGCATAGCACTTGGGAAAGGCATAGGAAGTCTTGTATATTATCTGCGCCTGTATGTTATGAATTAGACTGACGTTTTACAACGAATTCGCGGACGCCCATGTAACCCGGTGCGATGGAGTATTTCGGAAAGCATATGACAGGGTCACCGTCGGAATTCAGATAGAATGAAGTGTCATCTGTGATAGTAGTAAATTTGTCAGTGTTCTCAAATGTGTCAGTTCCACTGTAACCGGCAGGATAATATCCCCAGTACATTGCATTAGAGTCAGAATTCACCTGCTCTGTAATCTGGTCAATTATTGACCGGTTGGCAATGTTGATATAATCGTCGCCGAGAATGTCTTTAAGGGTAAGTTCACGGCCGGTTGCAAAGTCATAGTTGTAATAGTAATTATCCTGAGTAAATGCAAATGCTGACATATACATGTACAGATACAATGAAAGGCAGCGGTCATCCTGATATTTTACTTCATATCTGGCTGTAAGGTCGATTGTACGCTGGTTCCATTCATCAATCGTTCCCCCTGTCTCGAGAAAGCTTTTTTTGTAATCGTCTATTACGGACTGCTGTTCCTGCATGTAATCATCGACAGTTTTCTGTATGATGGCATTGACCTGCTCTGCTGTGACATGAGCGGCATCTGATGCCGATGTGGAATCAACATCTATCTGTGGTATGTCGACATTGATTGTAACATTGTCATTCTTCTCACTGAAGCTGCGTCCCGTAACGACCTTTACGATACTTCCTATAATAGGAATATCAGATAGTGTTGCGGCAAATGCCGTGCTTGTATTGACGCCTGCAATAAAAAGAATAACTATTGCGGCAGCTGTAGATGCCACAGTGATGATAATACGGCTGTTTGTGTGTTTTCTGCCTGCTGACATATTAACCGCCTCCTTTACTTTGCTGTTAAGCGTTGATGGGATGACCATATTATTGTAGGCCTCCCTGCTCTTGTCAAAAATGATATTATTCCGGTTATTCATTGTGATCCTCCATACTGTTGCGAAGCTGCTTAAGTGCTGCATAATATCGTGTCTTGGCAGTGCTTAGCGGGATGCGTGCAATAGAAGCACATTCCCTCAGGGTAAGCTCTTCATAAACATGAAGTATAATTATTGTACGCATATCCTGTGGAAGTCCAAGCACAAGTGACATAATCTCATCGTCGGGATGATAGAAGCTGTCGGTATATTCGGTGTCAAATTGTTCATAAGGAATCTCTTTCTTAGTCCTGTTAATAAAATTGAGAGATTCATTTACAAGGATTCTGTAGAACCATGTCCTTATGGCTCCTATACATCTTAGAGAATTGATATTCTCAAGCGCTTTGATAATTGTATTCTGTACAACATCCTGAGCATCATGCTCATTTTTTACATAGCAGTATGCTATTCGGTAAAAATGCATCTGATTATCAAGGATGTACTGCACGCATTTATCGTATTTATTCAAGATGGCTCCTTCCGTTTTGTGAATTTTAAGGAAATAAAAAATATCGTATATCCGGATAATTGTATATTTTTCAATTTCTATTATATAGACAAATTAATATTAGTAAAAGTTTGGAATTTTATTAAAAATTAAAATTAATTCATGAATATATTTATTGGATGTGGGAAAAGCTTGTCTTATGATAACATGATTTTGCTGCTTGTGAAGGAAATATCAGAAGGGAGTAGGGATATGCTTGACGGACTTGATTCTAAGGACAGGGATGAGATATATAATGGATATGTGGAGGAGATTACGCCCAAACACAATTGTGCCGTGGAATGTATAAAGGCATTCGTTACCGGAGGAATAATATGTACTGTTGGGCAGGGGGTTCTTGAGATATATAAGGGCTGTGGAATAGCAGCGGATGAAGCTGCGCTGTGGACAACTGTTACACTCATTCTTCTGAGCGTAATTCTTACGGGACTTAATATATATCCATCGATTACGAAGTGGGGCGGAGCCGGAAGCCTTGTGCCGATAACGGGATTCGCCAACTCAGTAGCAGCTGCCGCTATAGAGTATAAGAAGGAAGGCTGGGTATTCGGAGTCGGATGTAAGATATTCACGATAGCCGGTCCTGTTATACTCTATGGAATAGTCAGCAGCTGGATACTGGGTGTTATATACTGGATAACAAAGTTATTATAACAAAATTATAAGTCTAATGCACTCTTGGCAATGCTTGATACGAGACCCTTTGATGATACTCCGGCATTCTGCTTAGGAGAATTAGATGTTGACATTGTGGTTCCGTTGACTGTAGGTGCCATGAGTATGCGTCCCGAACCACGATATACATTAACAAAACCTTCACCGTTAACAGCGGAGCCAAGCAGACTCTTTGAAGACTTTTCGACAGTAAACTGAAGTGAAGATGACCATGCAACAGCCATATTGCCGTCAATCTTTACAACATCATTATCAAGGACAATCTCAAAAAGTTCTTCGCGTGGCACAGGACTTTCGAGAACAGCAATACCCTGGCCGCTGAGACTTAAGTTGAAAAGTCCTTCACCGCCAAGAAGCGCTGAAGATACACTGTTACGTGCAACAACTGTCTCATTAAGACCTGCATCACATGCGAGGAACATTCCGTCATCAAGAACAATACCGCTTCCCCATGTAGCAACATCCTCAAGGATGATATAATTATATGTAGGTTCAAGCATGAGATAGCCCCAGCCGTTATATACCGGCTTAACGGCTGATTCGTTGGTTACGGCACCCTTAAGGGCCTTCCCTAAGAAATCACCTACACCCTTAACGCCTGTCTCTGATTCTACGCTTCCGGCTGTCCACTGCATTGCGCCTGCCTGGACTCTTACGGAAGTTCCGTTAAGGCAGCACAGAACCTGACGCTTTCTTACATTCATCTCATGCATGAAATATGCAACTGATGCATATGACGGTGCAACGCTCATATCTTTCTGATGCTCATATACAGTGTATGAGCCCATCTGAGCTATCTGCTTAAGATTTTCATTGTTTGCAAAATTGTTTAATTGAATCATTATAGCCTCCTGTGTAAAAATTTATACTACATTAATATATTTTAGATAATGTTAATAAATGTGTCAATTAGTATTATATATTTATTAAATGTAGTCCATTAGTATTGACGTAATTTGTAAAAATGAAATACTATTAGAACATTGTCAATGAAAATATGAAAATAACGAAGTAACTATATTCAGAAAGGAATTACAATGGGAAAAATATTTCGCAATCTTGCTCCGTATTGGAAATCGGTAATTATAATTCTGGCACTCCTTGCGGTTCAGGCGTTTTGTGACCTTGCGATGCCACAGTATACATCGGATATCATTGATACCGGAATACAGAATGGCGGCATTGCGTATTCAGTGCCACAGTCGGTGACGCAGACAGACTTTGAGGAGGCTGAGCTTTTCATGACAGATGAACAGGCCGGACTCTGGAAAAAGTCGTATGATCTGGAAGAGGATGGAATCTACAGACTTAATATAAGTAAGAAAAAAGATATTACGGCTGTGCAGAATGAACTGCTTGTCCCAATTCTGATTAACTATCAGTTAAAGGACGATGAGAGAGTGCAGTTCATTCAGGCGGCAAAGGCAGGGCTTGCAGGTAAAGATGCTGTCATACAGATGCAGGATAAGGCTTCACAGATGATAGACTCAATGGGGGCGTCACTTGTAAGTTCAATGGGAGTTGCTTATGCAAAGCAGTGTGATGCCAATGCGGGAATGGATATGAATAAGATCCAGTTGAATTATCTGCTTGCAGCCGGCGGCAAGATGGTTGGGCTTGCACTTATTATGGCAGCCGCAACAGTGCTTGTAGGACTTGCTGCTTCGCGTGTTGCGGCCGGTGTGGGAATGACACTCCGCGGCAATCTTTTCAAAAAGGTTGTCGGATTTTCTAACACTGAGATGGATAAGTTCTCTACGGCATCACTTATAACAAGATGTACCAATGACGTGCAGCAGATACAGATGGTAACAGTAATAATGCTGAGAATTGTTGCATATGCGCCTATAATCGGAATCGGCGGAATTATAAAGGTGCTTAATACCGGTTCACATATGGAATGGGTAATAGGTCTCGCGGTACTCCTTATTATGGGCTTTGTGCTTGTACTTACTTCAATCGCAATGCCTAAGTTCAAGCTTATGCAGAAGCTGGTTGATAAGGTTAATCTCGTATCAAGAGAGATTCTTACCGGACTTTCCGTAATCAGGGCATTCGGACGTGAAGATGAAGAGGAGAAGAGATTTGATGCAGCCAATACAGAGCTTACTAAGACCAATCTCTTTACTAACCGCGTAATGACATTTATGATGCCGGGAATGATGTTTATCATGTATGTCATAACTGTACTTATCGTATGGGTGAGCGCACACCATATTGATGCGGGAACAATGCAGGTAGGAACGATGACTGCATTTATGACATATGCGATGCAGATAGTTATGGCATTCCTTATGCTTACGATGCTTTCAATAATGCTTCCGAGAGCAGCGGTTGCAGCAGACAGAATTGATGAGGTAATGAAGACGGCAAGTTCGGTTGAGAATCCTGATAATCCGGTATATGTTGAAGATAAGGCAGAAGGAAAAGTCAGATTTAACCATGTTAATTTCAGATATCCGAATGCAGAGGACTGCGTACTTGAAAATATTGATTTTGAAGCACTTCCGGGGCAGACAACTGCAATTATAGGAAGTACCGGATGCGGTAAGTCAACACTTGTAAATCTTATTCCGCGTCTCTATGATGTTACAGAAGGTTCGATAACCATAGACGGAACGGATATAAGGGATATGTCTCTTGAGGATTTAAGGGGAATGATTGGATTCGTTCCTCAGAAAGCGGTGCTTTTTTCAGGAACAATCGCAAGTAATATAAAGTTTGGCAATTCCGATGCATCTGATGATGATATGAAGCAGTGTGCACAGATAGCGCAGGCAACAGAATTTATCGAAGAAAAAGATGATACTTATAACAGCAGAATAGCGCAGGGCGGTTCTAATGTGTCAGGCGGACAGAAGCAGAGACTTTCGATTGCGAGGGCAATAGCAAAGCATCCGAAGATATTTGTATTTGATGACAGCTTTTCAGCGCTTGACTTAAAGACTGATGCCGCATTAAGAAAGGCGCTCGGTGAGAATGTCCACGACAGTACCATGATTATAGTTGCACAGCGTGTAAGTACGATACTTCATGCAGAGCAGATAATAGTACTTGATGAAGGCAGGATCGCCGGAATCGGAACTCATGGACAGCTCCTTGAGAACTGTGAGGTATACAAAGAAATAGCAATGTCACAGCTTTCAGAGGAAGAACTTAAGAATGCGGGAAAGGAGGAAAATTAAATGCCACGTCCGGGAGCAATGGTACCACCCCAGAAATCCAAGAATTTTAAGGGGTCAATAAAGAAGCTTATGTCATATATAGGCAGATTTAAAATACAGATATTCCTTGTAATGCTGTTTGCAGCAGCATCAACGGTATTCAGCGTAATGGGACCTAAGATACTTGGTAAGGCAACAACGGGTCTTGCAGAAGGTCTTATGGCGAAGATACAGGGAACAGGCGGTATTGATTTTGAATATATTGGCAGAATACTTGTATTTGTACTTGCAATATACGCGGTAAGTGCAATATTCAATTTCGCGCAGGGCATGCTTATGACAGGAGTTACCCAGAAGGTATGCTATCAGTTAAGACGCGATATATCACAGAAGATAAACAGAATGCCGATGAAATACTTTGAGAGCAGGACATATGGTGAGGTTCTTTCAAGAATTACCAATGATGTTGATACGCTCGGTCAGGGACTTAACCAGAGTATAACACAGATAATTACATCAACGGCAACACTTATAGGTGTGCTTATAATGATGCTCAGCATCTCACCGATTATGACACTTATAGCACTTGTTGTCCTTCCTGTATCCGGAGCGCTTGTTTCATTTACAGTTAAAAAATCACAGAGATTTTTCATAAAGCAGCAGGAGTATCTCGGTCATATAAACGGTCAGGTTGAAGAGACGTTTGGCGGGCAGAACGTAATAAAGCTCTTCAATAAAGAGCAGGAGACACTTGATGAATTCAACCGCACGAATAAGATTCTGTATGACTCAGCATGGAAGTCACAGTTTTTCTCGGGAATGATGCAGCCGATAATGGCTTTTGTAGGCAACCTCGGATATGCAGGTGTGGCACTTTGCGGCGGTATTCTTGCAGTAAAGGGCAGAATTACAGTCGGTGACATACAGGCATTTATCCAGTATGTAAAGAACTTTACACAGCCAATACAGCAGATTGCACAGGTTATTAACCAGGTACAGTCAATGGCAGCGGCAGCTGAGCGTGTATTTGAATTCCTTGGCGAGGAAGAGGAGGATCAGGCTGCGGCCAATCCGGTTGATATATCAGAGCATGTCATTGAAGGATCAGTTGAGTTCGACCATGTTAAGTTCGGATATAACCCGGATAATGTCATAATCCATGATTTCAGCGCCAATGTCCGGCCGGGGCAGAAAGTAGCCATAGTAGGGCCTACAGGTGCGGGAAAGACAACGATGGTCAAGCTCCTTATGAGATTCTATGATGTGAACTCAGGAAAGATAATGCTTGACGGGCATAATGTTAAAGACTACAACAGAAGAGACTTACGAAGCGCATTTGGAATGGTGCTTCAGGATACATGGCTTTTCAAGGGTACAATAATGGAAAATGTACGCTACGGACGCCTTGATGCAACTGATGAAGAAGTAATTGCAGCATGTAAGGCAGCACATGCCGATAAGTTCATAAGAACACTTCCGGGCGGCTATAATATGGAACTTAACGAAGATGCAAGCAATGTGTCACAGGGACAGAAACAGCTCCTTACGATAGCAAGGGCAATTCTTGCGGATAACAGGGTGATAATTCTTGACGAGGCTACATCTTCAGTAGATACGAGAACAGAAGAGCAGATACAGAACGCCATGGATAATCTTATGAAAGGCCGCACAAGCTTTATCATAGCCCACCGTCTCTCGACAATCCGCAATGCCGACATAATACTTGTTATGCGTGACGGGGATATTGTAGAGCAGGGCAGCCATGAGGAACTCCTTGAAAAGAACGGATTCTATGCACAGCTTTATAATTCCCAGTTTGAAAATGTATCATAGACGCATTAATTATGTTGTGGTAAAATGTTTTCGGTAAAGTTGTTTTATGAAACGGAGAAACAGCATGGGTGAGACATTAGACATTATTAAGACAAGAAGAAGTATCAGAAAATATAAGCCTGACATGGTTCCGAAGGAACTCATTGACAGGGTTCTTGAAGCAGGAACATGTGCAGCTACAGGAATGCACTATCAGTCACCGATTATAATTGCAGTAACTAATAAGGAATTAAGGGATAAGATATCTAAGATGAATGCACAGATAATGGGTTCGTCAAGTGACCCGTTCTACGGGGCACCCGTAATTCTTATTGTTCTTGCTGACAAATCGCGTCCTACACATGTGTATGACGGAAGCCTTGTTATGGGTAACCTTATGCTTGCGGCACATGACCTGGGACTTGGAAGCTGCTGGATACACAGAGCTAAGGAAGAGTTTGAGATGCCTGAGGGCAAGGAGATCCTTAAGTCACTTGGAATAGAAGGAGATTATGAAGGAATCGGACATTGTGCGCTTGGCTATATAGACGGAGAATATCCGGAAGAGAAGAAGAAAAAAGAGAACTGGGTGTACTATGCGGAATAATATGCAGAAGGATATGATGGTTAATGATACATACGAGGTTAAACGGCTTTGCAGCAGGGGACCTTTTTGTGTTAAGGTTCCCGGCTCAAAGAGTATAACGAACAGGGCATTGATGCTTGCTGCAATGTCAGAACGCCGGTGTGAGCTTACCGGCGTTTTGTTCAGTGATGATTCAAGAGCATTTTTGGACTGCCTCGGCAGGCTCGGATTTGAACTTATCATCGATGAGGAGAATGAGCGTGTCGTAATACAGGGTACAGGCGGAGTAATTCCCAATAACACTGCTTCAGTTGATGTGCGGAGTGCAGGAACTGCGGCAAGATTTCTCACAGTTATGCTTGCGTTTGCAGGCGGTGATTATGAGATGAATTCGTCAAAGCAGATGGCTAAAAGACCTATGGAGCCGCTGCTTACAATTCTTCGTGACGGAGGAGTTGAGTTTGAATTCCTCGGAGAAGAGGGGCATTTTCCGTTCATTATGCATTCACATGATATACATCTGTCATCTGTCACGGTTGATACTACGGTAAGCAGCCAGTTCACAAGTGCGCTTCTTATGGCAGGAACACTTCTTGATGCCGGGCTTGACATTAATGTGACAGGCAGCAGAACAGAAGGTTCGTATATTAAGATGACGCTTTCGATGCTTGAACAGTTTGGTATATCATATACGAGACATGACAGCGGATACAGAGTTGCAGGCCATCAAAGTTACGGACTCGGCAGTTATGTTGTTGAACCTGATATATCGGCTGCGTCATATTTTTACAGTATGGCGCCGATACTCGGCTGTGATGTGAGAGTTGAGCGTGTCCACAGACCATCTCTTCAGGGTGATATGAAGTATGTCGAGACACTTGGGACACTTGGCTGTGTACTCGAGGAGTCGAAGGAAGGACTATGGGTTAAGGGCTCCGGGGTATCGTCATATCACGGTATAACTATTGATATGAATGATTTTTCGGACCAGACTATGACTATGGCAGCAGTTGCCGTATATGCCGATACGCCGACAAGCATTTATAATGTCGGACATATCAGGTATCAGGAATCTGACAGAATGGCGGCAATTATAAATGAACTTACGGGAATGGGGATAAAATGCGAGGAGATTCCTCAATACGATGGAATCAGGATATTCCCAGGTAAGCCGCAGCCTGCTGAGGTTGAGACTTATGAAGACCACAGAATAGCAATGGCGATGTCTCTTACGGGACTTGGAGCGGATGGCGTTGTAATTAAGAATCCGGGGTGCTGCCGTAAGACATTTGAGAATTATTTTGAGGTGCTTGATTCGTTGTATACAAAGGCCGATGTAGACGTAATACTTCTCGATAATGACAATACGATTATGGATTTTGATGAATGTGCCAGAAGAGCGGTAGCAATATCGCTGGAGAAGGCAGGAATAAATGCCGGTAAAGCGGATACAGCCGTTGGATTCGCAGACAGATTCCTTGTTCATAATACGTCTATGTGGCAGAAGCTTGAAAGACGCGAGATAACAAGGCAGGAACTTCTTGATACGCGCTGGCAGCTTTTCTTTGAAAAAGAGGGGATAGATTATGACGGTAAGGCATTTGAGGCAATATATCGCGATGAGCTTACAAAGCAGCACGTGCTTTATGAGGGGGCCTTGGAACTCCTGAAATACCTCTCGGAACGTTATGATGTATATATAGCTACAAATGGAATAACAAGAACGCAGACAAGGCGTATTGCGGAAAGCGGTGTCGGAAAGTATATAAAGGGATGCTTTATATCAGAGCAGATAGGCGCAGACAAGCCTTCAGAAAAGTATTTTGATGCATGCATGAACGGAATCGGAATATATGACAGAAGCAGGGTGATGATAATAGGAGATTCACTTACTTCTGATATGAAGGGCGGTGTGCAGTATGGAATTAAGACATGCTGGTTAAACCGCGCAGGAGTTGTAAGACCACAGGGGCTGCATTGTGACTATGTAGTGAAGTGCTATGAGGATATAGAGAGGATATTGTAGGCGCGTGTGTAAGGAACGCGGCGGTGTGTTTCGCAGACGCGGACGCGCGGAAATATACGCACCGGAAATAAAATTGATTACATTCACGATGTAATATTAAGTATATTCAGAATAACGGCAATACAGTGCAGATGCATCTGTGTGCGTCAGGTAACGATGACGGAAGCACAGCGGAGCGGACCGGCAGATTCATAAGCAGGGGCTTTTAGAGCGGCTGGTACTTAGGCGGCGTATTCTGCCGCCTTATGTACCATTGCCAGCTCTAAGCAGCGCAAGCGGCCCTGCGTTGAACTGCCGGTCTGCCCCGCGTCACTTTGCTATTGATAAACACACAGATGCCGCTACAAAATTAATTATACGGAGGTAACACATATGATAGGCATTATAGGTGCCATGGATGAAGAAGTTGAACAGATAGTAGAAGCTATGAATATTGAGCGTGTTGAGGAAAAAGCCGGCATGAAGTTCTCATGCGGAAGTCTCAATGGCAGCGAGGTTGTAATTGTGCGCAGCGGAATCGGTAAGGTTAATGCTGCAATATGTACGCAGATTCTCTGCGATGACTTTAAGGCTGATGCAGTTATTAATACGGGAATAGCCGGCTCACTTGATGCATCGATTGACATTGGAGATATTGTATTATCATCAGATGTTCTTCATCATGATGTGGATGCAACTGGATTTGGATATCCGCTTGGACAGATTCCAAGAATGGATACGCTTTCATTCGAGGCAGATAAAAAGCTTCTGGCAACAGCAGAAGAGTGCTGCAAAGAAGTGCTTCCTCAGGTTGGTGTGCATGTGGGACGTGTTGTGAGCGGAGACCAGTTCATATCAGATAAGGCAGTAAAGGAACGTATTATCAGCAACTTTGGCGGAATGTGTACAGAGATGGAAGGAGCAGCCATTGCTCAGGCAGCATATGTAAATAAGATTCCATTTCTTATTATGAGAGCTATATCAGATAAAGCGGATGACAGCGCAACAGTTGATTATCCCGCATTTGAAGCACAGGCAATAAAGAATTCCGTGACACTACTTACGGCAATCGCTGCAAAGCTTGGATAAGTAAAATATAAAAATACAAAAATGCGCCGCATGTTAAGTCACAGGGACTTAGCGTGCGGCGTCTTATTATGTATGCATGGTGTAAATATCATATATTGGCAAATACAAGTCCTTAAATATATCCGTTAAACATCATTCCGGAATAAGCTGACAGATTGTAAGGGTCTGTCATCACTCTTCTAGGATTCTTATATGCAATAATCTTATTATTCACGTAATCCATTGGGTTCATCGCGATTCTCTCGGCTGTATCATGCAGGGCATCCTTGAAGTGTCCAAGACTGTCATAGACTTTACCAAGACCGCCTTCGTCTGCAAGAGTAAGAATTGCGTCCTTATTGACGGAGATAGTTCCGTTATCATTGACGTCAAGACCACTCTGGCTCAAAACTCCTGAATATGAACGTGAAAGCTGAGAAAACTGTCTTCTTAATCTTGCACTGCCTTCAAATGTATCTGTGTCAGAACCTGTTGCAACTGATATAAGATTGTTATAGCCGCCAATCAGTTCGTTAATACTGTCTACAATTGCATCGGAATCGGCCTTCAGAGCAATGTTCACCGGAGGCTCTTCCTGCACACTGTGGAAGCAAAGCTCGAATTCCTTGTTAATCGTAATCTTATTGGAAGTGCCTGTACGCTGATTGCCATCAATTGAATATACCGCATTGGCCGGATGCTGCGTTACTCTGTCAAGCCCCAAGGTAGCTGCGGCAGGCGTGTTCTGTGCGGCAGGAGTCTCATTATCCTTAAAATCAAATATTACAGGCTTCATTCCTGAGATACCTGTATCTGCAGACTCAATGCGAAGCGCGGTATTACCCATGTCATCGCTGCAGATATCGGCAGACAGACCTATATTGGAGCGGTTTATGAGTCGTGCGATCTTATCCTGGATACTTCGTGAATTGTCATTGTCACTGACACCAAATTCGAATTCGTATGTTATGTCGGACATGTTAAGGTCGAATGAATAATCACCCGGTTCAAGAAGCTTCGATGACGGCGGCAGAAAATTGCCGGTGTTAATCTGCGTTGTTGCGAGCTGATGCACGCTTACACTGAATGATGAAGCTCCGGAGTCACCGCTTCCGACATAGACGGCGCTTACTGCTTCGGGATTATCAGATATTGCCGATTGCCTGATTATCAGGCTGTCATCGTCACTTCCGGATAATTCGTCGGCAATGCTGCTTAATTCACGTGCATTCTCCTTAAGGTCTATTGCATACTTCTGTGCCTCAAGTGAGACGTCGGTCTTATATGCAGGAGCGAGCCTGTTAATGCCAAGCATCTTGTTATATGCACGGCGCAAATCGCTCGGTCTGCGTGCTGCATTATCTGTTCTTGCAGTCTCACGTGCGGCGTATTGGGAAAGATAATAGCTGTATGCACTGCTTATCATAACAGGTCACCTCCTTGTCTGTATGATTTAAGAAAATGTAATAACAATCCGAAATCCATTTCGGAATATTTTTATTATTACTTTATATTAAATGTGAAAAAATCGTGACTTTTTCTGATACACATATTATAATAGGAGAAAAGTGAATTGTCACTACTAAATTTTGAAAAATTTATTGACGTTGCATTGCAACTGTGATATATTAGACTAGCTATGGAAGAGGTCTTTTTTTTATGCCTAAAAAAAGCCTTTTGCGGTGCAGTATGAATATGGCTACATAAGCATACAGCATCATCAAAGAAAATTAATGGAGGTGGATGGTTGTGCGCGTAAAGATAACATTGGCATGTACAGAGTGTAAGCAGCGTAATTACAACATGACGAAGGATAAGAAAACTCATCCGGACAGAATGGAAACAAAGAAGTATTGCAGATTCTGTAAGTCACACACATTACACAAAGAAACAAAGTAATTAGTATGACAGTTGTCTCCGATGCATGTATGGCATTGACATGCGGCAGGAGATGGTAGGAGGATTCTATGAGTGACACTGCTAAGGGCAAGACCAAGAAGAGTTGGTTCAAAGGTCTTAAGGCTGAATTCAAGAATATAAGCTGGCCGGATCAGAAGACACTTACTAAGGAAACTGTTGCTGTATTGGTTGTCTCCGTATTGCTGGGATTAATAACAGCAGGATTAGATTTTATTATCAGATACGGACTCGAGTTCCTGATAAAATAAGTTGAGGGTGATAAGATGGCAGAAACAAATTCAGAAGTAAGCGAAGTTAGGGCAGAAGTGAATTCAGAACCACGTTGGTATGTTGTTCACACTTATTCAGGCTATGAGAATAAGGTTATGGACAGTATTAGCAAGACAATAGCCAACAGACATCTTGAAGATCAGATACTTGATGTCAGGGTTCCGGTAGAGACAGTATATGAACTTAGGGCTAATGGCACTAAGAAGGCTGTCGAGAGAAAAATATTCCCGGGATACGTTCTTGTTAATATGGTCATGAACGAAGATACCTGGTATGTGGTACGCAATATCCGTGGTGTGACAGGTTTTGTAGGTCCTGGATCTAAACCGGTACCGCTCACGGAAGAAGAGATGAAACCTTATGGTCTTACAAGCAACGACAGTTCAGAGTCTGACAAGAACGTGGTTGTCAATCTTAAGGTTGGTGACATTGTAACAGTCACAGGAGGCGCATGGGCCGGATCAGTTAAGGCAATCCAGAGCGTCAATGAGAGCAGACAGACAGTTACTATTAATGTCGATATGTTCAGCCGTGAAACACCGGTTGAGATAAGTTTCTCAGAAGTTAAAAAGATGTAAGGTAATATTTTAGGAGGTCATAACAATGGCAAAGAAAGTAACAGGTTATATCAAATTGCAGATTCCTGCCGGAAAAGCGACACCAGCACCACCTGTTGGTCCTGCACTTGGACAGCATGGTGTTAACATCGTCGAATTTACAAAGCAGTTTAACGCAAAGACAGCTGACCAGGGAGATTTAATAATTCCTGTTGTCATCACTGTATACGCAGACAGAAGCTTCAGCTTCATCACGAAGACTCCGCCGGCTGCTGTTCTTCTTAAGAAGGCATGCAAGCTTAAGAGTGGTTCAGCCGTTCCTAACAAGGATAAGGTTGCTACAATTTCTAAGGCTGAGATTCAGAAGATTGCAGAACTTAAGATGCCGGATCTTAATGCAGCAAGCCTTGAGGCTGCTATGAGCATGATTGCCGGTACTGCACGAAGCATGGGTATCACAGTTGAGGACTAATCCCGACAGAGGATTGAATATAATATCTTGAAGATATATTGAAAAGTGGGAGACGTGTGTAAAGTATACACTTAGCACATTTACACAGCCACTAATACCACAGGAGGTTCATAATGAAAAGAGGAAAGAAATATGTAGAGGCTGCAAAGCTTATTGACCGCGCAGCTTTATATGATACAACAGAAGCAGTAGCTCTTGCTAAGAAGGCAGCTACAGCTAAGTTCGATGAGACAATCGAAGCACACATCAGAACAGGATGTGACGGACGTCATGCAGACCAGCAGATCCGTGGTGCAGTCGTACTTCCACACGGAACAGGTAAGACTGTAAAGGTTCTCGTATTCGCTAAGGGTGATAAGGTAGCTGAGGCTGAGGCAGCAGGTGCTGATTATGTTGGCGGTGAGGAGCTTATCCCTAAGATCCAGAACGATAACTGGTTTGATTTTGATGTAGTTGTTGCTACACCTGATATGATGGGCGTTGTTGGTCGTCTCGGACGTGTACTTGGTCCTAAGGGCTTAATGCCAAACCCTAAGGCTGGTACAGTAACAATGGATGTTACAAAGGCAATCAACGATATCAAGGCTGGTAAGATCGAGTACAGACTTGATAAGACAAATATCATTCATGTGCCAATCGGTAAAGCTTCATTTACTGAGGAGCAGTTAGCGGACAACTTCCAGGCAATTATGGATGCAATCGTTAAGGCTAAGCCATCATCTTTGAAGGGTCAGTACCTCAGAAGTGTAGTAGTAACTTCAACAATGGGTCCTGGTGTTAAGGTTAACACAGCAAAGTTTGTTGGTTAATTGAAATTAACAATTGACATTCTATAGATAATAAGTTATAGTATTACAAGTAATGAACTGCCGAAGACAGCTAGGTCCCGCAAGGGTCAAAGGTAACACGCCTGCCGAGGAATCAATCAAATCATTAGTGTTTGAGATTATAGCCTCGTCTGTGTGCAGACGGGGCTTTTCTTATAATGTCGATTTGATGCGAACCGATGTTAAGATGGTTCGGCAGTCAAAATCTGACAGGAGGTAAATATCATGGCTAAAGTAGAGCTTAAGCAGCCGATTGTAGACGAGATCGCTGGTTTCTTAAAGGATGCGAAGGGTGCTGTACTTGTTGACTACCGTGGATTAACAGTAGAACAGGATACACAGCTCCGTAAGCAGTTAAGAGAGGCTGGTGTTGTATACAAGGTATACAAGAACACACTCATCAAGCGTGCAATCGCAGGTACAGAGTTTGAGGCACTCAGTGCAGAACTCGACGGACCTACAGCTATTGCAATCAGCGCAGATGATGCAACAGCTCCGGCAAGAATCCTTTACAATTTTGGTAAGACAGCTGAAGCACTCGAGTTAAAGTCAGGCGTAGTTGAGGGAACATATTATGACGCTAAGGGAATTTCTCTTATCGCTACAATTCCATCAAGAGACGAACTGCTTGCCAAGTTCCTTGGAAGCATCCAGTCACCTGTTACAAACTTTGCTCGTGTTATTAAGCAGATCGCTGAGAAGCAGGAAGAAGTTGCATAAGGTTAACATTTACATTTAATTAATTATATCGAAAAGGAGATTATAATAATGACAACTCAGGAAATTATCGAAGTAATCAAAGGTTTATCAGTATTAGAGCTTAACGATCTCGTTAAGGCTTGTGAGGAAGAGTTCGGCGTATCTGCAGCAGCAGGCGTTGTAGTTGCAGCAGCAGGTGCTGGCGCAGCAGCAGCTGAGGAGAAGACAGAGTTTGACGTAGAGCTTACAGAAGCTGGCGCAAACAAGGTTAAGGTTATCAAGGTTGTTCGTGAGATCACAGGTCTTGGACTTAAGGAAGCAAAGGATCTCGTTGATAACGCTCCTAAGACAGTTAAGGAAGCAGCAGCTAAGGAAGAGGCTGAGGAGATCAAGAAGAAGCTTGAGGCTGAGGGCGCTAAGGTTACTCTTAAGTAATTATAACGGATATCAGATTGAGTTTATTGAACGGCATCCACTTATGTGGGTGCCGTTTTTTGTGCTTATATAAATATTCAGGAAATATAATGAAAATATTGCTTGCATTTTATTGACAAATATGATATCATGAACAATGCACTATTGTGGCGAGATAGGCTGTTTATGCCTTTTTTTAGGACAGGGCAGCAGCTTGTGTGCTTCCGGAGGCTTGGGAGCCTGCCGTCAATGTGTTTAATAAACTAAGCATAGGGGTGAAACGTCGATGGAAAAGAACAGAATACGTCCAAAGAAGTTTGGCAATAATGTCAGAATGAGTTACTCAAGGCAGAAAGAAGTTCTTGAGATGCCAAACTTAATCGAAGTTCAGAAGAATTCATATCAGTGGTTTTTGGACGAAGGTCTCAATGAAGCTTTTAATGACATTTCTCCAATAGGCGACTACAGCGGTCGCTGGAGCCTGGATTTTACAGGCTTCAGACTTTGTACGGATGAGGCAAAGTATACTATTGAAGAATGTAAAGAAAGAGATGCTACTTATGCAGCTCCGTTGCGTGTCAAGGTAAGGCTTCAGGATAAGCAGACAGGCGAGATGAAAGACCATGAGATTTTTATGGGTGATCTTCCGCTGATGACTGAAACGGGTACATTTGTCATTAATGGCGCAGAGAGAGTTATTGTAAGCCAGTTAGTACGTTCCCCTGGTATATATTATGATATCCAGCATGACAAGATTGGTAAGGAACTCTATTCATGTACGGTAATTCCTAACCGTGGTGCATGGCTGGAATACGAGACAGATTCTAATGACATTTTCTATGTACGTGTCGACAGAACACGTAAAGTTCCTGTAACAGTGCTTATTCGTGCACTTCTTACACCAACTAAGGATAATGCCATGATTAATGGCAGCAATGAGGATATTATTAATATATTTGGTGATGAGCCAAAGCTCCTTGCTACAATTGAGAAGGATGTATCAACAGACCATGAGAAGGGTCTTACAGAACTTTATAAGAAGATTCGTCCGGGAGAGCCTGTTTCAGTAGATAATGCTGAAAGCCTTATTCAGGCTATGTTCTTTGACCCTAGAAGATATGATCTTGCTAAGGTTGGACGTTATAAGTTCAATAAGAAGCTTAACTTCAGAACAAGAATTGCAGGACAGACACTTGCTGAAGATGTTGTTATCGAACAGACAGGTGAGACTTTCCCTGCAGGAACGGTTGTTACAAGAGAGATTGGACAGACAATCCAGGATGCAGCTGTACCATATGTATATATCCAGACAGAAGAGCGTAAGGTTAAGGTGCTTTCTAACCTTATGGTTGATGTTACAAAGTGGGTAGATATAACAGAAGATGAGGCTAAGGAACTTGGCATCGTTGAACCTGTATACTTCCCTGTACTGAAGACTTTACTTGAGAATGAGGAAGATGATATTAAGACACTTCTTAAGAAGAATGTTAATGACCTTATTCCTAAGCATATTACTATAGAAGATATATTTGCATCTATTAACTACAATCTCCATCTTGAATATGGAATCGGTACAAAGGATGATATCGATCACCTTGGCAACCGTCGTATCCGTGCTGTAGGTGAACTCCTTCAGAACCAGTACAGAATCGGTCTTTCAAGAATGGAAAGAGTTGTCCGCGAGAGAATGCAGACACAGGATCAGAGCGGTCTTTCAGCTCAGAACCTTATTAATATCAAGCCTGTTACGGCTGCAGTTAAGGAGTTCTTCGGAAGTTCACAGCTGTCACAGTTCATGGATCAGAATAACCCTCTTGGTGAGCTGACACATAAGAGACGTCTTTCAGCACTTGGTCCTGGCGGTCTTTCAAGAGATCGTGCCGGATTCGAAGTACGAGATGTTCACTATACACATTATGGCAGAATGTGTCCTATCGAGACACCTGAAGGACCTAACATCGGTCTTATTAACTCACTTGCATCATATGCAAGAATTAATGAGTATGGATTTATTGAGGCTCCATATCGCCTTATCGATAAGTCGGATCCACAGAATCCAAGAGTAACAGACGAAGTACGTTACCTTACAGCGGATGAGGAAGATGATTTCTATGTAGCACAGGCTAATGCTGAACTTGATGAGGACGGACATTTTGTAAAGAATTCCGTATCAGGCCGTTATCGTGAAGAGACATCAGAATTCCCTAAGAGCAAGCTTGATCTTATGGACGTTTCTCCACGAATGGTATTCTCAGTTGCTACATCAATGATTCCTTTCCTCCAGAACGATGATGCTAACCGTGCCCTCATGGGATCTAACATGCAGCGTCAGGCCGTTCCTCTTCTTACAACAGAAGCTCCTGTTGTAGGTACAGGTATGGAGTATAAGGCTGCTGTCGATTCAGGCGTATGTGTTGTCGCTAAGGAAGCAGGTGTTGTTGAGTATTCAACATCTAAGGAGATAGCAGTCAAGACTAAGGATGGCAGAGACGTATACCGCCTTACTAAGTTTGCAAGAAGTAACCAGAGCAACTGCTACAACCAGAGACCTATTGTATTCAAGGGTGATAAGGTTGAGAAGGGACAGGTTATCGCAGACGGACCATCAACTAAGAATGGTGAGATTGCATTAGGTAAGAACCCTCTCATCGGTTTCATGACATGGGAAGGTTACAATTACGAGGATGCCGTACTTCTTAGTGAAAGGCTTGTTCAGGATGATGTTTACACATCAGTTCATATAGAAGAGTACGAGACAGAGGCAAGAGATACAAAGCTCGGACCGGAAGAGATTACAAGAGATGTTCCGGGTGTAGGCAATGATGTACTTAAGGATCTTGATGAGAGAGGTATTATCCGTATCGGTGCCGAGGTTCGTGCAGGAGATATACTTGTAGGTAAGGTTACACCTAAGGGTGAGACAGAGCTTACAGCAGAAGAGAGACTTCTTCGTGCAATCTTCGGTGAGAAGGCAAGAGAAGTAAGAGATACATCACTTAAGGTGCCTCATGGTGAATATGGTATTGTTGTTGATGCTAAGGTATTCACAAGAGAGAACGGAGATGAATTAGGACCGGGTGTTAATCAGACAGTCCGTATATATATTGCCCAGAAGAGAAAGATTTCTGTTGGTGATAAGATGGCCGGCCGTCATGGTAACAAGGGTGTCGTTTCAAGAATACTTCCTGTAGAGGATATGCCATTCCTTCCTAACGGAAGACCTCTTGATATCGTGCTTAACCCTCTGGGCGTGCCTTCTCGAATGAATATCGGACAGGTGCTTGAGATTCATCTCAGCCTTGCTGCGAAGGCTCTTGGATTTAATATATCAACGCCTGTATTTGACGGTGCGGATGAGCATGATATTATGGATACTCTTGATCTTGCCAACGACTATGTTAACCTTGAATGGGATGAGTTCGTTGCTAAGCGCAAGGGAAAGATTGATGACGAATTATTTGCTTATCTTGAGGAAAACAAGGATCATCGTGCAGAGTGGAAAGGTGTTCCTATCTCACGTGACGGTAAGGTAAGACTTCGTGACGGACGTACAGGTGAGTACTTCGACAGCCCTGTTACTATCGGACACATGCATTACCTTAAGCTGCATCACCTTGTTGATGATAAGATTCATGCACGTTCAACAGGTCCTTACTCACTCGTAACACAGCAGCCACTTGGTGGTAAAGCCCAGTTCGGTGGACAGCGTTTTGGTGAGATGGAGGTTTGGGCTCTTGAGGCTTATGGCGCATCTTACACACTGCAGGAGATTCTTACAGTTAAATCTGATGATGTTATCGGACGTGTTAAGACTTACGAGGCAATTATCAAGGGTGATAATATTCCTGAACCGGGTATCCCTGAGTCATTCAAGGTACTCCTTAAGGAACTCCAGTCACTTGCACTTGATGTTAAGGTTCTTGATGAGAATGGTGAAGAAGTTGATATCATGGAGAATGTTGATTATAGTGAAGGTGATTTCAAGCGTATCTATGAGGATGCCGGAATGAGCTATAAGCAGGATGGTGACCTTGGAGATCATGGATATACTGCACAGACAATAGGCGAAGAAGGCTTTGAGAATGAAGAGCCTGAAGAATCATCAGATGATGTTGTACTGGATGATTATGATGATGATTACTCAGGTGATGAAGAATAAGAAGGGAGTGCGGGAAATGTCACAAGAAACAACAAATGAAACATATCAGCCAATGACATTTGATTCTATCAAGATTGGTCTTGCTTCTCCAGAGAAGATTATGGAGTGGTCTCACGGCGAGGTAACTAAGCCGGAGACCATCAATTACAGAACACTTAAGCCTGAGAAGGATGGATTGTTCTGCGAGAGAATCTTTGGACCGAGCAAAGATTGGGAATGTCATTGTGGAAAATATAAGAAGATCAGATATAAAGGCGTTATCTGTGACAGATGTGGCGTTGAGGTCACTAAGGCCAGCGTACGTCGTGAGCGTATGGGACACATCGCACTTGCAGCTCCTGTTTCACATATCTGGTATTTTAAGGGAATCCCAAGCCGTATGGGTCTGATTCTTGATCTTTCTCCACGTGTACTTGAGAAGGTTCTGTACTTCGCTTCGTATATTGTGCTTGACAGAGGTGAGACTAATCTTGCCGATAAGCAGATCCTTTCAGAGGCAGAATACAGAGAAGCATGCGACCAGTACGGAAGCAGTGCTTTCAGAGTAGGCATGGGTGCGGAAGCCATTATGGAACTTCTTCAGAAGATTGATCTTGAGAAGGATTCAGCACAGCTTAAGTCAGAACTTGCAGATGCTTCAGGACAGAAGAGAGTAAGAATAGTTAAGAGACTTGAGGTTGTAGAGGCATTCAGGGAGTCAGGTAATAAGCCTGAGTGGATGATACTTACTGCAATTCCTGTAATTCCACCGGATTTAAGACCTATGGTCCAGCTCGATGGTGGACGTTTTGCTACATCAGATCTTAACGATCTTTACAGAAGAATCATTAACCGTAACAATCGTCTTGCAAGACTTAAGGAACTCGGAGCTCCTGATATCATTGTCCGTAATGAGAAGAGAATGCTTCAGGAAGCAGTTGATGCGCTTATTGATAATGGCAGAAGAGGACGTCCTGTAACAGGTCCGGGTAACAGAGCTCTGAAGTCACTTTCAGATATGTTAAAGGGTAAGCAGGGACGTTTCCGTCAGAACCTCCTTGGTAAGAGAGTTGACTATTCAGGACGTTCAGTTATCGTTGTAGGTCCTGAACTTAAGATATATCAGTGTGGTCTCCCTAAGGAGATGGCAATTGAGCTTTTCAAGCCTTTCGTTATGAAGGAGCTTGTAACAAGCGGTAAGGCACATAATGTTAAGAGTGCCAAGAAGATGGTTGAGAGACTTGAGACTGAAGTATGGGATGTACTTGAGGATGTTATTAAAGAGCATCCGGTTATGCTTAACCGTGCTCCTACACTTCATAGACTTGGTATTCAGGCTTTTGAGCCAATCCTTGTAGAAGGTAAGGCTATCAAGTTGCATCCACTTGTATGTACAGCATTCAATGCCGATTTCGATGGTGACCAGATGGCTGTCCATCTTCCACTTTCAGTAGAAGCACAGGCAGAGTGCCGTTTCCTTCTTCTGTCACCTAACAACCTTCTGAAACCTTCAGATGGTGGTCCTGTTGCCGTTCCTTCACAGGATATGGTACTTGGTATCTATTACCTTACACAGGAAAGACCGGGAGTTAAGGGTGAAGGCAAGTATTTTAAGAGCGTTAATGAAGCAATCCTCGCATATGAGAACGGAGTTATAACACTTCATTCAATTATCAATGTTAAGGTTCAGAAAGAGAATGCTGAGGGCGAGATAGTTGAAGGTGTGATTAAGTCAACACTCGGAAGATTCCTCTTCAACGAGATTCTTCCACAGGATCTTGGTTTTGTTGACAGAAGCAAGCCTGAGAATTTCCTCGCACTTGAGGTCGATTTCCATGTAGGTAAGAAGAAGCTTAAGGCTATCCTTGAGAAGGTTATCAATACACATGGTTCTACACGTACAGCAGAAGTTCTTGATGATATCAAGGCTATCGGTTATAAGTATTCAACAAGAGCTGCCATGACAGTTTCTATTTCTGACATGACAGTGCCTGAGCAGAAGAAGCAGCTTATTGCTGATGCTGAGAGCACAATCGAGAAGATTGCCAAGAACTATCGTCGTGGTTTCATTACAGAAGAAGAGAGATATAAGGAAGTAATAGAGGTTTGGAAGGAGACTGATGCAACTCTTACAGATGCCCTTCTTTCAGGTCTCGATAAATATAACAACATCTTCATGATGGCTGATTCAGGTGCCCGTGGTTCTAATCAGCAGATTAAGCAGCTTGCAGGTATGCGAGGACTTATGGCTGATACATCAGGTCGTACAATCGAACTTCCTATCAAGTCGAACTTCCGTGAAGGACTTGATGTACTGGAATACTTCATCTCAGCCCATGGTGCCAGAAAGGGACTTTCTGATACGGCTCTTCGTACAGCCGATTCAGGTTACCTTACAAGACGTCTTGTTGACGTTTCCCAGGAACAGATTATCCGTGAGACAGACTGTGCTGAGAACCGCAAGGAGATTCCTGGCATGTATGTAACAGAGTTCACGGAAGGCAAGGAGATGATTGAGTCTCTTAAGGATCGTATCACAGGAAGATATCTTGCTGAGGATGTTAAGGATCCTGCAACAGGTGAAGTAATTGTTGCTGCTAACCATATGGTTACACCTAAGAGAGCTGAAGCTATCTTGAAGACAGGTATTCAGAAGATTAAGATCAGAACAATCCTTACATGCCGTTCACATATCGGTGTATGTGCCAAGTGTTATGGTGCCAACATGGCAACAGGCCAGGCTGTACAGGTAGGTGAGGCAGTTGGTATTATCGCTGCACAGTCAATCGGTGAGCCTGGTACACAGCTTACTATGCGTACTTTCCATACCGGTGGTGTTGCAGGTGATGATATTACACAGGGTCTTCCTAGAGTAGAAGAGCTTTTTGAGGCAAGAAAGCCAAAGGGACTTGCAATTATTGCTGAGTTCGGTGGTGTTGCCACAATTAAGGATACAAAGAAGAAACGTGAGATTATCATTACAGATAACGAGAGCGGACAGTCAAAGACATATCTTATCCCTTACGGTTCAAGAATCAAGATTCTTGACGGTGCTGTTCTTGAAGCTGGTGATGAGCTTACAGAAGGTAGCGTTAACCCACATGATCTTCTTAAGATTAAGGGTGTACGTGCAGTTCAGGATTACATGATCCGTGAGGTACAGAAGGTTTACCGACTTCAGGGTGTTGAGATTAACGATAAGCATATCGAGCTTATTGTACGTCAGATGCTCAAGAAGATAAGAATTGAATCAGCAGGTGATTCAGAATACCTTCCTGGAACAACAGTTGATGTTCTTGACTTTAATGAGACTAATGAGAGACTTGAAGAAGAGGGCAAGGAGCAGGCAGTAGGAACACCTATTATGCTTGGTATTACTAAGGCATCTCTTGCGACTAACTCATTCCTTTCAGCAGCTTCATTCCAGGAAACAACTAAGGTTCTTACTGAAGCAGCAATTAATGGTAAGGTCGATCCACTTATCGGTCTTAAGGAGAATGTCATCATCGGTAAGCTTATTCCTGCCGGTACAGGACTTCGCCGTTACCGCAATGTTAAGATTGATACAGGTCGTGTATACAATGAGATTGAGAATTATGACGGTGATTATGAACTCAATCTTTCAGAGGATACAGATGATACTGAAGCAGATGCAGCAACAGTTGCAGCTGATAATAGTACAGAAGAATAATTACAAAGCTGCCATTTCGGAATAACAGTTCCGCAATGGCAGCTTTTTTACATGCAGATGAAGAATAATAGGCAGATATGTTTATTGAAAAATCTGGTGCTATCTTATATAATTAATTAGAATGTATATGAACATACATACAGACAATAGGATATGGAGGGAAGGTTTATGAAAAAATGTATAACCTGCGGACAGGAGATTAAAGACGATGCATTATTCTGTCCGTACTGTGGAACACGCAATCAGGGGGATGAGCAGGGCGCAGCCACAGCACAGGACACAGTTCAGGACACTTCAGTCAATGATAATCAGGCTGAGGACAGTTCTGACGATACTGTGACAACGGATGAGGCGGCTCAGAACATAGCTAATGATCCATTTGCATATAACAGGATGAATCTGGGGCAGGCACAGCAGGTACCGCCGATGCAGCAGTATCAGCCGCAACAGCAGGTGCCGCCGATGCAGCAGTACCAGCCGCAACAGCAGGTACCGCCGATGCAGCAGATGTATCAGCCTCAGTATGGCACTGCCAATACAGCATGGCAGGATACTAATGACCAGCCTTTGTCAGTTGGGGGCTGGATAGCAACGATGATAGTCCTCATGATTCCGGTTGTTAACTTTATAATGCTGCTTGTATGGGCATTTGGATCAGGTAATAAGAGCCGCAAGAATTACTGCCTTGCATCTCTTATAATTGCTGTAGTGATGATAGCGTTAATTATGGTGTTTTATATTGCTTTCGGATTAAGTGCGGCATCGGCATTTAACACAATGTACTACTAGAATGCAAGCGTTATAAGAGGATTTATATGAGACCTGCATATACTGCAATAACAAAGCAGACGGATAATCCATTTCTCAATATGTATAAGATGGATGCAGTTGACAGGAATGGAAAGACATTTGGATATTATTTTGCAACCAGAAAGAATGACGGGGAACTGGCCTGTCAGACAAGTGCCACATCGCCCGATGGTGCTGTTATATATGCTGTAACAGAGTGCCCAAGCGACAGAATTGTGCTTATAAAGCAATACAGGTATCCGCTGGACAGATACATATACGAACTGCCGGCGGGCCTTATAGAGCCTGGGGAGACGATAGCAATGACTGCCTCAAGAGAGCTTAAGGAAGAGACAGGTCTTACATTCAGGGAATATGAGGGAGGTCTGGAAGCTTTTAGAAGAGCTTTCTTTCAGGCACAGGGGCTTTGCGATGAAAGCAACGCTTTGACGTTTGGATATGCTTCAGGAGAGATTTCAGATAAGAAGCCTGAAGCGTCTGAAGCAATAGAACCGGTGCTTGCAGATAAGAGGGAGGCACTCAGAATATTGCAGGAAGAAGAGCTTTCGATACGATGTGCATACATGCTTATGCAGTTTGTCAATTCTGACCCGGAAAAGCCTTTTGCTTTTCTCAATCCATCTCTGTAAAATACAAAATACCGGCATACAATTCGTAGTACGAATAATTCTTTATTACGAATTGTATGCCGGTATTTTCGATATGTGTCAAATATTATCTGTAACCATATTACTTCTTTTTATTTTTCTTAGATGATTTTTCTTCAGCAGCTCTTCTTGCCTTATCTTCATCCAGAGTCTTCTGGGCTTTGTCTCTTAACTTAGCCATAAAGCCTTTCTTCTTGGCAGGAGCAGGAGCAGCCTTGCCACCACGGACTGACTTGAGACCAACAATATAGATACCGCTTACTTCAGCCTTGACCTCAGCTTTAACAGGAAGTTCATCGAATACCTTATTATCAGCAATAAGGGTCATTACCTTAGGACCAATCTTAGCCTTAACAATAGGAAGCTTAGTGCGTCTCATGTACTTAGGGGTCTGATCCATTACAATCTTAGGAAGACCTGCTTCCGACATCTTCATTATCTTTTTGTCAATTATGAGCATTGACATAACCTGCTTGGCTGCATCAATCTGTGCCTGCTGTTCTTCCTGTCTTTTACGCATCTTATTGCCGATGATAAGAAGGGCAATGAAAAGTGCTGCGAGAACAACGAGGACGACAATTAAAACAATCTTCCATACTGCCATTGTGTAAATTCCTCCATATACGTAATTCTGAACGTGATTATCCAATTTATCAAGAATAACCATACTTAATAGTTATACTACATTGCGGGCTGTAACACAAGTATCATTTTATACAAGAGACTGATTTTTCTCGTACATTTTGAGCATGATTGAATGTGTATAAGCACCGATTGCCTTGCGGTCTTCTTTTGAAAGAGTGGTGAGGTCTATTGGTGTGCCGAATTCAATAATGGTGTGTGTACGTCTGATAAATGGAAAGTGATCTTCGAATGCGGCTGAGGTATTATTCTGAACCATTGGAATAATAAGGCAGCCGGATTTTTCGGCAATCTTAAAGCTTCCTTCTTTGAACGGCATTATGCCGTCACCTTTATTGCGTGTACCTTCAGGAAATATTACCATGGAGACACCGGCTTTTACTTCATCAATGCCTTTCAGTATTGTCTTAAGTCCCTCTTTGATATTGGCACGGTCAAGGAAAAGGCAGTGAAGATATCTCATCCATACACGGAGAAGAGGAACTTTTTCGATCTCCTTTTTGGCAACGAATCCTGTAATTCCGGGCATCATGGAGTATGAGATGATTGTATCAAAAAATCCGCGATGGTTACCGATAAAAAGTACCGGTTTGTCTTTTGGAATGTTCTCATATCCGATTACGGTTGTGTGTATACCGCCAATAAAACGTATTATTTTGAAAGCTGTCTGCACGATTCTTAAAGAGCTGATATCCTTAGCGTGGGGATTAATCTTTCCTATTAGCCACTCAATGAGAAAAAGAGGAATGCTTATTATAAAAAATATAATAAGAAAAATGATTATCAGTAACGTTCGTATCATATCTGTACCTTCCTTTTTAGTATTTTATGAAATAAGCGGTGTCCGTTATGAGTGAACACCGCTTAAATTAGTAATCAGATTAACGATTAGTACGGCTTACCGGAGAGTTATTACTGCTATTGCTTCCGGAAGAGCCGCTGCCTGTGCTTCCGGCGGCAATAGTACTCTTTGAATTCCCGGAGGAACCTGTTGCTGCACCGGGCCGGCTTCCTGATACCGCAGACTGCGTAGGTGACGTCACGCCGGTTGTACCCTGAGAAACTCCGGGCATCACTGTAACTGCCTTGTTATGCATGGTACAGAGATTACTCAGATAAGAATCTGTTATTGTATATTCAGCATCTCCTACAGGGTATTCAGCAGCATCCTCTTCATTAAGAATACTTGATGAAGGCTTTCTTATAAATATCTGTGAAGATGTTGCGGGACAGAAGGAGCTTGCTGCCATTCCGGACAAATCACATACATTGACACGTACGTGTGTATCGCAAGTATCTTTTGGCTGATTATCCTCCGCAAAGTATTCAGAGATAACCTGACTGCCTCGCGGATCAGCGTCACACAGACCGTCCACAGCAAGCTTTCCTGACTGCGAGCAGACATCAGATAACTGGACAATATTGTCAACGGAAGGAAAATCTTTCGTCTGAAGCCCCTGATGTATCTGGGTCATTATCTTGGACCAGATCTCACGGTGCTTATAATTGCTTGTTTTCATTGTTGTATTGTCATCAAAACCTATCCAGATTGAAGCTGTGTAGTATGGTGTATAACCGCAGAACCAGATATCTCCGTCAGCGTTGGTTGTACCTGTCTTACCGGCTACAGGCTGGTTAGCTATAGCAGCTGCAGTACCGGTACCTGACTTGATTACATCTTCCATTGCGTTGGTAAGCAGCCATGCCGTAGTCTCCTTGAAGACACGTCTTGTCTCAGTCTGTGAATTATCAATTACAAGATTACCATTCTGATCATATACCTGAGTATAAAAAACAGGTTTTGTATAAGTGCCGTTATTAGCTATCGCAGAATACGCTGCAGTCATGTCAAGGTTCGTAACACCCTTTGTCATGCCACCGAGTGCAAGGGACTGGACAACATCATGTACACCGTTAACAGCATCCTTTGGAGATACCAGTGTGGTAAATCCAAGCTTCTGCAGGTAGGTAAATCCAACCTGTGGAGTTATCATAGTAAGAACCTTGACGGCCGGTACGTTACGTGAACGCTTAAGAGCTTCACGGACAGTTATAAGACCCAGATAGTTCTTCTCATAGTTAGTTACAAGCTTAGCCTCGTCACCCTGATAATAGTAAGGTGCATCATCGATAGCTGTAGCAAGCGTTATGGCGCCGACATCAAGAGCGGGACCATAAGCTACAAGCGGCTTAATTGAAGAACCCGGCTGTCTTGCGGTCCTTGTTGCACGGTTAAGTGTTCTGTTGCCGTTCTTATCGCCACGCCCTCCGACTATAACCTTGACCTCTCCGGTGTACTGGTCCATCAGAGAGAATGATATCTGAGGCTGTATGGTAAATGAAAGATTCTCAGCTACAAGCGTATTGCCCTGGGCAAGTATAGCTTCACGATACTGGTCAACGTACTTCTGAGCTTCGTCCTGACTGTTGAAGGTCAGACTGAAGTTAGCACGTCCTCCGGTTGTCTGGAAATATTTCTGCAAAGACAACTGGGAATAATTGTGGCGCTTGCCATTCGCATCATCAACAGTAAGAGCGTATGATATCGAAATGTAGGTATTCGCGGGCCAGTTTGCCGGGTCATTAATTATTGAATCGGCAATTGCCTGCATAGTGGAATCCTGAGTGGAATATACAGACAGACCGCCTTTATATATAAGGTTAAGAGCCTGTGTCTCCGTATAACCTTTCTGCTCCTGCAGATCCTGTGAAAGCTGCTCAATCAGCTCATCAACAAAATAAGAATATGTTGATGCCGATTCTTCAGTATGTAAATCCTGAATTCTTGCGTACACGTCATCAGCAATAGCTTCCTGATACTGTGCTTCAGAGATGTATCCCTGATCACGCAGATTCTCAAGACATACGCGCTGTCGCCTCTGATTCTTTTCCGGATAATTAATCGGATTATATCCGCTTGGGTTCTGGGTAATTGAAGCAATTACGGCACATTCGGATATAGTCAGTTCAGAAACATCCTTATCAAAATAGCCATTCGCAGCAGCCTGGACACCGAGATAGCCATTACCGAGATTGATGGTGTTGAGATAATTCTCAAGAATCTTGTCCTTGCTCATTGTTGTCTCAAGCTTTACTGCAAGATACTGCTCCTGTATCTTACGTTTGATTTTTTCAGATGTACTCTCATTATACGCGTTAAATACATTATTCTTCAGAAGCTGCTGTGTAATTGTACTGGCACCCTGTGAAAGAGAGTGTGTCTTAATAACTTCAGAAGCGGCACGTACAATACCGCGTATATCAATACCGCTGTGCTCATAGAAACGTTCGTCCTCAAGCACAACAAAAGCATGCTGCAGGTATACCGGAATCTCATCAATGCTCTTGGCAACACGATTAGAACCTGATGCGACGAGAGACTGAATCTCATTGCCTTCATTATCATAGACCTTGGTCGCAAAGCCTGTAGGAGACACATCAATTGTAGATATATCCGGAGCGGAGTCAATGACACCTTTTACCATACCGGCAACAACACATCCGCCGCCAACAATCACTGCGACAGCACATACGAGAAGAACCTTACAGATATTGACACCAAGCTTGGCGCCTATCCTGCTTCCGGTGGACGTTAGCTGCTTTTTCTTCTGGCGTACACCTTTCCTGCCATAATTCATAAAAACACCTGTCCTTAAAATATAATATACGATGTGAGTATATCACACACATTCATTTTTGACAAATATAAATGACTTATTCACAAATGTATGCTATGCTGTATAAATACAGTGCTTACGAGGATTTTGATTAAAGGATGGGACATCATGAAACATTTTTACATAATAAGCAGAGCGGGCAGTGGAGAGATAGTTGAAAAAAAATCAAGATTTATAGCAAATGTCTATCCTGTTAAAAGCGAGGAAGAAGCTTCATTATATATAGAGAAGGCCCGCAAAAAATATTGGGATGCACGTCATAACTGTTATGCTATGGTGATTGGCGCACATGATGAGGTGCAGAGATGCAGCGACGACGGAGAACCTTCAGGAACAGCAGGTAAGCCGATACTGGAGGTTATTCACGGAAGGCAGCTGCATAACTGTCTTATAATAGTTACAAGGTATTTTGGAGGTGTACTTCTTGGAACAGGCGGGCTTGTGCGCGCATATACATCAGCAGCAATAGAAGGTTTGTCAGATGCGGGGATAAAGGAACAGCTGACGGGTTCAAAGATAAGTCTCACATTTGATTACAGCAATCTTGCTAAGATACAGCATATATCCGCACAGCTTGGACTTGAACTTGAAGAAGTCAGCTATACTGACAGAATAACGGCAAGTGTAATGGCAGTGCCGGATACTGCAGCTGAGTTCATTGCACAGGTTACGGACAATACATCGGGACAGGCAGAGCTGAATGTGGAGGATGGCGTGCTTATATACAGGGACGCAGATGCCGGTGAGATTTTACATATGTAATGCCGGTGTGTAATGCGATTGGTGAAAAATCATAAAGCAATATTACAAATTGGCTCATTTTGCTGATACTTGTCATGCGGAATGTTAAAATGCAACAATTAAAGCGCATACGGATAAGATATAATTAGACATTTTTACTATATGATGTGCGTTGGCATACGTGACATCATAAATGCAGAAAACACATTTATGTGAAATAAACATGAAGTTTATACATTTTTTATAAGTACGGCAAATGCCCATAAATAGGCATTTATCACAAATACTTAACAGTTTGTTCAAAAAAAATACCCAAATTGTTAAAAATGGTCTTGTTAAAATTACACAAAAATGTTATTATGTATCTACCGATTAAATTAATCTAATGTCGGGGATGAAGCCGTACGGCTTCAAAACCAAAAAGGAGGGTTTCATTTTTATGAAGAAGACAGTTAAGAAACTGGCTGCTGTAGGTTTAACACTTACATCAGTAATGAGCCTTGCAGCATGTAACAACAAGACAACAGATGGTCCTGCTAACGGATCAGTAGCTGCTAAGGAAGTAACACAGCCTAAGTCATTCACAGTTATGGTTGATAACACAGTCGTAGCTGAGACAAACGGTGGTAAGGAGTTCTATGCATACCTTAAGACACTTCTTGGTGACGGAACAATCGATATTAAGTGGATTCGTCCAGATCACTCAGGATACTATGATGCAGTAGGTAATGCATTCAACGCAACAGATTCTATGCCAGACGTAGTTCTGCTTTCAGCTGATTACTATGCTCTGTATGCATCATCAGGTTACCTTTGGGATATGACAGATGCTTGGAATGCTTCTGAGACAAAGAACTCAGGCAGACTTATCAAGACAGCTGATAACGTACTTAACGCTCTTCAGGTTGCAGGTCTTGACGGACAGAAGAGAATGTACGGATTCTCACCATATCGTGGTAACGGATGCTGTACATATGTTAAGAAGACATGGCTTGAAGCTGCTGGTCATCAGGTATCAGATGTCCAGGGTAAGACTCTTACATTCGACGAGTACTATAAGATCCTTAAGGATATGCAGCAGGCTAAGAACAGCGTAGTTATTTCTTCAGCCGGTTACATCGGATCAGAGGCTCCTTATACAAACTACCTTCCAGAGTTCTATCAGAAGGCTCAGTACTCATTCTATAAGGCAGCTGATGGTAAGTACGTTGATGGATTCGCTCAGAAGGAGATGCAGGATGCTCTTACAAGAATCCAGACAGCTGTTAAGGATGGCGTAATTGATAAGGAATCAGTTAACAACTCAACAGCTAACGCTCGTGATAAGTTCTATGCAGATAACTCAGGTGTATTCACATACTGGGCTGGTACATGGGCTGACACACTTAAGACACAGCTTGAAGCTAAGGGTCTTAACAGCGAGCTTATCGCTATCAATCCTATCAAGGAGCTTGGTACATATGTAGAGCGTATTGCACCAGCTTGGTGTATTACAACTCACGCTGAGAATCCAGAAGGAATCTTTAAGTACTTCATCGACACAATGCTTGATGGCGGCGACGTTCAGACAGCTTGGGAGTATGGCGCTAAGGGCACTCATTGGGATACAAAGGCTGAGTCAGTAACAGTTAAGGGTAAGGAAGATAAGCCAACAGAGTACAAGGAAGGCGAGTTCCATATGCTTCCATCACCTGAGAAGCCTACAGGTCTTATGAAGAAGAATCATATCGATCCAATCCTCGCTCTTGCAACATTCAAGAACGGAACAGATCCAGGTGCTAAGGCTCTCACAGATGTAGCTAAGGCAAATGGTGAATTCTTCGCTAACAATTCAACAGTTGCTGTAGCTGTTCCTTACACAGAAGAGATGGCTGATAACATCTCTGATATCAACAAGCAGAGAAACATCATCGTAAGTAAGGTTGCTAACGGTGAGATGTCAGCTGCTGATGGTATCAAGGAATACCAGAGCAAGGTCGGCAACAAGGTTGACGAAGTTCTTAAGTCACTTAATAAGTAATTAGTTTTAATTAGTTTTTTCATGATAGGTTTGCTTTCAGGTGGGCAGCCACCTGAAAGCAGATTCTGTCTAAAGCAGCTTTTCTTAAGTAGGCTTGAATGAATTACGAAATTTTTTAGGAAAGAAGGAAGGTAAAAAGATGCAATGTAAGTCTTGTAATACAGAGTTACCTAAACATGCTAAAGTGTGCCCAAAGTGCGGCGCCAAGGTCAGCGATAAGGGACCTCAGAATCTTAAGGTAATTGCTATAGCCGGTGCTGTAATTGCGTTTATAGGTGGGCTACTGCCTTTTGTTCAGAATACTGGAGATGTTGAAAAAGCCTACAGCTTTATGAATATCCAGATGCCTGTATTCTGGTATCTGTATATGATTGCTTTAGTAGCAACAATTCTTCTTTGCGTAGCAAAGAAAGAAAAACTTTCAATTATTACAACTGCAATTGCAGGCGTAATTTTTGCAGTAGCATTTTTCGTATCACCATTCCTTGAATATGCCGGAAGACAGCAGGGCAAGGGCGGTACAGTTATTAACAAATATAACAATGTTATGCTTAGTGATCTCCTTTCTAATGGAGAGAACGGTATTGGTATGGGTACATTCGTTGTAATTATCGGTCTGATAGTCGCAATTATAGGTGTATTCTTCGATTTATTGAAGTATTTTAAGAAGGAAATTAATGTTGACGCAAAGTACATGACGAACTCCATCAACAAGAGTGTATGGTCAATGGTATACTACTATAGATGGTTCTATGTTATGTTCCTGCCGGCACTGATCTTTGTATTGTTATTCAACTACTGGCCAATGCTTGGTCTGCGTTACGCATTTACAAGTTATAAAATCACTAATCCGTATTACATAGGTATTACTCATTTCCATGAGATGGCTACAGCGGATATTTATTTCTGGACAGCATTTAAGAATACTCTTTACCTGAGTGTTATAAAGCTCATCCTTAACACAGGTGCAGCTGTTATCATTTCTCTGCTGCTCCATGAGATTTCTAACATTTTATTTAAGAAGACAGTACAGACAATCATCTACCTCCCTCACTTTATGTCATGGGTTGTTACAGCTTCTCTGTTCCGTCTTATCCTTGCTCCAAGTTCATCAGGTATGGTTAACACATTCCTTGCAGAAGTACTTGGTATGTTTGGTGGTAACCCATCCAATGGTATCTTCTTCCTTGGTGATCCGAGATACTGGGTTGGCTCATATTTCGTAATCAATGTATGGAAGGATACAGGTTGGGGAACAATCCTCTTCCTTGCTACACTGTCAGGTATCAGCCCTGAGCTTTACGAAGCAGCTGAGATTGATGGTGCTAACCGTTTCAACAAGATGAGATATATAACACTGCCAGCACTTACTAACACAATTATTACAGTATTCATTCTTAACCTTGCTAAGGTTATGAACCTGTTCGAGTCAGTATTCGTACTTATGAACGATGCTGTATATGATGTATCTAACGTATTACAGACATTCGTATACTACAAGACATTCGGTGGTGGACGTCCTGATTACGGTTATACAACAGCCGTTGGTCTCTTCCGTTCTGTTGTCAGTGGTGTTCTCGTTATCATCTGTAACTATGCAAGTAAGAAGGTCCGCGGACGCGGTATTGTGTAAGGAGGGTGTGAAGAATGAGTGAAATCGTAGTTAAGAAGAAAAAGAAGAAAGTAAAAGTATTCCCAATTGTTAATGCAATTATCTTTATACTTATTTCTTTAATCATACTTATTCCTATGTGGAAGGTTATCGTTGACTCTTTCGATGCCCGCGCTGGTTATGGTATGTTATTTTGGCCACAGGTATTCTCTATCAATGGCTATAAGGAAGTTATTACTAATGCCGTGCTTTACAAGCCATTCCTTATTTCTGTATTCGTTACAGCAGTAGGTTCATTACTTGGTCTTACACTGGCAACACTTGGTGCTTACGTACTTATTCAGTACGAGATGCCTGGACGTAACTTCTTCGCTAATATGTTACTGTTCACAATGATATTCAATGGTGGTATGATTCCTACATACCTCGTTATGAAGAACCTGCACCTCCTCAATACACTTGGTGCCGTTATCTTCCCACTGGCTATCAATGTATATAACCTCGTACTTATGAGAAACTTCTTCGAGGGTATTCCGGGAAGTTTGTTCGAGGCAGCACAGATTGACGGATGTTCTCCAATGGGCATCTTCTTCAAGATTGTACTTCCTCTTTCAAAGGCAGCTATTGCCTCAATCGGTCTGATGTTCATGGTAACATTCTGGAACGATTATACAAACTTCAAGATTTATATTAATGATAACTCACTGTTCAACTTCCAGATTAAGCTTCGTAGCTTGGTTATGGATAACGATATGCCTGATGTTGGTGGTGTAGATCCTAACACAGTTAAGAATGCAGCTACTATCGTTGCTATTCTTCCGTTCATGATTATGTACCCATTCCTTCAGGACTACTTCGTACAGGGCGTTAACGTAGGTGCTGTTAAGGAGTAATCTATAGTATCTACAATATAATATGAATTATAAAGGCTTTGCCTGCTGATATGTCATTTGCATGACATGTCATTGGGTGAAGCCTTTTTTGACACAAACTTTCTGTAAAATGGCAGTATATATGTTGCTTAAATGTGGTAATTGGTGAAAAAGTGTAGTAAAATGGATTCATTAAGTAAACATATTGGACAGGTATATATTAAGAAATATGTCAGAATGGAGATTGAGTTATATGGATACAAAGATTTTTTGGGCAGGGGATTCCACTGTAAAGCAGAATAATTATACGAGTTTTCCACAGACAGGAATCGGTCAGGCATTCGCACTTTTTATAAAGCAGAGCATACGTATTGAAAATTATGCGCAGAATGGCAGAAGTACCAGGAGCTTTATAGCTGAGGGACGCCTTGATGCAATAGACAAAAGAATAGGTGAGGGTGATTTCCTTTTTATACAGTTTGGACATAATGACGAGAAGAAGCAGGATCCATCCAGATATACTGAGAGCTTTGGTTCATATCAGGAGAATCTTCTCAAGTTTATAGATGTAGCAAGAAAGCATGGTGCGCATCCGGTGCTTATAACTCCGTTATACAGAAGAAAGTTCAATGAGGACGGAAGGACGCTTGTTGAGGGTACGCATCTGGATTACCCTGAGGCGATGATAGAACTTGGCAAGCGTGAGAATGTACCGGTTATTGATCTGTGTACATCAAGCAAAGCACTTATAGAACAGTTTGGCGAGAAGGCAACAAGAAAGTGGTTTATGCATGTTGAACCGGGTATATATCCGCATTTCCCTGATGGGAAGGAGGATGACACGCATCTTCAGTACGAAGGCGCTTACAGATTCTCACAGCTTATTGCAGAAGATATGAAGAAGCTTGGCGGAGTATATGCGGATTTATTTATTGATCCGGACAGCGATTATGAGGACCCTGCAATGTTGATAGATTAATATTGCTAGATTAATGTTGATGATTAATAGGAGGAGAATAATTGATTAATCAACTGGAAAATGCAATATATCTCGAGAATCTTTCACAGATTAAGAGAATATTACAGGAGAATCCCAAAGAGATAAACAGGGAAGATGAACACGGTGTTGCTATGGCATTCCTTGCAGCAAAGAGCGGTAACGAGCAGATTTTGAGATATATTGTGGAATATTCGCTTGCCAACATGAATATGGTGGACAGGGATCACCGCAATATACTTCATTATGCAACAATGTCCGGGAGCCTTAAGTGCGTAAAGTATCTCGTCGAGAAGGTTGGGATGTCTCCGGTTAGTGGTGACTTTAACCTTGTGACACCTTATGATATTGCACACGATAACAAATTTATGGATATCGAAGCGTATTACGAAGAGGTAATCGGGGCGCCAATTACGCAGATGTACCGTAATCCGATAAGAACGGGGTTCTATCCAGACCCTTCTATAGTCAGAGTCGGCGATGATTATTATATGGTGAATTCGTCATTTATATATTTCCCATGTATACCGGTCTCACATTCAAAGGATCTTATTCACTGGGAGATAATAGGACATGCAATAACCAATACGCAGTGGGCAATGCTTGATGAACTTGAAGGAGGCAGAGGCTATTGGGCTCCGGATATATCTTACTATGAAGGCAGATTCTATATTACAGCTACATACAGGCTTAATGACACAGGTACTGTGTACAGGAAGCAGATCGTGGTGTCCAGTGATAAGCCGGAAGGACCGTACAGCAAGCCTGCAATCATAGATGAGGATGGAATAGATCCATCAATATTTAATGATGATGACGGCAGAAGATATATGCTTCTTAACAGAGGTGCAAGAATATTTGAACTGAGTAAGGATGCGACCAAGAAGATATCTGAAGCGCAGATGCTTTATTACGGAAGCAATAAAAGGGCACCGGAGGGACCACACCTGCTTAAGAAGGACGGATATTATTATCTGTTTCAGGCTGAAGGTGGAACAGGTCCGGGACACAGAATAACCGTGGCACGTTCCAAGACACTTATGGGTAATTATGAGAGCTGCCCGTATAATCCGATAATGAGACAGAATGACGAGGGAGCAGCGATACAGCGCTGCGGACATGGTAAGCCGGTACAGACTCAGAACGGTGACTGGTATATGGTGTATCTGTGCGGAAGAATGGTAGGCGGTGGATACAGTATACTCGGAAGAGAGACAGCGCTCGATCCGATTGAGTGGACACAAGACGGATGGCCGATAGTAAATGGCCTTAAAGGACCGAGTGTATTACAGATTAAGCCGGGTCTTCAGGAATGTGTATATGATGAGTTGCTTAAGGATGATTTCTCAGAGCCGTATCTTGATACACAGTGGATGTTCCCGCGAGCTCCTGAGCTTGACGGAATAGAGCTTAAGGCAGGATTTCTTAAGATACACGGAAGTGTTGCAGATCTTAGCAGCATGAAAGCACGTAATGTTGTCCTGAGAAGACAACAGCATTTTAAATTTGATGCAGAATGCAAGATGAAGATTAATCCCATGGCTATGGGACAGAATGCGGGCCTTACATGCTATTATGACGAGAATACATTTCTTAAGTTTGGACTGTTCATGGAAGCAGCTGTGAGGGATGATGACAAGGCACCGTCATATGTAATGAAGATTAATGTTATCCAGCACATAGATGAGGATAATATTGCCTGTGAAGGAGTTGCAGTTGATACAAAGCAGAGATTCATATGGCTTAAGATAGTGACTAATTATCTTAAGAGAAGCTTTTATTACAGCTATGATGGTGAAAATTATACACATTTTGTGACACTTGATAATGTGTATTATCTGTGTGATGAGGGCCTTAACAAGGGCAAGAGGTTCACGGGAGCCATGGTTGGCATGTATGCATATGCCGGCGGGGAATATACGCATGTGGCCGAGTTTGATTATTTTGAATATAAGAGCAGATAACAGACAGGTTAATAAAAGGCACATTAATAAAATGCAGGAGGTAATCTGAAGTGAAGAATCAGAAGGTAGAGAAGTTTATTGACGGGTATCTGAAGAATTTTAAGAGTGCCAAGGTTGATAAGTGGAATTATGAGGACGGCTGTGTGCTTAAGGGTGCACAGATGATGTATCAGGTAACAGGTGAGGAGAAATATAAGACATTTATACTTGAGTACCTTAAAAAATATATAAATGAAGACGGAACAATTAATTATTATAACGCTGAAGACTACAATATCGACAACGTAAGCACCGGAACGGTTCTTTTCTTTGCATATGATGAGACAGGAGAAGAGAAGTACCGCAATGCAATAGAGCATATTATGGATCAGCTCCGTAAGCAGCCGAGAACACAGGAAGGAAACTTCTGGCACAAGAACATTTATCCTAATCAGGTATGGCTTGACGGATTGTATATGGGACAGGTCTTCTATATGATGTATGAGAGCAGATTCGGCGGCAAGGAGCACTACAGCGATATAATTAAGCAGTTTAAGCTTGTGCGCAGGAATATGTTCAATGATGAGAAGCAGCTTTATTATCATGCATATGATGAGAGCAGACAGATGTATTGGGCTGATAAGACTACAGGGCTGTCACAGAACTTCTGGCTCCGTTCAATGGGCTGGTATCTGCTTGCACTTATAGAATGCCTTGATGCAATCGACCAGAGCGTATATGAGTATTATGACGACCTTAAGAGCCTTTTCAAGGAGGCACTCAAGGGAGTACTGAAGTATCAGGATGAGAAGACGCACCTGTTCTATCAGGTAATAGACCGTGCCGATGTCAAGGAGAATTATCTTGAGACCTCAGGCTCTGCAATGATAGCATATGCAATGCTTAAGGCATGCAGAATGAAGGCGGTTCTTGCGGAGAAGTATGAGGATAATGCAATCAGTATATTTGAAGCACTTGCTGATAATAAACTTGAGGAAGTTGACGGAGAGCTTAAGCTTGGCGGCATATGCTCAGTAGCTGGTCTTGGAGGCAAGGAAAAGCGTGACGGCAGCCTGAAGTACTATTTCAGTGAACCGGTTGTATATGATGACCATAAGGGCGTTGGACCATTTATAATGGCATATTCTGAGATTAACAGATTATAAGATTATAGCAGGAATGGAGATTAATATGGAATTACAGATTGTTATTAAGACAGGAAGAAGCGTAGTTGTCGAGCTTACTGATTCAGGTAAATATTACTCAGAGAAGAAGTATGATATATATGTTAACGGCGGGAAGTTCATGGAGAGTGACAAGGTTATAACATCACTGTACGGACTTAAGCCTGATACGGAGTATACAATCAGCGCCGTATATGACGGTAAGGAGATAGCTCCTGTAAGTGTCAGGACGGATTATGAATTTGTGACACTTAATGTAAAGGATTTTGGCGCATATGGTAATGGTGAGCATGATGATACTAATGCAATCCAGTGCGCTATCATGGCATGTCCTAAGGCGGGACGTATTCTTGTCCCGGCAGGCGAGTATAAGATATCAAGTATTTTCCTGAAGAGTGATATTACACTTGATCTTGCAAAGGGAGCAGTGCTTTCTGCATTCACTGAGAGGGAGAAGTTCCCTATTCTTCCGGGAGTTATTGAAAGCTATGATGAGACTGATGAATATAATCTCGGCTCATGGGAAGGCAATCCGCTTGACTGTTTCTCAGCAATTGTATGCGGAATTAATGTGGAGAATGTAGTTATCACAGGTGAAGGAACGATTGACGGCAATGCAGGCTTTGATAACTGGTGGTATAACGTAAAGGTACGTAATATTGCATGGAGACCGAGACTTTTCTTCATCAATCACTGCAGAAATGTAACAATGCACGGAATAACAGTGCAGAATTCTCCGTCATGGACGCTTCATCCTTACTTTAGTGACCATCTTAAGTTTATTGATGTTAAGATTAAGAATCCTGCCAATTCACATAACACAGACGGACTTGACCCTGAGTCATGTACGGACGTAAGAGTGCTTGGTACATACATTTCGGTTGGTGATGACTGTATAGCAATAAAGTCGGGGAAGATCTACATGGGCAGAAAGCATAAGATTCCTACATCTGATATGGAAGTACGCCAGTGCTGCATGCGCGACGGACATGGTGCCGTAACGGTCGGAAGTGAGATTGCGGCAGGTGTTAAGGATGTTCATATAAGAGACTGTATTTTCATGAACACAGACAGAGGCTTAAGAGTTAAGACGCGCCGCGGACGTGGCAGGGATTCAGTGCTTGATGATATTTCATTTGAGAATATTACAATGGACAATGTAATGACACCGTTTGTTGTAAACAGCTTTTATTTCTGCGACCCTGACGGTAAGACTGAGTATGTCGGAACAAGCAAGGCTCTGCCTGTAGATGACAGAACTCCGGCTATTAAGAGACTTACATTCAAGGATATTAAGGCAACGAACTGCCATGTGGCAGGTGCATATATCTGCGGACTGCCGGAGAGTAAGATTGAGCGTCTTACATTTGAGAATGTAGATATAAGCTATGCAGACGATGCAAAGTCAGGTGTTGCAGCTATGATGCTTGCATGTAAAGAATCATGCAAGGCAGGAATTATTGTAAGCAACATCAAGGAGCTTGTACTTAAGAACGTTAATGTGGAAGGCTGCGAGGGCGAACCTGTTGTCGCAGAGAATGCTGATTCAATCATTAAATAGTCTAATCACGGAAAGAGGCAGAGAATGTTTAAGATCAATATGAAAGGGCCCAGGGGAAAGTCGGTAGAAGACTGGTTCATCGAGTGTTACAAAAAGAACGAAGGGCACCCGATGAAGATTCTACTTGGCCTCTACAGGGGCAATTATAATAAGTTTTTTCTTGCAGTAGTATTTTTCTTTATAAAGCACAGCCCGGTATGGGTGCTTCCAATCATTACGGCCAATATCATTAATGAAGTAACGGTTGGTGATGCTAACTGCTGGCGCAATATGATAATATACGGAATTATAATGATTGTTCTTATTGCGCTGAATATACCGATGAATTACGGATATACGAGGTATAAGAGTCTTGCAACGAGATATTGTGAGACAGGACTTCGTAAAGCACTTGTGCAGAAGCTTCAGCAGCTGTCAATTGCGTATCATACGGAGACGCAGTCGGGGCGTCTGCAGTCGAAGATTATGCGTGATGTGGAGGCGGTTGAGACGCTTTCAACGCAGATGTTCTTAAGTATACTTAATATCGCTCTTAATATCGGTATAGCACTTGCGGTAACGATATCGAAGAGTATGGTTGTATTCATTTTCTTTCTTCTTACAACGCCTATTGCGGCACTTACAATGGTATCGTTCCGTAATGTAATGAAGAAACGTAATACAGAGTTCCGTAAGGAGATGGAAGAGACTTCAGCCCGTGTCATGGAGATGGTTGAACTTATTCCGGTAACAAGGGCACATGCGCTTGAGGAAGAGGAAGTAAACAAGATGAGCGGACAGCTCCTTGCAGTTGCGGAAAAAGGCTACAGACTTGATGTGATTCAGTCTTTGTTTGGTTCTGTAGGCTGGGCGATATTCCAGGTATTCCAGATTATCTGTCTTATATTTACCGGATGGCTTGCACTCGGACATAAGATTCAGGTTGGTGACATCACGCTTTACCAGAGTTACTTTACAACGATAGTTAATCAGGTGTCATCACTCATGGCGCTCATTCCTACTATTGCCAAAGGCGTTGAGTCTGTTAATTCAATCGGAGAGGTGCTCCTTGCCGATGACGTTGAGCGCAACGAGGGCAAGAAGGAGCTTGAGAAGGTTGAAGGAGCGTTTGAATTCAGGGATGTACATTTCAGATATCATAATTCCGGCCATGACGTGCTTAACGGACTTAATCTTAAGGTTAATAAGGGTGAGACAATTGCGCTGGTCGGTGAATCGGGAGCCGGAAAGTCGACGATACTTAATCTTGTAATCGGATTCAATATGCCTACCGGAGGACTTCTTACAATTGACGGTGAGGATATTACACAGATTGATTTAAGGTCATACAGAAAATATCTTGCGGTTGTTCCGCAGACATCAATTCTGTTCTCCGGCTCGATAAGGGATAACATAACATACGGACAGGAGAATGTGAGTGATGAGATGCTTCGTCAGGTAATCGAGGCAGCGAATCTTGCAGAACTTGTGGATTCACTTCCTGATGGTGTTGATACGGCGGTCGGCGAACACGGTGGCACGCTTTCGGGCGGACAGAGGCAGAGAATATCGATTGCCCGTGCGCTTATACGTAATCCGCAGGTTATCGTGCTTGATGAGGCAACATCAGCACTTGACAGTATCTCAGAGAAGCTTATTCAGGAAGCTATCAGTAATCTTACCAGGGAAAGAACTACATTTATCGTAGCACACAGGCTTTCAACCATAAGAGATGCTGATAAGATTGCTGTAATAGCCGATGGCAGATGCGTTGAGTATGGCACATTTGATGAGCTTATGGCACTTAAGGGTGAATTCTATAAAATGAAGATGATACAGAGCTGATGATACGGCGATATATGCTGATATCATTGACATTTTGGGCTTTGTAGTTTATAATAGTGCGGACTAATGAGAGTGTCCGCACTTTTTTGCCTGTGCGGCTGTATTTTTTATAGAAAGGTGATTGGGAGTCATGGTTGAGAACAAGAAGAATATTCTTACCTATACAGGTTTGAAGCAGTTAGAGGATGAGTTACAGCAGTTAAAGGTAGTCAGAAGACAGGAAGTTGCAGAGAAGCTTAAGGAAGCGAGAGCACAGGGTGACTTATCTGAGAATGCTGAGTATGATGCTGCGAAGGATGAGCAGCGTGATATTGAGGCAAGAATTGAAGAGCTTGAGAATATTCTTAAGAATGCAGAAGTTGTTGTTGAGACTGAAGTAGACTCTGATAAGATAAATATCGGCTGTATAGTTAAGCTTTTTGACTTTGAATTCGATGAGGAGCTTGAGTTCTCAATCGTTGGTTCAACAGAGGCTAACAGCCTTAAGAATAAGATTTCTAATGAATCTCCGCTTGGTTCAGCCCTCATCGGCAAGAAGGTCGGCGATGTAATCAAGGTTGAGACACAGATGGGCGAGGTTGAGTACAAGGTACTTTCAATCAGCAGACAGTAATCATAACGAAGAGAGGTAATAACAGTGGCTGAGCAGAACAGACAGACACCGGATGTTAATGAGCAGATAAAGATAAGAATGGATAAGCTTAAGGCGTTGCAGGAAGCAGGCAATGATCCATTCCAGATTACAAAGTATGATGTGACTTATCATACAAAGGATATTAAGGATAATTTTGATGAGCTTGAGGGTAAGCAGGTATCAATCGCCGGAAGACTTATGCAGAAGAGAGTTATGGGTAAGGCTTCATTTGGCAATGTTGCAGACCTTAACGGTAATATCCAGATATATGTTGCGAGAGACAGCATTGGTGAAGAGCCATATGCAGCATTTAAGAAGTTTGATATCGGTGATATCGTAGGCGTTAAGGGCGAAGTGTTCCGTACACAGAAGGGCGAGATGTCAATTCATGTGTCAGAGATTACACTTCTGACAAAGAGCCTTCAGGTGCTTCCTGAGAAGTTCCATGGACTTACAGATACAGAAATCCGTTACAGACAGAGATATCTTGACCTTATCATGAATCCTGAGGTTAAGACAACATTTGTGAAGCGTTCACAGATTATCAAGGAGATCCGTAATTTCCTTGACGGAAGGGATTTCATGGAAGTTGAGACACCTATGCTTGTATCTAATGCAGGCGGTGCCGCAGCAAGACCATTTGAGACACATTACAATGCGCTTGACGAGGACGTTAAGCTTCGTATCTCACTTGAGCTGTACCTTAAGAGACTTATCGTTGGTGGTATGGAGAGAGTATATGAGATAGGAAGAGTATTCCGTAACGAGGGCGTTGATACAAGGCATAATCCTGAATTTACACTTATGGAGCTCTACCAGGCATACACAGATTACTATGGCATGATGGAGCTGGCTGAATCACTTTACAGGACTGTATGTGAGAAGGTCAACGGAACAACTAAGGTTAAGTATGGTGATGTTGAGATTGACTTCTCTAAGCCATTCGAGAGAATAACAATGCTTGATGCAGTTAAGAAGTATTCAGGCGTTGACTTTACACAGATTAAGACTGATGAAGAGGCTAAGGCCGTTGCTAAGGAGAAGGGTGTAGCATTCGAGGACAGACACAAGAAGGGCGATATCCTTAATCTGTTCTTCGAGGAGTTCGTTGAGGAGCATCTTATCCAGCCTACATTTGTAATGGATCATCCTCTTGATATATCACCTCTTACTAAGAAGAAGCCGGATGCTCCTGAGTACGTTGAGCGTTTTGAGCTGTTTATGAACGGCTGGGAGATGGCCAATGCATATTCAGAGCTTAATGACCCAATCGACCAGAGAGAGCGTTTTGCAGCGCAGGACGCACTTGCAGATGCGGGTGACGAAGAGGCTAACCACACAGATGAGGATTTCCTCAACGCACTTGCATACGGTATGCCGCCTACAGGCGGTATCGGCTTCGGTATCGACAGAATGGTAATGCTTCTTACTGATTCAGCAGCAATCAGGGATGTGCTGCTCTTCCCGACAATGAAGAGCATCGGTGGAGCAAAGGCAGCATCAGAAGCAGAAGGCGCTGCATCAGGTGACAACAACGGATTCTTCACACCTAATGATAAGATTGATTTTTCTAAGGTAAAGGTTGAGCCGCTGTTTGAGGAGCAGGTAGACTTTGAGACATTCAGCAAGTCAGATTTCAGAGCTGTTAAGGTTAAGGAGTGTGTAGCAGTTCCTAAGTCAAAGAAATTATTACAGTTTACTTTAGATGACG
>OLGZ01000059.1_pt1 | contig 106569 bp, 108 predicted proteins | sample 1605981 | NCBI WGS metagenome assembly OLGZ01 (sample SAMN03283291) | human gut metagenome | biome: human-associated habitat; material: feces | host: Homo sapiens | place: Peru | collected 2012
GAACGCTAGCCTGTCACGCTAGAGGTCGACGGTTCGAACCCGTTCCGGGTCGCCAATTTTTGCCTCTGTAGCTCAGTCGGTAGAGCAGGGGACTGAAAATCCCCGTGTCGGTGGTTCGATTCCGCCCGGAGGCACCAATAAAATGCGGATGTAGCTCATCTGGTAGAGCGCCACCTTGCCAAGGTGGAGGTAGCGGGTTCGAGCCCCGTCATCCGCTCCATTAAATCAGTACAGTTGATGTACTGATTTTTTTATTTTACAGATTTTTTTGACAAACAAGGGGCTCGAAGGCGACCGTTAAGAAAATGCTCCGGTGTAGCCTTGCGACCGCCGCCGGTGGCGGAAAGAGGGAGCAAAGCGCTGTCTGAAATAAGGAGCAAAAGGAAGCACATTTATGTGCAACGCATTGCGACTGTATTTCAGACGGTAAACCTTAAAATTAAGAGCGTTGATGAGGGTTAAGGTTACGCACAGCAAGCAGTTGGCGAGGCAGAAACCTTTGCATCAAACAATCCCCGTCATCCGCTCCATTAAATCAGTACAGTTGATATACTGATTTTTTTATTTTACAGAATTTTTTGACAAACAAGGGGCTGTTTTTTAACAGCCCCTTTGATTGTTGTGTAGTTAATTATAGTGTTCCGAATAATGATGTGCCTTGTCAAGAAGCATATCCTTAACCTTCATCAGCCTTGTACGACTGCTGCGGTCATTTTCTTCAAGTTTCATCGAAATATACTTGATTGTTTCCTGATATCTCGGAATCATAACATGCTCAAGCGAATTAACACGGCGGCGTGTCTTTTCAATTTCTGCCGACATAAGCTCACAGCTTTTTTCAATTTCAGCAAGCCTTATCAGGTCGGGCAAAAGCTCGTTGAGCGACATAACCGCATCATCAAGTTCAAACGAAGTAAACGCAAAACCGTAGGGAAAAATATCACCCTCGTTGCTTGTTCGTGTGCTTGATGAAAACTGCGGAATATCAACGCTCATAACATTTTTTGAAGAAAGCTCAAGGTCAATTCTCTGCTTCGGTGACATCAATGAGGCGTCCAGAGCCTCTTTTGACATAACCGCACTTGCGTTCACAAAGTGGTTATTGCACTCTGCAAGCTCTCTTTCAATCTTCTCACGAAGCTCCTTGTTTTCTCTTACAAGGTCAAGAAATCGGCGCATCAGTTCGTCACGCTTGTCTTTTAACATTTTATGACCACGGGTAGCTGTTGCAAGCTGTTTTCTCAGCTTTGTCAACTGCATACGGGTGGGATTAACATTCATAACTGCCATAAGCAAACACCTTCAATGCGATTATTCTTTACCGTAAAACTCGTCAAGCATATCGTCCTTAATTCGTTTAAGTTCACTTCTGGGAAGAATATGCAAAAGCTTCCAGCCGATGTCAAGTGTTTCTTCAATTGAACGGTTTGCGTCATAACCCTGTGAAACATACTCACGCTCAAATGCCTCGGCAAATTCAGCGTACTTTTTATCCATATCGGTAAGAGCCGCCTCACCGAGAATTATCATAAGTTCTCTTGCGTCTTTACCTCTTGCATAAGCGGCAAAAAGCTGGTTCATGGTTGCGGCGTGGTCTTTACGGGTTCTGTCGGGACCGATACCCTTGTCTTTAAGTCTTGAAAGTGACGGAAGAACATCAATCGGCGGAGTAATTCCCTTTCTGTAAAGCTCACGGGATAGGATAATCTGACCTTCTGTAATGTAGCCTGTAAGGTCAGGAATCGGGTGAGTCTTGTCATCTTCTGGCATTGTAAGAATCGGAATAAGAGTGATTGAACCCTCTTTGCCTTTAAGTCTGCCGGCTCTTTCATACAATGTTGCAAGGTCTGTGTACATATAGCCCGGATAGCCTCGTCTGCCCGGAACTTCTTTTCTTGCGGCAGAAACCTCACGGAGCGCATCGGCATAGTTTGTGATGTCGGTCATAATAACGAGAACGTGCATTCCTCTGTCAAATGCAAGATATTCAGCCGCCGTGAGTGCCATTTTAGGAGTTGCAATACGCTCAATGGCAGGATCGTTTGCAAGGTTTACAAACATTACGGTCCTGTCAATAGCGCCTGTTTCTTTAAACGACTGAACAAAGTAGTCGGATTCTTCAAATGTAATACCCATTGCGGCAAATACAACGGCAAACTGCTCGTCCTTGCCTCTTACAGCCGCCTGTCTTGCAATCTGAGCGGCAAGCTGGGCATGGGGCAGACCCGATGCTGAGAAGATAGGCAGCTTCTGCCCTCTAACAAGTGTGTTAAGTCCGTCAATTGCTGAAATACCTGTCTGAATAAATTCCTGCGGATAGTTTCTTGCGGCAGGGTTCATAGGTGTTCCGTTGATGTCAAGTCTTTTTTCGGGAATAAGAGCAGGACCGCCGTCAATCGGATTTCCAAGACCGTCAAATACTCGTGAAAGCATATCGGGAGATACGGGAAGTTCCATTGAACGACCTAAAAATCTTACCTTTGAATTTGCAAGGTTAATGCCTGCGGCTGATTCAAAAAGCTGAACAAGTGCGTTTGAGCCGTCAACCTCAAGAACCTTGCAACGGCGTGTTTCACCGTTCGGAAGTTCAATTTCGCCGAGTTCGTCATATGTTACGCCCTCAACATCACTAACCATCATAAGAGGACCTGCAACCTCTCGTATTGTGCGGTATTCCTTTGGCATCAGTCCTCACTCCTTTCAAGTACATCCTTAATTTCCGAATCAAGCAGAGCCTTGATTGACTCGAACTCGTCCCGAACCTTATCCTCGGGTACATATTTATATCTTCCTATGCGTTCACGAACAGGAAGGTTGACAAGCATTTCAATGTCTGCACCGTTTGCAAGAGCCTCTTTTGCTTTGTCATAGTAAGCAAGAATTGCACGCATCATAAGCACCTGCTTGCCGAGAGATGTGTATGTGTCTGTCGGGTCAAATGCGTTTTGGTGCAGATAATCCTCACGGATTGAACGGGAGGTTTCAAGCTTAAGTCTGTCGGGTGCGGAAAGTGCGTCCATACCGACAAGGTTTACGATTTCCTGAAGCTCGCTTTCTTCCTGTAATAATGTCATAAGTTTGCCACGAAGCTCCATAAAGTCGGGAGCGGCATTCTTTGAGAACCAATCTGCAAGTCGGTCTGTATAAAGCGAATAACTTGTCAGCCAGTTAATTGCAGGGAAGTGTCGTTTGTAAGCAAGGTTTGCGTCAAGTCCCCAGAATACCTTAACGATTCTGAGTGTTGCCTGTGATACAGGCTCTGAAATATCACCGCCCGGAGGTGATACAGCACCGATAACCGAGAGTGCGCCTTCCGTGTCCTCACTGCCGTTTACGATAACACGGCCTGCTCTTTCATAGAACTGTGCAAGTCGGCTGCCGAGGTATGCGGGATAACCCTCTTCACCCGGCATTTCTTCAAGACGGCCGGACATTTCACGGAGAGCCTCTGCCCAGCGGGATGTTGAGTCAGCCATAAGTGCAACCGTGTAACCCATATCACGGAAATACTCGGCAATAGTAATGCCTGTGTAGATTGATGCCTCACGGGCGGCAACAGGCATATCGGATGTGTTTGCAATAAGCACGGTTCTCTCCATAAGAGAGTTGCCTGTGCGTGGATCTTTAAGTTCGGGGAACTCGTTAAGAACATCGGTCATCTCGTTGCCACGCTCACCGCAACCGATATATACGATAATATCGGCAGCCGCCCACTTTGCAAGCTGATGCTGAACAACAGTTTTGCCCGAACCGAACGGTCCCGGAACTGCGGCTACACCGCCCTTTGCAAGCGGAAAGAGTGTGTCGATAGGTCTTTGACCTGTGGTAAGAAGAATGTCGGGGGAGAGCTTTCTTTTGTACGGTCTGCCCACACGAACAGGCCATTTTGTACACATATTAATCTCAACATTGCCCTTGTCTGTTTTGAGAACGGCAACTGTTTCGTCAATTGTAAAATCGCCCTCGCTGATGCTCTCAACAACACCGCCTGTTTTGTTAGGAACAAGAATTCTGTGAAGAACAGCGTGTGTTTCCTGAACCGTACCGAGTGTGTCGCCTGCCACAACTGTGTCGCCCTTTTTAACAAGGGGAGTAAAGTGCCACTTCTTTTTGTGATCAAGTGACGGAACATCAACGCCTCTTTTGAGGTTTGTGCCGGCAACCTTCATAATCTCGTTAAGCGGTCGCTGAATACCGTCATAAATTGAACCGATAAGTCCCGGACCGAGTTCAACGGAAAGCGGAGCGCCTGTGGATTCAACAATCTCACCGGGTCCGAGTCCCGAAGTTTCTTCATATACCTGAATTGATGCCCTGTCACCGTGCATCTCAATTATTTCACCGATAAGTCGCTGACTGCTTACACGCACAACATCGAACATATCGGCATCACGCATACCCTCGGCAATTACCAGAGGGCCTGCTACCTTAGTTATAATTCCAGATTTCAAATTCTTACACCTCAATCATTGAAGATAATGTCCGAACCGACTGCCTTTTCAACAAATGACGACAGCCTTTTTATGCCGATTCCCGTATTGCCTTTTACACCGGGGATAGGAATAACGGCAGGAATGAGCCTTTCTTCATATCTTTTTCGCTCTTTTTCAACAAGTCCAAACATTTCCTCGGTAATAAAAATTACCGCATAGTTGTCACCGTCAGCAATCTTTCTGAAAAGATGCGGTGCGTTTTCGTTGTCATCACACGGATAAATGTCCATGCCGATTGCCGCAAAGCCCTTTATGCTTTCGCTGTCGCCGATAACGGCAATATTTTTAGCCATAAACTTCACGCAACCTTTCTTTTACGGTTTCATAATTTGTCTTGGTGCGGATTCCGCTTGCAATAATGTGAATAACTTTTTTCTCTGTTTCACTTGCAATCAGATAGCCCGTAATCGGGTCTGCACCGTCACCGCTTCTTTTGCATTTTTCTTTTGCAAGGCTCATAAGCCTGTTGTCAACAAATTTTTCAAATGCCGACGGAGAAGCCTTGTACTCTTCAACAGCCTTGTTACAGCCGTATGCCGAGATTTTTGACAGCACATCAAGCGTTGGTTCAAGTCCCTTTACGCTTGCCTCAATAACCCTTGAACGGGGGAAGTCCTGCACATCACAGATTGCAATTTCAAGAAAATCCCTGTCGCAATCGGCTTTTGCACCTCTTATGGCTGTCTTTACATTATTATAAAATACTGTAGCTTTAAAATATTCGGACATAAATTCGCTGTCGGATTTTTCGGATGTTTTCAGAACAAGCTCCATAAAAGCTCTGTCAAGAACCGCATCGCTGAGTCTTGCGTCACCTGTGTGTGCAAGAATTTCATATGCCTTGTCACAAGGTGCGGAAAGTTCTTCGCCCAAAAGTGAAAACTTTCTGTTCTCAACCGCCTGTTTAAGCGTTTCTTCAGGGAAAGTACACGGCTTTACCAAAAGCTGTGAATACGGTCTGTTTGAAAGCGTTCCCTTTAAAACAGCTTTAAGGTTGTGAAGGTCGTTAAGATAGAAGAACGGTTTGAATATTGCAAAATCGGGTGCGGTTCTTTTAAGATATTCCCACACATTTTCGCTGTGTGATTTCAAAATATCTTCAATGTCATCGCCCTCACCGTAACCCTTGTCCGAGAGGTATCTGCAAAGCTCGTTCACATTTTCACAACCGAGCATATGCTCAATGTCGCTGTTTGTAAACAGATTTTTTTCTTTAGCACGGACGGAGCCGATGGAAAATTCATAAGATAATGCCATCATATTCCTCCCTATGCCTTAAAAAGTTCCTGATTTATAAAATCCTCGATAGCGTCACGCTTTTCGGACAATATTGCCGAGAAGTCCATGTTTTCTTCAATGTCACCGCATTTAAGAATAAATCCGCTTTCAATGTCACACGGCGTTTTTGAAAGCTCTGCTTTTACACCGCATTTTTCAAGCCTTGCAACAAAATCCTTCGGAAGTCGGTTTATATCATTTTCATTCAAAAGCACAACACCGCTCATTCCGTTTAACTTTTTTGCAAATGTGTAAATCAGTTCAAAGTAATCTTCATCGGGAAGATTTTTCATTTTATTAAGAATTTCACTGTATGTCTTGTCAATTTCCTCACGCCTTCTCTTTAGAAAAGCGTTGCGTGTTTCAAGGTCGCAACGGCTCTTTGAAGCCGCCTGCATCTGCTTGACCTTTGACTGTGCCCTGTCGGCAATTTCGGCAGAAATCTTGTCGGCATCAAGCTTTGCCTGTGCCATAATCTGTGCGCATTTTTCATCGGTTTCAGCACCTATTTGGCTGATTCTTTCGTCACAGTCAAGACTTATGCGATTTAAAATTTTATCACCGCTGCTCAAAGTGATTCCACCTTTCTTTCGTAATTTTCGTTAGTCGGTTATCAGATGTTAAGGTTTGGAACTGTGATAACAACGAGAAGTGAAACGATGAATGAAAGGAGAGCGTAAATCTCAACGAGAGTTACGGAAACCATTGCCTTTGAGAAGTTTGAATCGTCCTTTGCGCTGAGTGCAATACCCGAAACGGCTGCCTTGCCCTGTGCAAAACCTGAAATCATACCGCCGATACCGATAGCAAGCGATGCTGCAAAGTATGCAAGTCCCTGTCCGATTGTCGGAGCTGTGCCGCCGAGAACGCCGCCGCTTACGAGAATAAGGAAGCCTACGATAAATCCGTAAAGTCCCTGAGTACCCGGGAGAAGTGTGAGAACGAGCATTTTACCGAATTTTGATGAGTCCTCGGAAAGAACTCCCATAGCTGCCTGTGCGGCAGAGCCTACACCTCGAGCAGAACCTACGCCTGCAAGTGCTGTTGCTATTGATGCGCCTAAAAGTGCGAAAAATATTCCATTCATTTTGATTTGTCCTCCTGAATTTTAATATATTTACTGTTGAGCTTGAACGGCTTAAACTGTTTGCCGCCGCCCTCATAGAATTTTCCGAACATTTCAACATACTGAAGTCGCATTGTGTGAACATATGAACCGAGTGCGTTGAGTCCGATGTTGATTGCGTGTCCGATGATGAACACAATAATGAGTAAGATAATTCCAAACCAGCTCTTTCCGAACATGGTCGAAAGCATATTGAACACCTGAGCCATAACTCCCGTTGTAAGTCCGAGAGCAAGAAGTCTTGAATAGCTCAGAAGGTCACTGATGTAACCTGTGATGTCATAGAGAGAGGCAAGTCCGCCGATGACTTTGCCGAATCCCTTTTTGTTTCTGCCCTGTGTGAGAACAAGACCGATTGCGCAGAAAATCGCAATGCCTGCTCCGACATAGACGAGTGTCTGACCGAATGCCATACCTGCCGCCAAAACGGCAAATCCGATAAGCATAAGCATCCAAAGTCCCGTGTCAAAGAACGCTCCGCCGTAATCCTTCTGCCTGAGGCAAACATAGAATTTGCAGCCCATACCGACAAGAATGTGTACAAGACCGAATGCTATTGAAATAATCATCAGCATAAGTGCGTCCTTTTGCGGATCAATTGTCGGCCACGGGAAGATTTGCTTCATCGTAATGTTTGCACCCGTAAAGTAGTTGTAAAGGGTTGCGGGGGCATCTCCGAAGAAGCTTGCAAAAACAAGTCCCCAGAAAAATGTTGAAACACCGCAATATTGGAACAGCTTCAAGGTGTTTCGCATTTCCTTGTCAGGCTTGAACAGCTTTATTGCAAGTCCTGTCCCTATTACCATTAACAGTCCGTAGCCTGCATCCGAGAACATCATTCCAAAGAAAAAGTAGAAGAAGAACGCAAGCAACGGCGTTGGATCAATGTCGTCATGCGACGGGGGAGAGTACATATTTACAATGCTCTCTGCCGGTGCTGCAAAGCGACTGTTCTTTAGCTTTACAGGAGCTTTTTCCTCGTCAACATCGCCGAATTCAACATAGCATACAGAAACTCTTTCGCAAAGCCTTTCAAGCTTTTCACAGTCCTCCTCGGGAATGTAACCCGAAATAACAAAAACATTTCGTGAATGCTGAAGTTCACCGATTACGCTGTATTTATCGGCTCTGATTCTGAAATAATCCTGTGTATCTTTAATATCTTTTCGTCTGTCTGCAAAGGAAATGATTTCCTTTTTTGCATTTTCCGTATCATCTTCAAGCTTGTGACTTCTTTCAACAAGCTTTTTTGATTCCGCCAAAGGGGTAAGACTTGAGTTCGTAACAGGTTTTGCAAAACCGATATCACGCAGAGCATTTTCTGCAAGCTCCTTTTGAGCAATCGGTGCAAAAAGTACAATGCAGGTAAGCCCCTCGTTTGCAAATTGAATTTCAAAATCAAATTCAAGCTTCGGAGAAGCCTCGGCAAGCGCCTTTGAAAGCGATACCTCGTTGTACTCCTTTTGAATTGAGCCTATGAAAACAGCCGTTGTTTTTGTGTCCTTTGCATTAAGCGGAATGTCAAGATTCTTCCACGGCTCAAGCTGTGCAAGAGCGGTTTTTATGCGAATCCGTTCCGCCGCATTATCGGCAATCTGTTTGTTAAGCTCACAAATTCTGTTGCACACATCAATAACTTCGCCTGCATTTGATGCGATAACTCCGATTTCATCGGGATCAATCTCCCGCCGTCCGCAAAATGCGGAGAGCATACTTTTCTTTTCGGGAGAGTTGCTGTCGAGAATTTTCAGAGCGTTTTCACTGAGAGTAACATTTCGCTCGAAAATCTGAATTTGTGAGGTCATATCAATCTTGCCGAAACCTTTTCTGCAGGTTTCGGTCTTTTCAATCTGAACCAAACCCGAATCCTGCAAATGTTCAAGAAGTCGCTTTCTGTCCTGTCTTAGGGCAATAATCCGAACCGACTTCATTTTAAGTTTTGCCAATTTCTATCACCACGCTTCTTTCATTGCAACCGTTTTAAAGAGAGAGCCTTTGTATAGCCCCGTCAATAACACGCTTGCGGTTTTTGTCTGCAGTCTGAGAGAGAATGTCGCACTCAAGATTTGCCTTTTCAGAGGCGTTCTCAAGCTCTTTTTTGCCCTCTTTCGCAGTCTTTCCAAAAAGCATATCGGCATTCTTCTGTGCCTTTTCCTTTGCCGAAAGCACAACCTGTTTGGCATCTGCCTTTGTCTGTTCAACCCTTTCTGCTGATTCTGCTCGTGCATTTGCCTCACGCTGTCTGCAATCCTCTTCGGCATTGTAAATGGCATCCAGCATATCTTTTGCCATTGTTATCCTCCTTTGCTAAAAAATGCATAAAAATATTTTTGAAGAATACACTATTTTGTTTATTCTATTCCTAAATTGTAGCACATTTATTTTAAAAAAGCAATCAACATACATTAAAGTTTGCCCAGTTTTTTATTATTTTCTTTCCTGTGACCGCATTTGCAAGTGGTTTTACAGCATAAATTTGCGATAAAAGAAAAAACACCGCATAATACGGTGTTTAAAAAATTAACTTGCTTATTATCTTGCTTACTGACTTGCTTATTATCTTGCGTGTTGTGGGTAAAACAGCGATATTTTAGTCTGTAAAACAGAAGAAAGCCGTCCCGAAAAAATTCGGAGCGGCTTTCAAAGCTACGGTTATTCGGCAGGCGTACAACTCTCCTGCATCTCTCGGGATTCCCCTGTCAGTACCATCGGCGTGTGGATTGTACGAAATCTTCCACCTCGAATAACCTGTTCTTATCGTACGAATATTATAACATATTTATTCTGATTTGTAAAGAATTTTCTTGTTTTTCAAGATTCTATTCCACTCACGGTCATCAATTTTCATAAATGTTATAATTGAATTTTTGTAACTCGGTGTGTCATTAGATGTAGCCAACCTCACTACAGTTTTGAATTTTTTATTATCAATTTGTATCTCTTTTAAAATAAGGGCGGTAAAAGGTTTATTAGCTTCAATAATATAATCAGGTTGTTCTACAATTTTTTCAAGATACTTGTTAAAAAGTTCATAGTCGTTTGGATGACGATTTTTAATATGATCAATTTGTTTGTCTGTAATTATAACTTCATCTGTTGTAATATCTTTAGTTATGCAATTGTAAATTTCAATATCAATTTTCCCTACTAAGTACACGCATATGACCGCCAATCCTTTTTATATATTGATTATAACATATTTTGCTAATTTTTCAATAAAGAAATATAACAAAAATCAAGGTTGAAATCCGATGCGAAAAGTTGTATTATGTGAGGGTAATAACAAGATGGCAATATGCATGGAGGATTGTATATTTATGAAAGAAATCAAGACAAATGTAATGAGAATTTTAGACAAAGAAAAGGTTGAATATACTCACCATGAATATCCCCACGGCAAGGATGCCGTTGACGGAGTAACGGTGGCAACACTTATGAATCAGAATCCCGATTATGTTTTCAAAACTCTTGTAACAAAGGGCATGGGCAGAGATTATTATGTTTTCGTAGTTCCTGTTGACCATGAGCTTGACCTTAAAAAATGTGCCAAGAGCGTGGGCGAAAAGTCGGTTGAAATGATTCCCGTAAAGAACATTACAAAGGTCACGGGTTATGTGCGTGGAGGCTGTTCACCTCTCGGAATGAAAAAGCAGTTCAAGACAACCTTCCACATTACAGCAGAGTCAATTCCGAAAATCATTGTCAGTGCAGGAAAAATTGGATATCAAATTGACCTGAAGCCAGAGGATTTAATCCGCCTTACAAATGGTCAATGTGCAGATATTATAAAGGACTGATCTGATATTTAAATTTAAAAAATAACACCCCTGACTGTGCCAAACGGTTTAGTCGGGGGTGTATTTTATTAATATGATTTATTCATCAATAAATTCAAGGTCTTCGTCACTTACTTTTTTGAGTTCCTTTTTATTGAACAAATCGTAAATAACGGGAACGATGTAGAGCGTCATAAATGTTGCGTAGAGCAGACCGCCGATGCAGACAATTGCGATAGGCTGCATCATTTCTGCACCTGTGCCTATGCCGAGAGCCATAACAACAAGACCTAGAACGGTTGTGAGTGCCGTTATGAGGATAGGACGCATACGGGTTTTGCCAGCCTCAACAATTGACTCAATTCTTTCTTTGCCGTCAATACGAAGTTTGTTGATGTAGTCAACAAGAACGATACCGTTGTTTACAATGATACCGCAGAGCATTACAAAACCGACAAGCGATACAACGCTGATGTCAAATCCTGTGATTAAAAGTGCGAGGAAGCCGCCAGTGAACGCAAGCGGAATTGTAAACATAATAATGAACGGTGATTTAAGGCTCTGGAACTGTGCAACCATAATGAGGTAGATGAGAATAATGCCGAGCAGAAGCATAAGCATAAGCTGTGAAACTGCCTCCATTGTCATTTCGTCTGTACCTGCATAGTCGATTGAACAGCTGTTCGGGAGCTTGTAATCGTTCATTGCGGATTTTACATTGTTTGAAACAGATGTAAGCGTGTAGCCGTCCTTGACTTCGGCGCTGATTGTAAGATAACGCTTTTGATTTTCACGGCTGATTTTATCCATAGTTTCCGACTTTGAAATATCCGAAACAGAGGAGAGTTTAACGGTCTTTTCGTTACCGCTCTTATCCGCATAAGTTATGTCGAGGTCACGGAGATTTTTCGGAGTAACGGTTTCGCTGTCGTCCTTTACAACCACAACATTCATATCATTGCCGTCATCATTCGTAAGAGTGGCAGCGTTTTTTTCTGTTGAAATTGCTGCGGCAACCTGCTGATAAACCTGTGCAACGGTAAGTCCCTTTTCAGCGGCTTTTGACTTGTCAACAGTAACCTTGATTTCGGGAGAAACAGCACCGATGCCGTTGTCAACCGATGCAACGCCTTTAACCTTTTCAAGTGTCTTGCCGATATCCTCGGCAGTGCTTTTGAGTGTGTCAAGGTCGTCACCGTAGAGCGTAATCTGAACGGAACCGTCACCCATAAGGCTTGACATTGAACTTGAAGTGCCGCCGCTTACGGCAGCCTCACCGTCAAGGCTTTCAAGATCCTTTTCAATCTTCTTTGAAATCTCACCGCTCTGTTTTGTAAAATCATCCTTGAGAACGGCATATGCCATAAGTGAGCCGGCATCATTTGACGATGAACCGCCTGTAAGTCCCATAAGGCTTGACGAGTTGCCCGCCATAACGCCTACGGTTTCAAACTGGTCATATTTTGAAAGCAAATCGTTGAGCTTTTCGCCCTCTTTAACTGTTTCTTCAAAGGTTGCGTTATCGTCAAGCTTCAATGATACCTGAATCTGTGTACTGCTCATATCGGGCATAAAGCTGAAACCTCTCATCAGACAAAGACCTGCACTTGTAAAGAGAAGTGCAACTGCAACGAGAATTGCAGGAACTTTGTGCTTTAATACGAAACGAAGTGAGCGTTCATATGCCTTCTTGATTTTTCCGTCCTTCGGAGCGGAATTAGGTTTCATCTTGCGGAGTATTCTCTGTCCCATGGCGGGAACAAGCGTCAGCGCAACAATAAGGCTTGCAAGAAGTGAATATGTAACCGTGAGTGCAAGGTCAACAAACAGCTGACGGGTGATGCCTTCAACAAATACAATCGGCAGGAACACGCATACTGTGGTGAGAGTTGATGCCGTAATTGCGCCGGCAACCTGTCTTGCACCGTTAAGTGCCGCCTTAATCGGCGAAATGCCCATACTTCTCAGTCGGTAGATATTTTCGATAACAACAACCGAGTTGTCAACAAGCATACCGACTCCTATCGCAAGTCCTGACAGCGAAATCATATTGAGTGTTACACCGCTGAAATACATGAGGACAATTGCAAACACTACGCTTATCGGAATTGAGCAGGCAACAATGAGCGTCGGTTTGATATCTCTGAGGAATAGGAAAAGTATGATAATTGCGAGAACCGCACCCATAAGGAGGTTTTGCAAAACGCTGTTGATTACAAGGTTAATGTAGTCACCTTCATTGTAAAGGTTTGTAAAGTGAAGTCCGTCAACCTCTTTTGAAAGCGAATCAAGCTTTGCGTTAATGTTTTCGCAAACGGTAGAAGACGCTGTGTTGCTTGACTTTGAAAAGCTCAATACAATACCGGGGTTGCCGTTGATTCTTGCAAAGGTTTCGTCGGAATTATCGGCAACAAAAACATCTGCAACATCTTCAAGATGAATAACCCCTATTCCGTCAATTCCTGTGTCAAAAAGCACAAGCGACTTCATCTCTTTTTCATCATTCACCTTGTCGCCGACACGAACCATGAATTTATTGTTGTCATCATCGGTAACATAGCCTGCCGGCATTGAAAAGTTTTGTGCCGTTAGAATTGAAGAAATGGTATCAAGTGTGACCGTGTTGCTCACATCAGCCTTGCTTTTTGCCTCTTTCTTTTTATCTGCAAGTTCTTTTTCGGATGTTTCAATCTGTTTTTCTGCACTTGAAAGCTGTGTAAGTGCGCTGTTGAGTTCACTCTGTTTTGAAGTGAGAGTTGACATGGCAGAGGACATTTTGAAGTCCGCACTTGACTGTTGTTGTGAAATGAGGGCAAGAGCTGAATCAACCGAAACCGATTTATCGTCAAGTCCCGAAATTGCGTTATCAAGCTGTGCAATACCCGAGTTGATTTGTGAGATTTTCTCCGACATTTCACTTAATGCAGAATTGATTGCATCTCCCGAAGTTCCGAGCTTTTTAAGTGAAATTTCAACATTTTGAATTGCCTCTGCACTTTTGTTAATGGAATTCTGAACTGTCTGCATTGTTTTTGCGATATCGGGAGCTTTGATTCCGTAAGGCTCAAGCACCTTGTTAAGCTCGTCAATCTGCTGTTGAAGTGCCTTGTATTCCTCGCTGTCGGGTAGTGCATCATTCATTTTCCGAACAATTTCCTGATACTGTTCGTTGAATTTTGAAAGCTGTTCAAGCTTTTGTGTAAGCTGTGACTGCTCGGAAGTCAGCTCATCATAGGTCGTTTTCAGTTCAAGTAAACCTTGATAAGCGGTTTCGAGCAAGGTCTTTGTTGAAGTGAGGCTTGCCTTTCGGTCAAGCAACTGCATTTTTGCCGACAAAAGCTGTGTTTTACCGCTTTCAGCCTTGTTCTGTGCATCGGCAAGCTGTTTTGAAACAGCCTCTTGCTGTGAGTTGATTTGCTCAATTGAAGATGAAACTGTACCCTGACCATCCTTGGCTTTGCCGATATTATCCTGCAATTCCTTTTTAGCTTTGGCAATTTTGTCCTCCGCATCGCCGAATTGATTATCGAGCGCAGCAGAAATCTTCTTATTAAGCTTGTCAAGCTTATCCTGTGAAAGTACGACATTTTCCTGTTCCGTAACAATGCCCTTGTCAGAAACAGAGGCAACACCGTCAATGCCTTCAAGTTCATTCAAAAGTTCATTTGTGACATAATCCGAAAGCTCTGTCTGCGACTTGCCTTCAAAGTCAACCGCCGTCATTGCAACGGGGAGAATATTCGGGTTGATTTTGATGAGGTACGGTGTTCCGACTCCGTCAGGCCAATTGCCCTTGATTGTGTCAAGGCTTGAACGCATATCAACAGTTGCGCTGTCCATATTTGTGCCGTCCTCAAATTCAATCATCAAAAGTGAATAGTTGTCCGATGAGGTAGAGGTGATTTCCTTAACACCGTCAATTGCCGACATCGACTGTTCAAGAGGCTTTGAAACCGTTGTTTCAACCGCCTCGGGCGTCTGACCTGCGTAGGTGGTCATGATAACAGCATAGGGAAAGTCCATATTCGGTAAAAGGTCGGGCGTCATCTTGAAAAATGACACTATACCGAGAACCAGAACAAGTACAACCGCAACCAATACCGTCATCGGTTTTTTTACGCTGATTTTAGATAACATTGATTACTCCTTTGTTTGTGCTTTTTATCTATGAGTATATTTCATATCAAATGCAATTTCTACCAACTTAGGTTTACATTTTCTGTTGAAATCGGCAGCAACCGGTTGCATGAATATTAAACTTAATCTGCAATTGCACCTGTTTTGATAATTTCAAGTTTTCTGTGATACTCCCTGTGAACCTCGTCAAAAGGTTTTCCTATTACAAAAACATTGAACACGGCATTCTTCAGCACCTGAGTAAGAATCTGTGAAAGACACTTCACATCTTCATCTGAAGTATATTTAAGGTTACTTCTGTCAAAATTGTTTGTAACGCTGACAAGCTCTGCAACACCCTTGAAACGGTTGATAAAATATTCAGAAACGAGGCTGTCATTTGCCTTTATATTTTTGATGAGATTTTTCATAATGATACTTTGTTTTGCATCCTTTGAACATTCGCATAGAATTTCAAAAAGCAAATCATAAGTTACAAATATGTCGCCGTGAGTGCGAGAGATAACCTCTGTGGCTTTTTTAAGTGAAAAGTTGATAAATGAGCGTGTCATAACCTCCACAAGGTCAACCTTATCGTCAAAGTACTGATAAAAACTGCCTCTCGAAATGTTTGCGTTCTTTATAATATTGTTTATGCTGACTCTCTCTCCCGACGAACCGGCAAATTCATTGAATATTGCGTCAGTGATTCTCTGACGCTTTTCTTCGGGAAGATTATAAAAGGTGCTTTTTATCATAAAAAATCCTCCAAAATAAATGTGACAGGCAGTCATATGACAACCTGTCACAATTTTAGCATCGTTTATTTATTGTGTCAATTAAATGTGTTTTAGATTTTGCACATATACGCTCAAAAATCTTTGTGCATATTAACAACAAAATTAAGCTTTGCCTTTAAATTTTTCAAAAAGTCCTTTGCATCCGCTGTAAATATCGTTGTATGCCTGCTCAAAATCACCGCTGTACCACGGATCCGATACATCACGATTCATACCTGCAAAGCTCATCATCCTGCAAACCTTTCCGTCTTTGTCGTCGCCGAAAATTCGCATAGTGTTTCTGATATTATTAGAGTCCATGCAGATGAAATAATCGTACTTGTCATAGTCGGATTTTTTAAGCTGAACAGCCCTCTTGCCGTCACAACCGATTCCGTGTTTTGCAAGCTCACGCTTAGCCGGCGGATAAACAGGATTCCCAATCCCGTTCCATATCTCCTCCGTACTCGTAGCAGATGATTTAATCACAAACCTGTCAGCAATCTCGCCCTTCTTAACCATATCCCTAAATATAAACTCCGCCATAGGCGACCGACAAATATTCCCATGGCACACAAACATTATTTTAATCAAAGTACAATTCCTCCCGATTTGCCGTAATATGCCGCTATAAATTTTGCAATATCTATATTTGAGTATGCTATTTTGTGTGTTGCTGTATTTTTACTATTCATCTATATGTTCCCCTCAAAATGATTTTGAATTGTCGCTATAATATGCAATTTTACCTGTTAACCGAAAATTTCTTCGGGAGTGTGTCCGAGCAGAACATGGAGTCTGGCACTTGTGTACATGACTTTTTGACACAAATATTCAAGCTTTCGGTGGCTGAATGCGATATCATCACGGTTGTAGATTTCGCTTCCCATGATTACTTCGTATACAGATTCTTCGGAATTGTCGGGTTGAGTTGCAAAACAAATCATAATATCGTTCGCATAATCGTCTGCGTCATCTTTTGAAAGTCCTGTTTCATTTCTTAAAAACGAACGCATTTCAAGAAAATCGGGAGTCTTTTTAAAATAGCAGTCATCTTCATATCTGAGAAATTGCTCTTTGTCAAGAACGCAAAATTTCTTTCCGATTTGACGATATTTCAGCATTTCGTATTTATCAAGACTATCATCATCAAATTTAAAAAAGTAAAGATATTCTGCAAGAATTTCCTGTTCAAGAGCAGGGGTTTCTGAGCCGTCATCGTAAATATCGTCCTGATTAAACACACAAAAATACTTTCCCTTAAAATTCATATTTTCAACAAATGACAGAAAATCTACCTCGCTCACAGGCTCGTTCTGGCTGTTGTAAATTTTAAGAAGTTTGCCGATTTCGATAACTCCGTAAAGATTTGCCGCAGCCGCAAAATATCTGTATAAAAGGTCTTGTGTTTCCTTTGAAAGTGTTCATTCTGAAATTTTCATGTGTCTACATCAAATTATATCGTACTCTGACTTATATTGTCAGTTTATCATAATTAATCCCACATTTCAACAAGTCTGTGAACAATTTCAGATACTTGCCAGATGATTGACTTTTGAAAGATAGTTGCTGGGTGGTTTAGCACTGTGTATGTGCAAGCTTTCAGGTTGCCGTGCAGAGGACTGTTGCACAGTAAATATAGCGGATTATATAGTGTCTTTTCACCTAAAATAAGCCATAGATTTCTCGTTCTGCTTTGCGATGTTTTATTATATTTTGTGACAAATTTTGCACAAAATAACCAAAATAGGCTATATTTGATTATCACTTTAGTGAAAATAAATCATATCTATGGCAAAAATCTTGCGTAATTATTCCTATATTTTGTTAAAAAACACTTTTTTTCAATTGTTTTTTCCATATTCTCCTCTTTTATTGCTTATTGATGCTTTCTGTGGTATAATTCTATAGATGTATTGCGTAAATTGGTTTTGGGTTGAGGAGTATTAAATATGAAAGACAGAAAAATGTCGTTTTATAACAGAATTGTGAAACGCTTATTTGATGTGTTAATTTCTTTTGTTAGCATTGTTATATTAGCAATTCCTATGGCTATAGTTGCTCTTGCAATAAAAATTGACTCGCCGGGACCTGTGCTATTTAAACAGGAACGCATAGGAAAAAATGGAAAAATCTTTACTATTTATAAATTCAGAAGTATGTGTATTGGTGCTGAAAAAACGGGATCGGGAGTTTATTCAAACAAAAATGATGCACGTGTCACAAGAGTCGGAAAATTTATAAGGGGCACAAGTATTGATGAGTTACCGCAACTGTTTAATATGTTTTTGGGTTCTATGAGTCTTATAGGACCAAGACCACCATTAACATATCACCCTTGGACGTATGCTGAGTATACAGAAAAACAAAAAGAAATATTTGATGTGCGTCCGGGATTAACAGGATGGGCACAGATACACGGCAGAAAAGATCTTGAGTGGCATAAGCGTATAGAGTTAAATGTTTGGTATGTAAGGAATGTTTCTTTTTGGTTGGATTTAAAAATATTTTTTGTTACAATAGCAAAGGTCTTGACAAATGCTGATAATGAAAATGTTAACCAGACTGTAGAAAAAAAGTGATGGGTGAATTAAATGTCATTGAAGTTAATGTATATTACAAATCAACCTGAAATAGCACAAATTGCCGAGTCGGCTGGTGTAGATAGAATTTTTGTCGATTTGGAGTATATTGGAAAATCTGATAGACAGGGGGGAATGGATACAGTTCAATCTCGCCATACTATTGATGATGTAAAAAAAATCAAGAGTTCAATTAATTCTGCAGATTTACTTGTTCGAGTAAATCCAATTCATGATGCGACAGATGGGTATTGTTCTTCTAAAGATGAAATTGATCAAGTGATTGATAATGGTGCAGATATTTTAATGTTACCTTATTTTAAGAATGAGCGTGATGTTGAGAAATTTCTTCGGATGGTTAATGGAAGAACTAGGACAATTCCGCTTGTTGAAACACCGGAAGCAGTTGATTCTATTGACAAAATATTGAAAATGGACGGTATAGATGAGATCTTTATTGGTTTAAATGACTTAAGTTTAGGGTATAATAAAAAGTTTATGTTTGAACTTCTTTCCGATGGTACAGTTGAATATTTATGTCAAAAATTCAAAAAGCACAATATTCCCTATGGGTTTGGTGGTATTGCCTCGTTAGGAAAGGGATTACTTCCATCTGAGTGCATTATAAAAGAACATTATAGGTTAGGCTCAACTTGCTCTATTCTCTCAAGAAGTTTTTGTAATATATCCCATATAAAACACATGGGAGTTATAAGCAGCACATTTGTAAACGGAATTCGTGAGATTAGGGAATTTGAAAAAGAATGCGACAAACATATGCGTTTTTTTACTGATAACGAAAAATTAGTTGATAGTATAGTAAAATCAATATGTGAGTCATGATGGAGTCTATTTATGAATATTCTTATAACCGGTGCATGGAGAAATTGCGATTGTAATATTGAAAGAATTAAACATATAGGGCATAATGTCGTTTTTATGCAAAAAGAAAATGATAGCTTGCCATGTGAATATGATTGGGTAGATGCTGTTATTTGTAACAATTTATTTTTATTTCACCCGATTGAGAAATTTATGAATTTAAAGTATATACAATTAACGAGCGCAGGATATGACCGAGTGCCGCTTGACTATGTAAAAAAGCATAATATTGATATTTACAATGCTCGTGGGGTTTACAGTATTCCAATGGCTGAGTATGCGGTTGCAAGTGTGTTGCAATTGTATAAAAATTTTACTTTTTTTCATGATAATCAGAAAAATAAATTATGGGAAAAAGACAGATCTTTGCAAGAATTGTACGGTAAAACAGTTTGCGTGGTTGGATGTGGAAGTGTTGGCACGGAATGTGCTAAAAGATTTAAGGCATTTGGATGTAAGACTATAGGTGTAGATATTTCATTTAAAGTTGATAACGCTTTTGACAAAATAGTTCTTCTAGAAGCTTTAGATATGGTGATTTCTCAAACTGATATTGTTATTCTGACACTTCCGCTTACAGATGAAACATATCATATATTTAATAAAGAACGGTTCTCATTTTTAAAAAGTGATGTAATATTAATTAATATTTCAAGAGGAGCGGTTGTTGACACGCAAGCGTTAGTAGAGTTCTTTTCTAATGATAGACCACAGGCGACGGCTGTCTTGGATGTGTTTGAAGATGAACCATTGCCGCAGAGCAGTGTTTTGTGGGAAATGAAGAATATATTTATAACTCCGCATAATAGTTTTATTGGCGATGCTAATAATGAGAGATTGGCAGACTTAATTTTGTCAAATTTGTCACAAATTTAAAGAGGTACTGAGTATGATAGATAATCAGCCAAATATAAGAGAAGTATTAAGACTGCACCCTGAGTATAAAAGCAAACTTTTTGAAAGAGGATACATTGTATCACAAGAGAGTTTGCCTGATAAAAATAAATTTCCATTTTATTCCAATTGGCAAGATTATAATTTTTTTGACTATATATTTAGAGTACATAAGGATCAGAAATTGTATTTTTATGAGGATAGTAATAAATGCATAGTTTTGATCGGTAATTGTTTGAATCCGTTTGATTTAACTTATGATGAAAATATTATTGTAAAGAATATACATTCATTGGTAAAAAACAATTTGAAAAGTGCTATTTCATATATAAATCGATTAACCGGTAGCTTTTCTATTTTTTATATTTCGAACAGCGTTCTAGAATTTTTGACTGATCCATCAGGAATGTTGTTCTCTTGTTATGCTATTATTGGCGAAAAAATATTTGTTTCTTCTCATACAGAATTAATTGCTGATGTATGTAAAACTACTAAATCTGAGTACATAAAAAGACTTGAAAATTATAAATATTTTTATAAATACGGTTTGTTTTTCCCTGGTGATTTAACACAATATAAAGAAATCAGCCGTGTTATGCAGAATCATATTTTTTCCTATAACGGGACAACTGTAGAATGGAAGAGATTTTTCCCAACTGAAGAATTGATAGAATGCAAGGACACAAAATTATATGTTGATTTAGTGGCAAATGTTTCAGAAATTTTACATAATACAATGCTTTGTGTTACTAAAAAATGGGATAAACCCGCTATTTCACTTACGGGAGGTATGGATAGTAAAACAACTTTAGCATCAACAAATGGTTTGTATGATAAATTTGATTATTATAGTTATAATTCTATGGATGGCGATGTGATTGACGCTGAGGCGGCACATAAGATTTCTGAAAGTTTGAACTTGAACCATATCATATATAATATTTCTAGAAATGACAGTGATTATAAAGACATATCTGTTATAAAAGCTATAATCGAACATAATAATGGGGGTTATAAAATAAATGATAACGATATAAGAAAGCGTTGCTTTTTTAGTGATAATTTTCCATATGATGTGGAGGTAAAATCTTGGGTATCAGAAATAGCAAGAGCTAATTATTATAAAAAGTTCGGCCTAAAAAGAATGCCTGATCAATTATCTGCAAGGAATATGACTTCTATGTATAAGGTGTTTTTGTACCAAAGACGTTTAGCTGTACAAACTGATAAAGTCTTTAAAGATTTTATTAAAAAGTCTTGCTTTCATGATTTTCCATTGGGATATGATTCTTCAGATATGTATTTATGGGAATTTAGATATAGTGCTTGGGGTGGTCAGGTGATAACGTCTGAACATAGCTTTTCAAATGAAATTTTTATTCCTTTCAATAATAGAATACTTTTAAATATGATGTTATCAGCGCCAAAGGATAAGAGAATATCTGATGAATTCCATGAAGATATAATTAGATGCGGAAATAAAAAAATAAGTGAGTTAAATATAACAATTACTAATTGGAATGAAACAAAATCCAGAATGTACATAGAAAAAATTTATTATGTATTAAATTCACATATTTTATGAGGGCTATGATGAAAAAAGTTTTACTTACGGCAACAGTTCAAAGCCATATATGTCAATTTCATAAACCGCTTGTTGAAATTTTGCATAATCACGGTTATGAGGTTCATGTTGCAGCTAAAGATAATCTTATGGAAAAAAATGGTTTAAAGCTTGATTTTGTTGACAAAGTGTATAATGTTCCGTTTTCCAGATCACCAAAAAGTTTTGATAATATAAAAGCTTATAATCAGCTCAAGAATATTATTACTAACGGAGGTTATGATGTTATACATTGTAATACACCAATGGCTGGAATAGTAACAAGAATAGCGGCAAAAAAAGAAAGAAAAGCAGGAACTAAGGTGTTTTATACTGCTCATGGATTCCATTTCTATAAAGGTGCGCCAATGAAAAACTGGCTTATATATTACCCTGTTGAGAAATTGTTTGCCAATTATACAGATATACTGATTACAATTAATGAAGAAGATTATAAATTAGCAAAAGAAAAATTTAATACTGATGTTAGGCGCATACATGGCGTAGGAGTAGATGAAAATAGATATTCTCCTGTTTCCTACGAGCAAAAAAGTAAAATGCGAGAAAGTTTGGGTTTTACAGAAAATCAGAAAATTATTTTATGTGTTGGCGAATTGTTGCCAAATAAAAACCAAAAAATGATTGTTAATGTGATGAAGTCTCTTAAAAAAGATTTTCCGGATTGTATCCTTTTATTGGCTGGCAATGGTCCGGAAAAAGATAATATAGAAAAGGAAATTAATGCTTTAGGTATTGAACAAAATGTTAAGATGCTGGGATATTGTACTTTTCTTGAGCAATATCAGAGAATTGCAGATGTTGCCGTTTCTTGTAGCAAGAGGGAAGGCTTACCGTTAAATATAGTGGAAGCTATGTTGACAGGTAATCCCGTTATAGCCACATCTAATAGAGGCCATTGTGAATTAATTCATAATGGCATTAATGGATTTATCGTTCCTATAGATGATGAAGTATCTATGTATAAGTACATAAAAAAGATTTTTTCGGATGACTTATATAGGAATAAGCTGTCTGATAATGCGCTTCAGATAGCACATTTATTTGGGTTTGAATCTGTAAAGAAAGAGTTGCAACAGATATATTTTAATTGATAAAAAACTATGAAAGGTTGCTTTGCTTTGAATGATAAGCCATTAGTTTCAGTAATCATGGGAATTTATAATTGTTCATCGACGTTAGTGGATGCGGTTATGTGTATTCAAAATCAGACCTATACAAATTGGGAATTAATTATGTGCGATGATTGTTCAACCGATGATACTTACAAAATTGCCAAAAAATTGTCCGAACAGGACAGTCGTATTAAGGTAATACAAAATCAAAAAAATCTTACACTTGCACCGACTTTAAATAATTGTTTAAAGAAAGCAAAGGGAATGTATTGTGCAAGAATGGATGGAGATGATATTTGTTCATATGACAGGGTTGAGAAAGAAGTTGCGTTTCTCGAAACACATCCTGAATATGATGTTGTGAGTTGTTGTATGAATATGTACGATGAAAACGGACAATATGGAAAAGCAGAATATCCTGAATATCCGCTTATAACCCATTTCCCGTTATATAGCCCGATTTGCCATGCGGGGGCTATGATGAGGACAAGTGTGTTGAAAAAACTTGGTGGTTATAGTTGTAGTAGTAGCGTTGAAAGAATTGAAGATTACGATTTGTGGATCAGACTATATAATAATGGATACAAAGCTTATAATATTCAGGAATATTTATATAGTATGCGTGATGATAGAAATGCTGTAAAGAGAAAAAAATTCAAATATAGAATTAAGGAAACTAAGTTGAAATTTAAGGCGTGTAGGATGTTCAACTTGTCTTTTGGCAGTTATCTGAAATCGTTACGCCCTGTATTAGTAGGAATTATTCCCTCCTCTATTTACAGATATATGCATATAAAGAAATATAAAATCAGGTAGGTAATGATATGCCAGTATGGTGGTCTGTAATTATATATATGTTATTTGTTTCTGCCTTAGGAATGAAAATGTATAGTAATAGTAAAAAAAAAGCAGTTAACCAAATTAATAATGAAATAAATAATACTGATATTAATAGCAGTCAATCAATTAGTTTTATCTTTGCAATTTTATCATTTGCACTGCTTGTTTTTTTTGTTGGACAAAGAAGTTATATTTTTGATTCATCCGAGTATCAATATGCTTTTAACGGAGAGGCACGTGGTATAAATCAGTTCTTTTCGATACTATTTGATTTTAATAATAGCAAAGGATCTGCTTTTTCAGCGTTGATGGTTTTATTTAAGAGTATATTTCCATATGCGCAATACAATGATTGGTTTACATTTTTAGCAATAATACAGGTTTTGCTATTAGCAAGGACGATGCATAAATATTCATGCAACTATGTTTTGTCTATTTATTTTTTTATGACAATGTCATATTTTGTATGGATGCTTAATGGCACACGTCAGTTTACAGCTGTGTGTGTGGTTTTTGGCTTTATTGACCTATTGATAGAAAAAAAAGGTATTAAGTTTTTTATTGTTGTATTTATTGCTTTTTTATTTCATTTCTCTGCAATAATATGGCTTCCCGTATATTTTTGTATGATGTTTGATGAGTGGTCAGTTAAATTTATTATAGTTAGTGCATGCATTGTAATTGCATTGTTTATTTTCTTAAAAAATCAAAATAGTGATAGCAATTATTTTTATTTAACAGAAAACGCATATAGCAATGGAGTAAATCCAATTAGAGTTCTTATTTCGGCTATTCCTGTTGTTTTGTCATTTATACGAAAAGATAAAATTACACAAACTGCTCCATACTTTATAAGGTGTTTTATTAAGTTTGCAATTATAACAACAGAAATTTACATTTTGACTATATTTGTTTCTGCTGTTGTCGGAAGAATTGTAGCGTTTTTATCAATTTTTCAGATTCTTTTGTTACCTTGGTTGTTAAAGTATGCTTTTAATGAAGCAGAAAGAAAAATTCTGTCATTGTTGTTAGTAATTCTATATTTCTTGTATTTTATCTATGATATGTATGTCGCAGGAAATGGTATTTATAATAGTAGGAATTTAAATTTATTATTTTTATAAAAATAAATTTGATATTTTTTAATTGTTGGTGCATAAATGAAAAAAATATTATTTTTTATTCCGACCTTGGGACATGGCGGAGCTGAAAAGGTGCTTGTAAACCTTGTGAATAATATGGACAGAAGCAAGTTTGATATTTCTGTTCAGGTGTTGTTCAAGGGTGGCGTAAACGAACAGTTTTTAAAATCAGATATTAAATTCAAGTATTATTACAAGAAACAATTCAGAGGGAACAGTAAGTATTTATGCCTGTTTTCACCCGAAAAACTTTACAGAAAGTTTATTAAGGAAAAATATGACATAATTGTTTCTTACCTTGAAGGTCCTACCGCACGAATTGTAAGCGGTTGCACTAACCCAAATACTAAGCTTGTCAGCTGGATTCACTGCAAAATGGACAACCCCGCAATCGGTGCAGTAGGTTTTAGAAATTTTGAAGAGGCAAAGAAGTGCTATGACAAATTTGATAATACTGTTTGTGTTTCAAAATGGGTTATGGATTATTTTTCAAAGACATTTGAATTTCAAAAACCTATTCAGGTGCTTTATAACACAATTGAAACAGACAAAATACTTGAGAAGTCCGTTGAACCTGTCGATGATATTAAATTTGACGATAATTGTGTAAATATATGTTCTGTCGGAAAACTCACTGCGTTAAAAGGGTTCGACAGACTACTGAACATACATAAAAAACTTCTTGATGACGGAGTGAAAAATAAAGTTTATTTGTTCGGCATCGGTGAAGAAGAAGGTAGCTTAAAAAAAGCTGCACAAAACCTTGGCGTTGAAAATACATTCCAAATGGTTGGTTATAGAACAAATCCGTACAAGTATGTAAAAAATTGTGATTTGTATGTATGTTCATCCCACAGCGAAGGATTCAGTACATCTGTGACGGAGTCACTAATAGTCGGTACGCCTGTTGTGACTACTCTTTGTTCGGGTATGACCGAATTACTAGGCGAAAACAACGAGTACGGTATCGTAACAGAAAATAATGAAGATGCACTTTATGAGGGCATCAAAAAAATGCTGACAACGCCTGATTTGCTTAAAGCTTATGCCGCAAAAGCAAAAGAGCGTGGTAAAAGATTCCAAACATCAATTACGGTAGAAGAAACAGAAGATTTTTTTATTGCTTTATAAGAGGATACATTATGGTACATGGGTTCTATTTTAGGTTTTATAAAATACTTCACAACGATTTTTTGAGTTCGCTGTTTGCGAAGATTATGTATGCATTGTATTGTTGCCTTTTTATATTTAAAAAGATTAAAAGGTATAAAACGGTGACAGAAATGAGTGTTGAAAAAGCTCATAATATTATCAACAAAACTTATCCAAGACCTGTTTGCACACCGATTTATGAAAATAAAACAATTGATAACAATATTGATTTGTCTGTAATTATTCCTGTTTATAATCATAAGGATACCATTAAAGAAAATATCGATTCTGTTCTGAATCAGAAAACAAAGTATAAATTTGAAGTTCTACTTGTTGATGACGGTTCTACAGACGGTGTATCGGATGTAATAAAAGTGTATGATACAGATCCAAGGGTTACGATAATTACTCAGAAAAACGGTGGTATTGGTTCAGCAAGAAATATGGGAATAAACAATGCTGTCGGAAAATATATAATGTTTGTTGATTGTGATGATATTGTTCACGATGATATTGTTGAAAATCTTATGAGTAATGCTTACAGCCAAAATTATGATATGGTTATGGCTGCACATAATCTTGTAAAAGTCCAAAATGGGAAAATAGTTAATGTTATTCCAAATATATATTCAAAGCATAATCTTATGAAATTTAAAAATGGCGATAAGATTATGAATCTTGCCGGTTTGCCATGGTGCAAAGTTTATAAAAAAGTGCTTTGGAATGAGGTAAGATTTTTCCCGGGATACTGGTATGAGGATACAATCATTCTTCCACTAATATTCACTCAGGTAAAAACCTATAAGTACATTACCAATATAGAGTATGAATACAAGTGGTTTGAGAATAATTTTTCACACACCCAGTGCGGCGAAGTTGTCCATAGCAAATTTATTGAACGTTACTGGCTCTATGTTGAAATAATTGAAAGATACGAAAAAATGGGAATGCCGTTTGATGAAAAGTTTTATACATTGTTATTAAGACATATGAGCTCGTATTATTATCCTACCATTAAAAATATGGACAATGAAATAGTTACTGCAATGTTTGTTATAGCAAGAGAACTTGTTGAAAAATATAAGCCTAAAGAAAAAATTAAGCTTCCGTATGTTTTAAAAAATGTGGAACGGGCCTTTGAAGAAAACGACATAGAACTTTGGAAATTAGCAAGTTGTTATCAGTGAGGAAAATTATGAATAAAATATCTTTGATAACTGTATTCAACAATCAATCAATGGTTGATGAAATGATAAATAGTGCTAAAAGACAGAATGATGCCGACACGGAATTTATCATGATAGATAACCGTAATAATAAATTCAATTCGGCAGCAGCGGCACTAAATTATGGAGTGGAAAAAGCCTCCGGAGATGTTCTTGTCTTTTTGCATCAGGATATTGAGTTTCTTTCGGATGATGTTTTGAAAAAAATTTATAATTTTGCGATGAACAATAAAAATGTAATTTTTGGTGCAGCAGGTGTCCTTTCAAAAGCGGAGGAAAAATCAGGTGCTATTCTTGCAAATTTTTATCACGGAAATGATAAAAGTAAATATGATACAATTGACAAACCAACAAAGTGCTTTACACTTGATGAATGCCTTATTGCCTGTTGCAAAGATATTATGGCAAAGGTAAGGTTTGATGAAAGAGTTTGTGACGGTTGGCATCTTTATGGGGCAGATTTATGTCTTTCTGCAAATCTCGAAAAGGATTTATCTGTCATGGTTGTGCCAATGAATATTTGGCATAAATCAAATGGAAATGCTGACAAAGGCTATATGATTACGCAAGATAGGCTTGTTAAGAAATATAAGGGAAAGTACAGCGTAATTAATACAACAAATGGATATGCGTATACAAACGGTGTAAAGCGAGCATTACTTAATTTATACAGAAAAATAAAGTATAGGGGTGTTTGAGGTAATTATGAATTCTGTAATATCAGTTATAGTACCTACATACAACTCAGAAAAAACTATAGAAAGATGTTTGCTCAGTATATTGAAACAGACATATGAAAATCTCGAAGTAATTGTTGTAAATGATGGTTCTTCCGATTCAACAGAAACAATATGTGAGAAAATGGCAAGCTATGATTCAAGATTAAAGGTAATTACCATAAAAAACGGTGGTGTATCTCATGCAAGAAATATTGGCATTGATAACGCAAAGGGCGATTATATAACATTTGTAGATTCCGATGATTACATTGATAAAGAGATGTATAAAAATCTTATTGATTTGTTCGATACGAATGTAGATATTGTGCATTGCAGTTATAAAAATGTTGATGAGTTAGGAAATATCTTGTCTGTTGTCGGTTCTAAAAGTAAGCAGATAAAAATGAATCATGACGAGGGTATGGAATGCCTGCTTGCCGGGAGATACTTTGCAGGCGGAATGTGCAATAAATTATATAGAACTAAATTATTTTGCAACGTCAGATTAAAAGAAAATATTAAATTTAATGAAGATATTCTGGCAAACTATTACCTTTTTGATAATGCAAATAATACTGTATATTCTGATGAACCGTTTTACAATTATGTTGCTTGCGATGATAGTTCAACCCATTCTGCTAATGCGTTGATTTCTCGCAAACAAGGGTATGAAGTTGCAAGGATTATGTTACAGAAATCTATGAATAAACCATACTGTGAATTTGCTAAAATCAGGTATTTGGGAAATTTGCTTAGTCTATATGGTACATATAGAACTTCTTTAAATAAAGTTGAAAAATCAGAGTGCGAAAATTTGTTTTCTGAAATAAAGTCTTTTAAAGATGAGGGATATTATCAAGGAAAAAGAGATAAAGTTTTAATTTTCATGTACAGATATATGCCACATTTCTATTTGATAACATACAAAATATACGATAAAATAAGAGTAAAAAAGTTAGATCCGGAGCAGTAATATGAACCCGCTGATAAGTGTAATAGTACCGATTTATAATGTTGAAAAATACCTTGCAAGATGTGTTGACAGCATTGTAAATCAGACATATAAAAATCTTGAAATAATCCTTGTTGATGACGGTTCACCTGACCGTTGTCCTCAGATGTGTGATGGTTATGCCGAAAAAGACAGCCGAATCAAGGTTGTTCATAAAAAAAACGGCGGACTTTCCGATGCCAGAAATGCAGGAATGGCTGTTGCAACAGGTGAGTATATCAGCTTTATTGACAGCGATGATTATGTGTCCGATGACTTTTTTGAATGTCTGTTGGATGTTATGAACAAAGAAAACAGCGATATTGCTGAGTGCAGTGTTGTAAAGTTATATGAAGATGGTCATTTAGAGCAATACACAGATAGTTTTGAAATTAATTCTTATAATACTCAAAACGCACTACTAATGTTGATTTCTGAATCACATTTCAAGACTCAAGTTTGGAATAAATTATATAAATCAGATTTAGTTCTTGGTATCCCTTTCTTAAAAGGAAAGTGCAATGAAGATGATTTTTGGACATATCAAGTTTTTGCAAAAGCGAACAAAGTTTCTTTGATATGTCAAACGATGTATTTCTATTTTCAAAGATCTAATAGTATAATGGGTGGAAACTATAGTGTGAAAAGGCTTGATGAAATTGAAGCGAAGTGTATAAGGCAAAAATACATCGAAGGTAATTACCCGGATATAGCAATAAATTCTAAATTGAATTTTTTTTGCTCTTGTATGTTTTCTTATCAATCTGTATTAAAATACTTGACAGGCGAAGATAAAAAAACATCTGCTAATAAAATATTGAATTATGTAAAAATTGCCAAATTATCTTGGAAAGAAATCTTACAGTTAGGCCTATTAACTAATTGTTGGTTTGTTTTTTCTAAAATTTCATTCAGATTATGTTGTCGTGTTAGAAATATATTTGGTATAGGATTTTAGAAGGAGAATGCGTTACAATATGAAATTTGCTATAAGAGATGATGACACATCTTATTTTACTGATGTTACGGAATTAAAGAAGGCTTTTTCTGAAATTAAGGATATTCCAATATCACTATCAGTTATTCCGGAAGCCAAGTGTAATCATGGGGATGTATATCCATATGGAAATGGTCCTTTTGACAGTGAATATGGGAAATTAGGAGATAATGTTGCCCTTGTATCATATTTAAAAGAAAATATGATTGCCGGCAACTTCGAAATTCTTATGCATGGTATTCATCATGAATATTTCCAAATAGGAAGTGAATGGGTACCTGAGACACTATTATTTGATTATGATGAAGCAGTGAATTTTATTTCTTTAAATCGTAGGTATTTGTCAGAATTATTTGAGACAAATATAGATATTTTTGTTGCACCCAGTAATAGCTTTAATAAAGATGTCTATAAAGCATTAGATCATTTGGGTATGGACACAATGTGTAAATTGTCAAAATATGTTGACCATTATTACTCTTACTATTTTTTGTATCATTATTTAAGACGAAATTATTACCGTGCAATTGGAAAATTTGATAACTATGGAGTGAAAAAATATCGTAATCACAAGGAAGTTGATATGTATCCTTTTGAAAGTTTTGACAAATCATGGAAAACATATGAATTATGTAAACAGAGAAATATTCCATATATATTTTATACTCATTATTGGGAAATTAATAATAGCAAAAGTATGAAAGAAGAGTTAACTCAATTGGTTAGTAAAATGGTTAATGATGGTGCAAAACCGTCTTTTGTTTCTGAGTGTTTTAAGTAATGTCATTGTTTTGTTAATTTTATGGTGGTGATTAATATTTCTTTGATTAGCGTCATAGTGCCTGTCTACAAAGTTGAGAATGTGTTACATTACTGTATTGACAGCATTTTAAATCAAACATATAAAGATTTTGAGCTTATCCTTGTTGATGACGGTTCGCCTGACAACAGCGGAAAAATTTGTGATGAATATGCCAAAAAAGATAATCGAATAAAAGTTATACATAAAGAAAACGGTGGCGTGTCTTCGGCAAGAAACTGTGGTATTGATGCTGCAAAGGGTAAATATATATGCTTTGTTGACAGTGATGATTATGTTGCCCCTAACTACCTGAATAATTTAATTGTGGCAAAGAAAAATAATCCGCAGTGCGACAATATATGGTGCGGTTTTCAGACGGTTGAAAGTTATAATGTAAAAACTGGTAATGTAACATCAAATGGAGAAAAGAGTACATATTCAGTTAAAGATATAATGACTTTGCATGAAAAATGGCTTGATTCCGGACCTTATTGCAAATTGTACACAAGAAATATAATTGTAAAAAATCATATACATTTCTCTGAAAGCTTGTCTTTGGGTGAGGATTTGATATTTAATTATGAGTATCTTGACTGTACTAAAGGTGACATAGTCGTAATTAATGTACACACCTATTTCTACTATGTAGCTGATGCTAACAGCTTGGCAAATAAATATTATGATAATTTAATTGATATATATAAAAAAATTAATAAAACGATTAGTTACTATGTGAAAAAGTGGCATTGTGGCAGAGAACAAATTCAAAAAATGTATAATGCTTTTTTTTTCAAGTACGAAGTTATTATGCGTAATACTTTTAATATAAAAAATACTATGTTAAATAGAGAAAAATATAATATGAATAATTCGATTCTGAGATCGTACGAATTTCAGAATGCGTATAAAAATATGTCATATAAACCTCATTTGTTATTTAGAATTGCCTATTCTACTCACAGTTACTTTATTGTGAGAAAAGTAGAAAAAATTATAAGTTTATTATCAGGAAGGGCACAATGAAAAAGATAAAGATTAATCAAGTTCGTGCAGGCGCTTTGCTTTCCTATTTTAATATGGCGATCGGTACCCTGATTCCAATGTTCTATACACCTATTATGTTAAGACTTCTTGGACAGGGTGAATATGGTCTGTACAAATTATCAGGAAGCGTTACCAGTTACTTGTCACTTATTTCTTTTGGAATAGGATCGGCAGTTGTCAGATATTTTACAAAATATCGAGCTGAAAATGATAAACGTGGAGAGGAAAACATTTTTGGTTTATTTAATGTGATCTTTGCGATTATCTGTGCTATTACAGTTTTGGTGGGAGTTGTTATTTCCTTAAACCTTGGTTATATATATTCTGATGCTCTCAGTAATAGTGGCCAGCTGTTTGAAATGCAAATATTGGTGTTAATTTTATCAGTCAATACAGCTATCTCATTTCTGTGTTCTCCTTATAATGCTGTTGTTACAAGTCATGAGCGATTTGTATTTTTGCAGATAGTTAATATTCTGATTACAGTTGTAACACCTATGGCTAATATTATTGTTCTTTTTTGGGGATTTAAATCAGTCGGAATGGTAGTATCCTCACTTTTGGTTAATATAGTTGTCAGAGTAGTTTATATTGTATATGTGAGAAAATCAATTGGATTAAAGCCGAAATATGATAATATGCCCAAAAATCTCGTCAAAGAAATTTTAATATTTTCTTTCTGGGTTTTTGTAGCTAATGTAGTTAATCAGCTTTACAGTACAACGGATACACTGATAATTGGAGCCATACCTGCATTGGCAACAATCGGAGTTGCTATTTATAATATAGGAGCAACCTTTAATTCGATGATGACCAGCTTTTCACTTGGCCTTTTGAATGTACTCACACCAAAAGTTAATATGATGGTGTTTAAAAACGCAGACGATGAACAATTAACTGATCTAATGATAAGAATTGGCAGACTTCAGTGTTATATTGTTTCTCTTGTTGCCTTTGGCTTTATTTCATTCGGTCAGCAGTTTATTAATCTATGGGCAGGTGACGGATATCAGGAGGCTTATTGGGTAGCTTTGTTTACTATGATTCCTTCATGTATTCCTCTTATTCAAAATGTTGCTATGAATGTTATAGTGGCACAAAACAAACATAGATTCCGTTCACTTGTGTATTTATTTATTGCAATAGCAAATGTTATAGGTACACTTATTCTTGTAAATTGTTACGGAATTGTCGGAGCTGCGTTTATGACAGGTATAGCTAATATTGCCGGTCAGGGATTTGTCATGAACTGGTATTACTGGAAGAAAATAAAACTTAATATTCCGAGATTTTGGAAATCTGTACTTAACATTTTTTTGATTCCCGCAGCACTTTCTGTGGTAACCTACGGTATTTCGTTTTTCATAGATTTTAATAATGTTTATGCAATGATATCGGGTATAGTGGTATTTACATTCCTGTTCTTCGTTTTGCAGATTATTTTTGTTATGAACGACTACGAAAAAGATATTTTCAGGAAGCCTGTTATAGGTTTAATAAATAAATTAAGAAAAAAGAAGGCATAATTATGAATCCTTTAAAATCTATTGTTTCAAGAAGGCAATCACATATTGCTGCTAATTTTGAAAATTCCAAATATGGAAAAAAACTTAAAAATTTTAAAAATATACATAAAGGTGAACGTTGTTTTTTAGTAGGAAACGGACCAAGCCTTAACGGTAATGATTTAAACGCGCTGAAACATAATAGTGCATATTCGTTCGCCGCAAATAGGATATTTAAGATTTTTGAGGAAACCGATTGGAGACCTGATGCCTATGTCTGCGAGGATGAATTTATTCTCGGTGAAATTTATGATTCGCTCGAAAAATATAATTTGGGTGAGAAATTTATCCCAATATTCGCAAAATGGTTTAAAAATTTTAATGTGAACGGAGCGAATTATTATTTGCAAAGTACTAATAAAGATGAACGACTGGCGACAGGCCGTCCGGATTTCTTTTCAGATAATATAGCAGATCACATATGTACGAGAAGTAGTGTACTGCTTACATGCGCTCAGCTTGCCATGTATATGGGATTTGATGAATTGTATTTGATAGGAGTAGACCACAGTTTCAGCCATATGTGTGATAAAGACGGAAACCTGATAGTTGACGAAAGTGTAAAAGATCATTTTGGTAATCAAAAAAACGGTACTTCGGAAACTAAGGGTATTTTCAATGTTGATGCCACAACGCGTGGCTTTATGGATTTGAAAGAATATGCAGACTTGCATAATATAAAAGTATTTAATGCTACTAGAGGCGGAAAACTTGAAGTTTTTCCAAGAGTAGATTTTGATTCTTTGTTTGATTAAAGTCCAGCGGTGATATGTCAAGAGATAAAAGATTAAAAAACATATATTTTTGCATATATCTCATAAAAGCAAAAAACACCCACCTAAACCCTGTCGACCAAATTTTAAAAAAATGAGCAGGGCTTTGCTTGTCGGCAAGCAGACCAAATCTACTTTGCCGGACAGTATAAGCGGTTGTTTTTCAGCAGACGAAAGACTAAACGCACAAATTTACGGGCAGTTAAAGCGAGAGCACGTTTGTGTTGGCATCTGTTTACCTCTTTGTATTTGAGGTGGTAGAAGTCGCTGTATTCCTTGTCGCATCTTACAAGAGAAAATGCAGCTTCACACAGATAATACTTTAAAAATCGATTGCCGGATGGAATGAGCCTTGTAACTTCGGCTTCAAAACCACCGGACTGGTATTGCTTCCAGGCAAGACCTGCATATTTGGCAAGTGCAGCCTGGTTATCAAAACGATTGATATCACCAATTTCAGCCATGATACCGGCTGAATATACCGGACCGATACCTGGAATGGATATCAATACATTTGGTAAGAGTTTCATCTGGGCTTTGATAGCTTTATCAAACTCTTTGATTTGAGATTCCAATGCCTTCATGGAGGTTATGAATATAGAAAGCACCTGATTGACAGAATCATTCACCGTTTTAGGTAAACGGTAAGGACTGCGGGCAGCTTTATGGATGGCTTTGGCTACTGCATCAGGATTTTGAAAACGATTTTTTTCTTTTTCAATGATGAAGTCAGTAAGCTAATGTAAGTCCATATTAGTCAGTGCTTCTGCAGAATCAAATTCCTCATAGACAGCAAGTGCAGTAGCACTGAAGGTATTGCTGAATACCTTCTCCTGCGTCATGGTAGAATACTTCTTGAACAGAACATTAATAAATCGCTGTTTTTCTTTGATAAGATTTTGGACAGTGAAGAAACGTGCTCGTGTGAGGTTTCGGAGTGCTTGATAGCGATAATCTCCCGAATATACCTCTTTGTTGATTCTACCAAAACGCAGGCAATCAGCGATAACAAAAGAGTCCACATAATCATTCTTTGGCAAGTCATTGTAAGCATCATGAAACCTCTTGACTTGCTTAGGATTGAGGACATGAATCCTACTGTTAAATGGTGTCAGATTAGCATCTTATCTTAAGAAGTACACCGGATTGTCTCCGTAAACAGAAGTCGCTTCAAGACCGATAAGAACCGTGTCAAGTGAATGTGAAGTCAAAGCAGAATGAATTCTTTTTACCAACTGAATAGAGCCTTTATGAAAGTTTGCAACAGAGAAGTTACTGTGCTTGTCCCCATTAGGAAGCATCATATAGACGACATTGGATTTGCTGCTTATATCAATACCGACGTAAAGAGTGTTCACGGTAATCACTTTCTTTCATTGTGAATTTAAGTGTTCAATCAGCTTGGTAAAACCCATGATCATGGAGCATCGACACCCTCGCATATAAGGATCCGGCTTAAGATGGACAGGTGCGAAACCATACTGCTAAATGGTAGTCCATGTACTTAAGCAAACAGCCAGTCGGTTTGAAGTTAACTTCCATGTCAGGGGAACAGACTATTTATGAAGTAACCACTATCGGTTCAACAAGGAGAAAAAGAACTATTACCTGATTGACACTGAGACAATTATACCATGGGCTTTACTAAGCCGATTAAACAATTTTATTTTAGTAATTCATTAACCAAGTTACACATATTTGTGTATCTAAAAGATATTATACGAGGAGATTTAAAATGAAAAATTTAAAATGTATAGGAGTAATTCCGTCAAGATACGGCTCAACAAGATTTCCCGCAAAGCCACTTTCTGATATTTGCGGAAAACCAATGGTATGGTATGTGTATCAGCAGGCAAAAAAGGCAATAAAGCTTGATGATGTTGTTGTTGCAACTGATGATCAGAGAATTGTTGATGTATGTATCAAATATGGTATGAATTACATTATGACATCAGACAAACATAAAACACCGAATGACAGAGTACATGAAGTGTCAACTAAAATTGATGCAGATATTTATGTGTGCATCAACGGCGATGAACCGCTTATTGAGCCACAGGTAATAGAAAAAGCTTTGCCGGATGAAAATGATGAAGATGATCTCGAATATTTTTATTCAAATATCATTACAACAATTACAAATCCTGTTGAGGTTGTAGATCCGACAAACATCAAAGCTGTAGTAAATGCAAAAGGTGATGCTATGTGGGCATCAAGAAGTCCAATACCGTATCCAAAGGGAAATATGCAGTTCCAGTACAAGAAAATAGTCGGAATTGCTGCTTTTTCAAAAAAGGCTTTACAGTTTTATGTAGATACACCAAGAAGTTTGGTTGAATGTACAGAGGAACTTGATCTTTACAGATTCCTTGAAAACGGAAAGAAGGTAAAACTTAAGGAAATTGAGTGTCACACACTTTCGGTTGATACTCCAAAGGATTTGGAAAAGGTTAGAGAAGTTATTAAGAAGAAACTTGAATGTGAGGCTTGATTTTATGAATCACGCAAAATTGTTGGATTGTACTCTTCGTGACGGAGCATACCTTATTGATAAAAAGTTTGGCGATGCAAGTATCAACGGTATCATCAATGGATTATTGAATACAGGAATAGACCTTATAGAAATCGGTTTTTTGCAGAATGAAGGTTTTGGAGAAGGAAAAACTGTTTTTAAAAACAGCAAAGACGCAGAAAAGTATGTTCCTGAAAATAAAAACGGTACTTTATTTACGGTACTTGCAGATTACAGCAGGTATTCAGTAGAAAATCTTGATGAATATACAGGAAAATCATTTGATGCAGTAAGAGCTTGTTTCTTTAAAAAAGAAAGATATGATGTAATAGATTTTTGCAAAGAAATCAAAAGAAAAGGATATAAGCTTTTTATTCAACCTGTTGATATTCTTGGCTATTCCGATATAGAATTAATCGAGTTTATCGAGATGATAAACACACTTGAGCCGTATTGCCTTTCAATAGTTGATACTTTTGGCTCAATGTATGTTGAAGATCTGAGAAGAGTATATGAAATTATAAATCATAACCTTATACCGAACTGTAAAATAGGCTTCCATTCTCATAACAATATGCAGATGTCAAGTGCATTGTCGCAGGAATTTTTGCGTATGACTTTTGGCAAAAGAAATGTTGTTGTTGATGCCACAATTTCGGGAATGGGCAGAGGTGCAGGAAATACCCCCACAGAGTTGATTGTTCAGTACATGGTGAGCAAACTCGGTTATAATTACGATATAGATGCATTGCTTGATGTAATTGATGAATATATGGATAATATCAGATCAAGATGCAGTTGGGGATATAGCACGAATTATTTTATTGCAGGTGCTTACGGTGCTCATGTGAATAATATTGCATATTTAAGCAAGAAAAACAGCATCAGATATAAGGATATAAGGTACATACTCAACAAGGTGGGTGCAATTCCGAGAAAAAGATATAATTATGATTTACTTGAAAAAACATATGTCGACTATCTTAACTCGGAAATTGATGACAGCAAGGCTTTGGAATATTTAAAAAATATTTTTCAAAATCGCAATGTCGTAATGATTGCCCCCGGACGAACAGCCAAAACCTGTTGCAGTGATATTAAAAGATATATAGAAGAGAATAACGCATTGGTTATTTCAGTTAATTTTATGTATGATTCGGTTAAGACTGATTATATGTATTTCAGCAATGTCAAGCGTTATCAGTATTGGAGCAATGTTCCTGAAACAAAGTCAATAAACAAAATTCTGACTTCAAATGTTACACTTAATCCAAGAGAAAACGAATATGTTGTTTCTTTTACAAAGCTTGTTAAGTGTGGCTGGGAACATATGGACAACTCTGCAATTTTGCTTTTAAGGTTGCTTGACGGTCTGAATGTAAAATCAATTGCAATTGCCGGTCTTGATGGTTTTGAATATAATCTCAAAAATACTGATAACTATGTAAGTCCTGAAATGGAACTTGCAAATATTAATGACGCATCAAAACTTCTAAACAAGGAATTATCGGAAATGTTGGAGGATTTTATGGAAACCAAAACAGGGGATGAGAATGTTATATTTATTACCCCATCAAGGTTTGATTTTTTAGGTAACAATAATTATGATTAAAGATAAAGCGATCAATGACAAGGTTGACAAAATTCGTCTTTTGGTGCTCGATGTCGACGGAACGCTGACTGACGGAAAAATATATATGGGTAACAACGGTGAAATGTTCAAAGCCTTTGACATAAAGGATGGTTGTGGCATTCACGATGTTCTTCCAGAATGCGGAGTAGTTCCTGTTGTTATTACTGCCAGAAAATCTGATATAGTTTTGAACAGGTGTAATGAACTTGAAATAAAAGAGTGCTATCAGGGAGTAAGAAACAAACTCGATAAAATGCAGGAATTGGCACGAATTTATGGAATTGTACCTGACGAATACGGAATCTATAATGAAATTGCATATATTGGTGATGATATCATAGACATTACTTGTATGGAGTGTTGTGGTGTTGTGGCATGTCCAAACAATGCAGTTGATGAAGTGAAAAAGATTAGCAATTTTATTTCCGAATATGACGGTGGCAACGGAGCTGTTCGTGAATTTATTGATTATATTTTCAATATTAAAAATAAGAAATATTAGTATTTCATGTAAAATGGCGGGTAGTTAAATTATGATATATTTATCTATAAAAGGCAGACTGGGTAATCAGATGTTTCAGTATGCAATGGCAAGAGCATTGCAGGAAAAACTTAATACTGAGATATTAATTGATTGGCATCATGTAATTGAATCGGATAAGAGAGACCCCGGTGTAGGGTACAAAAACTCACTATGTGATTTTAATGTTTCTGATTTTAAATCTATAGATCAGAGTAAATATAGAGAAAATATGAGTCTGTGTCAGTATTTAGCTTTCAGGTCATATGAAAAGAACTTCCCTTTTGGTGGAAATATCGAAAGTAAGGCTGCTTTTGAAAGAAATTTTTACAACAAACATAAACATTCGGGTTTGTTGTTTTTTGAAAACGGTTACATAAATTTTGATTTAACAAGGTTGCCTAAAAATATTTTTTTGAGTGGATATTACGAATCTACGAAATATTTTGAGAATATAAAAGACAAAATTAAAAAGGAGTTTACTCCGATATATCCAAAACTTGAACATAATTTTGAACTTTATGATAAAATTGAGGATACAAATTCTGTGTGTGTTACAGTAAGGCGTGGAGATTTTGTTAAAAGTTCGTTTCACAATGTTTGCAGAACCGAATATTTTTTAAAAGGTATGGATATTATTGCTGAAAAGGTGGACAATCCGCACTTCTTCATCTTTTCAGACGATGTGGATTGGCTTAAACAGAATGTTAATTTTAAATATCCTGTTACATTTGAACCCGGTAATGATCCGGTATGGGAAAAACTGAGAATGATGTACTCATGTAAGCACTTTGTTATTTCAAACAGTACGTTCAGTTGGTGGGCACAGTTTTTGTCGAAAAATGAAAACAAGGTTGTTGTTTCTCCTGATAGGTGGTATAACAGTAAATTAAAGTCTGATTTAATCGAAAATTCTGATTTTATTAAGATTATATGTGATTAAGAGGTTGTTATGAAAAGTAAAATTACGGAACGCCACTGTGGAATTGAACTGTTAAGAATAATAGCTATGATAATGGTTTTCAGTTTACACTTTTTACTAATGGTCAGTATTCAAAATCTGAAAATATAGTTATTAACTTTGAATCGTGGATTGCTATATGTATGTCAGTTGTTGCAGTTAATTGCTATGTATTAACAAGTGGTTATTTTATGGCTAGTAAGAGTTTTAAACTTTCGCGATTTACGGCTACATATTCGCAAGTATGGTTTTATTCTGTTACAACTTTTATTGTGATGCTTACTTTACATAAAATCAGCTTTTCATTTGGCAGTCTTTTAACATCTGTAACTCCGTTTATTCACTATTCTTATTGGTTTGTTACAAATTATCTTTTATTAATTCTTTTTTCACCACTTCTGAATTCTGCAATCAATAATATGAACAGACAAAAATTTAAAATGATTTTGTTTGCTTTTGTCGGTATGTATTGTGTATTCAATAATGCGGTCAAACTAATTAATCCATTTGATACTTCCGGCGGATATAATATTGTGTGGTTTATCATTCTTTATCTTTTGGCTGCATATGTAAAATATTATTACAGACCAAGTTACAAGCCAGCAAAGTATTTTTTCGCATATTTTGCTACAGTGGCTTTAAATCTGGCATTTCATTCAATATTTGGAAGATTGGGCGAGGTCAACGGAATAATTAATATGTGTTCGGGTAACCCCGTCCCCCTTGGAGAACGTGTTGAGCAATTTATTTCTGATAATAATCTTGATATTTCTTTAGAGTATAATGTTTTTTCCAGACAGACCGTATGAATCACCAATTATATATGGTGATTCGATGAAAATAGAAAAAATAATGAAAATGCACAAATAAATTTGGAGGATAACTTGAATTCATTGATAATACTGATATTTTCCGCTGTACTGTTGTTTTTTTGACAGTAAAAGGAATAAAAAAAGAGTATCGAACCATTACGCATGATACATATTTCTCAGTATCACAGACCGACTGGTTGAGAGGTTTGGCAATCGTTGGAATAGTATATTCTCACTATTTTACTATGCTGAAGGTTAATTCGTCTTTTTTGTGGCTGATAGGTTTTCTCGGAGTGTTTGGCGTTGCAATATTTTTGTTTTTATCCGGATATGCTGCAATGATGTCCTATCTGAAAAAACCAAATTATATGAAAAACTATATACCAAAACGTTTGGTAAGACTTTACGTTCCTTTTTTGATTGCATATTTGTGTTGTGATATTGTTTTACTTTTATCCGGTCACAGTTTTTCTGTGTCTGCTTTTACAGGAGCTTTTATTCTTTCATTGCCCAATACCTTAAATTGGTATTTAAAGGTACAATTGGGATTTTATCTTATATTTTATGTATTTGCAAAAATATTCCGTAATCCCCAAAAAGTTATCGTGTCAATTTATGTCTGTTGTTTTGTCTATATGGTGATCAGTGTTATTACCAAAATAGATAACTTTTGGTATGAGAGCTGTTATATGTTCCCTGTTGGTATGACATTTGGATTGTATAAAAATGATATATTTAACTTTATTAACAAGAAGTTTTCACTTAAATTTGTTTTGTCGATCATAATATTTGTTGTGTCTGTAATACCTGTATATTTTTATGGCGGAGTGTTTGCTGAAATATTGTTTGTAATTGGGTTTATGCAGTTTTTATTTGTCGCTTGTGTAAGATTCAGAGGCAATTCATGTATTGCATCATTCCTAGGTACATTGTCACTTGAAATATATCTGGCACATGCGATTGCACCAAACATTGTTAAATTATTTTATAAGGGAGAAATTAATATTATTTCTTTCATTGTAACATTATTAGTAGCATTTTTACTCGCCTTTGCTATTTCAAAAGTATCAAAATTAATAAGCAACAAAATATTAAACCGAAAAAAATCAGCGTAGTTTTTGTTAATAAACGGTAGGTGGATGTAAGTGAATAAAGAAAATATAGTTGTATCTGTACTTTGTACGGCATATAATCACGAAAAATACATAAGACAATGTCTTGATAGTTTTGTAATGCAAAAAACTAATTTTAAGTTTGAAGTAATTGTGCATGATGATGCCTCAACGGATAATACGGCAAACATTATTCGTGAATATGAGAATAAATATCCGGATATAATTAAGCCGATTTATCAAAAAGAGAATCAGTATTCAAAAGGAGTCAGTCTTAGTAAAATTATGTGTGCTAAATGTAGGGGAAAATATGTGGCATTCTGTGAAGGTGATGATTTTTGGACTGATGAATTAAAATTACAAAAACAGGTTGATGCTCTGGAAAACAATACGGAATGTAAGTGCTGTGTGTGTACTGTTCGTGATGTTGATGAATATGGTACTTCTCTGAATTTAACACATCCGAGTGTTCCTTTTGAAAGTTCTGCCATTGATATAGAAGGCTTTTTAAAACTTGCAATTTCCGAGTATGCTTTTCAAACATCTTCATATATGTTTTTAAAAGAAGATTACTCTGAATACATTATTAATCCTCCACAGTTCAGGAAGGTATCTCCTGTTGGCGACTGGCCAATGCTTTTGTATTTTTGTACAAAGGGAAATATTTATTACATTAACGATGAAATGTCTTGCTATCGTAGAAATGCTGTTGGCAGTTATACAACCACTATGGGTGTGGCTACTGTAGATAAAAGGAAAAAATATAATCAAGGACTTATTGATATGATAAATACTTTTGACAAGTACACAGATTATAAATATCGTAATTATTGTAAACAGTTTTCTGAAAGATTTGTTAAATATTATTACGATTGCCTTAAGGAAGAAAGAAATTTTAAAGAAATAGTTAATAAAAAGTATAGAAAATTTTTTAAAGAAGAGAGTTCCAAAGATAGGCTTTACATTAAGTTAAAAGTATACTTGCCTTTCGTTGCAAACTTATATGATAAGATGAGAAAATAGATTAGAGGTTAGTTTTAATTATGAAAACTGTAATGGTAATACCGGGTGCATATGCACAAATTCCGTTAATTAAAAATCTTAAATTACAGGGATATAAGGTAGTTTGTGTGAACCCCTATAAAAATTCGCCTGCATTTGAATATGCAGATTATTCAGAACAGTTTGATATAATGGATGTTGAAAATTGCATAGGTGTTGCCAAAAAATACAATGTTTGTGCAGTTTTGTCTGATGAGTGTGATATTGCTATGCCATCAGTTGCTGCAATAAGCGAGGCTTTGTCGCTTCCGTCAATTGGTTCAAACTTAGCAAGGCTCTATACGAATAAGGAAATGATGCGTGAATTCAGTCAGAAAAACGTTTTTCCATACACCGCCTATAAGCAGTGTAATACGCTTGAAGAAGCCAAAGAGTTCTTTAGTTCGTTAGGTTCACACAAGATGATTATCAAGCCGCTGGATAGTAACAGCAGCAGGGGTGTTTATACCGTTACGGATGAGAAAGAAATTGATGATTACTTTAATGAGTCGTTATCTTTTTCTCGTTCAATTAAGGCAGTATTATGTGAAGAGTATATTGAGGGAACAGAGTTTACAGTTGATGGTATTGTGATTAATGGAAAGCACTATTCTCTTGCAGTTTCTAAGAAAAAGCATTATCCGCATAATCTTAATATTGCTTGTGAACTTTATTTTTCAAATTATGACGATAGTTTTGATTACGATAAATTGAAGAAACAAAATGATTTGTATGTTGAAAAAACGGGTTTACCATTTGGGTTTACACACGCGGAGTACAAATTTAACGGAAAAGATTTTGTTATGATTGAAATCGGTGCAAGAGGTGGTGGAAACTTTATTTCATCACATATAGTACCGGCAATGACAGGACTTGATAATTATAAAATTTTAACTGAGCAAACATTGGGAACAAAAACGGACTTTTCATTTAATCCCGATAATCACTCAAAAAAATGTGCTGTTCTTGAGTTTTTTGACATTGATTTAGCAGATAATGGCAAAGAAATCAAAGCAGTGGTTGGTGATGAATTGTTAAAAAATGACACGAGAATCTTATTATATGAATTTAATTTTGAAATCGGGGATAGATTATATAAAGCTGCAAATGACAGTAAACGAGTTGGTTTTTACATTGCCTGTGCAGACACACGTGGAGAACTTGACTCTTTGATGAAAAAAATCGCAAATGAAGTAAAATTTGTTTTTTAACGGAGGATAAGGTTATGTCGGAGAGTATTTGTGATAAAGTTATTGATTATCTTGTAAGAAACCGTGTCAGCACAACAGAAGTTGCCGATGCACTTGGAAAAACAGGCGTTGTACCTGATCTTATGCCTATTAACAGAGGACACTATAAAGCAGGAAAAATTAAGTGGGTGTATGCCTATGATGAAAGTAACTGGCCCGTCCATGAACAAATACAGGAGCTTGAAGAAGACAATATTGTTTTTGTTGACACATTTAATTGTGAAAACAGAGCAATTTTCGGGGAATTGGTAAGTAAATATATTTTGCTTTACAGACAGAGCAGAGCTATTGTTATCAATGGTAATATGAGAGATGCGGCAGCACTAATCAGGGAAAACTGGCCAATATGGTGCAAAGGTCTAAATCCGGTAGGTTGTTTTAACAGGAAGCCGTATAAACCTTTTAATGAAGAACAAAGACAGAAAAATTATGAGAAATATGATGGCGCTATTGCGGTTTGTGATGATTGCGGCGTTGTCATTATTCCAAAAGACAGGATAAACGAAGAATTCTATCAAGCATTGGTTAAGATTGAAAATCAGGAGGATATTTGGTTTGATCGTCTTGATCATTACAAGGAAAATACATTTGATATTGTGTGTATGAAGAATTATTTAAAAGACGAAAATTACAGGAAATGATAAGGAGTACAATTGATATGGATTTTACTGTTGAACAAATGATGAAAGATGGCTTTACAATAAAAATGGCTAATTTCTATCATGAGTTAATGAAAAAAGAACGCAATTCAGGTCTGTGGTCTGATGAATTTATTGACTGGGCTCATAATAACGGCTTTTTGGCTGAGAGTGCAGTTGCATACAACCTTACGGAAGAAAACAAAGATGACTATCTTTCGGATTATGACTACCTAAAAATTTGGCCGTTGAATTCTTGGGAGCGTATATGGATAAACGACAAATTGACCCTTAAATATATGCTATTTGGCACGCAGTTGGACAAGTATATGCCCGAGTATTATTATTACACAGATTCGTCAAGGGGACTGATTCCACTTGTAGATAATGAGGATAAGGGCAACGGACTTGCTGACTTTGTTGATTGCTTAAAAAAGCATAGATATTTTGCTTGTAAACCTTGTAACGGGTCAGGCTCGCAGGGCTTTTTTAAATTAAGCTATACTGGCTCTGAATTTTTCATTAATGAAAAGAAAGTTAACGAAAAAGAAATCGAAGAATTCTTGGTGGAGCACCCAAATTTTGTATTCACAGAGTATTTATATCCGAGTGAAAATATGTCGAAAATAAATCCCCTTGTACATACTTTAAGGATTGTTGTAGCTAATGAAAATAATGATTCACCTTTTGTAGTAGGTGGTTATCTCAGATTCGCAAATAAAACTACGGGTGCTGCAAATCATATGACCGGAATGGAAGATTCTAATTTTGATATTGACGTTGAGGTTGACTGGAAAACCGGAAGATTTTTTAATCCTAAAGCAGTCGGATTAAAAAAAGTTTATCCTTTGGAAATACATCCGGATAACGGGGTACGAATAGCAGGTGTTATTGATAACTGGGATGAAATAATCAATTTTATTTACAGCTTTTCAAAAAAATATAATCTCTGTGAGTATTTAGGATTTGATTTATGCGTTTCAACTAATGGAGTGAAATTAATGGAAATTAATTCCCATCCAGGTATAAAACATATGCAGATAATAAAGCCTTTGATGGCTGATAAGATCACCGAAACATATTTCAGCGGTAAAAAAGATCGTATTGCAGAACTTGATGAAAGTCAGTTGGCATTAAGGCACAAAACATGGAGATGAAAAAAATATTAGTACTTGGTGCAAACGGCGGTATCGGAAGGTATTTGATTGATTATTTTAACGAAAACGGTAGTGAGAATTTTGAAATTATCGGTACGGGAAGACACGATTTTAACTTTGGCTGTAGCAAACCGAATTTTACATATTTAAAGTTAGATATTTGCACAAAGAAGATTTTCGCAAATTGCAATTAAAATTGAGAATTACGATGAGTTACTTTCAAAAGTAATCGGTATAGCAAAAAGATTTAATAATATTGAGTACATGGGTTTTGATATAGGTGTAACCGATAAAGGTTTTAAATGTATGGAAATTAACTCACATCCCGGAATTGACTATGTGCAGATGTATCGACCGCTTTTTGCTGATCTGTTTACAGAAAAATATTTTAAATCTAAAATTGATAAAATAAATAGTCTGTCTGATGTGGAGAAATTGAAAAGAAATGGTATTTTAAGGTAAAATTGCAATGATATATTCTTTTGAAGTAATAAATGGTATTGCACAAGTGCATAACTTGATTTTAAAATTTTCTGATGATATATTTAACCAAAATTTAAATAACGAAACATTTTTACGAGATGTTTCTAAAAAATATTCTGATTGTGCTACAGTTGTTGCAATAAAAAACGAAACAGAAACAATGGGATATGCCGCATATTATAAAAATGATATTGTTAATAAAAAGGCATTTTTATCTATGATTGTTGTAGGTCGTAAATTTCAAGGCTCTGGTTTTGGTCAAAAATTACTTGATTATGTTATTCATGATTCCAGAAAAAGCGGCATGCAAATATTATCTTTAGAGGTTAACAAAAGCAATTGTACTGCTTTGAAATTTTATCGTAAAAATGGTTTCGTAAATGAATATGAAAATGACAGTAGCTTTTTTATGTTGTTAACTTTATAAGTACCCATAAATTTGGAGATTATTATGAACAATAAAATCTTAGTAACCCGTTCCTCAATGCCTGATTTTGAGGAATACATAGAAGAAATAAAAGATATTTGGGATTCACATTGGCTTACCAATATGGGACCAAAGCACAAGAAATTTCAGGCACAACTCAAGGATTATCTTGGTGTTGAAAATATTGACTTATTTACAAACGGTCATATGGCACTTGAACTTTCTTTGCAGGCTATGAAATTGCAGGGAGAGGTAATAACAACTCCGTTTACCTTTGCATCAACTACGCACTCAATAGTGCGTAACGGCTTGACACCCGTTTTTTGCGACATAAATCCTGATGATTATACAATTGATGTTACAAAGATTGAAAGCCTTATAACCGATAAAACTTGTGCTATTATGCCGGTTCATGTCTATGGTAATGTTTGCAATATTGAAGAAATTCAGAAAATTGCAGATAAATACGGTTTGAAGGTTATTTACGATGCCGCACATACTTTTGGTGTGAGATACAAAGGCAAGGGAATAGGCGGTTTTGGCGATGTTTCCTGCTTCAGTTTTCATGCAACAAAGGTGTTCAATACCATTGAGGGCGGTGCGGCTTGTTTCAAAGATCCCGAATTTGGTCTTGATTTGTACAGACTTAAAAATTTTGGAATTAGAGGTCCTGAGGTAGTGGATGCCGTTGGTGCAAATGCTAAAATGAATGAGTTTTCTGCCGCAATGGGCATTTGTAATTTAAAACATATTGAAGAAGAAATCGGAAAACGAAGGAAAGTTGTTGAAAGATATAGGGCAAATCTTGAAAATGTTGACGGTATTAAGCTTTCACCCATACAAAAAGATGTTGTTCCGAACTACGCATATTTTCCCGTTGTATTCGATGAAAAAGTTTTTGGTGCAACAAGAAATGAAGTGTTTGAAAAGCTTGCAGAAAATGATATTTGTGCAAGAAAGTATTTTTATCCGTTAACGAATACTTTTGAATGTTTTAACGGTAAATTTGATGTCAGCAAAACACCTGTTGCATTGCACATAAGCAACAGAGTTCTGACTTTGCCGTTGTATGCAGATTTACCGCTTGATGATGTTGACAGGATTTGCAATATTATAATTGATTACAAAAATAAATAGAGAGGATGAGGATGGAATGAGTGAGACTTTAACAACCAAAAAGAGAGATTCAAATCTCGAACTATTTAGGATAATCACAATGATTATGATTGTGGCACATCATTATGTTGTTAATTCAGGATTAAAGAATGAAATTTTGCAGTCATCTATTTCTCTAAAAAATATATATTTGCTTTTATTTGGTGCTTGGGGAAAGATAGGCATTAACTGTTTTGTGTTTATAACCGGATATTTTATGTGTAAATCAAACATTACAGCACGAAAATTTGTTAAACTATTAGGAGAAATATTATTTTATAAAGTTGTTATTGGCATGATTTTCATATTCTTCGGATATGGTAAACTTTCAATATCTCATGTCTTATCTTTGTTTATTCCTGTAAAAAATGTGTCTGACGGCTTTACAAGTGCCTATTTGATTTTCTTTTTGTTTATTCCTTTTCTCAATGTGTTGTTGAAAAATATTAATGAAAGAAAACATATTAAGCTTATAATTTTAAGCACTTTTCTTTATGTGTTTTTAGCAAGTGTACCATTTTTCTCGGTAACGATGAATTATGTGTCTTGGTTTATTGTACTTTATTTTATCTCATCGTATATAAGACTCTATCCTAAAAAATATTTACTATAAGAAATATGTGGGTTATTTTTAGTATAATTTTTGTTTGTTTAGCTTCAAGTTCTGTCGTAATTGGGTATTTATTTATAGGTAATCCATATTGTTTTATTGTGGATTCAAATAAATTACTAGCGGTATTAACATCCTTAAGTCTGTTTTTGATGTTTAAAAATTTAAATCTAAAATATAACAGGTTTATAAATACTGTTGCTGCATCAACTTTTGGTGTTTTACTCTTTCATGCGAATAGTGACGAAATGAGACAATGGTTGTGGTGCGAAATATGTAATAACGTTGGAATGTTTAATTCAGAATGGATTTTTGCCCATTCAGTAGGATGCGTCCTTGCAATATACATAGTTTGCTCGGCTATTGATTTTCTTAGAATACGGTTTGTTGAAACACCGTTTTTAAAGTTGTTTGATTTATTTTATCCAAAACTTACTCGTAAATATTCTAAGTTTTCTAATAACATATGTAATTTATTACATATAAATTGAAATTAGAGGTGATTCTATGAAGGGTATAATTTTAGCCGGTGGGTCGGGGACTCGACTTTACCCATTGACAAAGGTAACATCTAAACAACTGTTGCCGATATATGATAAGCCGATGATTTATTATCCCATGTCGGTGCTTATGAATGCAGGAATCCGTGATATTCTTATCATATCGACTCCGCAGGATACACCGAGATTTGAAGATTTGCTTGGTGACGGCCATCAGTTTGGCGTTAATCTTACATATGCTGTTCAGCCGAGTCCTGACGGACTTGCTCAGGCATTCATAATCGGAGCTGATTTTATCGGTGATGACGATGTCGCAATGGTACTCGGCGATAATATTTTTGCCGGTCACGGTCTTAACGAGAGATTAAAGTCTGCCGTTGAAAATGCAAAAAAAGGCAATGGCGCTACTGTTTTCGGGTATTATGTTGATGACCCCGAAAGATTTGGCATTGTTGAATTTGACAAGAACGGCAAGGCTGTTTCTATTGAAGAAAAGCCTGAAAAGCCGAAGTCGAACTACTGCGTAACTGGTCTGTATTTCTATGACAACAAGGTTGTTGAATATGCCAAAAATCTTACTCCGTCCGCAAGAGGTGAGCTTGAAATAACCGACCTCAACAGAATTTATCTTGAAAATAATGCCTTGAATGTTGAACTTCTCGGACAGGGCTTCACTTGGCTTGACACAGGCACCCATGAGAGCCTTGTTGATGCAACTAATTTTGTAAAGACTATCGAAACTCATCAGCACAGAAAAATAGCCTGTCCTGAAGAAATTGCCTACCTCAACGGTTGGATTTCCAAGGAAGATGTGATGAAGGTTTACGAGGAAGTTAAGAAAAATCAGTACGGTCAATACCTTCTTGATGTGCTTGACGGCAAATATCTTGACGCTTAATGAGGAGAATTTATCATGACAATAATAGTTACAGGCGGAGCAGGCTTTATCGGCTCAAACTTCGTTTTTCATATGCTCAAAAAATATCCCGATTACAGAATCGTATGTCTTGATTGCCTTACATATGCCGGCAATCTCTCAACGCTTGCTCCTGTTATGGATAATCCGAATTTCCGTTTTGTGAAAGAAAGCATTACCGACAGAGAGGCTGTTTACAAGCTTTTTGAAGAAGAACATCCAGATATGGTTGTCAACTTTGCCGCAGAGAGCCATGTTGACCGATCAATTGAAAATCCGGAAGTTTTTCTTGATACAAATATCAAGGGTACTGCCGTGCTTATGGACGCTTGCAGAAAGTACGGAATCAAGCGTTATCATCAGGTTTCCACCGATGAGGTTTACGGTGATCTTCCGCTTGACAGACCAGACCTTTTCTTTACAGAGGAAACTCCGATTCACACAAGCAGTCCGTATTCATCATCAAAAGCCGGTGCAGACCTTCTTGTGCTTGCTTATTACAGAACATACGGCTTGCCCGTAACAATAAGCCGTTGTTCAAACAACTACGGTCCTTATCATTTCCCCGAAAAACTCATTCCGCTTATGATTGCCAATGCTCTTGCGGACAAGCCACTTCCTGTTTACGGTGAGGGTTTGAATGTTCGTGATTGGCTTTATGTTGAGGATCATTGCAAAGCGATTGACCTTATTATCCACAACGGCAGAGTGGGTGAGGTTTACAATGTAGGCGGTCATAATGAAAAAAGAAATATAGATATCGTTAAGATTATCTGCAAGGAGCTTAACAAACCTGAAAGCCTTATAACTTATGTAACAGACAGAAAAGGTCACGATATGCGTTATGCAATCGATCCGACTAAGATTCATAATGAACTCGGTTGGTTGCCTGAAACAAAGTTTGAGGACGGCATTAAAAAGACAATTCAGTGGTATCTCGATAATCGTGAATGGTGGGAAACAATCATTAGCGGAGAATATCAGAACTATTACGAGAAAATGTATAGTGACAGATAATTAAGAGGATAGTTTTATGAAGGTGCTTGTAACAGGTGTAGCAGGTCAGCTTGGACACGATGTAATGAATGAACTTGCGAAGCGTGGATATGACGGAATCGGAACTGATATTGCCGACAGTTATTCGGGTGTGCAGGATAATACTGCCGTTGTCGGAATGCCGTATGTTCAGCTTGATATTACCGATGCCGAATCTGTTGAAAAAACAATTAAAGAGATAAAGCCTGATGTTGTGGTTCATTGTGCCGCATGGACTGCTGTTGATGCGGCTGAAGATGAGGAAAACAGGGACAAGGTATTTGCTGTCAATGTTGAGGGTACGAAGAATATTGCCCATGCCTGCAAAGAAATTGATGCGAAAATGGTATATACTTCAACCGATTATGTATTTGACGGACAGGGAACAGAGCCTTGGAAACCTGATTGCAAAGAATATGCTCCGCTCAATATTTACGGACAGTCAAAGCTGAACGGTGAACTTGCGGTAAGTGAGATTCTCGACAAATATTTTATTGTCAGGATAGCCTGGGTATTCGGCACAAACGGAAATAATTTTATCAAAACTATGCTCAAAGTAGGCAAAAAGTTTGATACAATCACAGTTGTTAATGACCAAATCGGCACGCCGACATATACCTATGACCTTGCAAGACTTCTCGTTGATATGATTGAAACCGATAAATACGGTTACTACCATGCAACAAATGAGGGCGGATATATCAGTTGGTACGATTTTGCCTGTGAAATTTTCAGACAGGCAGGATATTCAACAAATGTAAATCCCGTAACAACCGAGGAATATGGCATTTCAAAGGCTAAACGACCGTTCAATTCAAGACTTGATAAGACAAAACTTGTTGAAAACGGCTTTACACCTCTGCCCGATTGGCAGGATGCTTTGAAAAGATATTTGGAAACAGTATTAAAGGAGGGCGTGGAATGACTTCCAGGAAAAACAGTTATGATCTTTTAAGAATTATTTCTGCATTTGCAGTTATTTTGATTCATGTTAATGCTACGATTACTGCAAACGCAAATATTTCTCTTCTCAATTGGACTTTGGGCAGTTTTATAAATACGATCACACGATTTTCTGTACCATGCTTTGTTATGTTGTCAGGTGCACTCTTATTGAATAATAAAAAGAATGCAAATTATTCTTATTTTTATAGGAAATCTTTTTATAAAATAGGGATACCCTTATGTGTTTTTACTTTGCTTTCATTCCTATTTTCTATATGTACTGCATTGATAGAGAAGAGTAGTTTGATGGAGGTTATTAAATCCTATTTATCAGGAGACTTTAACAATTACTGGTTCATGTTTATGCTGATTGGATTGTATTTTTTAGTTCCAATAATTATTAGAATCAAAGAAACTGTTAAATTCCGTACTTATTGTATCTTTTCATTTGTTTGGATGCTTGTTGCCTGCATTAGTCAGGCAACATCTGGCTATACTGTAGCATATTCATTTGGTATCATTTTTTCGTTTGTTTCTTATTTTGTTCTCGGAGATATAATATGTGAGAAAAAAGAAAGGATTAAACATCCATGTGTATGGATGCTAATCTCTTTTTTACTATTTGTTTTCGAGTTTCTTATTAGAAATTATTTTAATATATCTTCTTACTTAACAAATCCATACTCCTCATGGTTTTCTCCAATAGTTGTACTTGCATCGCTATTCTTGTTTATGGGATTCAGTAATATCAATATCAAAAGCAATTTTTCTAAATTATCAGGTTGGACATATATAATTTATTTAGCACATACAAAAATTTACTTATTATTATTGGCATTGGGTGCAAAGTTTTCTTCAGTAATTCAAACGCATAGTTATTTAAGCATATGTGTGGTTTCGATACTTACATTTATTTTGAGTTGCATTGTATCCGTTGTGTATAGCTTGATTTGGAAAAGGATTGAAACAAAATATAAATTAAAAGAAAAATTTTTGAAAAAAAGTATTTAGGTGGGATTTATCATGGGACAGATAAAGGTTACGAAAGCGCCTATTGAAGGACTTTATGTTATTGAACCGACAGTTCACGGCGACAATCGTGGATATTTTATGGAAACATACAATCAGAATGATATGCATGAGGCAGGTCTTGATATGGTGTTTGTACAGGACAATCAGAGTATGAGTACCAAAGGTGTTCTGAGAGGACTGCATTTTCAAAAGCAGTATCCGCAGGGTAAGCTTGTGCGTGTAATCAAGGGAAGTGTGTTTGATGTTGCCGTTGACCTCAGAAAAGACAGCAAGACATACGGCAAGTGGTACGGTGTTGAACTTACCGAAGAAAATAAAAAGCAGTTCTACATTTCAGAGGGCTTTGCACACGGCTTCCTTGTTTTGAGTGATGTAGCGGAGTTCTGCTATAAGGTTACTGATTTTTATCACCCTGGTGATGAAGGCGGACTTGCTTGGAATGATCCCGAAATCGGCATAGAATGGCCAAAACTTCAAGGTGAGTACAAAGGTAATGCCGATTCAGATGGCTATACAGTTGACGGTGTGCCGCTTAATCTTTCCGATAAAGATAAAAAGTGGTTGGGTTTGAAAGATACTTTTAAGTTTTAAATACAAAACTCCCCATAGATTTCATTGCGAAGTCTATGGGGAGTCTTTTTGTGAATTATTGGTTACTTCTTCTTTTTCAATTCATTTTTGAAGCATTTTTTATCGAATGAGGGGTTGAAGGCGTAGAAGTTCTTTTCGTTGAGTTTATCGGTTAAGAGGCGGAGGTTTTCGCCGAAGCGTTGGTAGTGGACAACCTCACGGGCACGCAGAAAGCGAATCGGATCTTTTACATCGTAGTCATCGCAGAATCTGAGAATGTTATCGTAGGTTGTGCGGGCTTTTTGCTCAGCTGCCATACTTTCGTGCAGGTCGGTTATCGGATCGCCTTTAACCTGCATTGATGCAGCTGTATAGGGAAAACCTGCTGCCGCCTGTGGGAAAATTCCGGTTGTGTGGTCAACAAAATAGTCACCGAATCCCTGTTCCTTGATTTCATCCTCGGTGAGGTCTTTCGTCAGCTGATATACTATTGCACCGATCATTTCAAGATGATTAAGTTCCTCTGTGCCTATGTCAGTGAGAGTGCCCTTGAGTTCGGGCAATGGCATTGCAAATCGTTGACTCAGATATCGTAATGACGCACCCAACTCACCGTCCGGACCGCCGTATGGCAGAATGTTACTTATTTTGACTGAGAAATATGTTGAGATGGGAGGCTTTGCGGTCAAATATTATTCTTTTTATAATTATGGATAGTAAGTCGTTTTGCATTTTTAAGGGATAAGTATCTTTAATTGTGAAAGTGTCGTTGATTAAATTATTCTTTTTAAGAATATTGATTGTTTTAATTGCAACTTTTTCAATCTTTTCAATTCTTACGCTGTGTGACGAATGGCAGTTGCCGTGAATGTAGGCGGAGCATTGGAGAAAATTATTTTTAATCGGAACGAGGGTTGAATTGCAGTTTGAACACTTGACAAGATTTTGAATAAGGTGTCTAATTTCGGTTTGTTTATGGGAATGTTCTTTGCCTATTATTCTTTGTAAGAATAATATTTGCCTTGTTTGTTCAAAAATCACTTCATCAATAATCGGTTCGTGAATGCCGTTTGAAATTATCAAATTTTCGTTATAGAAATCTCTGCCTGTTTTGCAGATTGGATTCCACCTGATTTTGCCGATATAAACGGGATTTTGCAAAATGTATTCAACGGCACGGAAATCCCAGCGGTTGCCCTTGGCGGTTCTGATTTCTGACGAATTCAAGTTGTCACAAATCATTTTTATATCTTTATTATTCAAAAAATCGGCAAAAATTTTACTGACAATTCGGGCTTTTTCAGCGTCAACCACAAGCCTTCCGCCTGTCACTTTATAGCCGAAAGGTGCAATGCTGACGATGCCGCCACGCTCGGCTTTTTCGGTCATTCCTCGCCTTACCTCACCCGAAAGCCGAATCGAATAGTATTCGTCCGACCATTCGATAATGCGTTCAATCAGCTTTCCGAAGGGACCGTCATCAACGGGTTCGGACACGCTGATGACTTCAATTCCGTTTTTTCTCAACAGCGATTTATAGAAAATGCTTTCCTCCTGATTGCGGGCGAATCGTGAAAATTTCCAGACAAGTACGGCTGAAAACAGGGGAGGCTTTTGCTTTGCAAGGCTTATCATTCGGTTAAATTCAGGTCGCTTGTCGGCATATCTTCCCGAAATTCCGTTGTCACGAAAAATGAACCTTTCATCAATCAGATAGCCTTTTTCATCTGCAAATTTTCTGATGATTTTCAGCTGACTTGACGGTGAAAGCTCAGTTTGATTTTCAGTTGACACCCTTATGTATGCCGCCGCATAGTGATTTTTATTGTGATTTCCCGACAAATTAATCACCTCTTTAAAGAATAATTCTTTTATGCAATAATATGCCTGCGGTTGGAATAAAATTCTTCGGCAAATTTCTCGAAAACACTTTACTTTGCTAACGCACTAATGTATAATATACAGAGATTGTTTTGCAAGGTGATTTGCAGAACATAGGTAGAGAGTATATCAGATTACGGAGGAATAATTATGAAAAAGAAAAAGTTACTTTCATTACTTCTTGCAGGTGCAATGTCAGCGTCAATTTTTGTAGGTTGCGGTTCTTCTGCAACGGACTGGGATTATATCTCAAACAAGGGAGAGCTTGTTATCGGTGTTACATATTTTGAGCCGATGAACTACCTTGATGCAGACGGCAAGCTTACAGGTTTTGAAACTGAGTTTGCAGAGGCAGTTTGCGAGAAAATGGGTGTTACTCCAAAGTTCCAGAAAATTGACTGGGATTCAAAAGAGGTTGAGCTTAACTCAAAGACAATCGACTGCATCTGGAACGGTCTTACAATTGATGACGACAGAAAGTCAACAATGGATATTTCAACTCCTTATATGGAAAACAAGCAGGTTATGGTTGCAAAATCTGATGTTGCAGACAAAATCAAGTCAGCAGATGACCTCAAGGATAAGACAGTAGTTGCAGAGAAGAAGTCAGCAGGTGAAACTGTTGCTCAGACAGACGAGTTCTTCTCAAGTGCAAAGTATGTTTCTGTTGACGCACAGGCTAAGGCTCTTCTCGAGGTTAAGTCAGGCACAGCAGATGTTGCGGTTATCGACTATGTAATGTCAATCGGTACACTCAAGAGCGGTTCTGACTACGCTGACCTCAAGGTTGTTGACGGCAAGGACTTTTCACCTGAGCAGTACGGTATTGCACTTCGTAAGGACAGCCCCGAAACACTCAAAAAGCTTAACGATGCTATTCAGGCAGTTGCCGATGACGGCACACTTGATAAGATTGCTGAGAAGTACAGCCTTCAGGATCTTCTTCTTGTAAAAAAGAAATAATTTAATTAAAATAAGTTTGTACATACAGGGCGGACTATGTTCGCCCGTTGTGCTTTTTATTGATTATAAATTTACAGGTTCAAATTTGTAAGCCTTTTGATATATTCAAAACTGAAAATACTTGGATAGAGTGGTATATAAAATGGATCAATTTTTTAATGTAAGCGGTCAGTTGCTTGAGGGATTCGGCGAAAACTGTATAATTTTCATTGTAACCCTGCTTGCGGCAATTCCGCTCGGACTTATTATCTCAATGGGTTCAATGTCAAAATTCAAGCCGTTAAAATGGCTGACAAAAACTTTTGTGTGGATAATCAGAGGTACTCCGCTGATGCTCCAGCTTTTCGTAGTGTTCTATGTTCCGCCGCTTGTGTCAAACGGTAGTGTGACATTTGCACGAATGAACGCCGCACTTATCGCATTTATAATCAATTATGCCGCATATTTTTCTGAAATCTTCCGTGGCGGTATCGAGTCTGTTCCAAAGGGACAGTACGAGGCAGGTCAGGTGCTCGGCATGACAAAGGGTCAGATTTTCTTTAAGGTTGTGCTTTTGCAGGTTGTAAAGAAAATTACTGCACCCATGGGCAACGAAATTATTACTCTTGTAAAGGATACCTCGCTTTCAAGCGTTATCGCTATTCCGGAAATTCTTATGAGAGCAAAGGACTTCTCAATGCAGGGACTCATCTGGCCGCTTTTCTATTCGGCAGTATTCTTCCTCGCATTCTGCGGAATTCTTACCTTGCTTTTCTCATTCATCGAGAAAAAGCTTGATTACTACAAGGGTTAAGGGGGAAAGGTTATGTCTTTGTTAAATGTTGAAAACATCCGTAAAAGCTACGGCAAAACAGAGGTTTTGAAAGATATCAGCTTTTCTCTTAAAAAGGGCGAGGTGCTTGCGATTATCGGTTCATCGGGTTCGGGCAAGACTACGCTGTTAAGGTGTCTTAATTTTCTTGAAACTCCGAGCAACGGCAAGATTTCCGTCAATGACAAGGTGCTTTTTGACAGCAATGACAGCTCTGCAAAGAGCGACAGCGAAATCAGGAAAAGACGGCTTCACTTCGGACTTGTGTTCCAGTCATTTAACCTGTTTCCGCAGTATACGGTTATCGAGAATATTATGCTTGCTCCAAAGCTTGCCGCAAAAGAGCAGATAAAGCAGACAGGAGAATATATGGGCGCAAAAAGCTATAAAGATGCTCATGAAGTTATCAAGAGCAATGCAAAGTCTTTGCTTGAAAGGGTAGGCCTTTCCGAAAAGAGCGAGTCATATCCGTGTAACCTCAGCGGCGGTCAGCAACAGCGTGTTGCAATTGCAAGAGCGCTTGCACTCAATCCCGATGTGCTCTGCTTCGACGAGCCTACCTCCGCACTTGATCCCGAACTCACGGGTGAGGTGCTTAATGTTATCCGCAGTCTTAAAACCTCCGACAGCACAATGATTGTTGTAACTCACGAGATTGAGTTTGCAAGAGATGTTGCCGACAAGATCATTTTTATGGCTGACGGTGTAATCGCCGAAGAGGGCACTCCCGAACAGGTAATCAACAATCCGCAAAATCCGAGAACCCGGGCGTTTTTGTCAAGGTTCAACTGATAACTGAATATTAGGTGAGGAAAGCACTCGAAAGGGTGCTTTTTTACATATTTTTACAAATAACCTTGAAAAGTTTATGCCATTGTGCTATAATAATCATGTCGTTCACTGACAAAGGCACAAAGCCTGAAAAAATGAGAAATCCCGATAGGGGAAACGGAGGAAAAACAAATGAAAAGAATTTTTACAATCAGCGTTGCGGCTGTTATGGCACTTCTTATGGTGCTTTCACTTACAGCTTGCGGTAATTCAACACTCGGCTATTACAAGCTTACAAGTGCAGAAGCAAGCGGTATGAGCTTTGACAGCAGTACTCTTGCCGCTGTCGGTATGGACAAAGGCTACATTCTTCTTAAAGAAGACGGCAAGGCTAAGCTTTCTGCAGCCGGTCAGGAGCAGGAGCTCACATACGATGACAAGAACTTTACAACAGGGAGCGAGAGCATTCCATACACACTCAAAGACGGTGTTATTACAATGGAAAAAGACGGCACAAAGCTTGTTTTCACATTTGACGCTAACTTCAAGCCCGAATCTTCTAATTCAGAATCATCAAAGTAATAAAACTTAACGGTGCAAAAATTTCGGCAGTCCAAATCGGACTGCCGTTTTTGTATATCCAACCCCAAAAACAAGGGCAGCGGAATTCCGCTGCCCATAATTTTTATAAGATTTTATCAGTCTGAAAGACACTCGTCAAGCGCATCAACAATTGCGTGCCTGTCCATATGCTGACCGATGAATACAAGCTTGATTTCTCTGTCACCGTATTTTTCGTCCCACTTTTCAGCCATATCGGGATACTCTGCAAGATAGAGCTTCTGCTGTTTCTTTGGAAATGCGGCAAGCCACTTGCCCTGTTCCGTAGCAGTAATCTGAACGCCTGCCTGCTCGAATACATAAACATCTTCTCTCTTGTCATCAAACCAGAGAACACCCTTTGCACGGACTACGCTCTTTGGCCAGTTCTCAACAAACTGCTGGAGCTTGTCCTGATTAAAAGGACGAATGCGGTGGTAAACAAATGAACCGATGCCGTACTCTTCTTCGCCGTCCTCATGATCGTGGTCGTGGTGACAGCAATGGCCGTGTTCGTGGTCGCAATGAGAGTGGTCAAGATCGTCCTCATCATGGTCATGATCGTGATGCTCATGTTCGTCATGGTTTTCATCGTGGTGGTGATGGTGGTGATGATGACCGTGACGGTCTGTATCCTCGTCATCTTCATCTTTATCATAAATCTGAGCCCAACCTGCGGATGCGGCTGTTTCTTCAAAATTAAAGCACTTTGTATCGAGAATATCCTTAACTTCAACCTTGCCGAACTGTGATTCAATAATTCGTGCTTTTGGCTGAAGTGTCTTAATCATAGCCTTAACTCTCTTGAGCTGTTCCTCTGTTACCTTGTCAACCTTGTTGAGGATGATTGTTGAACAGAACTCAATCTGCTGGATAAGAAGACTTTCAACATCCTCTTCGTCAACATCTTCCTTGAGGAGATCATCACCGCAACCGAATTCTGTTGCCATACGGAGTGCGTCAACAACAGTAACAATGTTGTCAAGACGGACAAGCTCGGGAATATTGTTTTCCTTATCGCCCTCAAGAACCGAGATTGACTGTGCAATCGGAAGGGGTTCGCAAATACCGCTTGCCTCAATGAGAATGTAGTCAAACTTGCCTGACTTTACAAGGTCTGTAATCTGGTTGATAAGGTCAACGCTCAAAGTACAGCAGATACAGCCGTTTGTAAGCGGAACAAGGTTTGTATCTTTCTGAGTAACAACGCCTGCCTTTTGAATAAGCTCTGCGTCAATGTTTACTTCACCGATATCGTTTACGATAACGGCACACTTGTAGCCCTCCTGATTGCCAAGGACATGGTTGATAAGAGTAGTTTTGCCTGCACCGAGATAACCTGTAAGAAGTGTTACGGGAACAGGAAGCTTAATGTTAGTCATATATTTCATTTCCTTTCGTTGAATTGTGCTTATTAATGCGGATTACCGCTGTCCTTAAATATAACACTTTGCAAAATTATTGTCAATACAAAGTACGGAGTGCGGTCAATCCGAATAGCTGATTATTGCTGTATATTTTGTGTTTTTTGTATAATCACCTTTTATTTATTTCGGTTTTATGTTACAATAGTCAAAAGTAATTTTACGGAGATAGATTATGATTGTACTTGCATCTGCTTCACCACGAAGAAAAGAGCTTTTAAGTTTTATAACAACCGACTTTAAAATTGTTCCCGCAGACATTGACGAAACGGTTGAGAACAATGTTCCGCTTGAAAAGCGTCCCGAATATCTTGCCGTCAAAAAGGCATTGCATATTTCAAAAAACGGCTATGAAAAAGATATTGTAATCGGTTGTGACACGGGAGTTTTTGTTGACGGCAAAATGCTCGGCAAACCTAAGAACAGGGAAGATGCCGAGAATATGTTAAAACTGCTTTCGGGCAGACAGCACAAGGTTATCACGGGTTGTTGTACCGTCAAAAACGGTGTTGCAAAATCATTTTCCAATGTAACGCTTGTTGAATTTTTTGAACTTTCCGATTCGGAAATAGAGGAGTATATTGCAACGGGTGAGCCTTTTGACAAGGCAGGTGCATACGGAATACAGGGCAAAGGTTCTCTGCTTGTAAAGAAGATTGACGGCGACTATTTTAATGTTGTCGGACTTCCCGTAAGTGAATTAAACAGGATTTTGAAAAAGGAGTATTCATATGAATGATAATATAAATAAAACAGTCAATGAAATTCTCGAAAGCTATTCAAAGCATGAACAGACTTGCAGACTTTCGGAGGATAACATTATCAACAAATCTGTGCTTATTCAGGTGCTTGAAGAAATCCGCAAGCTGTTGTTTCCGGGCTACTTTGACAAGAACAGAGTAAGAGAAGAATACATCGGCTATATTGTCGGCGACAGAATAGAATTTATTCAGTACAACCTTAAAAAGCAGATTGCAAAGGCTTTAAAGGGCTGCGAAAAGTGCAACGACCTTTCATATGACGAGGTTATGGAAAAGTCAGAAAAGCTGGTTTATGAGTTCCTTTCAAAGATTCCGTCTATCCGTGATTACCTTGCAACAGATGTTGTTGCAGCCTTTAACGGCGATCCTGCCGCATACAGTACGGATGAAATCATTCTTTGCTATCCCGGATTTTTTGCAATCACGGTTTACAGAGTGGCACATGAATTGTGGAAACTTAAAATCCCGATGATTCCGAGAGTTCTTTCGGAGTACGCACACGGTCTTACGGGAATTGACATTCACCCCGGTGCGACAATCGGCAAGTATTTCTTCATCGACCACGGCACAGGCATCGTAATCGGTGAAACAACCGAGATAGGCGAGAATGTGAAAATCTATCAGGGTGTAACCCTCGGTGCGTTGTCAACAAGAAAAGGTCAGCAGCTTAAAGGTGTTAAAAGACATCCTACTATCCGTGATAATGTTACAATCTATTCGGGTACAACTATCCTCGGCGGTGAAACCGTAATTGGCAAGGGCGCAACAATCGGCGGTAACGCCTTTATCGTGAACTCAATTACTGAGGGTATGAAAGTAAGCATTAAAAATCCCGAACTCCAGTTCAGCCCCGACCTTTCGGAAAACAATCAGGACAAGTATTGGTATTGGATGATTTAAGCTTACGCTTTAATGGAAAATTGAAAATGTAAAATTGAAAATTTTGGTCGGGAAGAAAGTTTTGTGTAGAACAAACTCCACATTCCCGACCGTATTCATATTGATTTACCCTGCAAATCAATTGATTTGCAAACAAAATTCTATAAAAGAACAATCTCGTAGGGGCGTTCATTGGACGCCCGCCTTGATGAATGTTTTTGTTTAAACACATATTTTTTGATTTGATTAAAATTGTGTATCCAAATGTAGCGGCGAACCGTGTTCGCCAATTGTATCGTGTGTAAACACGATACAAATAAATATGCATAGTTTAAAAAATAACCGAACATTAAAAATGCTTTAACAGAAATGTAACCTCATTTTAAACTAATTATGAACAGATATCTTAAAGAAACGAAAATGTTGGATTATTCAAATCCTAACATACAGCAGTTAATTGAAAACAGAAAATGGCTTGCAATGCATGAATTTGACAGACTGAAATCAATTTATAATTTTGTCCGAGATGAAATACTGTTCGGCTACAACATTGATGACAACATTCCTGCTTCAAAAGTTTTGAAAGACGGTTTTGGACAATGCAACACAAAGGGAACTTTGTTTATGGCTTTGCTCAGAGCGTGCAACATTCCCTGTCGGGTACACGGATTTACTATTGACAAAAAACTGCAAAATGGTGCAATGACGGGAATTGTCTATAAAAACGCTCCGCAAAATGTGTTCCATAGTTGGGTTGAGGTGTATTTTGAAGATAAATGGTACGAACTCGAAGCGTTTATTCTCGACAAAAAGTATCTAAACAATTTGCAGAAAATTAACAGCAGTTGCTCGGGTGCATTTTGCGGTTACGGTGTTGCTGTCAAAGATTTCAAAAATCCTGTCATAGATTTCAACCGAAATAATACATATATTCAAAGCGAAGGTATTAATCAAGATTTCGGTGTTTATGATTCTCCCGACGATTTGCTAAAAGAACATCATCAGCAAATGTCACCACTGAAGGCTTTTTTGTATAAAAATCTCGGCAGACATATGATGAACCGCAATGTAAGAAAAATTAGAAATTTTTAATTGAAAATTGAAAATGAAAAATTGAAAATTTCGGTCGGGAAGAAAGTTTTGTGTAGAACAAACTTAATGTTCCCGACCGTATTCATAATGATTTACCTTGCAAATCAATTGATTTGCAAACAAAATTCTATAAAAGAACAATCTCGTAGGGGCGTTCATTGGACGCCCGCTTTGATGAATATTTTTGTTTAAACACATATTTTTTGATTTGATTAAAATTGTGTATCGCAATAACTTTGTAACAGCAAACAGATTATGCGAACAGGAGAAATAAGTAAATGCGTATTGAACATATTGCAATGTATGTGGAAAATCTTGAAAATGCAAAGAACTTTTTTATAAAATATTTTAATGCAGTACCAAGTGAAAAATATCATAATAAAAAAACAGGTTTCCGTTCGTATTTTTTAAGTTTTGAAGATAATACAAGGCTTGAAATTATGAACAAGACAAGCCTAAATGATACCACAGACAAATTGTCAGGTACAGGATATGTACATATTGCTTTTAGCGTAGGAAGCAGAACTGCTGTTGATGAACTCACTGAAAAAATGAAGTCTGACGGTTATGAGGTGTTGAGCGGACCGAGAGTTACGGGTGACGGCTATTATGAAAGCAGTATTGTCGGTATTGAAGGAAACTTAATTGAAATTACCGTATAATTTTTTTAATAATCGAACTTTTTAAACCGAAAAAATCCGTATGAAGATTGCTCCATACGGATTTTATTTTGTGTATCAAATTTTATTTATCGCCATTTAAAGGTGACGAGTCCGTAAACATAGATAAATGCGATAGCTGTAGGAACTACATATTTGAAAATCGGTTTCATCCACGAACGCACTTTCATACCGATGCCCATGTTGGCTTCTTTAATGAAGTTATCCCAACCCCAGCCGAACTTGTTGCAACAGAACAGAGCAAGCACAAGAGAACCGAGAGGAAGAACATTTGTGGAAACAATGAAGTCCCAAAAATCAAGCCATGTTGTACCCTCTGCAAACGGCTGAAAATGAAGAACGCTGAATCCGAGAGCCGTTGTGAGTGCAAGCACAAACACTACAATTCCGCAAATAAGACTGCCTTTTATTCTTGACCAGCCTGTCAAATCACGAATCATTGCAAGAATATTTTCGCAAACACCCAAAACGGTTGACATTGCCGCAAACACCATAAACAGGAAGAAGAGCGAACCCCATATTCTTCCGCCGGGCATATTGTTGAACACGGTTGCCATTGTGTCAAACAAAAGGTTCGGACCTGAATTAACTTCAAGGTTGTAAGTAAAGCAGGCAGGGAAGATGATTATGCCTGCAAGCAGAGCTACGAGTGTGTCAAGAGAGATAACATTGATTGCCTCGCCCATAAGTGAATGGTCTTTGCCGATATAACTTCCGAAAATAGCCATACCGCCCATACCTGTTGACAGCGAGAAAAATGCCTGATTCATCGCACCCACAACAACATCACCGTTGATTTTTGAAAAGTCGGGTTTGAGGTAAAATGTCATACCCTCACCCGAACCGCTCAAAAACAGACTGTGGATTGCAAGCACAATCATAAGTGCAAGCAAAGCAATCATCATATATTTTGTTATCCTCTCAAGTCCGCCCTGAATGTTGAACGAGAGTATAACAAAGGCGATAACAACCGTTATCATCATAAAAATAACATTGACTGACGGATTTGCAATCATTGTGGTAAATCCGAGGTTACGGTTGTTACCTGTCAGAAAATTTATGAAGTAGTAAATTATCCAACCGCAAACAACTGTGTAAAAAGCCATAATTGCAAGGTTGCCCACAAGGCATGCCCAACCGAAACCGCCCCATTTTTGCTTTGGCTTTTCAAGTTTGCGGTACATTTTAATCGGACTTGTCTGTGCCGCTCTGCCCACCGAAAATTCCATTATCAAACACGGAATTCCCAAAACAATAAGACAGATGATGTACACAAGCATAAAACTTCCGCCACCGTATTGTCCGCACATCCACGGAAACTTCCACACATTTCCGCAACCGATTGCACAGCCTGCCGAAAGCATTATAAAGCCGAGTCGGCTTCCTAATTTTTCACGATTCACAACACAAGTCCTCCTGCCGAATTTATTTTATCTACACAATATTTTTTCATCATAAATACTGCTCCTTTGTTTATTTTGCAATACAAAGAGTAGTATAGCAAATAAAATACCATTTGTAAAATTGACAAAACTGTGCTATAATAGCGAAGATATCGTTCGTATAAAAGAGGATTTAGTTATGGATACCAATGTACTTAAAACCTTTGTAGCTGTGTGCGAATATTCGGGATTTTCTGCTGCAGCGGAAAAGCTCGGCTATACCCAGTCAACCGTTTCATCACAGATAAAACAGTTGGAAAGCGAGCTTAACACGGTGCTTTTTGACCGCTTTTACCACAGAATCAGCCTGACTTCCGACGGCATAACGGTTCTGCAACACACAAGAGAAATTCTTGAATCTCACGAAAAGATGCTTGAAGATTTGCGTACCCCCGAAACAATTGAGGGCAACATTCGCCTTGCAATGTCAAGTTCTGTCTGCAACCGATTCTTTAAAGATGATTTTCTTGAGTTCAGAAAGCATTTTCCTAATATTCACCTTGTGGTTGTCGAAAGCGGTACAGAGCAGATGTTTGATATGTTACGCAAAAATGAGGTTGATTTGATTTTTACGCTTGACAGCCACATTTATGATTCGGAATTTATAATTTGTGCAGAGCATGAGGAAAAGGTTCACTTCTTTGCATCAGTTGACAATCCACTTTTGAATAAAGAAAATATTTCGCTAAAAGAATTATGCACCGAGGATTTTGTACTGACCGAAAGTAATATGAGCTACAGAAAATTGCTCAACAATGAACTTGCCGCACAATCGCTTGAAATTCACCCTGTTTTGGAAATAGGAAACCCTCTACAAATTTGTTCTCTAATCAAAAACAGCAAAATGATCTCGTTCTTGCCTGATTTCATCACGGAGGATTACTACAATCCGGGAGAGATAAAACATCTTCCCGTCAACGATTGTGATGTTTCGGTGTGGACGCAGTTGCTTATCCACAAAAACAAGTGGAAATCTCCTGCGCTTAATGCGTTTATTGATTTTTATCGGGATGTTATACGAAAATAAAAAGTATCACATTTTGCCCTACGCACCGCCGTATTGCGTTATGATAATCTTGGCAAGCTTTGCGTTCGGTTTTTTGATATTGACGGGGTACTGTAACTTTTTTTCATAGACAAACATCAGCAATCCTCCTCGTTTTCCCACGGCCACGGTCCCTTTATCCAGCTCCACATATTGGTGCTTGTCATACTCTTTTTCAAAGGACCGAATTTTTCTTCATATTCTTCAACAAGCGGTTTCAATTTTTCTTTGAAACCGTTCATTTTTTGCATCATTGCCGTATCGTGCGGATGAGTGTCAAGATAAATCTGAAGGTCAAGTGCGGCAAATTCGTAGGTTGAAATTTTCTTTAAAAGAATTTCTCTTTCAGTCAAGTCCCTCACCGCATTTCTTTCCGTAGAATGGTTTGTTGAGAACGGGGAACATTGTGCCCGACTCAAGCCCCTGCAACGGGCTGTAGGTTGGGGAGTCGAACTGCTGAAAGGGAACATATGCCATAGCCTCGCTCGTTCTCTTTGGCAGATTCGGTATTCCGTACTGCTGAGAAATAATTTCTTTAATATCCAATTTAATTCTCCTTTTTGTTCAAACTTATGAACATTGCTGTTCATTCTCATAATATGCCCGTTTCAAGCTTGTGTTTACATAATAAAAAAACAGAGCCGACAGCAATGCCGTCAGCCCTGATACAGAGGTTTTACCGTGAATATCCGATTAAATGTTAATTAACCTTTTTGGCAGAATTTGAAGTAACCTTTGCAATGATTGCAAAAACTACGCAAAGCACAATTCCGATTGCCGAAACGATGCCTACAAGAGTGAAGTTTGTGTTTGAAATGAGTGAAAAATCAAGCACACCGCTGTCGGGGTTCTGAAGTGACGCAAAAACTGCAACAGCGTCAATAATTACGGCAACCATAAGTGAAAGAATTGAAATTGATGCCGAAACTGTTTCCGTAAGGTTCTTTTCAATTTTCTTTGCAACGCTGATTTTTTCACTTCTGAAGTTAAGACAGCCGAAAAGCCAGAATACAGCCGCCGCATTAATTATTGTTTCGGGAATCATATATGTAGCGTTGTAGCTGAGTGAATAGAGAAGTCCGTCGGTTGAGGGGATTGAAACACCTGCCCATACGGTACAGCCCGAAATTACATGACAGATATATCTCAAAGCACAAACTCCTACCGTGCCTGTTACGACAGCGGCAGACGGATTGCTGACCTTGTTTCTGAGAAAGCCTGCAAGGCCGATAACCGTGAATGCAATTACATAGTCGAAGAGAATGATTGTTACGGCTGCCAAGAATGAAGTTGCGTATGAAAGGTTTGAAGCTCCCTGAATGAGCTGAATAATGCTGAATACAAATCCCGAAAGCAATCCCCATTTTACACCGTGGCGATATGAAATAATTACAATCGGAACAATGCTGAATGCGGTAACACTGCCGCCGTAGGGAAGTTCAAGGATTTTTACAAAGCTTAAAACTGCCGCAAGTGCAATCATAATTGCACATTCGCACATAACAAGTGCATTTTTCTTACCGTTCGTTTTCATTAAAACTACTCCTTAAAATAAAATTCTCTCGGAGAAAAAACACAACAAAAAAGGAGTATGCCAAAAAGACATACTCCAAGTGCGTACACTTCAAGCTTGATATGTCCCTTCGTTGGCATTATCCAAATCAGGTTTACGGTCGAAATCGAATTTCCTCTCAGCCGGTAACAGCTCCCGTTTTGTATGTGATTATTCTCACTTTGATTACGAATATTACACATCCTTAGGTTGTGTAATACCTACACTATGATTATAAACTGTATTTGACAATTTGTAAAGTCTTTTGTGTGCAATGTTACAGATAATCGCATATTAATTGACAAACACTTTGCTTTTGTGATAATATGTATCCTGTGATTTTGCGGTTTATTGCCGAATGACAGTAAATTTTGCAACAATTGATAAACTAATTGAAGAAGGTTTTTTAATGGACAGCAGATTTAATTCACCGGCTGAAATTGCGTCGCTGGTGTCAAAATCAGGTGTAACAAAATCAATGCTTTCTCTGCCGAAAATGATTTTGCTCGGACTTATGGCAGGCGCATTTATCGCATTCGGCGGTGCGGCAAGCGATGTTGCAATGCACGGAGTTGCCGATGTGGGGCTTGCAAGAGTGGTTGCAGGCGTAATCTTCCCCGTGGGACTTATGCTCGTTGTGTTCACAGGCAGTGAACTCTTTACAGGCAACTGCCTTATGATTATTCCGACACTTGAAAAGAAAATCAAGCCTGTTTCAATGATAAAGAATCTTGTTACGGTTTATATTTCAAATTTTGTCGGTGCAATGATTATTGATTTGCTGATATTTTTTTCGGGACAGCTCAATTATTCAAACGGCGGACTCGGTGCTTTTACGATCAAGGTTGCACTCTCCAAAACAACAATCAATCCTGCAACAGCGATTGTCAGCGGCATACTTTGCAACATTCTCGTTTGCCTTGCAATCGTTATGGCAACAGGCGCAACAGATGCAATCGGCAAGATTTTCGGTGTATTTTTCCCGATTTGCGCATTTGTAGTCTGCGGATTTGAACACTGCGTTGCAAATATGTTCTATATTCCGACAGGTGTTATGGCGGCAATGAATCCCGAATATGTTGGAAAAGCTCAGGAGCTTTACGGTATTACGGCACAGCAATGTCAGAATCTTGCAAATCTTTCGGGTTGTGAATCTCTGCTGTTCGTTACAATCGGCAACATAATCGGCGGTATGGTCTTTGTGGGACTTCCGCTCTATTTTGCCTATATTCACAAAAAGAAAAGTGCTTAAAATACATAAACATAAATAATTCATGAGAGCAGTCGTTTTGACTGCTCGTTTTCTTTTTAGTGCAAATTATTTAAAAGTATGTTATAATAAGCCTTACAAAACAAAAACGGAGGATATAATGGATTATTCACAGATTCTTTCACAGCAGTTTAATATTAAAGAGGAGTATGCCAAAAACATCATCACATTGCTTGATGACGGCAACACTATTCCTTTTATTGCACGATACAGAAAGGAAATGCACGGTTCAATGGATGACCAGTTGATTCGTGAATTTGCCGAAAAGCTTGAATATTTAAGAGGACTTGACAAGCGCAGAGATGAAATCCGTTCACTCATTGACGCACAGGAAAAGCTCACGGATGAAATCAACCTTGCACTTGACAAGGCTGCCACACTAAGCGAACTTGAGGATATTTACCGTCCGTACCGTCCAAAGAGAAAGACAAGGGCGTCAATTGCAAAGGAAAAGGGACTTGAACCGCTTGCTAACGATATTTTAAAGCAGGAAAAAGGTTTTGATCCGTCAAAGTCGGCAGTTGATTATATTGATGAAGAAAAGGGAGTTACCTCCGTTGAAGATGCAATTCAGGGCGCAATGGATATCATTGCAGAACTTGTGTCGGATAATGCGGAAATCCGTAAGAGAATAAGAAATCTTACAAACGCAAACGGTGTGCTTGTGTCTGTTGCAACAGATGAAGAAAAGGACAGCGTTTACAAAAATTATTATGACTACAAAGAACCTGTTAAGAAGATTGCAGGTCACAGAGTACTTGCCGTGAATCGTGGTGAAAAAGAGGGATTTCTCAAAGTCAGCGTTGAAACCGACAGCGAAAAACCGCTTAATTCAATTTTCAGAGCAATGATTACAGACAAAAATCAGCTTTGTTCAGACATTATCCGTGAGGCTTGCACAGACGCTTATCAACGACTTATTTATCCCTCAATTGAGCGTGAGGTCAGAAACGACCTTACAGATGTCGCTGCCGAAAATGCTATGAAGGTTTTTGCCGTAAACCTCAAGCAGCTGCTTATGCAGCCCCCTGTAAAGGGCAAAACCGTGCTTGCACTTGATCCGGGATATCGCACAGGCTGTAAGACTGCCGTTGTTGACAGCACAGGCAAGGTGCTTGATACAACCGTAATTTATCCTACACATTCAGACAAAAAAATTCAGGAATCAAAGCAGACTTTGCTCCGCCTCATTAAAAAGCATCATGTTGATATTATTTCAATCGGCAACGGTACTGCAAGCAAGGAAACAGAGATGTTCACAGCCGAAACAATCAAAGAGGCTGACCACCCCGTTTATTATATGGTAGTCAGCGAGGCAGGTGCGTCGGTTTATTCGGCATCAAAGCTTGCCGCAACAGAACTTCCCGACCTTGATCTCACACTCAGAAGTGCTGTGTCAATTGCAAGACGACTTCAGGATCCTCTTGCAGAGCTTGTTAAGATTGAGCCTAAGGCAATCGGTGTCGGTCAGTATCAGCACGATATGCCGCAGAAAAAACTCGGTGAAACACTTGACGGTGTTGTAGAGGACTGCGTAAACTCGGTTGGTGCAGACCTTAATACGGCATCGCCTGCACTTTTGTCGAGAGTGTCGGGACTTAACGCAACCGTGTGCAAGAATATTGTTGCTTACCGTGAAGAAAACGGTGCGTTCTCATCAAGAGCAGAACTCAAGAAAGTTCCGAAACTCGGACCTAAAGCGTTTGAGCAGTGTGCAGGATTTTTGCGTGTTCCCGAAAGCAGAAATCCGCTTGATAACACAGGCGTTCACCCCGAAAGCTACAAGAGTGCAAAAGAACTTTTAGGACTTCTTGAATATTCCGATAAAGAAATAAAATCAGGAAATTTCTCCGATATTCAGCAGAGAGTAAAAGCAAAGGGAACAAAGTCACTTGCCGATGTTCTCGGAATCGGACTTCCGACACTTGACGATATTGTAAAGGAACTCTCAAAACCGGGACGAGATCCCCGTGACGAACTGCCAGCACCAATGCTCAGAAGTGATATTCTTGACATCAAGGATTTGAAAGAGGGAATGGAACTTAAAGGCACGGTAAGAAATGTAATTGACTTCGGCGCATTTGTCGATATCGGCGTTCATCAGGACGGACTTGTTCACATTTCGCAGATTTGCGATAAGTACATCAAGCATCCCTCCGAGGTTCTCAAAGTTGGTGATGTTGTAAATGTAAAGGTTCTTTCAGTTGATCCCGAAAAGAACAGAATTTCTCTCACAATGAAATTTTAATGCGAATAAAGCAAAAAGGCAGTTCTATTGTTCCGCAAATCGCCTTTGCATTATTCCGCAACTGTTGATATTGTTCCGCAAAAGTGGTATAATAAGCAAAAATCAATGCTTATTGTACCGCTTTGTTTTTTACACGGAGGTGTGACTTATGTTTATGACAGTAAAACAGGCTTCTGAAAAATGGGGCATTTCCGAACGCAGAATAAGAACGCTTTGTTCCGATGGCAAAATATCGGGTGCATATCAAGAAAAAAGAATGTGGCATATTCCGATTGATGCCGTGAAGCCTGTTGACGGCAGATACAAGTCGCAGGAAAGTATTCTTTTGCAGATTGACCGTAAAAAAGCCGAGCTTGACAAATGCAGACCTTTGACCGAGGGTGAAGTTGAAAGGCTTAACGAGGAATTTATTGTTGAATACACATACAATTCAAATGCTATCGAGGGCAACACTCTGACCTTGCGTGAAACCGATTTGGTTTTAAGAGGACTCACCATTGCACAAAAACCGTTAAAAGACCATATGGAGGCTGTCGGTCACAAAGAGGCTTTTGACTATATATCACAGCTTGTAAAAGAAAAAGTTCCGATAAGTGAAAGCATAATAAAGCAAATTCATTTTTTGGTGCTTGCCGATAAAAGAGATGACCGAGGAGTTTATCGAAGAGTTCCCGTGCGAATTATGGGAGCACAGCACGAACCCGTTCAGCCGTATCTTATTGAGCCAAAAATGGAACAGCTGTTGATTGATTTTGCAGAAAGCAAGGAACATATAATTACTAAACTTGCCCGTTTTCATATTGAGTTTGAGGGAATTCATCCATTTATTGACGGAAACGGCAGAACAGGCAGATTGCTTGTGAACCTTGAATTGATGAAAGCCGGCTATCCGCCGATTGATATTAAGTTTGCAGACAGAATTGCCTATTATAATGCTTTTGACGAATATTATGTAAAGCATAATCTGTCTGCAATGGGAAAACTTTTTGCGGGTTATGTCAACGAAAGATTGGATACCTATTTAAAAATGCTTAAAAGTAATTAAGGAGATGTTCTTATGAAAAAGGCAGTTGCAATAATTTGTGCTATTATTATTTTTGCATTTTCGTTGATAGGTTGCGGTGATAAAGATACGGTCGCCTATAATCTGAAACTCAATGTTTCAAGCGGTGAAGTTGCGGAATCGTTCAACACACACGGCGGATTTAACGGTGATGGAGCAACCTTTGCCAAAATTAAATTTTCAGATGACAGCGCTTTAACGCAAATTGAAAATAATAATGTATGGACGCCGTTGCCGTCCGATGAAACGGTTCAGGCTTTGTTATATGGCGATTACAGCGGATTTGTGTGTGATGAAAACGGCAATTCTCTCATACCTGAAATAAAGAACGGCTATTCAATGTTGATTGACAAACAAGATAAAAGCCTTACGAATATGCTTGAAAGAGCATCGCTTAATTTTGTATTGGGAGTTTATGACACCGACACAAACACGCTTTATTACTATGAGTTAGACACATAATTTCAGCGTTCAAAAAGGTTGGGAGAATATGCTTATAAAAATCGGTGATTTTGAATTTACCGAGGTATGGGATTGGTCGGAAAAAGTGTATCGCCTTATTGAAAGCAGTTGAGTAAAAAACAAAGGCTGACGATTTCTCGTCAGCCTTTTGTGTGTAATATTCGGTAATTATTCAGCCTTTTACTGCATATGATTTTCAAGGTGATTTTTCAATGCGGCAAAGGTTTCGTCGCTGATAATGTGTTCCATTTTGCAGGCATCTGCGGCGGCAGTTTCGGGATTAACTCCGAGCATAACAAAGAGCTTTGAAAGAACGGTGTGTCTTTCATATGTTTTTTCTGCAATTTCCCTGCCGAGGTCGGTGAGAATAAGCGAGCCGTCATCGCCGACTTTAAGATAACCGCCCTCTTTGAGAAGACCAACGGCACGGCTGACGCTCGGCTTTGAATATCCCATTTCTTCACATACATCAATTGATCTTATATAATTGCTCTTTTTTGAAAGAACATATATTGTTTCAAGGTACATTTCACCTGATTCTTTTAATTGCATAGTCTGCACTCCTTTACATTGTCTAATCATATCATGATATGAACAAAAAATCAATAAAATTAATTGTGCTTTCAATAATTATGAAAAAACGATTTACCGAAATCAACAAAAATAATATCCGAATTACAGGCGTGAAATATTCAATTTGCCAAAATTCAAAATAAAATAAAATTTTTTCGCAAGCCTATTGACATATTTCGAGTTTTATAGTACCATATAATCGGTTAGCGAGAGCTAACCTTTGATTAACGAATATTGTTAGTATCTGCTAACTTAAAGGAGATTGATTTTATGATGCCTTTGATGTTTGCTAACACAGGTGAAACCAATATTATAAAGAAAGTCGGAGGTTCTCCCGAGGTTAAAAAGCACCTTGAAAATCTCGGTTTTGTTGCCGGCGGAGAGGTTACCGTTATTTCGTCACTCGGCGGAAATGTTATTGTTAACGTAAAGGAAACACGAGTTGCAATCAGCGAAGAAATGGCTCGTAAAATTATGATTTGATTCTATGTAACAAACACACGGCGGAATTGTTCCGAGAGGTGTTTTTATACGGCTTTATGCTGAAATTAAGACGGAGGAGACTGTTATGAAAACTTTAAAACAGGTAAAAGTAGGTGAAACCGTAAAGGTTGTTAAGCTTCACGGTGAGGGCGCTGTCAAACGCAGAATTATGGATATGGGCATCACAAAGGGTGTTGAAATTTACATCAGAAAAGTTGCTCCGCTCGGAGATCCGATTGAAATTACTGTAAGAAATTATGAACTTTCGCTCAGAAAAGCCGATGCTGAAATGATTGAAGTTGAGTAATTCGGACTTGCAAATCCTACGGGAGAAATCCCGTATTTTTATAACATTACGGTTAGCTTTTGCTAATCTAAGAGAGGATAACTGATATATGGAAATTAAAATTGCTCTTGCAGGTAACCCTAACTGCGGTAAGACAACTTTGTTTAACGCACTCACGGGTTCCAATCAGTTTGTCGGTAACTGGCCCGGCGTAACTGTTGAGAAAAAAGAGGGTAAGCTCAAAAAGCACAAGGATGTTACAATCATGGACTTACCCGGTATCTATTCACTTTCACCTTATACTCTTGAAGAGGTTGTTGCCCGTAACTATCTTGTTGGTGAACGCCCCGATGCGATTCTCAACATCATTGACGGTACTAACCTTGAAAGAAACCTTTACCTCACAACACAGCTTACAGAACTCGGTATCCCTGTTGTTGTGGCAATCAATATGATTGATCTCGTTAAGAAGAACGGCGATTCAATCAACATTGATGAGCTTTCAAGACAGCTTGGTTGTAAGGTTGTTGAAATTTCGGCTCTTAAAGGCACAGGCATTATGGAAGCTGCCGAGGCTGCAATCAAAGCCGCAGGCTCAACAAAGACAGTTCCCATGCACAGCTTTAACGGTGTTGTTGAACACGCAATCGCTCACATTGAAGAGGCGGCTGTTCACAATATGCCAGAGGAACAGCAGCGTTGGTACGCTATCAAGATTTTTGAGCGTGACGACAAGGTTCTTGCAAAGCTTGACATTCCGCAGAATGTTATTGACCACATTGAAAAAGATATTCAGGCGGCTGAAAAAGAGCTTGATGATGACGCAGAGAGTATCATCACTAATGAGAGATACATCTACATTGCCTCAATCATCAAGAGCTGTTATAGGAAGAAAAACAAGGGTAAGCTTACAACATCGGACAAGATTGATAAGGTTGTAACCAACCGTTGGCTCGGCCTTCCGATTTTTGCGGTTATTATGTTCCTTGTTTACTACATCTCAATGCAGACAGTAGGTACTGCCGCAACTGACTGGGCAAATGACGGTCTTTTCGGTGACGGCTGGCACCTTTTCGGTATCGGCTCATCACAGGCTGCCGAGGCTGAAGAAACCTACGGTGATTCAGATGCAATTATCGAGGCATTCAATGCTCAGTACGGAAATGACGACATTGCCGAAGCTGTTGACCTTGAATCTGAAAATTATTCCGAAGATGCCGCTAAGGCCGCTCTTGCAGAACTCGTAAATCTCACACCTTCAGACGCAAGCGTTACATATTCCGTTCAGGATGAAGAAACTCTTGAAATTACAGAAACTCCCGATACTAAGAAATCTGATCTTGAAAAGGCTGTTTCAAACTACCTCAATACAGATTATAAAGAGGGTTACGGTGCTCCCGATGCCGCAACATACGGAATCTGGGTTCCCGGTATTCCTGTTCTTATCGGCAACGGTCTTGATGCAATCAACTGTGCAGACTGGCTCAACGGTCTTATCCTTGACGGTATCGTAGCCGGCGTAGGTGCGGTTCTCGGCTTTGTTCCGCAGATGCTTGTACTCTTCATTCTCCTTGCTTTCCTCGAAAGCTGTGGTTATATGGCTCGTATCGCATTCGTACTCGACCGTATCTTCCGTAAGTTCGGTCTTTCGGGTAAGTCGTTTATCCCAATGCTTGTCGGCACAGGCTGCGGTGTTCCGGGCATCATGGCGTCCCGTACAATCGAGAATGAGCGTGACCGCCGTATGACTATTATGACAACAACATTCATTCCCTGCGGTGCTAAACAGCCGTTCATCGCAATGATTGCAGGAGCTATCTTCGGTGGTTCACCGTGGATTGCAACATCGGCTTACTTCATCGGTATGGCTGCAATCGTAGTTTCAGGTATTATGCTTAAAAAGACAAAGATGTTCTCAGGCGATCCCGCTCCGTTTGTAATGGAGCTTCCGGCTTATCATCTTCCGACAGTAGGCAACCTTCTCCGTTCAATGTGGGAGCGTGGCTGGTCATTCATCAAGAAAGCCGGCACAATCATTCTCCTTTCTACAATCCTTGTTTGGTTCACAACATACTTCGGATTTGTTGACGGTACATTCCGTATGCTCGGTGAGGACGAAATCGGAAACTCAATTCTTGCCGCAATCGGTAACGGTCTTGCATGGATTTTTGCACCGCTCGGCTGGGGCAACTGGCAGGCAACCGTTGCATCTATCACAGGTCTTGTTGCTAAGGAAAACATCGTTGGTACAATGGGTATCCTTTATCCGGGCGGATGGACGGAAATCGGCACCGCATTCACAGGACTCAGCGGTTTCTCGTTCCTTCTCTTCAACCTTCTCTGTGCTCCCTGCTTTGCCGCTATGGGTGCTATCAAGAGAGAGATGAACAACATCAAGTGGTTCTGGTTCGCAGTCGGTTATCAGTGCGTATTTGCTTACGCAATTGCATTTATGGTATTCCAGTTCGGTTCAATCTTTGCAGGCGGTCTTAATGTAATCGGTCTTATCTTTGCCGTTGCAGTATTTGCATTTATGATTTATATGCTCGTAAGACCTTACAAAGAGGCTACAACTCTTAAAGTTAAGGCAGCTAAGAAATAATTAAAAACTGTTGATTAAATTAAAGGAGGAATAAATATGTTCGAGTGGTTAGCGGCTAATATCGGCACTATCATAGTTGCATTAATTGTTATTGCCGTGATTGCTTTTGTGGTTGCCCGTATGGTGAAAGACAAAAAAGAGGGCAAATCCTCCTGCGGCGCAAACTGTGCGCACTGTGCGTGTCACGGTGACTGCCATAATCATAAGTAAATGTTTTGTAGGGGGTACAGCTAAAAAGCTGTACCCCTTCTTGTTTGTTTTTGAAATTATGAATTTGGTGTTGAAGAAATTTTACGGTGTAAAGTGTATTCAGAACTGTTCTGAATCGTAAAAAATAATGAGAGGTGATACGAAATGTATCTTGAAATCAAAAATATTCACAAATTCTTCGGCACAGGTGAGAACAGAACAGAGGTTCTCAAAGGCATAAACTGCAATATTGAAAAGGGCAGTATCTGTGTTTTGCTCGGTCCGTCAGGTTCGGGCAAATCAACACTTCTTAACATTATCGGCGGTATTGAAACTGCCGAGGAGGGCAGTATCTCAATCAACGGCGATACAATTGAAAATATGAACGAAAAACAGCTTTCACTCTACAGAAGAAAGCACCTCGGTTATGTTTTTCAGTCCTACAACCTCATTCCAAACCTTACTGTAAGGGAAAACATTGAAGTCGGTGCATATCTCAGCGACAATCCCCTAAATGTTGACGATTTGATGAAAACGCTCGGACTTTATGAACACAGAAACAAAATTCCAAATCAGCTTTCTGGCGGTCAACAGCAGAGAACATCAATCGGCAGAGCAATAGTGAAAAATCCCGACTTGCTCTTGTGCGATGAACCCACGGGTGCTCTTGACTACAAAACTTCAAAAGAAATTCTCAAGCTGATTGAAGATGTAAATAAAAAGTACGGTAATACCGTTGTACTTGTAACTCACAATGACGCTATTAAAAATATGGCAGACAGAGTTATAAAACTCCGTGACGGTCAGATAAGATACGATATTGTCAATACGGAAAAAACTCCGGCACAAAAGCTTGACTGGTAGGAGGTGCGTTATGAGAAATCCTCTTACAAAACGAATCCCCAGAGAAATAAAAAACGATTTGGGAAAATACATTGCACTTTTCCTCTTTCTGATTTTAAGCATAGGTTTTATTTCAGGCTTTCTTGTCGCAGGCGACAGCATGAAATCCGCCTTTGACAATTCTTTTGAAAAGTACAATGTTGAGGACGGTCACTTTTGTCTTGCCGCAGAAATTGACGACAAAACAAAAGAAAATGTTGAAAACCTCGGCGTAAAACTTTACAAGAATTTTTATGCAAATAAAGACCTTGACAACGGCAATACTTTCAGATTATTCAAAAATCGTACAGATTTTAATGAGATTGCTGTTTTTGATGGTAATCTTCCCGAAAATAACGGCGAAATTGCAATTGACAGACTTTATGCAGAAAACAATGAAATTAAAGTCGGCGACAAAATTAAAGTTGCTGATAAGGATATGACAATTTCCGCAACGGTTGCATTCTCTGATTACACATCTCTTTTCAAGAACAACACCGATATGATGTTTGATGCGAAGAAGTTTTCGGTTGCTGTTGTTACAGATTCCGATTTTAACGAAATTGCCGATGACAACTACACTTACTGCTATTCGTGGATTGACAATGACAAAAATCTTTCAGACAGCAGGAAAGATGACCTCGGTGATGATGTGAAGGAAGAGCTTGCCAAAACAGGTATGCTCACAGATTTTGTAAAGCGTGCCGACAATCAGGCTATTATGTTCAGCGGTGACGATATCGGCAGTGACAAAACTATGATGCTTACATTGCTTTATGTTCTTATCATTGTATTCGGCTTTATATTTGCAATCACAAGCCGTGATACTGTCGAACAGGAAGCCTCGGTAATCGGTACACTCAGAGCGTCGGGCTACACAAGGGGAGAGCTTACAAGACATTACCTTGTTGTTCCCACACTTGTAACTTTTATTGCGGCTGTAATAGGCAATATTCTCGGTTATACGGCTATGAAAAATGTTGTGATGAATATGTATTATCACAGCTACAGTCTGCCTCCTTATCAGACCTTGTGGAACGGTGATGCGTTCATACTCACAACGGTGATTCCGTGTATCATAATTACACTTATCAATCTGTTTGTAATTGCAAAGGCATTGAGGTTGCCTCCGCTCCAGTTCCTCAGACACGACTTCCATATGAAGAAAAAGAAAAAGGCGGCAAAGCTTCCGAATTTCAGATTTCTTACCCGTTTCCGTCTGAGAATTATTCTCCAGAACATTCCGTCATACATAATTATGGTGTTCGGAATTATGTTTGCAGGTCTGCTGTTATTCTTTGGACTAGCACTCAATCCGTTGCTTGAAAACTACAAAACAGAAGTTGTAAACAATATGATTTGCGATTATCAGTATGTTCTGAAAGCTCCTGTTGAAACAAGTAATGATGCGGCTGAAAAGTTCTGCATGACAACGCTTTACGAGTCAAATGACGAAGAAATTTCAGCTTACGGAATTGAGAATGGTTCGGAGTATCTTTCAAAGGTTAATGTTCCTAAAAAGAAAAATGAAGTTGTCGCATCACAGGGATATCTTGAGAAATACAGCCTTAAAGTTGGCGACAGTGTTACTTTGAAGGATAAGTACGGCGAGAATAAATACACATTCAAAATTGTCGGCAGTTACTACTATCCTGCGTCATTATGTGTGTTTATGACAAACGATAACTTTAACGATGTTTTCGATAAGGATGACGGATATTTTACAGGCTATTTCAGCAACGAAAAACTTAAAGATATTGACGACAAGTACATTGCAACAACAATCACTCAGAAAGACCTTACAACCGTAACGGATCAGCTTGACGATTCAATGGGTATGTCGTTCACACTTCTTGTAGGCTTCTCGGTTCTGATTTACATTATCCTTATGTATCTGCTTTCAAAGCTTGTTATCGAAAAGAACGAGCAGAATATTTCAATGCTGAAAATTCTCGGCTATTCAAACAGAGAGGCGAGCAAGCTGTATAACCGTGCAACAACGGTTGTGACAATAGGTGCAATACTTGTGAGTGTTCCGTTGATATACTATGTTTTTGCAGGCTTGTACCATTACTTTATGTTTGAAATGAAGGGTTGGTTGCCGTATGTTGTACCATGGTATGTATTTGTTGAAATGGCAGTAATCGGCATTATCTGCTATGCAATTATATACTTTATTCTTCAAAAGAAAATTAATAAAATCAAACTCTCACAGGCTTTAAAGAGTGACGATTAAAACCTAAAAAATAAAAGGAGAGATAAATATGGAGTATGTTTTTTACGGATTGCTTGCCGTGGCATTCATTGCGTTTGTGGTTCTCGTAATCAGAAGTTACAGGAAAAAGCTTGCAAGCGGATGTTGCGGTGCAAGTGACGAAAGCGTTAAGAAAAACAAGGTTGCCGATAAGGATAAGTCACATTATCCCTATGAAAAAACTCTTGTTGTTGACGGAATGGTCTGTAAAAACTGTTCCGCAAGAGTAGAAAACGCACTCAATTCAATTGACGGTGTGTGGGCGGAAGCCGATGTTTCTTCCGGCAGGGTTACGGTCAGAATGAAAAGAGAAATTGAGGATAAAGTTCTCAAAAAGACAGTTAACGATATAGGCGCATACACCGTTATGAAGGTGGAATAAGGTCTTTTAGGAGAAGAGAGGCAACCTTATGGCAGTATTGCAGAAAATTGACAACCCATACGGTATGATACAGACTGTTGAACACTGCGAATCGTTCAGCATATACCGTTCACAGGACAGCACGGGCGATTGCAAGGTCACCGTGTATCCTGTGTTTTCAGGCATTGAGCTTGTGTATTACGATGTACATATGCAAAGTTGTGACATTAATCTTGCAAAGGGAAGAGAAATGCTCATCATCACGCATTGTCAGGAGGGCAGAATTGAGTTTGAATACAAAAACGGCGAATATCTGTACCTTGCGTCGGGTGATTTGTCGATACAGAAGAATACGGAAAACATCCGACACAGATATTGTCCGCTGAGCCACTACCACGGTGTATCGGTTGCAATTGATATGAACCGTGTGCCAAGGTGTTTTTCGTGTATTCTTGACGATGTTTTTGTCAGCCCCGAAGAGCTTGAAATGAAATTCTGTTCCGAAAAGCCGTACTCAATTATGCGTGAAAATATCAGCATTGAGCATATTTTTTCGGAACTCTATTCCGTTCCCGAAAATATCCGAAAGGGCTATCACAAGGTTAAGGTGCTTGAACTTCTTTTGTTTTTGAGCGGTCTTGAATACAAGGGTGAGAGTGAGGAAAGACGATATTTTTCACGCTCACAGGTTACCGCCGCAAAAGAGGCAAAAAAATATCTGCTTGCTCACCTTGACGAGCATATAACAATTACAGAGCTTGCCGATATGCTCGGCATCTCTTCAACTTCTCTCAAGATCTGTTTTAAGGGTGTCTACGGCGACACGATTAACGGCTACATAACGAACTGTAAAATGCAAAAGGCCGCCTCTCTTTTGAAAAACACCGACAAAAGTGTGCTTGAAATTGCTGGAATTGTCGGCTACAACAACGGCAGTAAGTTTGCGGGTGCTTTCAGAAGGGTGATGAACAAATCGCCGAATGAGTACAGAAAATCGCTCGTCTGAACAGAGCCTTATATGTCCGTAAAGAGCAGTAAAAAGACTCTGCAAGGTGCTATAATAACATTGTCGAAAAGATACGCCTATATTCTTTTCTGACGGACTGCGGAAATATCCGCAGAGTATTTGATGATTACTTTGCCGGGTAATTATTCATAATATCTCTTCTCCTTTCAGGGACAGCGTTTGCTGTCCCTAAAATTTTGCAAAAATTACCTGTCCGTTTGGAGCATAGAAAACCCTTTGAGAGCCGATAATAATATTGACCGATGGTATATTATTAACTGTAAGATAAAGACAACAAACCGGTCTTGCTTATGGAATTAAGTTAGCAAAAGCTAACTATGAAGCAATTATCGGATAATCACTGTGGTGTATTTATTCAATTCTATTCAAATCATTCATTCAATTATTTAGAGGAAAAGATGTCAGAAGATTTAATTGTCAAGCATTGTTCCCCAACACTTGCAGGAATAAAAACGGCTAACCTTTTTAATTGCCCGTACTCATCACGGCTTGAGTGCGAATGTGATGTGAGAAAGCTGAATAAAATGTTCTGCAAAAAGGGAATAAAAGTTCTGCCACTGAAGTTTAGCAACGGAAAGGCTTTAATCTATATTTTTCGCCCGTCCAAGCTTGCTGTTGATTTGTCCGATGAATATGCGTGCAAGCTGCTTGAGTCGCAGGGGTATCATTCACACGATGCCGCACGCTGTATAAGGGAGCTTCGCCACCGACTTAAAGACTCAACCGAGTTCCCGCACGAAATCGGACTGTTCCTCGGTTATCCTCCCGAAGATGTCCGTGGCTTTATTCTTCATAAAGGAAATTGCTGTAAATATTCAGGTTGCTGGAAGGTTTACGGTAATGAAGAAAAAGCAGCCAAAGAGTTCGCCAAATTCAAAAAATGTTCTGACATCTATTACTCTAAGTGGTTACAGGGCACACCTATTCAGAAACTGACGGTTGCGTGTAACTGACTTAAAGTGTAATCAAGTACAAAAACTGAAAGGTGAGTATATAATATGAGTAAAGTAGCAGTAGTATTCTGGAGCGGTACAGGTAACACAGAGCAGATGGCGGAAGCCGTTGCCGAGGGTGCAAAGTCCGCAGGCGCAGAAGTTACTCTTGCAAATGTAAACGATTTTGATTCTTCGTCGGTTGCCGATTTTGACGGCATTGCATTCGGTTGCCCTGCAATGGGTGCGGAGGTTCTTGAGGACAGCGAGTTTGAGCCTGTTTTCAATGAATGTGAAAGTGCATTAAACGGCAAAAGCATTGCCCTCTTCGGTTCATACGGCTGGGGTGACGGCGAATGGATGAGAAACTGGGAAGATACCTGTAAGGGTGACGGTGCAAACCTTGTTTGCGAAAGCGTTATCTGTAACGATGCTCCCGATGACGACGCCCTTGAGGCTTGCAAAAAGCTTGGCGCATCACTTGCTTAACTTAGGCTGTAAGTATTCAATTAGTTAATACCAATTTCATAATTTCATAGAAACGCCTGTTTACACCTGTAAGCAGGTGTTTTTATTTGTTCGTTATTATTATTTTATATTCTGTTTGCGAATTATGAATAAGACTTAAAAAAATCCTGCAAAAATTCCTTTTGTTTATTCTAAAAAAACTTGATTTTAAAGCTTTGTTGTATTAAAATAAGCAGTGGATACATATAGAAAAGGAAGTAATTGGTATGCTTACATTAGACAAAATCTATCACGCATCATATGTTTTGAAGGATGTTATCAGACAGACTAATATTGTTCAGGCAAGGGGTATTTGTGATGATTGTGATGTTTATCTCAAACCCGAAAATCTTCAGATTACAGGCTCATTCAAGGTAAGAGGTTCAGGTTACAAGATTTCTCAGCTTACCGAAGAAGAAAAGGCAAGAGGTGTTATTGCCTGTTCTGCAGGCAACCACGCTCAGGGTGTTGCACTTGCTGCTACAAAGTACGGTATCAAGTCGCTTATCTGTCTGCCTGACGGTGCACCTATTTCAAAGGTTGAGGCTACTAAGAACTACGGAGCCGAGGTTTGTATGGTTCCGGGTGTTTATGATGACGCTTATAACGAGGCTTTAAGACTTCGTGATGAAAAGAACTATACATTTATCCACCCGTTTGACGATGAAAATGTAATTGCAGGTCAGGGTACAATCGGTATTGAAATTATGAACGAAATGCCCGATGTTGATGCTGTTGTATGTGCAATCGGCGGCGGCGGACTTATTTCGGGTGTTGCCTGTGCAATCAAGAGTCTTAATCCTAACATTAAGGTTTACGGTGTTCAGGCAGAGGGCGCTCCTTCAATGGTTGAATCAATCAAGAACGGCGAGCCTGTTCATCTTGACAGCGTTTCTACAATTGCCGACGGTATTCAGGTTAAAGAACCGGGTGAGCATACATTTGAATATGTTAAGAAGTATGTTGACGATATCGTAACGGTAAGCGATGACGAAATTTCATCTGCAATTCTCAAGCTTATTGAGTCGCAGAAGATGATTGCCGAGGGCGCAGGCGCAGCTCCTTTGGCTGCTGTAATGTTCAACAAGCTCCCCGTTAAGGGCAAGAAGGTTGTTTGCGTTGTATCAGGCGGTAACATTGATGTTACAATCCTTTCAAGAGTTATCAAGCGTGGACTTCTCATGACAGGCAGACAGCAGACTTTCTGTGTTGAACTTCAGGATAAGCCGGGTCAGCTCGTTGCCGTTTCAAATATCATTGCCGAAAAGGGCGCAAATGTAATTTCTATCCACCACGAAAGAGGCGGAGAGGGTACAGATGTAAACGGCTGTTATCTCCGTGTTGTTCTTGAAACAAGAGATTTTGCTCAGATTAAAGAAATTCGTGATGCACTTGTTGACGCAGGCTTTAAGCTTGTTTAATCAGTAATTTTTAATATATTGACAGGAGGTCATTATAATGGAAAAGGTTTATACTAAAAATGCTCCCGACGCTATCGGTCCGTATTCACAGGCTGTAAAGGTAAACGGTCTTGTTTTTACATCTGGTCAGATTGCAATTAACCCTGCAACAGGCAATGTTGAGGCTGCAACAATTGAGGCTCAGACAGAACAGGTTTGCACAAACCTTAAAAATGTTCTTGAGGCATCAGGCAGTTCACTTGAAAAGGCTGTTAAGACAGTTTGTTTCTTAAAAAATATGGAAGATTTCGGTGCTTTCAATGAGGTTTACGGCAAGTATTTTACATCAAAGCCCGCAAGAAGCTGTGTTGCAGTAAAACAGCTTCCAAAGGATGTCCTTGTTGAAGTTGAGGTTATTGCAGAAGTTTAATTCTGATTAGGAATTAAAAATAATATCCGTATAAAAATTACAATCCCGATTAACCGTAAAAAGTTAATCGGGATTTTTGTGTTAATTATGAATACCACAATCCGGTAGGGGCGTTCATCGGACGCCCGCACGGCGAGCCGTCGCCCCCAATTCGTGTAGATAGTTTGTAATGCCCACAAAACATATCAAGCCCGAGCGTAGCATTGTAATTGTTTGTACAATTTATCAACAATGTTTTTTAAAATAAAAAAATCGGGAACAAGAATTGCGTTTGTACACAAACCTTACTCCCGATTTTATCGAACAATTTAATTCTATTAGCCGACAGCCTTTAAAAGCTCGTCAACCTTATTTGTCTTTTCCCATTCAACACCGAGTTCTTCTCTGCCCATATGACCGTAAGCGGCAAGTGGGAGATACTTTGTTTCCGTGAGCTTGAGCTGTCTGATGATAGACTGCGGACGGCAGTCAAATACCTTTTCAACAGCGTTTGCCAGTTCTTCGTTTGAATATTTTGATGTGCCGAATGTGTCAACCATAATTGAAACAGGCTTTGCAACACCGATTGCATATGCAAGCTGAATTTCGCACTTCTTGGCAAGCTTGGCGGCAACAATGTTCTTTGCAATATATCTTGAGTAGTAAGCGGCACTGCGGTCAACCTTTGTCGGATCTTTACCGCTGAATGCACCGCCGCCGTGACGAGAAAATCCGCCGTAGGTATCAACAATAATCTTTCTGCCTGTAAGACCTGAGTCGCCGACCGGACCGCCGATTACAAATCTGCCTGTCGGGTTTACGAAAATCTTTGTGTTCTCGTTCATAAGCTCAGCAGGGATAATCGGTTTGATAACATACTCGATAAGGTCTTTTCTAATCTGCTCAAGTGTAACATCTTCATCATGCTGTGTTGAAATTACAACCGTGTCAATGCCGACAATCTTGTCATCGTCATATTCAACAGTAACCTGAGTCTTGCCGTCGGGACGGAGATATGAAAGAGTGCCGTCTTTTCTTACCTTTGTAAGCTGTTTTGCAAGCTTGTGGGCAAGAGAAATAGGCATCGGCATAAGTTCGGGTGTTTCATCACACGCATAACCGAACATCATGCCCTGATCACCTGCACCGATCTGATTGTCGGTATCGCTTTCGCCGTCTTTAAGCTCAAGGCTTTCGTTTACGCCCATTGCAATGTCGGGTGACTGTGCGTCAATTGATGTGAGAACCGCACAGGTGTTGCCGTCAAAACCGCACTTCGGATCGTTGTAGCCAATGTTGTTTACAACCTTTCTTGCAACATCTGCGATGTCAACATAGCAATCGGTTGAAATTTCACCCATAACATGAATCATGCCTGTTGTAGCCGTAACCTCACAGGCAACATGGGCGTTTTTATCCTGAGAGAGGATTTCGTCAAGAACTGCGTCGGAAATCTGGTCACACACTTTGTCGGGATGACCTTCCGTTACAGACTCGGATGTAAATAAATGTTTAGCCATTTAGAAAACTCCTTCCAAAAAAATAAGCACCGTTCTTCCGAAAGGTGCTGTGTTTACTCATCTTTCGGTAAATACCGCAGGATTTGGCACCTTGCATACGCAGGTTGCCGGACTTCACAGGGCCTGTCCCCTCAGTCACTCTTGATAAGATCATTCTTATTCAATTCTATAAATAGATTATACAGTATCTTTCGACAAATTTCAAGATTAATTTGCAATTTTAAAAAGGTAAAAATAGTAAATATTTCAGCCGTTTGGATTGAAAATTTTAACTTATAGTGCTAAAATTAACCCGAGGTGACTGAAAATGAGTATTACCGTGAGAGAATACGGGGAAAATGATATTAATGATATGATTTCCGTATGGAATGAAGTTGTAAGGGACGGAGTTGCCTTTCCGCAGACTGAAGAACTTGATTTTGAAAGCGGAAAAAAGTTTTTTGCAGAGCAAACTTGTTGTCCCATTGCAACCGATGAAAACGGTGAGATTCTCGGAATGTATATTCTTCATCCGAATAATGTCGGCAGATGCGGTCATATTTGTAATGCAAGCTATGCGGTTTCCTCATCGTCAAGGGGAAAAGGTGTCGGCAGAAAGCTTGTGTCGGATTGCCTTGAGCGTGCTAAAAAATACGGCTTCAAAATTTTGCAGTTCAATGCTGTTGTGAGAACCAACAAACCTGCAAGAAAACTTTATGAAAGCCTTGGCTTTGTAAAACTCGGAGTTATTCCAAAAGGCTTTTTGATGAAAGACGGTCACTATGAGGATATCTGTCCTTATTATAAAGAACTTTAAAATTTCAATTTAATCAGGAGGACAAGAAATATGATTATTGATTTTAAGCATATGGAAGAGCAGATTTTGCCAAATTTTAAAGGCGGAGAAAAGGCATATGCCGTAAAGAAATTCACGGATGACAGAAATATGATTATGCACGGTCGCCTTGAAAGCGGTGCGTCAATCGGACTTCACACTCACGAGGGTAACTGCGAAATGTTCTACATCATTGAGGGAACAGGCAAGGTGCTTATGGACGGCGAGTATGAAAGGGTTGAGGCAGGCGTGTGCCACTATTGCCCGAAAGGTCATACACACAGCCTTATTAATGACAGCGACTCCGACCTTGTATTCTTTGCTGTTGTTGCAGAGCAGAAGTAATTTTATTTTCGGTTTCTGATTTCCGATTATTCTCTGTTGTATCTTAAATCCCTATGCAAAAACTAAAACAGGGGTGATTACGGTGAACAGAACTGCAGAAATACTCGGAGAAAAATGGGATTTGCCGCTTGGCTTTACAATGGCACTCGGCGAAAATCCCGATGCAATGTTTGTCTTTTCAAGTATGCCGAAAAAGTACCGTGAAAGCTGCATTGACAGGGCGAGAAACGCAAATTCCAGTTCCGAAATGCAGAGAATAGTATCGGATATAGCGCAAAAATCTTTTAATGATTTTATAGGTTAACAAAAAAGCAACGGAGCAAAAACTTCGTTGCTTTTAAATTGCTGTCTGTTATTCGTTTGCGCTTTTATAAAAATCTCTTTTACCGATAAGCTCGCTTGCATTTCTCCAACGAACTTTCTTTGAGCAGATGACCGTGCCTTTATAATTGTGTATGTCGTCTTCCTTTACATCACCGTTATCGCACCAATAAATAAGACCGTCTTTTACGAAAAATGATGCATTCAATATTTCACAGGTGTAATCTTGCTTCACGGGATACATGCTTATATATTCAAGTTCGGAAAATTCAAGTTCAAGTGCGGAAATATCCTCAAATTGTCGCTGAATAAGAACTGTTAATGTACGCTTTGTGTTTACAGGCGACATTGACAGATTCGTTTCGACATAAGCACCGCTTGAATATTTTATTTCTTTTATGCAACTGTCGTGAAATCCGATAATTTCTTTCATGAAATTGTCAATTTCATGCTGTGTACGAAGTTCTTTCCACATACATATCAACCCCCAATAAATAGAATATGTAAATAATTATACAATATTCCGACCTTTAATTATATTGGTAAACTGTACAATCTTTTTATTTCTGCTTTGTTGATAAAGCCAAAAATGCCCCCCGACAAACCAAAACTGCCACGACAATGAACGAAGCGGGACATATGATTAAGAAAACCAACCCGACCGATTGCGGAATTTTGTTGTAAAAATATTGACTTTCTATTATATGTACGCTATAATGTACATATAGTAATGTAGGAGGTGCGATTATGATTAATACTAATGTAACTAATTTCAGAAAACAAATTTTTGAATTGATTGATCAGACTGTAAAGTATAATGAACCTATAAACATTAGCACCAAAAGCGGAAATGCTGTTCTTATAAGTGAAGAAGATTATAATAATCTTGTTGAAACAATGTATCTTAATTCAATTCCCGGTATGAGTGAAAAATTAAAGGACGGAATTGAAACTCCGCTTGAGGAGTGTGAAGAATTTGAGTGGTAATTATAAGCTGATGATTACAAAATCAGCCCAAAAGGATAAGGAGAAAATCAAGCAGTATCCTGCATTAAAGCGTAATGTGCAGAATTTGCTTGAACTTATCAGCGAAAATCCTTTTCAAAATCCACCGCCTTATGAACGGCTTATCGGAAATTTGAAACAATGCTATTCACGCAGAATAAATTCTCAGCACAGACTTGTCTATATGGTTTATGAGGAAGAAAAAATCGTAAAAATAATCTCTATGTGGTCACATTATGAGTTTTAACAGAAAATCAGTTTATAAATATGAAAAGGCACCTTCAATGTGAGGTGTCTTTTTTTGCATCTTACAAACTGTACCTATAAAAATTCTGAAAATTGTACATACAAATAATGACAGTGGTGTTGTATAATGACAACATCACAAGATAAATGTTGAACTGTTCAGAAATTTTAAGGCGTGGTATGATGACAAAAAAAGCTGTATTAATCAATGATCTCTCAGGGCTTGGCAAGTGTTCGCTGACGGCGGCAATCTCTGTTTTGTCCGTAATGGGCATTCAAGCGTGTCCTATGCCGACAGCCGTTTTGACAAGTCAGACGGGATTTGAAAGCTTTTACTGCAACGATTGCACTGATAAGCTTGATTATTACACAAGTGAATGGAAAAAACTCGGCTTTCAGCCTGACGGAATCTATACGGGTTTCCTCTCAAGCGAAAAGCAGGTGGACAAAATTCTTTCATTTATAGACAGCTTTGAAACCGACGACACGCTTGTACTTGTGGATCCGGTTCTCGGTGACGGCGGAAAAACCTACAGTCTTTATACCGAAACTCTCGGCAAAAAGATGAAAAAACTCGTTTCTGTTGCCGATGTAATCACCCCGAACCTTACCGAATGTTGTATTCTGTGCGATACCGACTATTCAGAACTGATTGAAAATGCCGATTCTCCCGATTTTCTCGATACGGTTGCAGAGCTTGCCAAAAAGCTTTTGAAACTCTACAAGGTGAAAACCGTGATTGTTACAGGCATTGAGCATAAAATTTCCGATGAGGTTACAAAGATTAACAATCTTATTGCAGCCGATGATGAGGTGTTTTGTGTCAGTTGTGAAAAGACGGGCGGAAGTTATTCGGGTACAGGCGACTTGTTTGCCTCGGTTGTCTTTTCGGGATTACTCCGTGGTGACAGCCTGAAAGATACCGTAAATCTGGCGGTAAAATTCATACAGACCTCTCTTTGTGAAACCGTTAAACTCGGTATTCACCGCAACGAGGGTATTGAATTTGAAAAACATTTAAAAATGCTTTTGTGAGGAAATTACTATGACTGCTAAAACTGTTTCAAAAACCGATTCAAATTATAATGTAAAGCTGATTGCAATTACGGCAATGTGTGCGGCTCTTATTACCGTTACAACTGCTTTTATCAAGATTCCGTCACCGCTTGGATACTCTCATGCAGGCGACTCTATGATTTATCTCGCCGCAAGTATTCTTCCCGGACCTTTCGGAATTATCGCATCATCAATCGGCGGCGCTCTTGCCGACCTCATTTCGGGTTATCCGCATTGGGCAATACCAACAGCTATTATCAAGGCTATCAACGCAGTTCCGTTTGTGCTTTGCAGAATGGCAATGAAAAAGCGTGGCAAAGATGAAAAAATCATCAGTCCGTCATCACTTCTTATGCTCATTCCAACAACAATCGTTACAATCGGCGGTTACTTTATTGCAAACGGTCTTATGTATGACTTTGGTGCCGCAATTGCGGAACTTCCCACTTGCTGGTTGCAGCCCGGTGTAGGAGCATTAATCTACATTGTTGTAGGCATCGGTCTTGATAAAATCAATTTCAAGAAAAAACTCTCGCTTTAATGTGAGTTTCAATAAGGAGAAGAAAACATAATGGCAGATATTCTTTATGTGTACAAAACATCTATCTATGCTAATCTGACGAACAAATGCCCTTGCAGATGCACATTCTGTATCCGCAACAATACCGATTCGGTCGGCAGTGCAGATACACTCTGGCACAAGCATGATCCGAGTATGGAGGATATTAAAAAGGCTGTTGATGATTTTGATTTCACAGGCTACAAGGAGCTTGTATTCTGTGGCTACGGCGAACCGACTTCGGCTCTTGATAATATGCTTGAAACCGCAAAATATGTAAGGGAAAAGCACCCCGACATCAAACTCAGACTCAACACAAACGGTCTTTCTGACAGAATCAACAACAAGCCCACGGCTGAGTTGATTTCAAAGTATATTGATTCTGTTTCAATCAGCCTCAATACCTGTTCATCGGAAAAGTATGACGAAGTTTGCCGTCCTGTTTTTGACCATGCGTATGAGTCAATGCTCAAATTTGCAGAGGATGCAAAGAAATATTTTGAACATACGCAGTTTTCAATCGTAGATACAATCCCCGAGGAGGACATCAAGGCTTGTCAGAAAATTGCCGATGACAGGGGAATTTATCTCAAAATCAGAAAATATTCCGATTAATCGTTAATTTTAATTTTTCATTTCATTTTATATTTCAGAAGTAAAGCCGACTTGTTGTTATGACAGGTCGGTTTTATTTTTATTCGGTATGTCATCCGCAACTGTCCGATAGGACAATTTCACTTTCAAATGATTCTATTCTTAAAGCCGTATATCCACCGCCTTGACGGAGGTAATTTTAATTGCTATAATTTATACAAATGGGGTGGTGTTTTGAAAAAAACAAAACTGTTGAAAATTGTCCTCAAACGGACGGGCGCAATTAAGCTTTTGTGCAGTTATGTTATCGTATTTTTTGCTGTGAGTGTTGCAATATGGATTTTTGAACCGAACATAACTCGGCTTTTTGACAGCATATGGTACTGTTTCAGCGTTGCCACAACAATAGGACTCGGAGATGTGCTTGCAACAACGCTTGTCGGCAGAGTGCTTTCAATCTTTCTTTCGATATGTTCAATTCTTATCATTGCAGTAGTTCCGGGCGTAATCACAAGCTACTATGTGGAAAGTACAAAACTTCGTGCTGACGAAAGCAGTGCAAAGTTTCTTGATGATCTTGAGCGCCTTCCCGAACTTTCAAAAGAAGAACTTGTCGAGCTTTCCGAAAAGGTGAAAAAGTTTAATCGTAAAAAGTAAATTTAATAAATGCGGACATAAAAAATTCCGACAGTATCAAAAACATACTGTCGGGATTTTGCTTTTAAAGAAATATATTAACTTATTTTATGAATCCCTGAACAATCAAAATCAGTACAAGAACAGGGAGTACATACTTGAAATACGGCTTTAAAGCCTTTGAAAATTTAATGCCTTTACCGGTATTACACTCATCAAGGTAGTTGTCAAATCCCCAACCGAATTTTGTAACGCAGAAGAGGAGATAGACAAGTGAACCTACAGGAAGAAGGATATTGCTTACGAGGAAATCTTCCATACCGAGAACATTCTGACCGAAAATTTGGAAACCGCTCCAAATGTTGAAACCGAACACACACGGCAAACTTGCGATAAGAATGATGATTGTGTTGATAAGAACAGATTTCTTTCTGCTGATGCCGAACATATCAATCCAGAACGAAATGATGTTTTCAAACACGGCAATGATTGTTGAGAAGCACGCAAAAGTCATAAACAGGAAGAACAGAGTACCCCAAATTCTTCCGCCGGCCATATTTACGAACACATTCGGAAGTGTTACGAAAATCAGAGCAGGGCCTTGGTCGGGCTGAACACCGTATGAAAAACAAGCGGGGAAGATGATAAGACCTGCCATAATTGCAACAAATGTGTCAAGTGCGCAAATTTTGATTGACTCACTCGGCAGAGTGTGGTCTTTTGACATATAACTGCCGAAAATTTCCATTGCCGCAATGCCAAGACTGAGTGTGAAGAATGCCTGATTCATAGCGGATGAAATAACATTGCCAAGTCCGATTTCATTCACCTTGTCCAAATCGGGAATAAGGTAAAAGCTGAGTCCCTCACCTGCACCCGAAAGGAATAAGCTGTTGCCTGCGAGTACAAGAATGAGTATGAGCAACACAATCATCATAACTTTGCTGACTTTTTCAATGCCCTTTTGAATACCTCTGCTGCAAACAAGGAATCCGAGGACGGTGATAATCGCCACCCAAATTACCATTTCAAGCGGATTTGACTGCAATTCGTTGAATACTCCGCCAACTTGCTCCGAGGTCATTCCGCTTTCAAATGAACCCGTCGCAAATTTGTAGAAGTAGCTCGTCATCCAACCCGAAACCGTGGTGTAGTACATCATCAAAAGATAGCATCCGAGCATACAGAACCAGCCGTGAATGTGCCACTTGCTCTTTGGCTTTTCAAGTTTTTTGTAGCCGAGAACAGCACTTTTTCTGCTCGCTCTTCCGACTGCAAGTTCCATTGTCAAAACAGGAACTCCCATAAGAACGAGGAAGATTAGGTACAAAAGTACAAATAGTCCGCCGCCGTTCTGTCCTGCAACATACGGAAATCGCCACACATTGCCGATTCCGATAGCGCAACCCGCACTTACAAGGATAAACCCAAGTCGGGATTTAAAATTTTCTCTTTCCATAAACGAATTCTCTCCTATAAAAACAGACTTTTTAATTGTACAAAAAATTCACACATTTGTCAAGATGTTCTGTTTTTAATAAATGAAGAATTTTCGCAAAAAAACCGCATAAATAAGCCGTTTTTTAGAGCAGAGGGTAGATAATGGGACAGTGGTTTATGGTATAATATTATTAAATAAAAGGAAAGGAAAAACCTAATTAAAAGGGCAATAACAATAATTGTTACTAAGTTAATGAAAGGCGGAAATTATTATGTTAATGAATTGTAAAAGAAAGATCCACGAAAAGCTTGTGCTTGAAAACGCACCGCAAAATCCCGAAGCAATCAAGGGTATCCGTGCATACCTTTTGGCGCTGCTTTCCTATGCAACGATGTCGAAGAGATGTGAAAACGCTGACTTTGATTTGCATATTGATATTGAAGGCGATGAAACGCTTTTTGAAACCGAAGACGAAAGTGCGGGCGAGATAATCCAGAAGCTCGGTAATCACGGCGGATTCACAATTGACATCACCTGCAGCGGAAAATTTGTGAATATCGGCAACTGTTCCGATGAGGAATTTATCACGGTGGCGTGTTTTCCCGACAAAGTTCCAAGCATTTTTGATTGCCTTGAAAATTCGGGAGAAAAGGACTTCAAGTACGGAAAAATAGCTTATTTTGACGGCATTGATTTGTGGTTATCTCGGTACATTGACGATAAAACCTGTATGGACAATGTTTTTGATTTTGGCGACATTGTTGAGAAAAAGGACTTCGCAATTTCCAGTTTGCAGAAATATCTTTCTAACTTTCCCTATTTTACAGGCTTTCCAGTCCATTCATTAGTGAAATGATATGTATTTTCCCTTATTTTTGCCCTTATGAGATAATCGTAAGGGAAATAAGGGAAAGTTTTATTTAGTCATTGCCTGCCACTTTATCAAGTAACCTTGCAGATTCCCGCTTGGCTTTTCTTGTAGAGTGTGCATAGACATTCATGGTGGTACTGACATCTGAGTGTCCTAAAAGTTCCTGCACATCCTTTGGTGCTGCTCCATTTGCCAGAAGGTTGCTTGTGTAGGTGTGTCGCAGCTGGTGAAAATGAAATCCTTCAAATCCATCCAGTTTCTGAGCAATCTTCCTGCAAACAATTCCTAACGTACTTGGCAGTTCCAGACTTCCATCCGGTCTTAAGCAGACAAAGGATATTTCCTTATAATCTTCTGGAACACTCTCTGTTCCGTCCAGATGATAGAACTCATAGTAAACTCTGTTTTTGTCTTTTACTTCTCTGTAGTAGTTTTTGTGGTAAAGTTCTCCGTACTGCATCCGGTTTTTAAGCTGTTCCTTTCGGGCATTGCGAAGAATCTCTGCCAGTGTATCTCCAAAATCAACAATCCTTACCTTTTTTCGTTTGGTTGGTCCGATGATGTTCTTATGTCTTGAACCATCATAGCGGATACTGCGTCTGATCGTAAGGCACTGTTCTTCAAGATTTACATCCTGCCATGCCAGACCACAGGCTTCACCGATACGAAGTCCTGCATAATAAGCTATCTGGATTGGAAGTATTGCCGGTGGATTGTAATCCTGTAGAAATTCAATCAGTCTTTCATAATCCTCTCGTGGAATTGGCTGTATATCGCCATCCATGTCATCATCAGAAAACAGGTCAACCTCATCCGTCTGGTATTTCAGCTTAATATACTGCATCGGATTGAAAGTGATATATTGCTTTGGTGATACTGCAAACCGGAATGACTGCTGTAATACTGCCGAGAAAGAACGAATGTAATCTTTGCTGTAACCTTTTCTTTCTGAACCATCTGGATAAGTGCCACCAAAGGAAAGCAGATCGAAGAAGGCTTGTAAATGCTCAGATGTTACATTTTTCAACTTTCTCTCTGAAATTGGATGCTTCTTGATGTTGGTAATAGCACCAAGGTAATTCTGGACTGTCCCATTACTGAGAGTACCGGTCTTTAATTCTTCCTCTGCCCATATATCAAGTAATTCTCCAACTGTAATATTTTCCGACTTTGCAATAAATTTCTTGCTTTCGTAATCGTCCATTGCCTGACGGAGCAGTTTTTCCGTTTCACTTTTGCTTTCTGTTCCAGCGTATTCTTTCTGAACCAGATTGCCGCTTGCATCTTCTACATAGAAGCGGTAGTACCATTTCTTTCCTTTTTTTCTTACAGATCCTTTTGCCATAATCGTGTGTCTCCTTTCGATATCAGACAATCGGAACTGATGAAATGCTTCTTGCGTGTAGGCATCTTATGGACAAGTCCATAAGCCAATTCGCCGCTCGTCAAATCTGTAAACAGCCTGACTCGCTCGTGCTCATTGTATCATAACTCCGGTTGTCGTTCTATACCGAATCGGAATCCTCATACAAAACTTCTGATAAAAGATTTTCAAGCCTTTGTTCTGCCATTTCCGGTTTCTTGGAATAGAGCCTTACAATATCTGCCATGTCATTAAAGGCATTAACGGTATGGGTGATCTCCCGGAGAAACATAATCTCGTTATATTCATCATTCGATTCAAACCCCATTACTTTTGCAATATCAGCTTCATTCGTGTTGCCCTTGTAATTCTTGCAGGCAAACTGGAATGATTCCAGAAACAGGTTATATTGCTTTAACATCAACAGCAGTAAATCTTTGGAAAAAGCATCTTCCTTTTTACTAAGGTCGAGAGGTAACTGTTTGAGAATATCGCCCATTGCATCACGAATCTGTAATTCTTTCTTATCCGTAATATCGGTTTCGTATTCATCGGTTTCCCCTCTGAGCCATTCAATAGATACATGAAGTGCTTCCGAAAGACCTTCCAGCACCATCTTTTTGGTATTGTCAATCGAACCATTCTCATAACGCAGGATTGTGGAAGCGGTAACTCCCATCTTCTCTGCAACATAAGGCTGTGTCAGATTTAATTCCAGACGACGCTGTTTTGCCCTGCTGCCTATCAGCTTGCGTAGTTCTTTATCTTTCATGCTGATTGCCTCCTTTTTCGGTATGTATGAATTATAGCATGTACCTTACATAATTGCAATATGCAATTTAATGATTATTTTTAAAATTTCATAACGCTTGACAACGCAATATAAAACCGCTATACTAACAGCACAGCAAAAATTGCATAATGCAATTTAACAGGAGGTGACAAGATGACGGAAAGAAAGATTGCATTATCCATCGAGGAAGCAGCCGACTATACAGGAATTGGCAGAAACACTTTGAGAAAGCTGGTTGAATGGAAGAAGCTTCCGGTATTAAAAGTCGGAAGAAAAGTCCTTATTAAAACTGACATTCTGGAAAAGTTCATGGAAGCCAACGAGGGGCGAGATCTGAGGGATAAAGGAAATGTAAAAGCTGTCACAAGAAATGTGGCAACTTAAAAAGGCGGCTTCCTACGAAACCGCCAAAGGTTCTATCAGACCGAAGCCATGATATACCTACACGCAAGAGGATTATACCATGTGCTTCTCCTGATATGCAACCGGGAACTATTGTTTATAGGAAAAAGAAAGGATGAAGACGATATGGCGAAATCAACAAAGACTTATGAAGAAAGAATACGTGCATTAGAGAAAAAGGAACAGGAAAGCATTGAAGCTACAAAAAAGCTCATAGCACAGCGGAAGGAACTGGAAAAGAGAAAGAAAGCGGAAGAAAGTAAAAAACGAACCCACAGGCTCTGTCAGATTGGAGGAGCGGTGGAATCGGTTCTTGGCTGTCCGATTGAGGAGGAAGATTTACCAAAGTTGATAGGCTTCTTAAAAAGGCAGGAAACAAACGGGAAGTTTTTCTCAAAAGCGATGCAGAAAGAATTAGTTACAGACATGGAGGAAGTGTAATGGCGGAGGGAGTGGGTTTTCCATTCCCTTCATTGCCTTTGAATGAAGGGCGCACTTATGGACAACCAGAGGTCGTCCTTATAAGTTTGCCACAAGTGGCAACCGGTCTGCGCTTACGCTTGCCGGGCTCGTTCCGTCGGCGGGGCTTTCAGCCAGACCTGCTCATGCCGCAGGGGGCACTCTTGCGCAGAGGGCGTTCCGACAGCTTCACTCCTGCAAAACCAGAAGAAGATGCTGTCGGAAATCAATGCCGGATACGGCAGAAAGGGGGAATCGTATCATGGCGATATTTCACTTTACAGTAAAGATTGTCGGACGCAGTAAAGGAAAATCTGTCATATCCGCATCGGCATATCTTAATGGAGATGTGATGAAGAATGAGGAAACAGGCAGAATCAGTTACTATACTTCCAAAAAGGAAGTCGTCTACACCAGTCTGATGATGTGCGAAAATGCACCTCCTGAATGGCTGCATGTACCGGAAGAAAATATAAAAAGGTTTCAACAGTCTATCCGTTATAAAAGAGCGAATGATAAAGATGCCGCACTGGAAAAGTTTAAAATCACATTTCAGAAACAGCGTCTATGGAATGAGGTCTTAAAGATAGAAAAAAATGCAGATGCACAGCTTGGACGCTCATTTGAATTTTCCCTGCCGAAAGAATGGAGCAGACAGGAACAGATTGATTATACAACCGAATATATTCAAAAGACTTTCGTGGATAAGGGAATGTGTGTCGACTGGAGCATACACGATAAGAACGATGGAAACCCACATGTGCATTTACTTGTAACCATGCGACCATTCAATCCAGACCACTCATGGGGCAACAAGGAAGTCAAGGACTGGGATTTTGTCAGAGATACTGACGGAAATATCGTGGTTGATGAATCCCACCCGGACTGGTGGCAGGATAAGAAAAATCCTGACCGGCATGGAATCCGCATTCCGGTACTTGATGAAAACGGAGTACAGAAAGTCGGGGCAAGAAACCGAAAACAATGGAAACGGGTTCTGACCGATGCTACCGGCTGGAATAATCCAAAGAATTGTGAGTTATGGCGAAGCGAATGGGCTAGGATGTGTAACCGGCATTTATCCATAGACAATCAGATTGACCACCGCTCTTATGAAAGACAGGGCAAATTAAAAGTCCCTACGATTCATGAGGGTGCGGATGCAAGAAAGATTGAGGAAAAATATCTCACCGGACAGATAAGGAAAGGTTCATGGAAGGTCGAGGAAAACCAGATGATAAAAAAACAAAATGCACTGCTGCAAAAGGTAATTGCAACCTTTGGTAAGGTATCCGGTGCATTGTCGATGTGGAGGGAGTGGTTGAATGACATTAGAAGAAAGCAAAGAAGTAATTCCCATGATGGAAGCAATGATTACACAGATAGAGGAACAGCAGAATATCATGGCAGAGATGCTTCAGGAGATACAGGAAAAGGACGAGAAGCTGATGTGCTTTCAGGAGCAGGAAGAACGATTGCAGCAATTAGAGAAAGAATTGTCAGAGCTGCTACAAATCTTACCGGATACAGAAGAACTGTTGATGCTTCTGGAAGAAAAGACAGACCAGATACAGAAGCTTACAGACGAGAATCAGCAATGGCAGGAATTAGCACAGAGATTAAACAGCGAGAATCGGCTATTGCAGAAACAGAACAGCGAATTACTGACCTTGAACAGCAGATAGAGAAAGCGAGGGATATAGATGACAGAATACGAAAACTCAAAGAGCGACGATCAACTGGAAGAGTTGCTGCTGCTGACGGAGCAGATGCAGGACGAACTCGAACAGAAAGATCGGACTATCAGGGAACTGAAAATGCAGCTCGACGAATCGCTGACCTTGAACGAGAGGTTAAACAGCGAGAACAGAGCAGGGAACATTCAAGCCTTAAAGAACGACTTGAGGAAAACAAAAGAATTATTGCAGAGCGAGAAAGAGAAAACGCACGATGCCAAAATCATGACAGGGGAATGTCAAGATAAGCTAAGGCAGGCAGAACAGGAACGGGACTATGCACTCTCCCATCAGAAAAAAGTAGAGATACCGGTTGAAAAGCCGGTGCTCTATCAAAAGTGTCAGAATTGTAACCAGACAGCTTATCTGAAAGCCAAGGAAAAGTATGATACGCAGAGGGAAAAACTTGCCGGCAGATATAAAACAAAAACAGCCATGTATGAAGCATTGATGTTTCTGCTGATATGGTATTCCGTATCAACTACTCTTTTTCAGATGATACGGTCAAAAATATTTATTTCTGATTGCGTGGTATTCTTTGATACAATCGCCACTTTTATACAGAACATTGCAGGATTGACTATACTGGCAGGGAAGAATGTGGCACAGGTTAGCAATGGAATATCCAATCCTGTCGTTGTCGGAATTATATACTGGATGATAAGAATACTGATTTCCGGTGGATGTCTGGTGGGTGTGGGAATACTTTTGGCATTCATCGAAATAAAGATTGCAGGGCTATATAAGAAATACTGTTGGGATATGATTACCATACTGGTAACACTTATAAGCCTGGAAATAGCAATCTACTTTGGAGATTGGATAAAGACAGTCTTGCCGATCAATATGCTATTTCTCTTATTATTGGTGCAACTGGTATATGTTGGAATTAGGTGGTATGTAAAAGGATGGCAAGAAGCCAGAGGATATTATTAAAAAACTATTAGAAACTATTCATATTTACTTTCGTGCTAGGACAGATTATTCTAAAAATTCAGTGATGAGCATGCACATGAAATCTTACTTCGTTTAGGTACGAAAAAGGGCAATGGAAACTTTGTGTTCAGATGAGCTCTCACTATCTTGGTAACAACCGCAAGCAGCAGTGGAATATTGACGATGCATTCCGTATATATTCCACAACACATGGCTAAGCCCGACTAGAATGTGGGTGAAAAATTTTACAAGCGCCAGAGTTCCCTCTGGCGCTCATTTTACTTTCGCTGTGCGTTTTTTCTGTACTCTAATGGCAACAATCCCGTGCTTTTTCGGAATAATTCTGCAAATCGGCTTGAAGTGGAATAGCCTACTGTTTGGGCAACTTGCCCGACTGTCAGCTCTGTATATGCCAGCAGATATTCTGCTTGGCTCATGCGCCGCTGTTGAACATATTCCGTGATGGTGCAGTCGTAGTATTTCTTAAAACAGCTTTTGAGCTTTGTTGTTCCCATGCAGGCAATCTGTGTTAGCCGTTCCAGAGGAATATCAAAAGCATAGTGATCGCTAAGATAAGCGGCAACTATTTGGAGATTTTCAATATCCTGTTGAGAGAGCTTATGGGCTGGTTTATCAGGATGTTTCTTCTGATATTCCACCACCATTGAAACAGCTTCTGCAACTTTACCCTCATAAAAAAGTTTTGCTGCAATCCCTTCCCCGCGATAGTCTTTGATTTCTGTGAGTAACCGTGACATTTCTGGAAAGTCGGATGTTTGGTCGATCTTCCGAAATGCATCCACAGGATTGATCTGTGCCTCCGGGTACAGTTTTTTCAGGTAGTCCTCATAATATGCCGGTGCAATCTCAATCCCAACCGAACGGATTGGAATATTTTTATGTATCAAAGCCTTGTATGGAGCGTAGCCTCCAATAAATGTTTTGATACAACCGGCAGACAGTCTACGGTATGGAGATAATTCCTCCCCGGAAATAGAGTCATACCGAGTGATACTCAGACATTCCGGCATTGAGCATTCCAACATGAAATCTTCGTGGAAGGAAAAGTTATGGATTTTAATATCATATAAGTCTTTCTGTCCATAAGTCCAGTAGGTGCCTTCTCCAACTTCGGGAGAAAGTTTCCAGCAGTCACCTAATGCCCCATATTGCTGGTTGTCTGGGTCACGGATAAAACCGTGTTCAATCAGTAGCGGTGTATAAAACTGGTCAATAATTTCAGACATGAAAACAGACCACCTCCTTTTTGCAACGATTAGACGAACTTTTGAAAGGAACAGACGAACATTGCCGGAACCTATTGAATGTTGTTCGATAAATGCGTATTGTATTAGGCGAAGATTAGAGGTATCTAACCGAAGAATATCACAAACCACTTGTCGAGTCAAGACAATGAAAGGTAGGAGGTCAAAATGAGTAATCAAGTAAATTCTATGAACAAAGGTCTGACAGTGAAAGACCTTGTAACAACAGGTATTTTTACTGCGCTGTTATTTGTTTTTGTATTGGTGGGCGGTGTCTTTTTTGCAACGAATCCTGTACTTACTTTTTTCATGCCAGCAGGAGGTGGGCTGCTTGCTGGCCCCATTTATCTTTTGCTGATTGCAAAAGTACATAAGCGTTGGAGCCTTTCTATAATGGGCGTTATAATGGGTATTATTTGGTTCGTGACTGGTATGCACTGGGCTTTTGCATTGGGCTACATGATCATGGCGATTGTCGCGGACTTTGTTGCTGGTGCAGGGCAGTACAAAAGCAAAAAACTCAACAGCCTGTCTTATATCTTGTTCTCTCTCGGTGGCACTGGTTCATATATCGTGTTCTTTGTTGACCCCAACGGCTGGGCACAGACCATGCTGGGAAACGGAACTGAACAGAGTTACATCGACACCATGCAGGCAACTGCAAATACCGGCATCCTGATTGCCATGTTTGCTGCTGTTATCATTACATCTGCAATCAGCGCTTTTGTAGGCTGCAAAATGCTGAAAAAGCAGTTTGAAAAAGCAGGTATTACAGCATGAGCGGTAAACGCCACAAGAAAGAGCTTTGGCTCGACCCACGGGCCAAGCTCTTTCTTATTCTTATGTGTGTTTTATCGTCCATGTTTGCGCCCTCACTTGCATATCAATTTATCCTTGTTATCCTGATTGCGATATTGGGGGCTTTCTTTGGAAAGTGGAAATATGTCATTAAGGCTGTATGCTTTTATGCAGTCATCTGTGCCCTGACAGTTTGGATCATGGCAGAAATGACAGGCACGCTGCGGACAATGTTTATTGCCTTTTTAGGCTTGTTTCATAAGGTCTATGCGTGCGGAACCTTGGCTGGGATTGTTCTGACTACTACAAAAGTCAATGAGTTCCTGTCTGCTATGAACCGTGTCCGCGCACCCAAAAAGTTAGTAATTCCTATGGCAGTTATGCTGCGGTACATTCCAACTATTCAAGAGGACTGGCGCTATATCACAGACGCTATGCGGATGAGAGATGTTTCACCATCTCTGGCGGGCTTTTTAACACATCCGGGCATGACAGTTGAGTGTATTTATGTGCCTTTATTGATGGCAGCTTCAAAAGCGGCGGATGATCTTTCTGTTGCTTCTGTCACTCGTGGAATTGAAAATCCCAATCCACGCACCTGTCTTGTCCAGATAAAATGCGGAATTTCCGATTGGGGCGTCATGTCCGTTGCCGTAGCTTATCTGATTTTTGAATTATGTGTGCGAGGAGGTGTGATCGGTTGATTGAGTTTGAAAATGTATCGTTTTCCTATACGGGGCAGGAACATGGTGGGCTGCGCGACATCAATTTGAAAATTTCGGACGGAGAATGCGTCCTGTTCTGTGGCCGCAGCGGGTGCGGAAAAACAACGATTACAAGGCTGGTGAATGGATTGATCCCTCAGTTTTATCAGGGGGAGCTTCATGGCCGTGTGCTGGTAGATGGTCAGGAAATCAGCAATATCCCCATGTATCAGATTGCCGCTAAGGTCGGCTCCGTTTTCCAAAATCCACGGACGCAGTTTTTTAATGTTGATACAGACAGCGAGATTGCCTTCGGAATTGAAAATGAAGCTCGCCCTCCTAAGAAATTGGCTGAGCGAGTAGAGCAGACAACTGAAGATTTACATATTCAAAAGCTACGGAACAGGAATATTTTTGAGTTGTCCGGCGGAGAAAAGCAGAAAATCGCTTTTGCTTCTGTTTATGCCATGAACCCACAGATTTATCTATTGGATGAACCATCCTCTAATCTGGATATGACTTCGATCCAAGAACTAAAGGAACATTTGCGGCTGATAAAAAAACAGGGCAAAACAGTTTTGATAGCGGAACATCGTCTGTACTACCTGATGGAGTTGGCTGACCGAATTGTTTATCTGGAAAAAGGAGAAATCAAAGGAATATACACCCCGGAAGAATTTTGGCAGCTATCTGAACCTGATCGTGAACACATGGGGCTGCGAGCTGTTGATCTACAGGCGGTATTCCCGCCAAAAGCCCACTTGCCTGCGCCTCCCCCTGTATTGGAGCTGCGGAATGTGACGCTCCGTTACAAGAAGCAAACAATTTTGCATGACATTGAGCTATCCGCCGGAAAGGGCGAAGTGATTGGTGTGGTCGGCCACAACGGAGCTGGAAAGACTACATTTTCCCGCGCTCTCTGTGGGCTTCACAAAGACTGCGATGGACAATTTTTGTGGGAAAGCGAGCCGATTGAGCGTAAGGAAAGGCTGAAACGCTCTTACATGGTTATGCAGGATGTGAATTATGAACTTTTCGCTGACAGCGTGGAGGCAGAGTGCTCCTTTGGTATACGCAATCCAGATCAAACACTGGTAAATGCAACTTTGGAGGAATTAGGCCTTACCCCATATCGGGAGCGCCATCCAAACACGCTTTCTGGCGGTCAAAAGCAACGAGTAGCTGTAGCTGTCAGCATGATTTGTGGGAAAGACTTGCTTGTATTTGATGAACCGACCAGCGGTCTTGACTTTGACAGTATGACGCAGGTGGCGGGACTGATTCAACGATTATCCGATATGGGAAAAGTCATTTTCATTGTCACTCATGATTTTGAGTTTGTCTGCCGTACCTGTTCTCGTGTCTTGCATTTTGACGAGGGCGAAATGCCCGATGATGTACCAGTTACAATGGATGCCCTCCCGAAATTGAGAGAGCTGTTCTCTGTTTCAGATGGAAAGGAGAGGTGATCTATGAAACAGAAAAAAGAAAACAGAGTAGCTTTGCTGCTCCACTGGGCCGGTGAGCAAAAAATCTGGCTGTTCCTGGCAATTTTTCTATCGGCGGTCAGCGGTCTTTGCATTATCGTCCCTTACATTGGAATTTACCGGCTGATGGACGCCACCTTCAATCATACCTGCACGCAGGAACTTGTTGTACATACCGTGGTAATGATTGCAGTGGCGGTAACTTTGCGGTTTGCCCTGTTTGGCTGTTCCGGCGTAGCAGCCCACAAAGGGGCCTATGGCGCTCTTTTCAAAGTGCGCTGCATGGTTGCAGAACACATGGCCAGAGCGCCTTTAGGGGCCTTGAATGAACGGCGCACCGGGGACATAAAAACGGTTCTGAATGAAGATATTGAAAAGTTGGAGCTGTTTCTGGCCCATAACCTTCCTGACCTTGTGTGCTATCTGGTGGGGCCGGTAGTCATCTTTATTTATCTGATGACCGTCAATATTCCTCTGGCATTGATTTCCCTGGTTCCGCTGATCCTTGCTGTTGTTGTAATGGGGATGATGTTCCGCAATACGGATGACCTGATGGAACGGGCCAATCACTCCATTACCACACTGAACTCGGTTATGATTGAGTACATCAGCGGCATGAAATTGATTAAAGCCTATAACATGGGGAGCAAATCGTTTCAAAAGTTTTCAGACGCTATCCAGGAAGAAAACGCCATGTGGAATGAAACTTCCCGGCGCATGGGGCCACCTTATGCGGCCTTTGTTGTTATCATCGAATGTGGGATGTTGATGATGGTTCCAATCGGCGGAATGTTTTTCCTGAAAGGCTCACTGGCTGCCAGCGCATTTTTGCTGTTCGTCTATGTAGGTTCCATGTATCTGACGGAAATACGCCCCCTACAGGAACTGGGGACTAATTTTGCCAATGTGCTGAACGCTGTTACTAAGACCAAAGAGATACTGGATATTCCAATTTATGAGGGTGGAGCGGACTTTCCCCAAAATCACGATATTGAACTTCGGAATGTTCGGTTTTCCTATGATGGCAAGACCGATGTACTGCAAGGCGTTAATCTCAAAATTAAAGATGGTGAACGCATGGCCCTTGTGGGACAGTCTGGTGCCGGTAAAAGTACCGTGATTGAGCTGATCTCCCGGTTCTATGATGTGCAGGAGGGCGAAGTGCTGATTGGCGGGAAAAATGTAAAGGAACTCAATTATGATACTATCCTAAAAAATGTCGCCATTGTGTTCCAAAAGACCTTCCTGACCCGTGACAGCGTTTTAGAAAATATCCGCATGGGCAGTAACGCCACTCTGGAAAAAGTACGGACCGCCGCAAAAGAGGCGCAGATTGATGATTTCATCATGTCTTTGCCGGATGGATATGACACGAAGGTGGGCAGCTTCGGCTCTCGCTTCTCCGGCGGTGAAAAACAGCGGATTGCCATTGCCCGCGCTATCCTGAAGAATGCCCCCATTTTGATCTTAGACGAGGCCACAAGCGCCTCTGACCCGGAAAATCAGATGGAGATTGACAAAGCCATTCAAAATCTCTGTAAGGGAAAGACTGTCATTGTGGTAGCCCATCGTTTGAGCGCGTTGAAGATGTGCGAGCGTGTAGCAGTGGTTGAAAATCACACAATTACCTGTGTCGGAACCCATGAGGAAGTCCGAAAGAACAATGCTTACTATCGGAAGGCGTGGGAGGACTACGAAACAGCCCGGAATATTACTTATCAGTTGGAGGGAGGCGAGCAGCATGAGTGAGCATGATGTATTGAAAAAGAACCGTAATTTTTATATTGGCGTTGGTGGGACTGTTCTGGAAGGGCTTCTCTCCGGCAGCCTGTTTATGCTGCTTTACTCTGTCATGCAGTTTTTGTGGTCGGGACAATTTGACATGAACCGTGTCCTGGTTCTGACCTGTGTGATCGCGGTGGTTTTTCTTCTTCGTATCCTGATTTACAGCTATGGCTATACCAAAGCGCAGATTGGCGGTGCGGAGGTTAGTAAGAATATTCGGCTTTTTATGGGTGACCATTTGAAGCGCATCCCACTGTCCCGATTTACACAGGGGCAGACCGGCGATTATATCAACACCATCACAAGCGATGTAAACAACTACGAAAAAATCCTGACCCATAAAGTCGGAGATTTGGCAAAGAATTTTGCCCTGTCATTGATGTTGATTGTCTTTGTTATGACGCTTTATGTTCCAGCTGGAATTATCCTGCTGATAGCAGACCTTCTTTTAATCCCCGGCCTGTGGCTTTCTTTCCGCATGGTACGGAAATACGGAAAAGAAAAGAACGATATTTGTGCGGAGAATGTCAGCAGCATTGTTGAATATGTTTCTGGTATTCAGACTTTCCGAGCTTATGGTGTAGGCGGTATGAAGAACAAAACCGTTATCAACGCCATGCGGGAGTTTTGCCGGATCAGCTTTGTATACGAAGCAAAGGTGCTTCCCATTGGTGCGGGCTTTGGCATTTTAAGTTGGCTGTCCTGTCCGCTGGTTATCTGGCTGGCTTATACACCTTGGGCTGCGGGGACGCTGAACACGGTAGACTACCTTTTGATTTGTATGCTGCCCTTGTTCTGTGCAAAGCTGGCCAACTCGATTTTTGTAGACCTCACCAGTTATAAAAACCTGATGATTTCGAAGAACAAAATCTTGGGTGTAATGAATGAGCCGGAGGAAACAGGCAGTATGGAGCCGCTTCACACAACCACCCATGAAATCATCTTTGACAATGTAGATTTTTCGTATGTACCCGGTGAGCCGGTACTAAAACACGCTACCTTTACGGTGCCGGATCAAAAACTCACAGCCATTGTCGGAGACTCTGGTTCTGGCAAATCCACCATTTTGAACCTGATTGCAAAATATTACGAAGCAACGGGCGGGACGATTTCTATTGGAGGTAAGCCCATTAACCATGTAGCCGCCGAGCGGGTTCTGGAACAAGTTTCTATGGTAGACCAAGACGTATTTCTCTTTGATGATACCATCCGGGATAATATCCGACACGCCCGTCCTAATGCTACGGACGCAGAAATCGAGGCTGCCTGCCAGGAAGCCAACTGTGACAGCTTCATCCGTAAGATGGAAAAGGGATACGATACGCTGACTGGCGAGAATGGAAATCTTCTCTCTGGCGGTGA
>OLGZ01000063.1_pt1 | contig 102881 bp, 103 predicted proteins | sample 1605981 | NCBI WGS metagenome assembly OLGZ01 (sample SAMN03283291) | human gut metagenome | biome: human-associated habitat; material: feces | host: Homo sapiens | place: Peru | collected 2012
AAAAATCCATATTGTCATATTGAGCGTTAGCGAAATATCCACAGAATTTAAGACATACTTTCAAATTTATGGATTCTTCGCCTTGCTTTCGCAAGGCTCAGAATGACAGCAAAGAAATCCTTATGTTTAAGGGTTTCTTTTAAAGCGAAAGGCAACTTCTAGCGTTTAAAAGTTACCTTTCAAAAGTTCCTAGACAAAGTCCGCTTTCTATTTTGTGGATACTTCGCTGCGCTCAGTATGACAAGGATTTTAAGGCTTAAAAAAGGCGAGAGTGTTCTCGCCTTTTTTGTTTGTCTAGTCCTAAAAAATTCCTAGACAAGCGAAAGAACCTTTATCAGTATTTAAACTGCCCTTCGATAAAGACGGTGCGTCCGCGTCCGATGACAAAGCGGTTTTCATTGACGACAGCCGAGCGGTCGTTGTTGTAGTAGTCGTAGTAAAAGGTATCAAAGACATTTTTCACGCCCACAGTAACCACGCCCATATTTTTGTTAAAGCCCACACTCACGCCAAAGTCGCTTATGATATAAGGTTTGAGCTTTATGCTATCGGTTTCTGTTACCTTGAAATTTAAGTAGTCTTTGTTGTTTTTAGGGTCTCCCGTGCCTATTACTTGCATTTGCGTTGCGTAAATGTTTTGGTTGCCGTAGATTGAATTTTGCAGCCAAACATACACAGACATATCGGTGATTTCGATGAAAGTGCTTGCGTTTATGATTGCTCCCAAAGTCGCCTTGTAGTCGTAGGTGTAGGGTATCGCGCTCCATTCTTTTTCGCCGTTGCAAACGCCTGCTGTTTTGTCCGTGCAGTCAAATTTCTCAGCCTTTAAGTAAGTGAAACTTTCGTTAAAGCCCAGCGCACCGCCGAAAAGATACTGCTCCATAGCCACTTCCACGCCCATTCTGCGTGATTTTTCGTAAGTGCCTAGCTCCATACCGCTCCAAGTGTCGCCTGTGAAGTAAAATTCATCTTTGCTGTCCGTGTAAAACACGCTTGCGCTGAAAAGCAAGGCGTTTATGGTAAGGTCAGTAAAGCCAAGCGGCACGGCTCTTGTGCCGATAGTTTCTTTAAAGCCAAGTTCAGCGGTGTAGTAGGTTTCGCTTTTTAAATTTGTAGGCAGCCAGCCAAAATCAAAGTCCAGCGTGGCGGGCGTGTTGCCATTAGTGGTAAAATAATTTTGCCATTGATTGTTTTTGTAAATATCCACTGCTGTAACCGCACCACTTACTATGCCTACGCGTTGCAGCATAGCCCAAGCAGGCGGTGCTATGTAGCCAAGCTCGCCACGCGCATAAATCGCACCCGAATTTGAGTAGCGATACACAGGGGCAAGCTCAAAGGTAAAGTTGTCGTAGTTTTTCTTAAAATCATCGCTGAATTCTCTTTTAGCGGTATTGTCAGCCCACGCCTTGCCGTCTTTGTCGGTTATGTCGGCGGGTTCATATATACCTAAATCTACCATACACCTTTGGTCTGCCGTTGTGCAATCACCTATATTGCCAAATTTCAGTTTTTTTCCTAAAAATTCATCTTTGACTTTGAGATTATAATTTTTCATCTCATATCTTGCCCCAAGCGCGACAGAAAGTTCTCTGCTAAAATCATATCGTTCTAAGAAAAAGATAGAATTTGTCAGCACTGAAATGTCGGTTTTGTCAAATATATCTGCCACAAGCGTTCTAAAATTTGATGAATCAACTTTATTTCCCCCAGTGCCTTCCGCTGATGCGCCACTGCCACCAAATAAATCTCCATCAACGATAGCCTGCCTTAAATGTGAATTTGATTTTTTGTTGCTCATCTCATACACTGAGCTTGCTCCAAACACTAGCTCACCGCTGTTGTGCTTGAAGTCCATTTTTAAATTTAGCCCCACTTTGCTTTCTTTAAATGTGCTGCCACTTTGGTCGAAAAAGTGCCAGTCCGCTCTTTGTCCGTCTGACAAATCGCCCACGCCTGCTGTTTGGCTTGCTTGATTCCACTCAGGTCCTACGGCAAGCGCAGTGTTTGTTGTCCCGCCTGTATGTGGGCGTGGCAAAAACCAGTTGTAGCCTCTTTTTCCAAAACCTGCATTTGGTGCGCCATTTACACTTTGTCTTATATCCACATAACCAAGCACGAAATAAGGTAAATTCATTTTATAAGTGTCGTATTTTTGTGAGCTTAAAGCGTAAAAAAGGTCTGCGTTAAATTTAAGCATTTTTGTAGGCTCGCTTTCCCAGCCCAAAACGCCTGTGGCTCTTAAATTTGTCGTTTCTATCTCGCCGTTTCCTTTGTCTTTGCGGTTTTCTTTTGTCGGCTCAAAGCTGTAAAGGTTAAATTCACACGCAGTGCCTCTAATGTTGTTTGGAGTGCCTGAAAGACAAGCGTAGCGGTCTGCTTCCCACGCTGTTTGAGTATTGAATTGGTTGCCTTGCTCTCTTGCTGTTTTATAGCGTAGCATAATTTCGTTGATAGCGTCTTCATTTACCAAAGCCCCATAAGGCGTAGTCTTTGTTTTACCATAAAAAATATCCGCATCAAATTTAAGTTTTTGTCCAAGTCCTAGCACATAGTCCGCCCCAGCGATAAGCTCAGCACTTGTCGAGCTATCATCTTCACGCGGTCCGCCCATTTGCTGAAAGGCAAGTCCAGCGTTAGCGTTTAGCTCACGGCTAAGCCTTTCGCTTGCGTGCGCAAAAGCGTTAAAAGAGTTGCCCTTGCTCGCCATAGTATTGACATAGCCGCCACCCACTACGAAATAAGGCGCATTTCGCTTGCTTGTGATAATGTTTATCGTGCCACCCTTTGCGCCGCTACCATAAAGCACCGCACCGCCTCCGGGCGTAACGCTGACTTCATCGATGAGTGAAGGGATAATCGTAGCTATGGGCATAGGGTTAAAGTAACTATCCACAGGGTTGGCTGTAATGCCGTTTATATAGAGTTTCACTCCGTTTGCACTGAGCCTACCTTGTGCACGCAAGTCAAACTGCTGTCCAAAACCTGCTGTGTTGATGATGGTTACAAAGGGTAAGTAGCGAAGCGCGCTCTCTGTGTCGCGTGCGCCTTTTATGGCTGCGGCATCAGCGTGGAAAACGCTGTGGTTGGTAGAGTCAAGCTCACTTGGCATAAGCCCAAACTGCTTTGCTCTTGCTTCTGCTCGTTCTTGGGCTTTGGTTTTGGCTTTTTGGGCTGTGGTAGCCTTTTGGGCTGTCCTTGTCGTGGAGCGTTTTTTTGCGTTTGCTTTTGGCTTGGCTACTCTCTTAGTCGAAAGCCCCCCCCCCCACGGTGTTTCTAGCAGGTGCAGCAAACGCCTGTGAGAGTGCGCCTAAACTAAAAAGCGCAAGTGTGATGAGTAGAAATAATCTTTTCATCGTGTGTCCTTTCGTAAAAATAGGCGAATTCGTTTCGCCGTGGTTGGTAAGGCTCGCAACGCCTTTGGTGTGTGGCGTTGGTTGCTTTACTGACTTTTGGTTGCTCGCTCGCTTGGCTTTGCGGCTTACCTTTTGGCTCGGCTTTTTTGCCTTGCTCGCTTTTTGGGCGAACTTTCAAAGACAAAAGCTCTAAATTTGTCATTTTGAGCCTTTTGCAAAAAAGGCGAAAAATCCATATTTTAAAAATGCAATCCGCACTTTAATTTTGTGGATACTTCGCTGCGCTCAGTATGACAAGACAAAATGACAAGCAAACCTTGCTTTTGTGGCTCTTGTAAGCGCACTTTTGAGCTGGCTTTTTCGCCGTGCTGGCTCGCTTTTTGCTTGTCGCAAAAGTCTTATAGCAAATTCCGTTCCAAATTTACCATTCGTTTGCCAAGCAAATTCAAAGACAATTAAAATTATAGCACAAAAAATATCTTTTGCGGAAAAATTTGCAAATTTTTTCAAGCCCACGCCCAAAATAAAGCAAAAAAAGTGCCTCAAATCACTGAAAATGCAGGCTGGGGGGGGGCTTTTGTGTTTTTGTGAAATTTTTTGGGGATTTTTTTGGGTTTTGTGGGGGATTTTGGGATAACATTTTACATTTTCTTAAATCAATACTTTTTTAAAAAGAGCTATTTTTAAATTTTCTTGTCGAATTTGTTTTTTTGTGCTATACTTTGCAAGCAAAATTCAACAAAAGGATAGAAAATGAATGCACTGATACAATTTCGCATAGACAGCGGCGAAAAGCAAAAGTTGGAGCAAACGCTCAAAACTATGGGGCTTGACATAGCATCAGCCTTTAAACTCTTCGCCGCACAGGTGATTCGCCAAAGGCGCATACCCTTTGAAATCGTGGCGGACGAGTTAGAGTATGTGCCAAATGAGGAAACGGCTGCGGTGTTAAGGCGAGTGGAAAATGACGAGGAAATGCTAAATTTGAGCCTTGATGAACTTGTGGCAATCGCAAAGGTGGACAATAAAAATGCTTGATTGTAGTGGGTTTTGCGATGAGATAAATCGTGCCTTAAACAAAAAGCCGTTTAACAAAATGCGCTACAATGCCTAGCAACAAACACAAGGAAAGTCTATGCAAAAATTTTCAAACTCAATGCGTAAAAAGTATAAAGAAACAAACAAAAAGTCAATCGCCATTTATCTAGCGTTAAGGGCGCTAGTCATCGTAAGTATGGTGTTTCAAATCATACTCGGCAATATCTCAAATGTGCTTATGTGTATGCTCGCGCTTGTTTTATTTACGCTGCCAACGATAATCTCAGAAAAATTTAAAATCGGCATTCCAAGCCTGCTTGAAGCGATTATATACCTTTTCATCTACGCGACTGCGATATTAGGCGAGATAAACAATTTTTACGGCATTTTGCCTTTTTGGGACACGATGCTGCACACGCTAAATGGCTTTTTGTGCGCTGGAATTGGCTTTTCGCTCGTGGATTTGCTGAACCAAAACAGCGAAAAAATCAAGCTCTCGCCTTTGTATGTGGCTCTTGTGGCGTTTTGTTTTTCGATGACGATAGGCATTTTGTGGGAATTTTTTGAATTTGGGGCAGACAATGTCGCTAAAACCGATATGCAAAAAGACAGAATCATCACGCAAATCTCGTCAGTAATGCTTAACGCAAACAACGAAAACGCGCCTGTTAGGGTGAAAGATATCATAAAAACGCAAATTTACTCAAAAGACGGCTCGGTAACGACAATAGAAAACGGCTATTTAGACATAGGTTTGATAGACACGATGAAGGATTTGTTTGTGAATTTTTTAGGGGCGGTGGTGTTTAGTGTCATAGGCTTTTTATACATACAAAATAGAGAAAAATACAAATTCGCCGAAGGGTTTATACCGAAAAAAGAGTAAAATAACTTAATTTTTTTGAATTTTGAGCGTTGTTTTAACCTAAAATTTGACTTTTTTAGCTATGATTTTGCAAAAATTCAAGGCGAATTTCACTTGAAAAAGCGCAAAGCGTTAAAATGCCTTGAAAAAAGCTTGATAAATGGTGTGAAATGATGAATTTACCAAACATACTCGCTTGCTGTCGCATAGTGCTTGCGCCTGTGCTGTTTTTTTTGCTGAGCTTTGAATTTACGGGGCTTCATCAAAGCTGGGTGGATTATTTTGCTGCTCTTGCCTTTGGTATAGCGGCTTTGACTGACTTTTTTGACGGCTACATAGCGCGCGCTTGGGGGCAAAAGACGAAACTTGGGGCGATTTTAGACCCTTTGGCTGACAAAATGCTTATGCTTGGGGCGTTTTTGGGACTTTTACTGCGTGAAAGTGCTGTAAATGTGAGCGTGCAAAATGAAACTATCTATCTTATAGAGATTTGGACGATTTATCTTATTTTAGTGCGTGAATTTTTCATCACAGGCTTTCGCGTGATAATGGCGAGTGAGCGTTTGGATTTAAGTGCGTCTTTTGCGGGCAAGCTCAAAACGGCGTTTCAAATCATCGCTGTGATTTTTCTCATTATGCACTGGGACTTTGGGCTGTATTTGGATACGATTTTCTTACTCATCGCCTTTGTGCTTACGATTTACTCGGGCTTTGAATACATTGTAAAATACCAAAAGCACATAAAAAAGGACTCTAAATGAAATCATTGCTCATCTTGCTCGCTATCATCGGCGTTGGCGTGTGGTTTTATAATGCAAGTTTCTTTGTAACCTTGCTTGTCATATCCTTTCTCATCTTTTTTCACGAGCTGGGGCATTTTTTGGCGGCAAAATGGCTCAAAGTTAAGGTGGAAGTGTTTAGCGTGGGGTTTGGGCAGGCTTTGTGGCAAAAAGAGTTCAAAGGCACGAATTATAGGCTCTCAGCCTTGCCACTTGGCGGCTATGTGCGCTTAAAAGGGCAAGATGACTTAAATCCTAGCGCAGAAGTGCTAGAACAAGGCTCTTACAGCCTACTGCACCCCGCTCAAAAGATGATTATCCTTTTTGCTGGACCCTTTTTTAACATAATTTTAGCGTTTTTGCTTTATATCGTCATCGCTTTTTTGGGCGAGAGTAAGCTGGCTGCGGTAGTTGGGGAAATAGCACCAAATTCAGCCGCTCAAAGTGCAAATTTGCAAAGCGGAGATAAAATTTTAGCCATAAATGGCGTGCAAATTCAAAGTTTTGAAGAAATCTCAAAACAAGTTCGCGCCGAACCTTTGCTTTTAAGCATAAAGCGGGGCGAGCAAGTGTTGCAAATCACACTCACGCCACAGCTTGGCAAGGGTTATAATGATTTTATGCAAGAGATAGAAAAGCCACTCATCGGCATTAGCCCAAATGGCGAGCGCGTGAAAGTCTATCACAAGGGCTTTGAAAGCCTTTCGTATGCCTTTTATCAAAGCGTGGATAGCTCTTTGCTCATCGTCAAAGGGCTGGCAAAGCTCATCACGGGGGAGATTGACTCGAAAAATTTAGGCGGAGTGATTATGATGACGGACATTACGAGCAAAGCCACAGAACGCGGGCTTGTCGTGGTGCTGCTCATAAGCGCTCTCATTTCCATAAATTTAGGCGTTTTGAACCTGCTGCCCATTCCTGTGCTTGATGGCGGGCATATCGCCTTTAACCTTTACGAGCTGATTTTTAGGCGCAAAGTGCCGCCAAAAGCCTTTGAGTATCTAAGCTACGGCGGTATGGCGTTGCTTTTGAGCTTGATGATATTTGCCACTTACAATGACATAGTGCGTTTGAGCGGGTTTTAAATTTAAGGGGAGCTTAAAATTCGGCGTTGTGCGTTGATTTAGCGTGAATTTTCTCCGTGTAAATTTCATTTTTATCCTTTTAAAAAGGAAAAAATTTAAAAAATTCTCGAAAAAAACTTGACATTAAATCCGCTTTTTACTACAATCACATTTTATTTTTTCGTTAGCATTGTCTAACAAGTTCTTTGTAAAGGAAAAGTTATGGAAAGGATAAGGTTAAAGCTCAAAGCTTATGACCACCGAGTTTTAGATAGAACAGTTGCAGCCATAGTCGAGGCTGTCAAGCGAACGGGTGCTGATATAAGAGGACCTGTGCCTTTGCCAACGCACATTAAACGCTACACCGTCTTGCGTTCGCCACATATCAACAAGGATTCAAGAGAGCAGTTTGAGATGAGAATTCACACAAGAATGCTTGATATAGTAGCAGCCACGCCTGATACAGTGGATAGTTTGACAAAGCTTGACTTAGCCCCAGAAGTGAGCGTAGAAGTTAGAGCTATGGGCAAATAAGGGAGAAGTTATGGAATATATAGTTGAAAAGATAGGAATGAGCAGAACTATCGCTAATCCTAGCTTTGCTGTTACGCTCTTGCGGCTTGTCAGCACCAAAGTGTGCGAGGTAAAGGACGGCAAGGCGCTTGTAGCTTACATTAAGGGCAAGGCAAAAAACAAATGTATAGCAGGACAGCAAAAGAAATTTAACCTTTCGGCTGAATTTAACCGCTTTACAAGTTTAGAGGTAAAAAACGAACAAGCAGGCGACATAGATGAAAGCCCTTTAAAAGAGGCTAAAATTCTCAAAGTGAGCTTTAATTCAAAAGGACGCGGTTACAGCGGCGTGATGAAAAGGCACGGCTTTGGCGGCGGTCCAAAGTCTCACGGCTCTCGTTTTCACAGAAGACACGGCTCTATCGGTAACAGAGAGTGGCCAGGTCGCGTGCAACCGGGTATGAAAATGGCTGGACACTTTGGAAATGTCCTAGTGAGCGTGAAAAATGAGCTTGTTTCTTACGATGAGAGCAACAAAATTCTTGTGCTAAAAGGTGCGGTTCCCGGATACAACGGCGCATTTGGCAAGATAAGGATAGCAAAATGAGTAAAGCCATAGTTTTAAACGATAAATTTGAAAAAGCAAGCGAAAGTGCTTTGCCAGCGGAATTTGACAAAATCAACCCGCACAATCTTTACTTGTATGTCAAATCCTATATGGCAGCACTTCGCGCCAACACAGCCCACACCAAAAACCGCAGTGAAGTAAGTGGCGGTGGCAAAAAGCCTTGGAGACAAAAGGGGCGTGGCGGAGCAAGAGCTGGCTCGACAAGGACAAATGTTTGGGTAGGCGGTGGCGTAGCCTTTGGTCCTAAAAATAACCGAAACTATTTCCAAAAAGTCAATAAAAAGCAAAAAAGACTTGCTTTTGAGCGTGCTTTGATGGATAAAGCAAAGACAAATGCCCTTTTCATCGTGCCTAGCCTTAGTGTAGAAAGTGGTAAAACAAAGGACGCAAACGCTATCATCAAAAAGCTTGCCCTAAAAGATGCTTTAATCGTCAAGGACTTGCTCGATGAAAAAACGCTTTTAGCGTTTAGAAATTTAGCACATTGCTATGTAGTCGATATAAGCGAAGTCAATGCTTACTTGATCAGCGTTTTTAACGCCGTGATTATCGAAAAATCGGCTTACGAATCAATCATAAAGGGTTAAAATGGCGGACATTACTGATATAAAAACTATACTCTACACCGAAAAGAGTTTGAATTTGCAAGAAAAAGGCATAGTAGTGATACAAACTTCGCCAAAGATGACGAAAAACAGCCTTAAAGCCGTGCTGAAAGAGTATTTTGGTGTAAATGCTCAAAGCATAAATTCTTTACGCGTGAATGGCAAGGTGAAGAGATTTCGCGGGCGTTTGGGCGTGAGAAATGATTACAAAAAATTCTATGTTAAGCTGCCAGAGGGCGCAAGCTTAGGAAATATGGAGGCGTAAAATGGCGATAAAAACATATAAACCATACACCCCAAGTAGGCGTTATATCACAGGGTTAAGCTCTGAGGATATTACCGCAAAGCCAAGTGTGCGTTCTTTGCTTGTAAAATTAAGTTCAAGTGCTGGACGCAACAGCTATGGGCGTATCACAAGCCGCCACAAACAAGCTGGGGCAAAGAGACTTTACAGGGTTATTGACTTTAAACGCCGTAAATTTGGCGTTGAAGGTAGGGTTGTAGCCATAGAGTATGACCCTTACCGCACTTGTCGCATAGCACTCATCGCTTATAAAGACGGCGACAAACGCTATATACTCGGCGCAAAAGGCTTAAATGTCGGCGACATAGTTGCCGCAGCTGAAAGTGGGCTTGATATAAAGCCGGGCAATGCGATGAAGCTTAAAAATATCCCCGTAGGAACGATAGTGCATAATGTCGAGCTTAAACCGGGCAAAGGCGGACAGATGATTCGTTCGGCTGGGGCTTACGCTCAGCTTATGGGTAAGGAAGAAAAATATGTCATCTTGCGCCTTGCAAGCGGTGAGATGAGACAGGTTTTAGCCGAATGTATGGCAAGTATCGGCGAAGTAGGCAACGAAGAATGGGCAAATGTTACCATAGGCAAGGCTGGACGAAACCGCTACCGCGGAATTCGCCCACAAACTCGTGGTTCGGCGATGAACCCTGTTGATCACCCACACGGCGGTGGCGAGGGTAAAAAGAATTCAGGTCGCCATCCTGTAACGCCTTGGGGCAAACCAACCAAAGGCTTTAAAACTCGCCGCAAAAAGGCAAGTGATAAGCTAATCATTTCAAGAAGAAAGGGAAAATAAAATGGCTAGGTCATTGAAAAAAGGTCCTTTTGTCGATGAAAGCGTGATGAAAAAAGTCATCAACGCAAAAAAAGCAAATGACAACAAACCGATAAAAACTTGGAGTCGCCGAAGCACCATTGTGCCTGATATGATAGGGCTTACCTTTAATGTGCATAATGGCAAGAGCTTTATTCCTGTGTATGTAACTGAAAATCACATAGGCTACAAGCTTGGCGAATTCGCCCCAACACGCACTTTCAAAGGGCATAAAGGCTCTGTGCAAAAGAAAATCGGTAAGTAAAGGCTAGATATGAGTAGAGCATTGATTAAATTTATAAGATTATCGCCTACAAAGGCAAGGCTCATCGCAAGGGAAATTCAAGGTATGAACGCTGAACTTGCTATGGCGAGCTTGAAATTTATGCCAAATAAGGGCGCAAGATATATCGCTAATGCGATTTCATCAGCGGTGGCAAATGGAGGCTTTGAGGCAAATGAAGTTGAAGTTTTAAGTTGCCGTGTCGATGCGGGTGGGGTTTTAAAACGCTTTCAACCGCGTGCTAGGGGCAGCGCAAGCCGCATAAGAAAGCCTACTTCACACATTTTAGTTGTCGTGGGTAAGGCTGATGAAAAGGCGAATTTGCAAAAGCCAGCCAAAGCAAGCGCAAAGCCAAAAAAACCTGAAAGCAAAGCGGTGGCAAATTCAGCACAAGGCGACACAAAGCCAAAGCAAGGCGTAAAAAATTCAACAAAGGCTACAAACAAAGCCACAACAAGCGAAGCCAAAAAAGCTGAAAAAGCCCCAGCCAAAAAGAGCCAAAGCACGGCAAATTCAGCTAAAAAGCCAGCTCAAAAAAGCCAAACGAAAAAGGAAAGCTAAATATGGGACAAAAAGTAAATCCAATCGGTTTAAGACTCGGTATCAACAGAAATTGGGAGTCAAGGTGGTTTCCCACTAAGGCAAATTTGCCCGAAAACATAGGTGAGGATTATAAAATTCGCGCCTTTTTGAAAAGAAAGCTTTATTATGCGGGCATTTCTCAAATTTTAGTCGAAAGGACAGCCAAAAAGTTGCGCGTTACTGTGGTAGCGGCTCGTCCGGGGATTATCATCGGCAAAAAAGGCTCTGATGTTGATGTGCTTAAAAATGAGCTGATGAAACTCATCAACAAGGACATTACCATAAATATAAAAGAAGAGCGAAAAGCGGGCGCATCGGCTCAGCTTGCCGCTGAAAGCGTGGCTACTCAGCTTGAAAAGCGTATAGCCTTTCGCCGTGCGATGAAAAAGGTCATTCAAGGCGCACAAAAAGCAGGTGCAAAGGGCATAAAAGTCTGCGTTGCTGGGCGTTTGGGCGGTGCTGAAATGGCAAGAACTGAGTGGTATTTAGAGGGGCGCGTGCCACTTCATACCCTGCGTGCAAGGATTGATTATGGCTTTGCCGAAGCGCGCACCACTTATGGAAATATAGGCGTTAAGGTGTGGATATTTAAGGGCGAAATTTTGCAAAAAGGCGTGCAAAATGACAAAAGCGAGAGCGAAGATGCGCCTAAAAAACCTAGACGCACAAGAAGGAGCAAATAATGTTAATGCCAAAAAGAACCAAATACCGCAAGCAAATGAAAGGTCGCAACCGCGGCTATGCGTCAAAAGGCACTGAATTCAGCTTTGGCGATTTTGCTTTAAAGGCTGTGGAGGCTGGGCGCGTGAATTCTAGGCAGATTGAAGCTGCTCGTATCGCTTTAACTCGCTTTGTCAAAAGGCAAGGCAAGACTTGGATACGCGTTTTCCCCGACAAGCCACTGACTAAAAAACCGCTTGAAACTCGTATGGGTAAGGGTAAAGGCGGAGTTGAAGAATGGGTGATGAACATTAAGCCGGGCAGAATTTTGTTTGAAATGACAGGCGTTGATGAGGCTATGGCGCGTCAAGCGTTGAGCCTTGCTATGCACAAGCTGCCCTTTAAGAGTAAATTCATAACAAGAGAGAGTCAAAATGAAATATACTGAGCTTAAAGACAAAACAGCCACAGAGCTTAGCAAAATGCTAAAAGATGAGAAGTTGCTTTTGTTTGAAAAGAAACAAAAGCTCAAAACTATGCAGCTTACAAACCCCAAAGAAATAGGGCAGGTTCGTAAAAACATAGCTCGCATAAACACGGCGATAAACGCTTTAAATAAGGATAAACAATGACATTTAAAAGAGAAATACAAGGCGTTGTTGTGCAAAAAAGCGGCGATAAAACCGCTAGTGTTTTGGTGGAACGCAAGGTCGTCCATCCAAGATACCGCAAAATAGTCAAACGCTTTAAAAAATACCTTATCCACGATGAAAAAAACACCGCCAAAATCGGCGACACCATAGTTGCTGTGGAGTGCAGACCGATTTCTAAACGAAAATCCTTTCGCTTAAAAGCGGTGCTTGCCACAGGAGTTGAGTGATGATACAAAGTTTTACAAGACTTGCAGTCGCTGATAACAGCGGAGCAAAAGAGTTGATGTGCATTAAGGTGCTAGGAGGCAGCAAAAGGCGTTATGCGTCCATAGGCGATGTCATCGTAGCATCTGTGAAAAAGGCTTTGCCAAATGGCAAGGTAAAAAAAGGACAGGTGGTAAAAGCCGTCATCGTGCGAACCAAAAAAGAAATTCACCGCGATAATGGCTCGCTCATTCGCTTTGACGAAAATGCTGCTGTTATCCTTGACAACAAAAAAGAACCCATAGGCACGCGTATCTTTGGTCCTGTGGGGCGTGAAGTGAGATATGCGAATTTTATGAAAATCGTCTCACTCGCACCGGAGGTATTGTGATGAAAAGAAAAATTAAGAAAAACGATGAAGTAAAGGTTATCGCAGGCAACGACAAGGGCAAGACGGGCAAGGTTTTGGCTGTCTTTCCAAAAACGGGCAAGGTTATTGTCGAGGGTTGCAAGGTCGCTAAAAAAGCGGTAAAACCAAGCGATAAAATTCCAAATGGTGGCTTTATCAACAAAGAAATGCCTATGGACATTTCAAATGTGGCAAAGGTGTAAGTTATGGTAAGATTAAAAGAACGATACAACAAAGAAATCAAAGCCGCACTCAGCAAGGAATTTGGCTTTAAAAATCCTATGCTCGTGCCGTGCATTGAAAAAGTCGTTATCAGCGTGGGTGCTGGCGAGCTTGCAAAGGATACAAAGGTTTTGCAAAATGTCGCCGATACGATTTCGCTCATCGCAGGACAAAAGGCTGTCATCACAAAGGCTAAAAAATCAGTAGCGAGCTTTAAGGTGCGCGATGGCTTTCCTGTGGGCGTTATGGTAACTTTGAGAAAAAACAATATGTTTATCTTTTTGGATAAACTCATCTCAGTTGCCCTGCCACGCGTGAAAGATTTTCGTGGGCTTAGCCGCGATGGCTTTGATGGACGAGGAAACTACAACTTTGGGCTTGATGAACAGCTTATGTTTCCAGAGGTTGAGTATGATAAAATTTTAAGGACACACGGAATGAACATTTCTATCGTAACTACGGCAAATTCAGACAAAGAGGCACAAAGACTGCTTGAACTCATCGGCGTGCCATTCGCAAAAGGACGACAAAATGGCTAAAAAATCAATGATAGCAAAGGCAGCGCGCAAGGCTAAATTCAGCGCACGAGCTTATACAAGGTGTCAAATTTGCGGTAGGGCGCATTCAGTGTATAGAGACTTTGGCATTTGCCGTGTATGTTTGCGTAAAATGGCAAACGAGGGCTTAATCCCCGGACTTAAAAAAGCAAGCTGGTGAAGGATAAAAGATGATGAACGACATAATTTCAGACTCACTTTCTCGCATACGAAACGCGGGTATGAGACGACTTGAAAGCACAAAACTCTTGCATTCAAAAGTGGTAGAAGCACTTGTGGCTATCTTTGAAAGCAAGGGTTATATAGAAAGCTTCAATGTCATCGAAGAGGACAAAAAGAAATTCATTAGCGTTGTCTTGCGTTATGATGAGCAAGGCAAATGCGTGATAAACGAGCTAAAAAGGATTTCTAAGCCCGGACGCCGTGTGTATAAGGGCAAAGATGAGATTAAACGCTTTAAAAACGGCTATGGCACGATAGTTGTCAGCACAAGCAAAGGTGTTTTGCCAAACGATGAAGCCTACAAGGTGGGAGTCGGTGGCGAAATTTTATGCACGATTTGGTAAAATCGGCTTTTTATGGCATTTGGTAGTGATACCATAGACAAATAAAAAGGATAAAAAAATGTCTCGTATAGGCAAACAACCAGTGGCTATTCCAAGCGGAGTAGAGGTAAAAATAGAGGGCAATTTGCTCAAATTCAAAAAGGGCAATCTTGCCAAAGAGCTTGACACCAAAGCAAATGTGGGTGTTGAGATAAAGGACAATGCTATCGTATTTTCGCCAAAGGGCGATGACAGGCAAAGTAGGGCGTATTGGGGAACTTACCGCGCACTTGCTAACAATGTAGTAGTAGGGCTTACACAAGGTTTTAGCAAAACGCTTGAAATCAACGGCGTGGGCTACAAAGCCGCCCTTAAAGGCAAGGTGTTAGAACTTTCACTTGGCTTTTCGCACCCCATAAACTACGCCATACCTGAGGGCATAGAAATCGCGGTGGATAAAAACACCGTCATCATTAAGGGCAGCGACAAGCAAGTTGTAGGACAAGTAGCGGCGCAGATTAGAGAATTCCGTCCGCCAGAGCCATACAAAGGCAAGGGCGTGAAATACATAGACGAGCGCATTATCCGCAAAGCGGGCAAGACTTCTAAAAAATAAGGTGTGAAAGATGACAGCAAAGGTATTAAAAAGAAAACTCGCTTTACGCGTAAAGAGAAAAAAACGCATTCGCGCAAACATTTCAGGCACAGCGAGCTTACCAAGAATTTCTGTGTTTAAGTCAAACCGCACTTTGTATGTGCAAGCTATTGATGATAGCAAGGCGCACACTTTGGCGAGCATTGATGGCAAAAAATTTGGCGTTAAGGCAAACAAAGAGGGTGCAAAGGCAATCGGTGCTGAATTTGCTAAGCTTTTAAAGGCAAAAAAGCTTGAAAATGCAGTGTTTGACAGAAATGGGTATTTGTATCACGGCGTAGTGGCTGAGCTAGCCAACTCTTTACGCCAAAACGGCATAAAGCTATAAGGGAGCAAGAATGCAAAGCTATAATAGAGAAGAATTTGAAGAAATCATTGTCGATATAGGCAGAGTAACTAAGGTCGTCAAAGGCGGACGCCGCTTTCGTTTCACCGCGCTTGTGGTTGTGGGTAACAAAAAAGGGCTTGTAGGCATAGGCTATGGCAAGGCAAAAGAAGTGCCAGATGCCATTCGCAAGGGCGTTGATGATGCTTTCAAAAATATCATTGAAGTGAAAACCAAAGGCTCTACCATCGCTCACGATGTTGAGGTGAAATTTAATTCTAGCCGAATTTTACTCAAACCAGCCAGCGAGGGAACGGGCGTTATCGCGGGCGGTTCAACTCGTCCTATAATGGAGCTTGCGGGCATTAAGGACATTTTGACAAAGTCCTTAGGTTCAAACAACTCCGCAAATGTCGTGCGCGCGACTATCAAGGCACTTACTATGTTAAAGGATAGACGATGAATTTACAAAAAGCAGCAAATTCCACACACAAAACCAAAAGAATAGGGCGCGGACAAGGTAGCGGTATGGGAAAAACGGCTACCAAAGGCGGCAAGGGACAAACCGCACGCAAGGGTTATAACGAAAAACGCGGCTTTGAGGGCGGACAGCAGCCATTACAAAGGCGTTTGCCAAAGGTTGGCTTTACTTCAAAATTTGAAAAAGCCTACGCCATAAATGTCGAAAAGGTAAAAGGCATTTTAGAGCTTGCTGAAATCAGCTTTGAAAGCATTAAAGGCGTGCATAAATTTCCAAAGTCTGTTAAAAAAATCAAACTCATCGGTGCGGGCGCAAAAGAGCTTGCGAGCAAGATTAAAGACAAAAATATAAGCACCAGCAAGGGCGAAAATTCAGCTAAAAGCGCAAAGCTGAGCGCACCAAAGCTTGATAAAAAGCCAAATACAGCTTCAAAGAGCGAAAATTCAGGCGCAAAAGTAGAAAGTGTAAAAGCCGAAAAAAGCGTAAAAACTGAAAAAGCTCCAAGCACAAAAACTGAAAAAAGCGCAAAGGCTGAAAAAGGCACAAAAGCCTCAGCCCAAAAACCAGCTGCTAAAAAGGCTGCCCCAGCGACAAAAGCCGCAAAACCAGCCAGCACCAAAGCTAAAAAAGAAAGCGATAGTAAATGAACAAAACCCTAACCAACAAAATCCTTATCACTTTGGCGTTTTTGTTTGCCTACCGCATACTTGCCTTTGTGCCTGTGCCGGGCGTAAATTCAGCCGTGATTACGGATTTTTTCAACCAAAATTCAAACAACGCGCTTGGACTTTTCAATATGTTTAGCGGTGGGGCGGCTGAGCGCTTTTCTATCATCAGCCTTGGCGTTATGCCTTATATCACCGCGAGCATTATTATGGAGCTTTTAGCAGCCACTTTCCCAAATATAGGCAAGATGAAAAAAGAACGAGATGGAATGCAAAAATATATGCAGATTATCCGCTACGCCACGATTTTCATCACGCTTATACAAAGCATAGGTGTCAGCATAGGGCTTGGCGGCTTGCACTCACAAAGCGGGCAGGGCGCGATAATGATAAACGATATGAATTTATTTGTCTTTCTCTCCGCTATTTCAATGCTTGCAGGCACTATGCTTTTAATGTGGCTTGGCGAGCAAATCACGCAACGCGGCGTTGGCAACGGCATTTCGCTCATCATCTTTGCGGGCATTGTGAGCGGCATACCAGCGGCGATAGGTGGCACGGTGGATTTAATCAACACAGGCGAGATGAATTTCTTAACCGCCTTTGCGATTTTACTCATCATTTTGCTTACTATCGGGGCGATTATCTTTGTGGAGCTTGGTGAGCGGCGCGTGCCTATTTCTTACTCGCGCAAGGTTGTGATGCAAAACCAAAACAAACGCATTATGAACTACATACCCATAAAGATAAATTTAAGCGGCGTTATCCCGCCTATCTTTGCGAGCGCGATTTTGATGTTTCCAGCGACTATTTTGCAGGCGAGCACGAACGAGTATGTGCGTAAAATCAACGATTATCTCAACCCTGAGGGCTATTTGTTTAACCTACTGACCTTTTTGTTTGTGATTTTCTTTGCTTATTTTTACGCTTCTATCGTCTTTAACTCCAAAGACATAGCCGAAAATCTCAAAAAACAAGGCGGCTTTATACCGGGCATTCGCCCAGGCGAAGGCACGAGCTTGTATTTGAGCGAAGTAGCTTCTCGCCTTACGCTTTCAGGCTCGATTTACTTGGGGCTTGTGGCGACTTTGCCTTGGGTTTTGGTAAAGCTAATGGGCGTGCCGTTTTACTTTGGTGGCACTTCTGTGCTGATTGTCGTGCAAGTAGCACTTGACACTATGCGCAAAATCGAAGCGCAAATTTATATGAACAAATACCAAACTTTAAGCGCTGTAGGCTTGTAAATTCGCCGATGGCATTTGGGCGAATTTACGGCTGTTTATCGCATTTGGGGCTGATAAATTTAGCTTTTATGGGCTGAATTTACTAGCCTTATAAAATTTAATTTTAGCTTTATAAATCTATAAATTCAGCATTATGGCGGTTATCTCACTTGTCTTTGCATTGTTTTTTAAAAGGCGTGGCAAGCCATAAGCAAGGACAATCCAAAATTTAAATTTTGCATTAAATTTAGTGCAAATTTTCTAAACGCCACACCCAAAATGCCGATATATCTCTTTAAATTTATACTAAAAAAAGGATTTAAAATGATAAATTTCAGCACAAATTCAAACGCCTTTAATCCACTTGCAAATTTAAAAGTGAGCGTAAAAAATGCCAACAGCAAAGGCACAAATTCAAGTATTTTAAATTCAGCCACAAATTCAAGTAAAAACACAAATTCCACTCAAAACAAAAACTCAAATTCAAACGAAATTTTAGGCTATAAAGTTGATAAAGACGGCTTTTTCACGGCTGAATTCAATGAAAAAGCAGGCATTCCGCAAGACTACAAAATCCATTCTAGCACTATGCAAAGCTTGGTTAAAGTAGCAACGAGCGGACTTTCAAGGTCATTTGATAGTATAGACATAGCCAAAAGCGTGGGCAATGCTTACAAAATCCTTTCGCAAGTCGTGGGCGAGAGCGTTTTAAGCTCAAAAGACAGCTTTACCAAAGACGAAATTGCGCAGTTTCCGCAAGGTTATGAATTCAATGTCCAAACCTTGCAAGTGTCAAAAATCTATGATACAAAAGACAAACTCAATAACGCTATACAAGGCTATGATTACGATAGAGGGCATAAAAACCGAGAGGGCATAAGTGGCTTGTTTAGGTATTCGCCAAATTCCGCTCCCGCCACAAACATTTTCGACAATCTCAGTGGCGGACAAGAAAGTGGCGTGCATTGGGCGACAACGGCTAGCAAATATACCAACGCAGACGGCTCTATCTCAAAAGGCGGACTTTTAATCGGCGTTTTGAATGCAAATTTATACATAAAAGATGGCGAGACGACCGATTGGGGCAAATTTCAAGGTTTTGACAAGAGTTTGGATTATCAAGGAATGATGCAAGCAAAGGGCAATGGGCTGTTTTTCTTTAACGGACTTACTATTGATGAAGCGTCCTTTGCGCCGAGTTTTTGGGGTGCTGATGATGAATTTAGCTACAAAGACCCCACGCAAATGATACTTGAAGAAATCATCAAAATGCAAAAAGAACTCGCACAAAAAGCCCTTAAAAAACGCCTTGATACCGCCACACAAGCAAACGCTCAAAATTCAAATTTTGTCAAAGACAAAAGCCAAGCCACAAGTGAAATTTTAGGCTATGGCGTGGATAATGATGGCTTTTTCACAAGCGATTTTAACGAGGCAGCGGGCATTGCAAAGGATTATAAAATTTATGCCAAAGGGGCGCAAAATTTGGTAGATTATATATTTGCACACCCTAACACGCACACAAGCATAGATTTTGCTAAGAGTTTGGGTAATGTTTATAAACTTTTTTCGCAAATTGCTCCAAGCACTGAAAATTCAAGCTTTTCAAAGGAACAAATCTCCACTTTGCCCGTAGGTTTTGAGTATGATACCAAAAGTTTTAAGGTGATAAAAACCTACAATTACGAGCAAATGCAAGGTTTGCAAGATTATGCAGGGGCTAAAAATGCGCAATTTGCGCAAATTTTTCCTAGTCAAGCTGGCACAAATGCGCATTTGCAAGGCAAACCAAGCGAGGATATTTTTCAGTCAAACCCTTACATTGACATAGGCGCAAACGCCTATAAAAACGCTGATGGTAGCGTAAATAAAGGCGGGGTTTTAATGGCGTTTTTTAGCGCAAGAATAGGGCAGTTTGAGGGTAGCTTTTTAGTGGGCGAAACAACCATTCGTGGCAAGCTGGCTGGGCTTGACAGCAATGTCAGCCAAGAACAAATTAAGGATTTAGATAATTTTATCAAACAAAACCCCATATTATACGGCTCTACTGATGATTTAGTCGCTCGCTTACGGCTTAAAGAGTCAAATTTAAGCATAGATGACTTTAAAACCGAGTGGCTCAAACTCAAACAAAAATCAGATGAAATTCAAGCGAAAATGAGCGGACAAACAGCGCAAAATTCGGGTGCTCATTCAGCGAACAAAACGAGTGCAAATAGCACAGCAAGCCAAAACACAAACGCTACTGAAAATTCGCAAAACGAGCAAAGCACGGCAAAAACGAGTTCATCTATACAAGCTAAAAGCGACATTTTTAAGGATATGGATTTATCACGCTTGCAAAGTATCCTTAAAAATCAACACAAATTTGATTTAATCAGCATTTTATTTGGCACGAATTCAAGTGGTAGTTTTGGCGGCGCAAACAGCACGGATTTAAACACAACTTTGATGAGCTTAAATTTAAGCAAAATCAAGCCCTTAAATAAAGTCGATATAAAAGCGTAAATTTAAGCGTGCGCCGTGTAAATTTGCGCTGATAAATGCCATAAATTCACTCATTTTAGCTACAATGCTTGCAAAATTCAAAGGACAAACGATGAGAAGCCAAGTCAAAGCCCTGCAAGAGCTGATGAAAAGGGCGAATTTAAATGCCTTTGTCATTCCCACAGCGGACATTCACGCGAGCGAGTATGTGCCTAAATGCTTTGCGGATAGGGCTTTTGTGAGTGGTTTCACAGGTTCAGCTGGCACTCTTGTGGTGCTTGAAAACGCGGCTCATCTTTTCACGGACGGGCGTTATCATTTGCAAGCACAAAAAGAGCTTGCCCGCAGCGGCATAACGCTCCAAAAGCAAAGCCCACAGCACACTTACCCTAAATTTCTTTGCCAAGTGCTTAAAAGTGGCGATTTCATCGGCATAAACCCCAAAAATTTGTCAATATCCGCTCACAAAGAGTTAAAACACGCGCTCAAAAAGGCGAATTTAAAGCTCAAATTTGCGGATTTGGTGAGTGAGATTTTTACTCGCCCACCCTTGCCAAAAAGCCAAATTTTCGCTCACGCAAGCCCTTTTGCTGCAAAAAGCGCAAAAAGCAAGCTTAAAATCGTGCGCGAAAAAATGCAAGAGCAAAACGCAACGCACCATTTCATCAGCTCGCTTGATGATATAGCGTGGATTACGAACTTGCGCGGGCTTGACATAGCTTACAACCCCGTGTTTTTGTCCTTTTTGCTCATCAGCCAAAGTCGCGCCACGCTTTTTGTGGATACAAACAAAATTCCGCCGAATTTAAGGGCAAGGCTTGCGACACAGGGCTTTGAGCTGGCTGAGTATGAAAGCGTTGAGACGCATTTGCGCGAGCTTGCAAGGGTGCGAGTGCTGGTAGATAGCCAAAAAACGAGCGTTTTTTTTGCGCGGATTTTAAAAGATGGCGACAACAAGCTCATCAAAGCCCCAAATCCTAGCACTTTGCTGAAAATTCACAAAAGCCCCAAAGAGTTGCGACACTTCAAAAACGCGATGATAGCGGACGGCATAGCCTTGTGTGAATTTTTTGCGTGGCTTGAAAAGGCGATGAAACAGGGCGCAAAGCTCAACGAGCTTGATATAGACACGCAAATTTCGGCGTTTCGTGCTAAACACCCGCTTTACATTTGCAACTCATTTGCGACCATAGCGGGCTTTAACGCAAATTCAGCCCTGCCGCACTACCAAGCCACAGCGCAAGAACACGCGCAAATTTCGGGCAACGGGCTTTTGCTCATCGACTCGGGGGCGCAGTATCAAAACGGCACGACTGACATAACGCGCGTAGTGCCTGTTGGCAAGGTTTTCAAGGCACAGCAAAGAGACTATACGCGTGTTTTAAAGGCTTTGATTGCGTTAAGTAGGGCGATATTTCCTATAAATACGGCATTATCATCGCTTGATAGCATTGCAAGGGCAAATTTATGGCATTATGGGCTTGATTATATGCACGGCACGGGACACGGCGTGGGGTATTGTCTTGGGGTGCACGAAATGCCCGTGTCTATCTCGCAGTTTGCGCGCCACAATGCCCACAACAAGGCAAATGCGGGCATAGTTACTTCCATAGAACCGGGCATTTACCGAGCGGACAAATGGGGCGTGCGGCTTGAAAATTTAGTGGCTATCAGCAAAATCAGCACGCAAGAAAAGGGCTTTGGAGAGTTTTTGCGCTTTGAAACGCTCACGCTTTGCCCTTTTGAAAGCTCGCTTGTTGATTTTACAATGCTTGATAAGCCCGAAAAATCGTGGCTTAAAGGCTATCATCAAAAAGTCTTTCAAGCCCTAGCTCCGCATTTAAGGGGGCAAGCATTAAGCTGGCTTAAACGCAAGGTAGCGAAATTTGAAAGAAAAATTTGATAAATTTAAATGCTGAATTTACGCGCTTTTAAGGCTTTGTTTTGATTTTTTAATGCTCTTTGCACTTTTTGCTCTTTGTGTGTAAATTTAAAATGCGTGGCGTAAATTTTTAAATTTTTGCCTTTAAATTTGCCCGCAAAACTTGTTTTTGTCAGCACTTACTCACGCTTGCTTTGCGCCTTGTTTGCAAGGACGCTTTTGCTTAAAATTCATTGTAAATTAGCGTTTTTTGTGGCTTTAAATTTAGCGTTTTGCGGTGTTTGGCTTTAAAAAGCCCTCGCGGACTAAAATGTCTATGGTGTCCTTAAACACGGGCAAGGCACTTTGTGCGGCGTAGTAGCTGTAAGGCTTTGTCGGGTTTCGCACAAGCACGCCTATGGTGTAAGCGTTGTTTGCGTCATTTGCAAACCCAAAAAAGCTGGCGTTATAGCGGTTGCTCGTGTAGCCGCCCTTGCCCGCTATGCGTGCCGTGCCTGTTTTGCCACCTAGCACAAGCCCTTGCGTGAGCGCCTTTTTGCCCGTGCCTTTTTCTATGGTGTTGATGAGCATTTTTTGCATAAGCGCGCTGGCGTTTGGAGAGAGAATTTTTTCGCTTTTTTGTGATTCTTCTTTGAAAACGCCGTTTTGGTAGGTTTTTTCGCCGATTTTTGGCGTGATATATACGCCGCCGTTGTTAAAGACATTGTAGCCCGCTAAAAGCTGTATAAAGGTAGTTTTCAGCCCATAACCATAGCTTAACACTGATTTTTCAATGTCTCGTAGTTTTTTTGGCTCTGGCAGCTCGCCCCTTTGCTCATAAGGCAAGTCAATGCCGCTTTTTTCCCCAAAATGAAAGATTTTAAGCCCAGCGATTATCTCAAAATTTGAAAGCCGTTTAGCAATTTGTATCATTCCGACATTTGATGAATACACCAAAATGTCCTCAGGGCTCATCGAAGCGGCTTTGTGGTCATCTTGTATGGTGAAACGCCCGAGTTTATAAGAGCCGCCAAAGGTGTTTATGCGTTCATTCAGGCGCAGTTTGTCAAGGCGCAAGGCTGTGGTAAAGATAAAGGGCTTGATGACGGAGCCTGCCTCGTAGCTATACTCAATCGCGCTGGCGTTTAGCACGGACAAGTCCTTGCCTCTCTTGCTTGGCTCAAAGCGGCGCGAGCTGGCTAGGGCGAGTATCTTGCCCGTTTTGCTCTCCATCACGCCCACGATGATTTCGCTTGCGTTTAAGTCGGCATTTCGCGTGTCTATCATTTTTTCTATGCTTTTTTGTAGCTTTAAAAAGACATTTATGTAAAGGTTGCAGCCGTTGATTTTGCGCTGTTGGACGGAGTCTAAATTCAGCACTATGTTGCCACCTATGTCTTTAAGCCCTTGCACCTTTTCATCTTGCACGGCTTTTAAGCACTCATCGTAGGATTTTTCAAGCCCTTTAACGCCGACATTTTTAAGCACGCCAAGTTCCTTGTCAAGCACCACGCGCGTGTAGCCGATGACGGGCGTGAGCGAGTCCTTTGACATATAGTTTCTGTCCTCTTTATGCTCGATGATACTCAGCCCGCGCGTTTCTACTTTGTTGTTGGAGTTTGTAAAAGCCTTGAAAAAGCCCTGCACATAGAGTTTTTTAGCAAGTTCTTTAAGATAGCTTGCTTGCTTGGAGTCTATGTTTTGCAAAAGCACGAAGTTGTGGCTTTTGGGGTTTTTGTTAGCAAGCCTTTTTTTAATGTCTCTCATCGTGGCATCATCAGCCCCGCTGTAAATTTGAAAGAGTTTTAAAAACAAATCAAATTTCGCGCCGTTGATACTTCGCAAATCAATCTCAGCGCGGTAAATTTCCTTTGACGAGCTAATGATAAAGCCGTCTTTTGTGATGATATTGCCGCGCAGGGCTATGTCAAACTGCTCTTTTTCGGTGTTGGGTAGGTTGCGTTTGGAGGTGAGAAAAAAAGTCGCACCCAAAAACACAGCCATAAAAAACATCGCCATAAAAAAGACAAAGGCGACTTTGGAGGCTCTGTTTTTGTTGTGCGTTTGCATTAAACTTAAATTTGCGTTCTTGTTATCTCTTTGTAAGCGTTTATCGCTTTGTTTCGCACTTCAAGCATAAATTTCATACTCATATCAGCCTTATTTATCGCAATGGCAGCTTGGTGCAAGTCCTTCACCTCGCCTGTGGCTATGTCCGTCATCGCTGCTTCGGCTGTTTTTTGCGTGTCATCTTGCTCTTCTAAATTTTGTTTGAGTAGCCTAGCAAATTCCTCGCCTATGGGCGTCATCTTTGCGTTTTGCTGTCTGGTTTCTTGTGAGTTGGCTACTTGCCCTATTTGTGTAATGTCCATTTTTAACTCCTTAGTAAATCTATCGCACTTTGAGCTATGCTTTTGGTGCTGTTAAACGCCGCGACATTTGCTTGATAAGCCCTTGTCGCTTCTATCAAATCCGCCATTTCGATGACAGGGTTTATGTTTGGGTATGACACATAGCCCTCATCGTTGGCGTCTGGGTGATTTGGCTCGTATTTGAGCCTAAATTCCTTGTCATCTCGCACAACCTTATGCACCACAACGCTCATTATGCTCGGGTCTGCGTCCTTTGGCGAGCTGGGGTCGTTCAAAGGGTTTTCGTATTCGAGCATATTGCTGTCGTCTTTGATTTTGCGGTTTAAAATCTCGCTAAAATCAGTCGCCTTAAAGATAACCGAACGCCTACGATAAGGTCCGCCCTCAGCAGTGCGAGTGGTGTTAGCGTTAGCTATGTTTGAACTGATGATATTGATACGAAAGCGTTGTGCGCTCAGTCCATATCCGCTTATGTCAAAATCGCTTAAATACGCCATTACCTAACCCCTTAATTCAACTTCGAGCTGGCATCAACTATGCCACCAAAAATGCTGCCTTGCTTTTTCAGCACGCCATCAAGCGCATTTACCATAGCCGCATTTTTGCTCATCTCGCTCGTCTCCACATCTAAATCCACCGTGTTAGCATCATTTCGTGCTAAATGCCCGTCTCTCAAATAAATAGTCGATTTATTTGGGTCTGGGAACTTCCAAGGCTCTTGATGAGCCTCGTGAGTCAAAGCCACTTTCAGTTCTTTACTATCGTCTTTTTTGAAAATAACTTTTGCCCTATTGACTAATGCCGTTTCAAATTCTATGTCGCGCGCCTTGAAAAATGGCGTATCGACATTCGCAAGGTTTGAGATAATCATCTCATTTCTAATGTTGCGCCCTGCCAAAGCCGAGCTTACCAGCTCTTTGGACTTAAACGGAACTATCATTTTTATCCTTTTTCAAAGCATTAGTATCAATATGAAGCAAAAAGCGTTCCAAATTTTAAAACGGAGTAAATTTTTTGAGAAATTTTTAAATTTTCAGCACAAACCTTAAAAAAGCCCAAATTCCAAAGCCAAACGCCTAAAAATTCAAACTCGCCCCAAGCCGAAATTCCACACTTTGCCCCTTTTCATAAAAAATTTTACGCGGATTAAAAAGCTGATGAAAGGCGTTAAATTCGGCAAAAATGTCAAATTCTTTAAAGGCGTTTAGCCCAGCAAAAAGGCTTATTTTGCTGTCATAGCCGCGGTTGTTGTCGTTTAAATCATAATAAATTTGATATTCGCCGATAAATTTAAACCCCTCAAAGCTCGCCACAACGCCACTTTTAAGCGACACGAAAGGGTTGTGGATAAGCTCATATCTATAACCCAAATCCCCAAGCGCATAAAAGCTAAACGCCCCAGCATAAGCGCCCACGCCAAGCCCTAAATCAAGCGTAGGAAAAAGCCTTGTGCGCTCATTTTGCTCACCTTTAAAGTGCTTATTTGCTCCTTTTGCGTATAAATTTGGCTCAAAACGCAAGCTGATGAGCTTTGAAAGGCTGTTTGTCCGCAAAGTATCAGCCACGCTAAAAAGGTGCAAAAGCTCGATTTTATGCAAAAAAGCCTTGAATTTATCGTCTTTATCAAGCCCAGCAAAACGCAGTTCAAGCGAAGTAAGGCGCGATTCTATCAGCTCTTTGTAGGCGTTGTTTGCGTTTTTTATGTCCGAGTAAATGGGCGCAAAATATAAAAAGCCTTGACGGGCTGAGCCGTTCAAATGCGTAAGCCCAAAAGAGATTTTTGAGCTTTTGCGAGTGTTTAAAATGTCGTTGCTGCCAAATTTTTGCACGAATTTTTGCTTGTTTGGCGGGGTTTTAAGCTCATATACAGCAAATAAAAAGCGCAAATAAGCACTTTGACTTTTGACATTTGTATAAAAGTGCTAAATTTAGAGTAGAGTAGCGTTTGAAATGAGTAAGCCCGCTTCAATGCGGGCTTTACGGCTTAAATTTACAAGCAAATGCTAGAATTTGCACTCATAAATCTCGCCTTTTACCCGCAATGAGCTGACTTCTTTGACATCAAAGTTGTTGCCGGGGCAAGGGATTTCAGGATTGTCGTTTGCACTGCCTGTTAGCGACTTCATAAAGCCTTTTTCAGCCTTGCAATTCCATATTTCAGCTGCGTGATACACGACCAAACGCTTGCTGCTGCCCACTTCGACAAGATAGGCGGATTTGTTGAGCAAGTCATTTTTCGCGCTTTCTCTCATCATCTCCATAGTTGCACTCGTTTCGCCGATACGCGCTATGCCTTCTTTTTCGCCTACAAGCATACAACCCATAGGCTTGCTTTGCGAAAACGCCAAACGATGAGCGTCTGATGATAAAGCTGTTACTTGGTAAAGCGGTTTTGAACTGCACGCCATAAACAGCAACGACAAGCCGCAAAATGCGGCGACACTAAGAACGGATTTAAGCATAATAGCTCCTTTGTTGTGAAAAATTTATCTTATGAAAAGATATGCACTATTATAATGCCCCCCCCCCTTAAATTAACCTTAAAAGAAGCTTAAAGTTAGCTTAAATTTCAAAAATTTTTCGCCACTTGCGTGGAAAACAAATTTAGAAATCAAAATAAAATTCAACGCAAGCGCGGAAATTTAGGCAAAAGAGCGGAAAGTGAAAGCTAAAATTTGAAAATTTAAGCGAAAATCAAAGTGTTTGAGTGAGAAATTTAAATTTTGAGTAGGAATTTAGCGTTTTAGAAAGTTTTGAAAAAAGGTTTGAAAAAAGTGTTAAGAAGTTTTAAAAAGTTTTGCAAAAGGTGTTAAAAGGTTTCAAAAAGTTTTAAAAAGTTCTAAAAAAGCATTAAAAAAGTTTTCAAAAATGTAAATTCCCCCTTGACATTAGTCCCAAAAAAGACTATAATTAGTCCTTGTAAAGACTAAATTTACTTGTTTTACAAGGATAAGGCGCAAAAAGATTAGGAAAGTAAGAAAAATAAAAAGAAAGCAAGAAAAGCAAATACGCAAAAAGTTAAAAAATAAGAAAACAAAAAAGCAAATTTAAGTAAAAAGTTAAAAAAAATAAAAAATACAAAAGACAAAATGCAAAAAAGTATAAGAAAGCAAAAATAAAAAAGGACAAAAATGACAAAAATTTCTCGCATTCGCTCGTGGATAATGCTGTGTTTGGCTATCGCGCTTGAAATTGCAGGGCTTAGTTTGCTTCAAGTTTTTGAGGAAAGTCCCGTTTTAAGCAAGGTGATTTTGGTGTGTTTTATGAACGCTTCTTATTTTCTTATGTCCTTAGCGTTGCGCCAAATTTCAGTGGGTGTGGCGTATGCGGCGTGGGAAATCATCGGCGGCATAGGCGTTTTGTTTGTGAGTTTTATCTTTTTTAACCCTATTTTAAGCACTCAGCAATACTTCGGCGTAGCACTTGGTTTCATCGGCATAGTTTGCATTATCTTGGGCGAAAAGCACGACACAAGCGCAAATTCCGCTCTAAATTTAAAGGCAAAGGACTAAAATGGCGGCGTTTTTACTCATTTGCTTTTCGGGCGTTTTGGATATTTTTTCAAATTTAGCTTTGGCAAAGTCCGATGGCTTTAAAAAGCTATGGTGGGGGCTTTTGGCTTTGTTGCTTGTGGATAGTTGCTTTGTGGCTTTGGCTTTTGCGCTTGATTTGGGTATGCAGCTGCCCGTTGCTTACACGCTTTGGGGCGCGATAGGCATTTTGGGAACTACGGCTGGGGGATATTATTTTTTCGCTCAAAAGCTCAAACCCATAGGCTTTGTAGGCATTGTGTTGGTGCTTTGCGCTGTTTATTTGCTGCATTTTGCGTAAGGGCTGGGCTATGCAAATCAGCGAGGCTCAAATCCACGAATTTAACAGGCTTTATTATAAGATAAATGGCTTGTATGCGCGTTTTGAGAACGCAAAAAACATAAATAGCTCGGTGTATAAGGTTTTGCACGCACTTTTCATCAGCGAACTTCACACGCAAAAGGACATTATGCAAAGCTACGAAATGCCCAAACAAACGATAAACAATGTCATCGCAAACCTGCAAAAGCAAGGTTTTATCGACATTTCATCAAGCCAAAACGACAAGCGTGAAAGGATTTTAAATCTCACAGCTAGGGGCAAAGCGTATGCAAAGGACTACACAAGCGCATACACAGCCTTTGAGATGAAAGTGTATCAAAGTTTGGGCGCGCGAAATTTAAGCAAACTCACTCAAATTTATGCGGATTTTGAAAGGGCTTTCAATGAAGTTTTTAATGCGGAGTTTAGCAAAAAGGACTAAATTTGCGCCTTTAAAAAGCGCGTAAATTTAACGCTTTGCGAAAAAAGCCTTAAAACAAAGCATTTTTGACAATCAAATTCCAAAAACCTAAATTCAGCACAAGGCTAAAATCTCCACCCAGCTTGCAAATTCGCCTTTATGCCTTTAAAATCAGTGTTGAAAACCCCAGCTACGCCATATCCTATAAACACGCCATTTGTAAAGCTCTCATAACCGCCAAGCTCTAATTCATAGCTGATTTTGCCTACACTTTTTTCATAAGTAACGAAATTTTGGGCTTTTGAAAGGCTTATTTCAAATTTATCGTTGCTGTGGTAAATGTCCTTTGTCGCCAAAAAGCTTGCCCTGTAAAAGCCGCTTTGCTTGTAAAGCACATATTCAGCCCCAAAACCCACGCTTATAGCTGTGTCTTGGTGTGCTTTTTGCTTGTAGGTAAGGCTCTCAAAGGCATTTATGCTGTCAAAGCTCGCTCGTGCAAGTATTTGCGGGTGCAAGGCAAAGCCAAAATCCGCTTTCAAAAGCGTGTCAAAATATCCACCAAAGCCCTTATAATCGCCACTTTCGCCACTAAAATACAGCTTGCCGTCTATGGCAGAGACGCTTAACTCATTTTGTAGCTCCAAAAATCCCAAAAGCGCATTGCTATAAAGGCTAAAAGTATAAATTTTAGGCTCTTGACTTAATTTTTCGTTCTTAAATGCCGAGTTTGTAAGCCCCAGCAAAGCCCCGAGCAAAAAATCCCCGCTAAAAGCCCTTTTATCATAGCCCACGCTTATGTTTTGAAAGGAAAGCGTGCTGTCATCGCCCTTAAAATAGCCCCCGCCAGCATTTGCCCAAACCCTATTTATCGGCTCATCAAAATGCAAATTCACACTCACCATTGCATCGCTTTGTATAAGGTAGTTTGCGGCATAAAGTTGATAGAAAATGTCGCTGTTTGCAAGGTTTGCCTTATCTTTGTCCTTGTCAAGGCTTGCTTTGCCGCTTTTTAAGGCTATTTGCCTTTTTGTTTCATCAAGCGCAAAGCGAGCTTGGCTAAATTTTACGCTTTGAATTCTTGCGTTTATGTCTTGTTTGTGGAGCAAGGGCAAGGTTTTGCTTATGTTGTTTGTTTTTGAAAGTCGCTTGAAATTTGAATTTAGCTCATCAAGCACTCGTTTTAAGCTCGCGCTGTCGTTGGGTAGAATGCTTGTGTGTTCGAGCAAAACTTGCAAAAGTGGCATTTGGTTTGGAGCGACATTATACGCGTTTAAATTATTGTTTGGCTTTGCGGTGCTTGAATTTGAGCCGTTGCCGTTTGAGCCACTATTTGCGCCACCGCCTGAATTTCCATTGTTTCCACCGCCATTTCCGTTTCCGCTTGAATTTCCATTGTTTCCACCGCCTGAATTTGAGCCACTACTGCCACCGCTTGTGTCTGTTTTGTTGTCCATTTCAGCACCTGTGTAAAGGGACAAATAATCCATCACATACACGCTTGTGGGGATTTTCTTGGTGTCTATAAAGGTAGCACTGCAAGAACTCATATCTTCGCTACATTCTTGCACCATTTGTTTTCCGCCATCTTTGGTGTAAAGTTCGAGTTTGCCACTAGATGAAGCAGAATCAGTAGCATACATTTTTATCATTTCGCCTTTTTCGTCAAATTCAGCACCCCAAATCGTAATGGCGTGCGCACCGCCACCTTCTATCACATAGCTTATCCCCACTGGGCTACCTGATTTTAAAATATCAAAGGCGTTTTTAGAAATTTCTGCATAACCTGCGTCGTTTGGTAACTTGATTTCAGTGTGAATTTTGCCGTAATAATCAACGCTTGGATAATAATTTATAAAAAAGTTAGCAAGCCCGCGCTTGACGAAGTTGCCGTTGGTGTGATTTGCAAATTCACTTTTAAGGTTTGCTATTATATCTTGCCTTGTTTGCGGGGCGTTGGTGTTTTTAGTGAGTGCTTGACTTTGACTTTGCCAGTGGTCAAGCAAGGCAGAAGCCGTGTAAAGCCAGCAATAATTCGTGTAGCCTTGAAAAAGCGAAGGTCCCCAGCCTTTTTGCTCGCTCACTCCGCTCGCCCAAAAACTCGCTCCAAAGAGTTGGCAAACACTAAAACCAAGCAGCAAAATCTTTGCGATACCTTTCACACTCACTCCCTTAAACTACTCAATTTTAGCGATTTTTGTTTGCTTTGTCAATGTTTTTGTGAATTTAAACGCCTTTTTAAGTGCAAATTTTGTCCTAAAAATCCACTCTTGTGGCAAAAATTTGAATTTTAACTCAAATTTAATAAGCTTTTAAACAATAAAATCCTATAATATTAAATTTTTAAGGATAAATATGGATTTTTTAGACGAAATGCTCAGCCACAGCCCAAAAGAGAAGTTTTTGCAAATGCTGCAAAACGCTAGCCCATCGGCTGTGGAAAGCGTTATGGAAAAATTGCTTAAAGAGCATATCGCACTGCGCGAGCTTTTGGAGCAAAAATGTGGCGAAAATTTGGGACAAAATAATGTAAATTTAGGGCAAAGTGGCGAAAATTCAAGCGAATTTGTGGGTGCTGATGAAATAAATGCTGATTTAAGCGTGCTTGACAAGCAAATCGCGCTTTTTAGCGTGGAAAATGCGGATTTGGTTGAAGAGCGGTTGAATGATTATTTCATCGGGCTGACGGCTGAAATTTTAGGCGTGGAGGGTTAAAATAAGTGCAAAAAAGGCTCAAAATAAGCAAGCTGAAACGCTCAAAGGCTAAAAATGCAGGCTAAAATGAAATTTATCGTGGGTTTTTTGCTTTGTGCGCATTTTGCAAGTGCTGTGCCGCCGACTTTTGAGCACACTTATGAACTTTGGCTTGAAAAGGACGAGCGCGCAAGTATCGAAATCACCGAGATAGGCTTTGAAAACGAAAAGCAAAATTTTGACTTTTATTGGACACTTTTTGACACGAACAAAATCGTCATACACACGAAATTTAGGCGTTTTCCGCGTCAATTTGTGCTGTCGATGCGCCGCAATCTTAATTGGCTTACACAAACGCTTATCCCTGATTTTACGAACCCGCACCTTGACAGAGCAAGACTCATCATCGAATTTAACGACTTTGACAAGGGCGAGGCTAAATTTAAAATTTACATTGAAGACAAGGGCGCAAGGCTCAATGTGGCGTTTTTAGACCCTAACAAAACACCGCTAAAACCACCCTTTGCGCCACAAAATAACAAATTCGTGCCTGCCATTGTCTTTGGCGTGGAGCGCAACGACTCTTTTGGCAAAGAACCCAGCATAGAAAGGCAGCTTGGACTGCCAGAACACTCAAACAACGCTAATGACGGCAGATAAAGGACAAAAATGCAACGCATAGATGAATTTTTAGCGCATTTCATCAAAGAGCTTGATTACAAGCCCATAAAAACAATGTTTGAAAGCATAAAGCAAGGCAAAAGGTTGCGCTCAAAGCTGATTTTAGCCATAGCGCAAAGTGGCACACAAGCCTTAAATTCAGGCGCAAATGCTAGCAAATGCGCCACACAAAGCGACAAAGAAAGCGCAAGCAAAAACGATGAGTTTTACAAACTCTGCGCGATAGTTGAATTCATACACCTTGCAAGCTTGTTGCACGATGATATTATCGATGAGGCTGAACTTCGGCGCGGAGCAAAGTCCGTAAATGCTGAATTTGGCGCGAAAAATGCACTGATGATGGGCGATATACTCTACTCTTACGCCTTTTGTGAGCTGACAAAATTTCCAAAAGAAGTAGCTTACAGCATTTCAAACGCCGTTACACGCCTTGCAAAAGGCGAGTTAATGGATATAGAGCTTTCAAAGAGCTTTAATGCCGATGAAAAGGCGTATCTTACGATGATAGAGCTTAAAACTGCGGCTTTGATTGAGGCGAGTGCGTTTAGTGCGGCACATTTAGTGGGATTAGATGCGCAAAAATTTGGCGAATACGGCAAGAATTTGGGTTTAGCCTTTCAAATCATCGATGATATTTTGGATATAAAAAATGATGAAAAAACGCTTGGAAAGCCCGCTATGAGCGACTTTAAAGAGGGTAAAAGCACGATTTGTTATATTTCATTGTTTAAAGAATTAAACTATAATGAAAAGCAAATTTTGCAAGATTTATTTAAAAAAGATTTAAGCCAAAGCGAGTTGGAGTGGCTCAAAGATAAATTTAAAGAACATAAAATCATCGAAAAAACGAGCAAACAAGCAAAAGACTTTGGTTTAAAAGCGATAAAAGCCGTTGAAGGCTTTGAAAATAGTGCTTTGAAAGACATAGTTTTAAAGATGATAGATAGGGAATTTTGATGAATTATTTTTGCGTGAGTTTCACTCACAAAAACACAGGCATAGCATTAAGAGAACGGCTCAGCCTTGATGAAAGTCGCCGCAAAGAGCTGTTGCGCCTTATCAACGCAAACGCTTACATAGAAGAAAGCTTGCTGATAAGCACTTGCAACCGCGTTGAAATTTTTGCCTTTGTGGAGCAAATCGATGAAATTTGCGAGTATATCATCTCTTGTATGGCTGTGCTGTGCGAGGTTGATAAGGAAATTTTGCTCCAACAAGCCGATATTTTCGAGGATAGCGGTGCGATTCATCATCTTTTTTCCGTAGCAAGCTCACTTGATAGCCTTGTCATAGGCGAAACGCAAATTGCTGGACAGCTTAAAGATGCCCTAAATTTCGCGCTCAAACACTGCTTTTGCAGCTTGAATTTAGAACGAGCCGTGCATTTTGCCTTTAAGTGCGCTGCACGCATTCGCAACGAAACAGAGATTTCTAAAAACCCCATTTCAGTGGCATCAGTAGCCGTAGCAAAGGCAAAAGAGCTTGTAAATTTAAGCGAAAAAGAAGCCATCATCATCGGCGCAGGCGAGATGAGCGAGCTTGCCGCCAAACACTTGCTTGCAAATGGCGCAAAAATCATCATCTTAAACCGAAGCAAAGACAAGGCAAAAGAACTTTGCGAAAATTTGGGAGAGGGCGCAAGCTGTGGGGAATTTGAGCGTTTGAGCGAGTATCTTAACCGCTACGAGCTGTTTTTTTCCGCCACGAACGCCAAAGAAGCGATAATCAACGATGATTTGTTGCAAAGGCGCGATTTTACGCGCTATTTTTTCGACATAGCCGTGCCGCGCGATATTGATTTGAGCCAAAGCGAGCGCGTGCAAGTCTTTGCTGTCGATGATTTAGAAGAGGTTGTGCGCAAGAATTTAGCCCTGCGCGAACACCAAGCGCAAATTGCCTACTCTATCATCGCTGCGATGACGAACGAGTTTTTCAAATACCTAAACGATTTAGCTCTAACGCCTATCATCAAAGCCGTGCGCCTACAAGCAAAGCACTGCGCCGAAGTAGAACTAGCCAAAGCCCTAAAAAAAGGCTATCTCAAACACAGCGACAAAGAAGAGGCTAGAAAGCTCATACACCAAGTTTTCAAAGCCTTTTTGCATAGCCCAACGCTAAATTTAAAGCATTTACAAAGCGGAATTCAAAGCCAAAGCGTTGTGAATGCTATGCGTTATGTGTTTGATTTGCAAGATGAGAGCGAAAACGCCTTAAATGATGAATTTAAAACCTTAGAAAATATCTCTAAAATAAGCCAAAAGGACGATGATGAAATTTAGCAAACTCTACGCACCAAGCACAAAAGAAGCTCCAAAGGACGCCGTGCTACCTAGCCACATACTTTTGTTAAGGGCTGGCTTTATCCAGCAATGCGGTAGTGGGCTTTACAACTTTTTGCCACTTGGCAAAATGGTGCTTGACAAGATTTATGCTGTTGTTAAAGACGAGATGGACAAGGCGGGAGCTTTGCAAACGAGTTTAAGCTTTGTAACAAGTGCTGTTTTGTGGGAAGAAAGCGGAAGATATAAGGCTTATGGCAAGGAACTACTGCGTTTTAAGGACAGAAAAGAAAATGAGTTTGTGCTAGGACCAACGCACGAAGAGGCTATGCTTAACGCCGTTAAAGGCAAAATCACCAGCTATAAGCAACTGCCCTTGCATTTGTATCAAATCGGGCTGAAATTTAGGGACGAGGCGCGTCCTAGATTTGGGCTTTTGCGTTGCCGTGAATTTTTGATGAAAGACGGATACAGCTTTCACGCCGATGAAAAGGACTTGGGGCGTGAATTTGAGCTAATGTTTGAAACTTACAGCAAGATTTTCACGCGTTTGGGGCTAAATTTTAGAGCTGTGGAGGCTGATAGCGGAGCCATAGGCGGTAGCGGAAGCAAGGAATTTATGGTGCTAGCGCAAAATGGCGAAGATGACATAGTGGTGTGTGATAAATGCGAATACGCCGCAAATGTCGAGGTAGCAAAGCGTGCGCCAAAAACCTGCGAGAAAGAACGCCCACAAGCAAATATGGCGAGCAAATTTCACACGCCAAACATAAAGACTATCAAGGATTTAGCTGAATTTTTCAAGGTTGATGAGTTTTACACCATAAAGGCTGTGGTGAAAAAAGCACTCTTTGACAAGGGCGAAAAAATCGTAGTCTTTTTCGTGCGTGGGTGCGATGATTTGCAAGAAACAAAGGCACTTAATGCTTGTGGGGCGTTAGAGCTTGTCGAAGCTAGCGAAGATGAGCTAAAAAAGGCTGGTTTAAAGGCTGGATTTATCGGCTTTATCGGGCTAAATGTTGAATTTTTTGTGGATAATGAGTTAAAAAATGAGACAAATATGCTTTTGGGCGCAAATGAGGAAAACTACCATTTCATCGGCGTTAGCGTGGTAAATTTAAACGAAAACCGCTATAAAGACTTGGTGCAAGTGCGCGAAAATGACACTTGTGCTTGCTGTGGCGGGCAGCTTAAATTCAGCAAGGGCATAGAAGTGGGACACATTTTTAAGCTGGGGCAAAAGTATAGCAAGGCGATGAGCGCGACATTTTTGGACGAAAACGGCAAGGCTGTGCCTTTTTATATGGGCTGTTATGGCATAGGCGTGAGCCGCTTGGTTGCTGTGGCGGTAGAATCAAGCTTTGATGAAAAAGGCATAGTATGGAGCAAGGCTTTGTCGCCATTTGCGCTACATATCATCATCTCAAACACCAAAGACGAAGCCGCTTGTGAGTTTGCAAATGAGCTTTATGAAGCCTTGCAAGCCTTAAATATCAGCGTTTTGCTTGATGATAGAAATGAACGCTTTGGTGTGAAAATCAACGATTTCGAGCTAATGGGCTTTTATTACGGCTTAATCATCGGCAAGGGACTTGAAAAGGGCGAAGTGGAGCTTGTAAAGCGCGAAAATCTTGAAAAAAGTGTGCTAAAAAAAGATGAAGTGCTTGAAACACTGAAAAAGGTGCTGTTATGAACTACTATACTTTCTCAATCTTTCCTTTTATCTTACTTGAAGTGCTGGCAAGCGTGCTGTTTGTGATGAGCTTTGGTTTTGGAAATTTTTTGCTTGTTTTGTTTGGCTCAATGCTCATAGGCGTTGTTTTGCTTGCGATTTTTTGGCGCAATATGCTTGAATTTAGGCTTTGCTCTCCGCTTGAAATGCTGAAAAACTTTGCCTTTGTTATCTCAGGCTTTTTGTTTTTAGTCCCCGGGCTTTTAAGCTCGGTGTGTGGGCTTTTTGTGCTTGTTTTTGGGCTGGTTTTTGGATTTAGCAGACAAAATGCTGGTAAATTCACTCAAAGCTCGCCCCAAAACGATGAAATTATCGATGTAGAAATCATCGATGAAAAAAAGGATAAACAATGAACGAACTCATCATCGCCACGCGCAAAAGTCAGCTAGCCCTTTGGCAAAGCGAATTCATCAAGGCTTTTTTGCAAGAAAGATACCCAGATTTACGCGTAAATTTGCAAGGCTTTAAAACAAAGGGCGATGTGCTTTTAGACACTCCGCTTGCTAAAATCGGCGGCAAGGGGCTTTTCACAAAGGAACTTGAAGAGTCTATGCTCGCAGGCAAGGCTCATTTAGCCGTGCATAGCTTAAAAGATGTGCCAAGCTTTTTCCCACAAGGGCTTACTTTGGCGGCGGTTTGCAAAAGAGAAGAGCCAAATGACGCCCTTTTGAGCGAAAAATTTAAGGATTTAGCCAGCTTGCCACAAGGCGCAAAGGTTGGCACGACAAGTCTTAGGCGCAAAATGCAGCTTTTGCTCAAACGCCCTGATTTAAACATAATCTCACTTCGTGGCAACATAAACTCACGCCTTGAAAAGCTCAAAAAGGGCGAATTTGATGCTATCGTTTTAGCTTATGCGGGGCTTAAACGGCTAAATTTGCAAAATGCGGTGAAATTTTTGTATAAATTTAGCCTTGATGAGATGATACCAGCGGCTTCGCAAGGCATTTTAGGCATAGAAAGCCTTGATGAGCCTGAGCTTTTGCAAACCCTTGCCGTGCTAAATGACGAGCAAGCCGTTGTGGCAAGCAGGATTGAGCGCGATTTTATCAAAGAGTTGGAGGGCGGCTGTCAAGTGCCTATCGGCGTAAATGCTGAAATTTTAGGCACAAGCGTGCAAATCCGCGCTATTTTAGGCTTGCCAGATGGCAGTGAAATCTTGCAAAAAAGCCTGAATTTACCCTTAAACGAAAGCCAAAATGCAGGCATTTTACTCGCAAAAGAATTTATAGGCAAAGGCGCAAAAGAGCTTTTAAAACGCGCTGAAATGATGATTTAAGGCTTTTTGATGAAAGAATTTATAAAATTGCTCCAAGAAAATGATTTGCTTAAAATCATCGATGAAAGCGTGGATACCGAGCTTGAAATAGCGCACATTGCTTATGTGGAGGCGAAAAAGGGCGACAAGGGCAAGGCTTTGCTTTTTACAAAGCCCACGCATAAGGGGCAAGAGTTTGAATTTCCTGTGCTGATGAACACCTTTTGCAACGAAAAAGCCCTAAATTTAGCCTTTACGCGCCCTTATGATGAAGTAGCAACCCAAATAGCAAGCCTTTTAAAGCTTCATATACCAAAGACTTTTGGGGCGAAAATCGACTTTTTCAAAAGGCTTTTAAGCCTTAAAAATGTCCCGCCCAAACGCCTAAAAACAAAGGGCGAGTTTGAATTTAAAGAGCTAAAAAGCCTAAATGAACTGCCTATCTTAAAAACTTGGGAAAAAGATGCTGGTAAATTCATCACTATGGGGCAAATTTACACGCAAAGTGTCGATAAAAAGCAAAACAACTTGGGTATGTATCGCTTGCAAGTAAGCGGTGAGCGCGAGCTTTTAATACACTGGCAAATCCACAAAGACGGCGCGCACTTTTTCCACGAGTATAAAAAAGCTGGCTTAAAGCAAATGCCCGTGAGCGTTGCCATAGGCGGCGACCCGCTTTACATTTGGTGCGCACAAGCTCCGTTGCCAAAGGGCATTTTTGAGCTTTTGCTTTATGGCTTTATCAAAAAAAGCCCTGCAAGGCTTGCGCCGTGTCAAAATGGCATTTTCGTGCCACACGATGCTGACATTGTGATTGAGGGCTTTGTGGATTTAGATGAGTTTAAGATTGAGGGACCTTTTGGCGACCACACGGGCTTTTACACGCCTGCTGAGCCTTTTCCTGTGATGAAAGTGAGCCGAATTTTAGCCAAAAAAGACGCCATTTATCAAGCCACCGTTGTGGGAAAGCCCCCGCTTGAAGACAAGGTAATGGGGCTTGGCACTGAAAGGGTGTTTTTACCGCTCTTTCAAGCCACAACGCCTGATGTCATAGACTATAAAATGCCTGAAAATGGCGTTTTTCACAATCTCATCTTAGCTAAAATTCACTCTCATTACCCAGCGCACGCCACGCAGATAATGCACGCTTTTTGGGGTGTGGGGCAAATGAGCTTTGTCAAACACGCTATTTTTGTAGGGCAAAATGCGCCAAAGCTTGATGATTACGGCGCTCTTGTGCCTTATATCTTAAACCGCTTTGAGGCAAGCAAACTTTACATAAGCGAGGGCATTTGCGACCAGCTAGACCACGCTTCGCCAAATGCTTGTTTTGGGGGAAAGGCGGCACTTGATGCGACAAGCGAAAAAGAATGCGGCGAAAAGCTTGAAATTTTAAGCGATGAGGCGTTAAATGAGCTTTTTTCAAGCGAAATTCCACTTCTTGCTTTAAGGCAGTTTTATGCGGATACAAGCGCGCCCATAGTTTGCGTGCTACTTGATAAAAAAGAGCTTGTTAAAAAGAGCTTTGAAAGGCTTTTAAAATTTGCTAAACATTTTAAAATCGTTGTTTTTTTAGACAGCCACAACCGCTTGCAAAACCCTTATATGCTTGTTTGGCGCGTGGTAAATAATATCGATGCAAAAAGAGACATTTTCTTTGGCAAGGATTTTATAAGCGAAAATTTAAAGCAAAATTCAGTAAATTCTAGCGAAAAAAGTGTAAATTTAAATGAAAATTTAGCTGATTGCATAGGCATAGACGCCACAGCAAAGGGCGAGCTTGAAAAGCACCCAAGAAAATGGGCTTTGCAGGTTGATTGCACTCAAAAGGTTATCGAAGATTTAATCAAACGAAAACTCATTGACAAAGACAGCACACTTTTTGATAAATTCGAGCTTTTTTAAGACATAAAATTTGCACTCACATTGATAAATTCGAGTTTTTAAGGTGTAAAAGCAAATTTAGCACTCACAGCACTTCGCCGTAAAGCACCATTCTACGCGGATTTGTGATTTTAACCCTTTTCATTTGCCCCAAAAATTCAGCTCCTCCTTGTGTTTGGACTAAAAAGTTATTATCACTTCTGCCCGCTACGCCATTTTCGCGCTGTTCTTCAAACAGCACCTCAAATTCTTTAAGCCTTTGACGCGCCACAATCTCATCTAAAATCTCATTTTGTCGCCCTTGTAGCTTACTCAAACGCCTTGTGGCAAGCTCTGGCTCGATTTGCCCGCTCATTAAAGCCGCCTTTGTAAGCGGACGCGGCGAGTATTTAAAGGAAAAAATTTGCTCAAAACGCACCTCATTCATCACTTCAAGCGTATCCTCAAAGTCCTTTTCGCTCTCATTTGGAAAGGCGACAATTATATCTGTTGAAATGCTGGCGTTTTCGCACATTTTTCGCACCTTTAAGGCTTTTTCTAAATACCACTCACGCGTATAACCGCGTTTCATCGCCTTTAATACGGCATTTGAGCCACTTTGCAAGGGCAGGTGCAAGGCTTTGCAAATTTTTTCATTGTGCGTAAAAACTTCTAAAAATTTATCATCAATGTGTAAAGGGTGCGGGCTTGTAAAGCGAATTCGCTTCAAATTTGGAATTTCACTAAGCCTTGTAAGCAAGTCGGCAAAGTCCATTTTTTCGTGTGCTTTTGAAAAATACTTGCCATAATTATTGACATTTTGCCCCAGCAAAAAAAGCTCTTTTGCGCCCTTATCCACAGCCTTTTGCGCCTCATCAAAAATCAACGAAAAAGGTATGGAGATTTCCTCCCCACGCGTGTGTGGCACTATGCAGTAAGTGCAGTGTTTGTCGCAGCCTATCATTATGTTGATAAAGCTTTTATAAGGGCTTGAACGAAATTCAGCAAAGGCAAACTCGCTCTCATCGTAGTTTATGTCCGTGCCAAGAAATTTTGGCGTTTTAACAGCGCGTGTGATTTGAGAGACATTGCGCGCACCCAGCACAAAATCAACATTTGGAGCTTTTTTAAAAATCTCAGCCCCCAAATGCGAAGCCGTGCAACCGCACACGCCGATTTTCGCGCCCTTTTTTTTGAGCTTTTCAAAGCCACCGATTTCAGAAAAAAGCTTATGCACGGGTCTTTCACGCACGGAGCAGGTGTTGATGAGTATTAAGTCCGCAGTTTCAGGCTCGTTTGTTAGGGCATAATCTTCTTTTTGGCTCAGCTCAGCGATGATATGCTCGCTATCTCGCACATTCATCGCACAGCCAAGTGTCTGTATATAGAGCTTTTTACTCAAAGAATATGCACCTCATACATATAATCACTCTCATCAAGTCCGTATTTAACGGGGCGATGATATACGCTAAACCCTTTTTTTTCAAAGTTTTGCACGAGTGCTAGCATTTGTTTGTGCGTGTTTTCCTTGTCAAAATAAAAAAAGCTTTGTCCTTCTTGGGCGAGCTTTTCTTCGATTTTAGCTAGGCTGATAGTCTTTGGCTTGCCGTTTGCTAGGTTTCTGGCTAGCTTTAAATCTTTGATTTCCATAGTTTTTCCTTTAAAGTTAAATTTAAAGCACAATTTTAGCAAATTTATAGTAAAATTCATAAAAATTTAAAGGAAAATTTATGCAATACACTATCGAACTCAACAATCACAGCGAAATTTTCGATGTGGATAAGGTCGCTAAGCAAGCAGCTGGTGCTGTTTTGTTAAGGCAAGGCAAAAGCGTGGTTTTAGCCACAGTCGCTCACGAGGACAAGCCTGTGGAGGAGGATTTTTTGCCCTTAACGGTGCAATATATCGAAAAAGCCTACGCAGCGGGGCGAATCCCCGGCGGCTACATAAAGCGCGAAACCAAGCCAAGCGACAGCGAAACGCTCACAGCGCGTATCATCGACAGAAGTTTGCGCCCGCTTTTCCCAAAGGGCTATGCTTATCCTACTCAAATCGTGGTGCTGGTGCTTTCGTGCGATAGTGAAGTGGATTTGCAAGTGATGAGCCTAAATGCCGCAAGTGTCGCGCTGTATCTTAGCGACATACCGATGAAAGACCCTGTTTGTGGCGTGCGCATCGCAAGAATCAACGATGAATTTAAGCTCAATCCCACAAACACGGAGCTTAAAAAATCAACCCTTGATTTGTTTGTCTCTGGCGTGAAAGATGAGCTTTTGATGATAGAAATGCGCGCCCTGCCAAGTGAGGGCGAGTTTATCCCTGTGGTTGCGCCTTTTGCGGGCATTGACGGGCAGAGCATTCAAAATATGAACGAGTTGAGCGAGGACGAGATAGTAAATGCCCTAAATTTAGCCCAAAAAGCCATAGAAAACGGCTCAAACGCTTACGAAGAAGCATTTAGCAAACACAGAAAAAATGGCGAATTCGAGCTAAAAGAAGAAAACGAAAACGAACAAATCATCAAATTTATCGAGCAAAACTACCTTGCAAAGATGCGTGAGGCTATCACGCAAATGGCAAAAAGCGAGCGAGCGAGCGAGTTAAACAAAATCGCCAAAGAAATCGTAAATTTAGAGCTTGCCGAGCAAAACGAATGGGACGAGGAAGCGGTGAGCAAGGCTTTAAACAAGGTTAAACGCACCATCGTGCGCTCACTCATCATCAACGAGGGCGTTCGCGCGGACGGACGCGCCTTAAACGAAGTGCGCCCCATCAGCATAGAAACAAATATCTTGCCAAACGCTCACGGCTCGTGTCTTTTCACGCGCGGACAAACGCAAGCCCTTGTCGTAGCGACATTAGGCAGTGAAAATGACGCTCAAATGTCCGATTTGCTTACCGAAACGGGCGCACACGCTGAAAGATTTATGGTAAATTATAATTTTCCCGGCTTTTCAGTAGGCGAGGCAAGCCCGATAAAAGCACCGGGCAGGCGTGAGCTAGGACACGGAAACCTTGCAAAAAGGGCGTTGTATCCAAGTGTCGATGAGGCTTATCCCTATGTTATCCGCCTTGTGAGCGAAATTTTAGAAAGCAACGGCAGTAGTTCAATGGCTACGGTGTGCGGCGGTGCGCTTGCGTTGCGAGCTGCTGGCGTGCCAAGCATAAAACTTGTGGCGGGAGTGGCTATGGGGCTTATCTTTGAAGAGGGCAAATCAGCCGTGCTTACCGATATAATGGGGCTTGAAGACCACGATGGCGATATGGATTTTAAAGTAGCTGGCTCAAAAGACGGCGTAACCGCACTTCAAATGGATATAAAGCTAGGCGGTATCGACCAAGACACGCTCAAAAGGGCTTTGTATCAAGCAAAAGAAGCGAGAATGCACATTTTAGGCATTATGGAGCAAGCAGAGCAAGAAATTGTGGTAAATGAAGAGATTTTGCCAAAACTTGAACTTTTTAGCGTAGATCCTTCCAAAATAGTCGATATCATCGGGCAAGCGGGCAAAACTATAAAAGAAATCATCGAAAAATTCGGCGTTTCGATTGATTTAGACCGCGAAAAGGGCGAAGTGAAAATCGCAGGAGCTGGCGGCGAGCAGGTAAAAGCGGCGAAAGATTATATCATACAAATCACCTCCAAAGAAAGCAAATTCGGCAAAAAACGCGAGTTTCGCAAGGACTATCCGCCTTTTGAAGTGGGCGAGGAATTCAACGGGCGCGTGAAAAGCATAGTGCCTTTTGGGGCGTTTGTGGAGCTGCGAGACGGCGTTGATGGCTTGCTGCACGCGTCCAAAATCAAAGGCGCGCTCAGCGAGGGCGATGAGGTGCGCGTTTGCGTGCGAGAAGTGAAAAACGGCAAGGTGTCGCTGGATTTAGCCTGAATTTAGCAAAAGCAAATGTTTCAAAGCAAGACTTATGAAATCAGCTCCACAGACGACATAGAACTTGGCATAAGGCGTTACTCAAAGCTCGAATTTAAGGTGAGTTTTGATGATACAAAGCCGATGAAAGCCTTGTTTGTCTTTATCAACGGCATTAGAGATGAGGATTATGCGGGCTATGAGGAACATTTGGCTGAATTTGTGGTGCAAACTTATGGCGTGGCAGTGCTTCGAGTAGATTATCACTGCATAGGCTTTCGCCCGCAAACGGGGGCGACTTTTTATATGGACAAAAGAGACAAGGAAATTTTCAAGGCACAATGCAGCGAAATCGCTCAGCATTGCGACATAGAGCTGAATTTGCCCGATGACTTGTCAAATGATGAAAATTTAGGGCAAAATGAAAGCTACGCCCTTTTAACCAGCCTTAACGACATTATTTTAGAGCTTAAAAACGCCCACAAAATTCCACAAGACTACCGCTCGCCGCTATCCATAAGTTTGCAGCCTACCAAAAACGAGTATCAAAACTTTGGACTTATGCAAGCCCTTGACATAATCAACGCCATTTATTTTGTGCGAAAGCACCACGCTGAATTTAAGCTCGCTAAAACGCCCAAAACCTTGCTCTTTGGCACTTCGCACGGAGGCTATCTTGGCTTTTTGTGCGCTAAATTTGCTCCGTGGCTCATAGATGCAGTAGTGGAAAATTCAGGCTATGCAAATGCGCCGTTGAGATTTTTGGGCTTTGGCAAGGAATTTGATTATAAGGCTTGCTTTGAAAGCAGCACGGCAAGTATGTTTGACCATCTTGCCATCTTTGTCTTTACCAAAACCTTTTTCACAAGCGTTCAAAGCTCGCCAAAGTGCTACACCGAAGCGCACGACAAAATCCGCTCTTTGCCAGAACTCGACCACCTGCAAACGCAAGCTGCTTGCCACAAAGCCGTTTTCGTGTCTTACCACAGCGCAAGAGACTTTGACATAGCCCGCCCAGAGCCAAAACAAAGGCTTTATCAAATGCTTGCTAAACTTGACTTTGACGCCACTTTGCACTTGATAAAAGATGAAGGCGAAGTTGATGGCAAATTCATCAAAAATTTAAAGCACGGAATGGATATGTCCTTAAAAACGCTCATCAAAAAAGAGCTGCCGCCCTTGCTTGCCCGAAAATTCACACATAAAAAGAGTGAGAAACACGAAATCACCTACAAAAGCGAGAATTTAGAGTATAAATTCAAAGAAAAGGCTGATAGCATCGAGCTTGTCATCAAAAAACTCTAAATTTCAAGCGAAATTTGTGCTTTGCAAATTTTAAATAAAATTTTTGCTTTATAAATTTAAAGTGAAAATTTTGCTTTACAAATTCAAAGTGGAATTTGTGCTTTGTAAATTTAAAGTGGAATTTATGCTTTATAAATTTTTAGGGAAAATTTGTGTTTGTGTAAATTTAAAGACTATTTTCTCAAAGGCACTACTTGTCATACTGAGCTTTCGCAAGAAAGCGAAGTATCCATAATTTTAAAGTGTTTTGAATTCTGTGGATTTTTCGCTACGCTCAAAATGACAAAAGGAAATTTTTTGCTGCGGCTTGCGCCTTGCTCTAAAAGAACTAGCCGCAAAAATCACGCCAAAAATTTATGAGTATGGTTTTTTGCATAAGTAAAATTTAAAAAAGATAAAAAATTTAAGGTATAATGACACTTAAAATTTTGCAAAGGACACAAAATGACAATAACCCTAACAAATGTCAAAGAAGAATTTTTGCCAAATGTCAAGGAATTTAGCAAGTCAATCAACGCTGAATTTCAAATCAACGCCGAAAAACCGAGCTTTGAAAAAGTGCGCGAAAATTTAAAAGCGAATTTGCAAAAGCCTGAAAATTACGCCGTATTTGAAAGGCTTAAAGACAAATGAACTACCTTTCGTTTGATGAAGCCATCATCTTGCATAATGACATAATGAAGCAAATGCAAGGGCTTGTGGGGTTTAACAAGGCACAAGTTAGCTACTTGCAATCTGCGCTAGAACATATACAAAATGATGAATTTTACCCTGAATTTTTGGATAAACTTACCCATTTAGTCTTTGCTTGCGTGAAATTTCACCCTTTTTTAGACGGCAACAAACGCAGCGCCATTTACCTAGCTCACGCTTTTATAGAACTCAATGCGCCTGAAATTCTGCCTGATGATTTTTATCAAAGGCTTGAAAATGTCGTTGTCGATGTGGCAAGCGATAAGATGAGCAAAGACGAGCTAAAAGCCTTTTTAAAAGGCATTTTAAAGCAAATTTAAAGGACAAACTATGCCATATCTTGTTTTCGTTACTTTTTTGTGGGCGTTTTCGTTTCCCTTAATCGGCTATTTCATTAGCGGACAAATGGACAGCTTTTTTGCGGCGTTTTTCCGCGTGTTTTTGGCGTTTTTGGTGTTTTTGGTGTTTTTGAATTGGCGTGTGTCAAACGCCTTAAAAGTCCAGCTGATGAGCATCGGCGCACTACAAATAGGCATAATGTATCTTTTTTATTATCACTCATTTTTGTATTTAACCGTGAGCGAGGTTGCCCTTTTTACCATTTTCACGCCCTTTTATGTGAGCCTTGTTTATGATTTTTTCGCGCGCCGTTTTCGTCCGCTTTATCTCATAAGCATTAGCCTGTGCGTGTTTGGAGCGTTTATCATCAAATTTGGCGCGATAAATTCGCACTTTTTGACAGGCTTTTTGCTCATACAAATGGCAAATTTAGCCTTTGGCACGGGGCAAAGCCTTTATAAAATCGTGCTTGAATACCACCGTATCCCTAGCCAACGCAGCATTTTTGGGTATTTCCACTTAGGTGCGGCGCTCATCACCGCACTAGCCTTTTTTACTATCGGCGACACGCAAAATCTCCCCAAAAATGCTTCATCTTGGATAGTGCTGTTTTATCTAGGGCTTGTGGCAAGCGGGCTTGGATACTTTATGTGGAACAAGGGCGCGACACTTGTGGATAGCGGCATTTTAGCCATAATGAACAACGCCCTAATCCCAGCAGCCATCATCGCTAACGCCCTTTTAGTCGCCCTTTTCTTCCCCGAAAAAAGCGTGGAATTTAGCACCGCAGAATGTGTGAAAATCACGCTTGGCACGCTGATAATGTTTTTTTCATTGTGGCTACACTATAAAATCATCAAGCGGTATGAAAGATAACTCTGTGCCTTTTAAGATACTTGCCAAAGCCGTTTAAAACTTGCCTTAAAATCAAGTTTTATTTCAAAGAAATTTAAGCTTGCCCTTAAATTTCAAGCTCAGCTTTAAATTTCAGGCTTTTCCTTAAAGCCAGCTAAAAAGTGAAAATGCAAGTGAAAGACTTCTTGTCCAGCGCCCACACCGCAGTTTGTAACGAGTTTATAGCCCGTTTTGTCAGCTCCCGTTAAAAGGGCAAGTTCTTGGATAAAGCTCGTCATCTTCGCCATTTGCTCGGGGCTAAACTCTTGAAAGTCCCTACAATAAGCCTTTGGAATCACCAAAATATGCACGGGCGCTTTTGGATTTATATCATCAAACGCCAGAAATTCATCACTTTCAAGCCTTTTGTTGCTTGGAATTTCGCCCGCCACGATACGCTCAAAAATCGTTTTTTCTCTCATTTTGTGTCCTTTGAAAAGAAAAATTTTTAAAATTATACCTTATTTTTGTAGATATTGTTGAAAAATTTAGGTAAAATAACAGCTTATCACTTTATCATCGAAAGGGTAAATTTGCAAAAAATTATTGACGAGATACACGCTTGTCAGAGTTTAGACGAGCTTGAAAAAATCCGCATAAGCGTGCTTGGCAAAAAGGGAAGCTTGACTTTGCAGTTTGGCAAGCTCAAAGATTTGGACGGCGAAGCAAAGAAAAAGTTCGCCAGCACCCTAAACACAGACAAAAACACATTTAACGAAGCCTACGAAGCCCGTAAAAAAGAGCTTGAAACGCTTTTTTTAGACGGCGATATGCGTAAGGGCGCACAGAATTTCAGTTATTTTGACGAAAACACCAAAGCAGGCGCATTTCACCCTGTAAATTCAACTATGGATAAAATCATCGATTATTTTGTGAGCCTAAATTTCAGCGTTGAAAAGGGACCTTTGATAGAAGATGACTTTCATAATTTTGAAGCCCTAAATTTACCCAAATCTCACCCCGCGCGCGATATGCAAGATACCTTTTATTTTGATGATGGCAAACTTTTACGCACTCAAACTTCGCCCGTGCAAATCCGCACAATGCTCGCTCAAAAGCCACCCATTCGTATGATAGCCCCTGGTGCAGTGTTTAGGCGGGATTTTGACTTAACGCACACGCCTATGTTTCATCAGGTTGAAGGGCTTGTGGTAGAAAACGGACAAAAGGTGAGTTTTGCGAATTTAAAAAGCGTTTTGGTGGAGTTTTTACACTACTTTTTTGGCGATGTCAAGGTGCGCTTTCGCCCAAGTTTCTTTCCTTTCACGGAGCCGTCCGCAGAGGTTGATATATCTTGTGTGTTTTGCAAGGGTGCGGGCTGTCGTGTTTGCAAGCAAACGGGCTGGCTTGAAGTGCTAGGGTGTGGGGTTGTAGACCCAAATGTTTATAATTTTGTGGATTATAAAAATGTCAGCGGTTATGCTTTTGGGCTTGGTGTGGAGCGTTTTGCAATGCTTTATCATCAAATACCAGACTTGCGTTCGCTTTTTGAGGGAGATTTAAGACTTTTGGAGCAGTTTAGATGATATTTACACGAAGTTGGATTAGTCAGTTTATCGACATAAGCGACAAAAGTTTAAGCGAAATTTGCGCCACACTCAATGCTGTGGGCATCGAAGTAGAAAGCTCTCACGCCTTACGCGCACCAGATAAAGTCGTAGTAGGCTTTGTCAAAGAAAAAAGCAAGGTAGAAAACTCCGACAAACTCAGTCTTTGCAAGGTTGATATAGGCGAAAAGGATTTGTTGCAAATCGTTTGCGGGGCGAAAAATGTCGCCGCTGGGCAGTTTGTGGCTGTGGCGCTTGTGGGCGCGGTTTTGCCAAATGGCACTAAAATCGCCAAAGCAAAGCTTCGTGGGGTTGAAAGCGAGGGTATGATTTGCTCATCAAGCGAACTTGGCTTTGAAAAAACAAGAGACGGCATAATGGTGCTTGACGATACTATGGGCAAACTCGTGCTTGGGCGAGCCTTAAACGCCTATGAAATCTTTAACGATGAAGTTATAGAAGTGGATATAACGCCAAATCGTGGGGATTGTCTAAGCGTGTATGGCATAGCACGCGAGTTAAGCGTGGCTTATGATAAAGATTTGAAAGCCCTTGACGCTTATGAAGAGTCCAAAGAAACCCCAACCGTTGGGCGAATTTTGCGCGTGCAAGCGGACAAAAATCTCAACAGCTGTTTTGATTATAGAGTGGTTGAAAAAGCCCAGCCCGTGAGTGTTTTTAGTATCGTGGCGGAGTTAAGACTTGCTACTATCGGCAAGCTCACGCCTTGCGTAGTCTCAAACATACTTCAATACGCCACTCACGCCACAGGCGTGCTATTTAACGCCTATGATTTAAAGGCTTTGAGCGACAAAGATGATGAAATCCTTTTGCAAGTGCGTAAGGGCGCGCAAGGCGAAAGCAAGGTGTATCACGAAGACAAGCTATTAAGCACGAGCGGAATTTACACGCAGGATTTTGGTAAGGTTGATGAAAACAGCCGTTTTATCATCATCGAAGCAAACTACACCACGCCAAGCGTCATCGCCGCCGCAAAAGACAGCTACAAAAAACTTGACGAGGACAGCATTTACCGCGCCTTTCGGGGCAGCGAACCGCAGTTAAAGCTAGGAATGCAGTATTTGATGAGCCGCATTATATCAAGACCGCACATTCATATCTACCAAAATTCACAGCAAATTTCGCTCAAATGCAAGAGCGCGAACATAAGGCTTGATTTAAGCGAGGTGGAAAAGCTCATCGGCGTGAGTGTCAAGGCTAGCGAAGTGGCGCGGATTTTAAAAAGGCTGAATTTTGAAGTCGATGTGGTAGAAAAGGATTTGTTTAGTGTCAAAGCTCCGATTTTTCGCAGCGATATAAACAATTTCGCCGATGTTTGCGAGGAAATCACACGCGTTATCGGCATCGACAATATCCCCGCAAAGCCCTTGCAGCTTACCGAGCAAACCCGCTTGAATGAGTGTTATTACGAGTATAAAGACTTGTCCGCACTTCGCCACAAAGCAGTGGCAAATGGCTACTTTGAGAGCGTGCATTATGTGCTTGACAGCGAGGAAGAGCTTGGCGCACTTGGCTTTAAAGCGAGCAAAACAAAGCTCATCAACCCCATCAGCACCGAGCTAAACGCCTTACGCCCAACACTTATCAATCATCTTTTAAACGCCGTGAGCTTTAACACCAAAAATTCAAAAAAAATCATCAAACTTTTCACTAGCGGAGCGGTTTTTGATGAGAATTTAAACGAAAAAAACAAAATCGCTTTCGTGTTTAGCGGCTTTAAGGACGAGCCAAAGATAGCAAACAAAGCAAAGCCTGAATTTATCGACTTTTACAGCTTTTTGCTTGAAATGAAAACCATCATCGGCGACTTTACGCTAAACCGCGCTCATTACGGCTTTTTAAACCCTTACGAGCAAGCAAGTGTCCATAAAAACGGGCTTTGCATAGGCTTTGTAGGGCGCGTGCATTTAGGCATAGAGCGCGACAAGGACTTGCAAAAGACTTATCTTTGCGAGCTTGACTTGTCCGCCTTGCGAAATGAGCCAAAAAAAGCCAAGCCATACTCCAAATTTCCACAGATGAGCCGCGATTTGAGCGTGATTATCCCCAAAGATTACGAGTATGAAAAGATAAAAGACTGCATAAAAGCCCTTAAAATCGGCATTTTAAAAAGTTTTCGCGTTGTGGATTTATACGAGGACGCGTCCTTGCAAGGCAAATACAGCCTTACCATAGCCTTTGTTTTCCAAAACGATGAAAAAACCCTAGCCGATAGCGAAGTGAGCGAGCAAATGGAGCTGATTGTCCGCTCACTTGATGAGAATTTAGGGCTGAAACTGCGATGAAAATTCACGCTTTAACGCAGGGTTTTGACAAAGAGTTTGAAAAAATCGCCGCTGATAAGAGCATATCTCATCGCTTTGCCATTTTTTCAATGCTTTGTGAGAGTGAGTGCGTGGCAAAGAACTATTTACTTGCAGAAGATACACTTAACACCCTTGAAATAGTGCGAAATTTAGGCGCACTCGTGCAAAGAAATGGCGATGAAGTGCGTATCAAAGCCCCAAAAAGCCTAAATTCTCCAAACAAAATTTTAGAGTGTGGCAACTCTGGCACGGCTATGCGCCTTTTTATGGGCTTTTTAGCTGGGGTGAATGGCTTTTTTGTTTTAAGCGGCGACAAATACCTAAATTCTCGCCCGATGAAGCGAATCAGCGAGCCTTTGCAAAGCGTTGGGGCGAAAATTTACGGGCGCGAGGGCGCAAATTTAGCCCCGCTTTGCATAGAGGGCGGCGAGCTTAAAGCCTTTGAGTATCAAAGCCCTATCTCATCGGCGCAGGTAAAAACCGCGCTCATTTTAGCGGGCTTTCGCGCAAAGGGCGTGTCGCATTTTAGCGAAACAAAACTCAGCCGCGACCACAGCGAAAATATGCTTTTAGCGATGAATGCGCCTATAAATTTAAGCGAAAATGGACTAAAAATCGAAATTTCGCCACTCACAAAGCCTTTAAAACCGCTTAATATCGTCATTCCAAACGACCCATCATCGGCGTTTTATTTTGCGCTTGCGGGCGCGCTTTTGCCAAATTCACGCGTGGTGCTGAAAAATGTGCTTTTAAACAAAACCCGCATTGAAGCCTTTAAGGTGCTTGAAAAAATGGGCGCAAGGATTGAATTTAAGCAAATTCACAACGACTTTGAAAGCGTGGGTGAAATTTGCGTTGAAAGCTCGCATTTAAGGGCTGTGAGCGTGAGTGAAAATATCTCGTGGTTGATTGATGAAGCCCCAGCACTTGCCATAGCCTTTGCCTGCGCTGAGGGCGTTTCAAGGCTTACTAATGCCAAAGAACTGCGCGTCAAAGAAAGCGACCGCATAAGCGCTGTGGTGCAAAATTTGCAAAAATGTGGCATCGTGGCAAAAGAGCTTGATGATGGCTTTGAGATACAAGGTGGCGTGGCGAAAAGGGCGAAAATTCAAAGTTTTGGCGACCACCGCATAGCGATGAGCTTTGCTATCTTGGGGCTTAAATGCGGTATGGACATAGATGAATGCGAATGTATCAACACTTCTTTTCCAAATTTTCTTTCACTGCTTGAAAATTTGGGAGCTGTGGTTGAAAGATAAATTTAAAATTTAGGATTTAAATTTTGTTATTTTAGCTAAATTTTTAAGCTTGATTTTATAAATTTTTTCTTAAATTTTTCGTATAAAATTCATAAATTTTGTGTTATAATGCAAGTATAAAGCCAAAAGAAAGGACTAAAATGGGCGCAAAGGCTATTGATTACAGCGTTTATAACGAAGAAGCCTTGTTTATGGAGCTTAACAGCACCAAAGAGCAAATCGCTGAGCTAGAAAGTAAAAAAAGCCAAATCGAGCAAGCGTTGCAAAGCATACCCACTGATGAAACGGCTAATGCTTTGAGAAATTCTTACACCGTGCTTAAAACAAAGGATTATACGGATTTTGAAAAAATGCTTGCAAGCGAAGATGATGAGCAATAATGCGCGAAATTCACTTTGAAAACACCTACATAAAGGACTTTAAACTTGTCAAAAAACAGGGTTGGAATTTAGAAAAAATCAAAAACACGATTTTACAGCTCCAAACTTGCGAAATTTTAGACGAAAAACTTAACGACCACTCATTAAAAGGCGATTTTAAAGGGTTTAGAGAATGCCATATCTTTGGGGATTTGGTTGTCATCTATAAGCGAGATAAAGAAATTTTGACACTTTACAGGATAGGCAGACACCAAGATTTGTTTAAAAACTACTGAATTTTCGTGTAAAATTTCGCAAAAATTCACAAATTTTGCGTAAAATTTCAAGGAAGTTAAAACAAATTTAAAACAGCAAAATTTCAAACGACAAAAAGGAAACATTGTGATTATCGAGTTAGCGGAAAATTATGGCTTTTGTTTTGGCGTAAAAAGGGCGATTAAAAAAGCCGAGCAGGTAGGAAACGCCGCTACCATAGGCGAGCTTATCCACAACCCTGCTGAAATTTCGCGCTTGCAGGCGAATTTTAATGTCAAAACCCTGCAAAACATAAGCGAGTTAAAGGACGAAAAAAAGGCGATTATACGCACGCACGGCATCACAAGGGGCGATTTGAGCGAGCTTCGCAAAAAAGACATTGAAATTTACGATGCGACTTGCCCCTTTGTAACCAAACCCCAGCAAATTTGCGAAAAGATGAGCGCGGAAGGCTATGAAGTCGTGATTTTTGGCGATGAAAACCACCCAGAAGTTAAGGGTGTGAAAAGCTATGTCAGCACCAAAGCCTATGTCGTGCTTGATGAGAGCGAGCTTTTAGGGGTGCGACTGCCCGCAAAAATCGCCGTGGTAAGCCAAACGACAAAAAAACCCGAGCTTTTTGCCAAAATAGTGAGCTTTTTAGTGGCTAAGTGCAAGGAAGTGCGCGTGTTTAACACGATTTGCGATGCGACTTTCAAAAACCAAGATGCCATCGAAAAACTCTCATTAAAAAGCGATGTGATGGTAATTGTTGGCGGTAAAAACTCAGCAAACACCAAGCAGCTCTTTCTCATCGCGCAAGGAAACTGCAAGGATAGCTATTTAATCGAAACAAAAAGCGAGTTAAAGCCCGAGTGGTTCGCGGGCAAAAAGCATTGCGGTGTGAGCGCTGGGGCTAGCACGCCTGAGTGGATAATCGCCCAAGTTGTCGAAAAAATCAAAGAAATCGACAAAGATTTAGGCTAAAACGGCTGAATTTTGTTTGAAATGCGGATTTTGTTTGGCTTTTTTGATTTTTTTGGCTTTTGAGCTTTATTTTGTTTGATTTAAAACTAGGTTTGGTTTTTGTTTTGCTTTTAAGCTTTGTTTGTTTGTTTTTAGGCATTGTGAGCTTGCTTACTTTTAGACATTGCGAGTTTTTTTAGGCGTTATAAGCTTAGTTATTTTTAGGCGTTGCAGACTTGCTTTTTTGTTTTTAAGCATTTTAGGTTTGGCTTGTGTTAGATTGTTTTTTTGCAAAAAATTGCGTGCCGTGTTGCCGTTGCAAACTACCAAAATAGCACGATATGCTTCGTCATTGCGAGCGAGTTTTGCAAGCGTAATTTAAATGCAAATTCAGTTCTATGGATTGCCACGCTTTGCTTTCGCAAAGCTCGCAATGACAAAACCCTTGTCATACTAACTTGCGTCTTGTCATACTGAGCGCAGCGAAGTATCCATAAATTCAAAGTATATCTTAAATACTTCTTTGTGGATTTTTCGCTTTCTAGTGAAAGCTCAAAATGACAAAAATGGCGTAAAAAGTCCAAATTTTCACGCTAAATTCAGCCTGCAAAGCTTTCAAGCACCTTTATAACGCTTTCTTTGCTGATGTCGTTTTTGATGATAGCCTTGCCAAGCCCTTGCAAAAGGACAAAGTTGATTTTGGAATTTGCGCTTTTTTTATCAAGGAAAAAGGCGTTGTAAAATTCCTCTGCGTTGCTGATTTTATAGTGCGTTGGCAAGCTAAATTTTTCAAACAATGCCTTTATGCGGTCGTTTTCACTCTGCGTGATAAGTCCAAGCGCGAGTGAAAGGGCGTTTGCCATCACTATGCCTATGGCGACAGCCTCGCCGTGTAGATACAGCTTGTAATCCGTTTGTTTTTCGATGATATGCGCGAACGAATGCCCGAAATTTAGAAGCATTCTCAGCTGGTTTTCGCGCTCATCGACACTCACTATGCTAGCTTTGAGCTGCACGCTTTTGCTGATGATTTGGCTAAACTGCTCGCTTGGTAAATCGGCTTTTAAAAAGGCATTTGTGTCTAAACTCTCGATGAGTTCGAGCGCGTCCGTGTCAAAACACGCCGCCATTTTGATAAATTCAGCCATACCTGCGGCAAGTTCTCGGCTACCAAGCGTTTCGAGAAACTCACTCTCACAATAAACGGCTTTTGGCTGGTAAAATGAGCCGATGAGATTTTTGCCAAAGGCGTTATTTACTCCTGTCTTGCCACCCACAGCCGCATCAACCATAGCTAAAAGCGTAGTCGGCACGCTGATGAAATCAATCCCGCGCTGATAAATGCTCGCCGCAAAGCCACCTATATCCGTAACAACCCCGCCGCCAAAGGCAATCAGCGTGCTTTTTCTGTCAAGCTGGCTTACAAACATTTGATTGAACACCTCTTCAAGCGTGGCAAGGTTTTTATACTGCTCGCCGTCCTTTATGGTGATGATGAAAAGCTCATCACACGAAATTTTAGCAAGCAGATTTTTAAGGTGCAAGCCCGCGACTTTGGCGTTGGTAAGCACCGCCACTTTGCCCTCAAATTCGAGCTTTGAAAGCTCATTGATGGAGACTTTGTAGGAATTGTTTTCTAAATTTACGAGTATTTTCATCGTTTTGCCTTATTTTATTTTTTAAAAAGTTCGCTGTGCGAACCAAGTCGCACAAGGTGCAATTCGTCTTTGGTAATTTTATACACCAAAAGTAAATTTGGCTTTATATGACACTCTTTGTAAGCCTTTAAATCGCCCGTAAGCTTGTGGTCTTGGTATTTTGGTGCAAGTGGAATTTGACAAAGCAAGCTCTCAACGACACTTTCAATCTCATCTTGCGTGATAATGCCTTGCTTGTAGATTTTTTTAATGTCGCCTTTAAAGCTATTTTCGACTTTGAGCTTTAACTTCATCGTCAATCTCTCGCTTCATTTCGTCCCAAAAATCGCTAAATTTCTCATAACTTTTGCCATTTTTTCCGCTCTCGCATTCTTTCATCGCCTTTAAAGTCTCTTTATTTGGGATTTCTTTAAGGTTTTTGGGTGCTTTTGTTTTTTTGCTTTTATCGACCTTAAATTTCGCATTAGCGACTTTGGCAAGTTCTTTAAATACCTTTAAAAATTCATCGCTGACATTTTCTAGCGTGATTGTGGCTGAATTCATCATCGTCCTTTCGCCTAAAATTTAACGCATTATAGCAAAACTTTGCTAAAATTCACGCAAAAAAGGACAAAAATGCGATTTGACATAAAACACCAAGACGGCAACGCTCGCGTGTGCGAGATACAAACCGCACACAGCAGCTTTGAAACGCCTATTTTTATGCCTGTTGGCACGGCTGGTGCGGTGAAAAGCCTTGACGCTAACGATATGAGCGAAATTTTAGGCGCAAAAATCATCTTAGCAAACACCTATCATCTTTACTTGCGCCCTACTTCGCAGGTGGTGGCGAGTTTGGGCGGTTTGCACGGCTTTACGCGCTACAATGGCTCGTTTTTAACCGACAGCGGCGGCTTTCAAGCCTTTTCTTTAAGCAAAAATTCAAATCCAGATGAAAGGGGCATTGCCTTTAAAAGCCACATTGATGGGAGTTTGCACTTTTTTACGCCCCAAAGTGTGCTTGATACGCAGTATGAGCTAAACTCCGATATAATGATGATTTTAGATGATTTAGTTGCCTTGCCAGCGGAGAAAAAGCGCGTTGATTTAAGCGTGCAAAGGACGATAAAATGGGCGAAAGAGGCTATAAAATACCACAAAAGCAAGCAAAATTTGGGCGTTGGACTTCATCAAAATATCTTTGGTATCGTGCAGGGCGGGACTGATTTTGAGGCGCGAAAGGCTTGTGCGAGCGCACTTTGCGAGCTAGAATTTGACGGATTAGCTATCGGCGGACTGAGCGTTGGGGAAGAAAATCAAGCAATGTATGATACAGTCGAGGCTATGATGCCTTTTATGGACACAAATCGCCCAAGATACTTGATGGGCGTTGGAACGCCTGAGGATTTAGTCGAAAATGTCGAGCGCGGAGTAGATATGTTTGACTGCGTAATGCCTACGCGCAACGCTCGCAACGGCACACTTTTCACAAAGCACGGGAAATTCAACATTAAACGCGCTGAATTTATCAAAGATGACGAGCCTATTGAGAAAGATTGTGAGTGCTACACCTGCAAACGCTACTCAAAAGGCTATTTAAATCATCTCTTTCGCGCTGGCGAGCTGACATTTTTTCGCCTTGCGAGCCTGCATAACTTGCATTATTATCTCACGCTGATGGCGCAAATCCGCTCAGCGATAAAGGCGCATAAATTTAGCGGATTTAAAAAGGAATTTTACGCCAAACGCTCTTAAATTTAGGCTTTTGCAAGGCAAATTTCGCGCATAAATTTGCCGCTAAAAGGTGCTTGAATTTGCTTTGCGTGCGAATGGTTTGCCAAAGATGATTATAATGCCACAAGATTTTTGTAAAGGAAAAAAATGCGAGTTTTGATAATGCTTTTTGCTTTTGCGACTTTTGCCCTTGCTAACCCCGCACCGCTGGGCTTTGAGATAGACAAAGCCACTTATGATGAAGTAGTGGCAAAATACCGCCCGACTTCGTCCTTTCAAACCGACACGGGCGGCATTCGCATTGTCGTGGGTGTGAATAAAATCGAGCTTGACGATTTGGTTGGCTACAACGCCTTTTTTGACTTTGACGAACAATACAAACTCGTGTCCATTTCGCTGAGATTTGAGAAAAGAAAATTCAAAGAACTTTACTCGTCCTTGTCGAAAAAATACAAGCTCATCAAAAAAACAGCAAGCAAATCGGGCGCAACGCTCGTTGAATTCGAGGACGGCAACTGCATTATCCGCTTGGAAACGCTCAAACATATGATAGCAGGTGCTTATATCACGGGGCTTGATTATATCTCAAAAGATGAGATTAAAAGGCAGGAAAACTACTCCAAAGAGCAAAAGCAAAGAGAAAAAGAGCGCAAACAAAGGCTAAATGAGAATTTAAACACCTTGTAATTTGCCCAAACCCTAAAAAAGCTAAATTTCGCCGTAAAATTTAGCAAATTTAAGCCCAAAATTCAGCCTTTACGCCTAATACTTACCCTCGATATAGCTTTTGAGCTTGCGTCCTACTTTTGGGTGTTTGAGCTTTTTTATCGCTGAGCTTTCGATTTGACGGACGCGTTCGCGGGTTACATTTAACTCTTTGCCGATTTCTTCAAGCGTTCTGTCGCTTTCATCGGGCATAAGCCCAAAGCGCATTTCTATGACGGCTTTTTCTCTGTCGCTGAGCTGGTCTAAAACCTCGCTAATTTGGTCTTTTAAGTCCTCTCGCAAGATATGGTCCATAGGCGAGAGTGAGCCTCTGTCCTCGACAAAATCCCCGAATTTACCATCATCTTCGCTGCCTATGGGCGCTTCAAGTGAAATCGGCTCTTTGGTAATCTTTATCACTTGTTTTATCTTATCCACGCTCAACCCTACTTCGCGCGCTATGTAGGCTACATCGGGTTCTTTGCCGTATTTTTGTATGTGTTCGCGCACGATTTTGTTGATTTGGTTTATCGTTTCTATCATATGAATCGGTATGCGTATGGTGCGCGCTTGGTCAGCTATGGCGCGGCTTATGGCTTGGCGAATCCACCAAGTCGCGTAAGTGGAGAATTTATAACCCCTTTTATACTCAAATTTATCCACAGCTTTCATCAGCCCTATGTTGCCCTCTTGGATTAAGTCCAAAAAAGGCAAGCCGCGGTTGGTGTAGCGTTTGGCGATACTCACCACAAGGCGCAAATTTGACTTTGCCATTCGGCTTTTTGCCGCATCTGAAATTCTCTTGCCCCGTTTTATCTGCTCTAAAATTTCTTTTAGCCTGTCTTTTTCCAAATCAAAGCCCGTTTTGCTCGCCTCTTTGGTTTGAAAAAGTTTTTTGATGTCCATATAAGTGCTTACCATAGTGGTTTCAAGGCATAGCTCTGTGATTTCTTCTTTGCTGAGCTTTGTTATGTTTTCCAAAATCTGCTTGTGGCGGGATTTTAGCTCATCGCTAAACATAGGCAAGCGGTATTCTAGGCGTTTAAGCTCTTTTGCAAACTCATCATCGCTTTTTAAGGCTGTTTCCATTGATTTAACTATCTCTGTGATGAGCTTTGAAGTGGGTCCAAGGTCCATCAGCTTGCCTTTGAGTATGTTTTTCTTAAAGGCGATGATGAGTTTGTTTAAAAGCTCGTTGTTTTCGATTTCTTTGTAGTTTTCTGTGGTGCGTAGCCACTCTTTTTTGGCTTTTTCAAGCGCCTTAAATTTTTCGATAACCTTTTTGGTGCGCTCGTCATTTCTTCTGCGTGGGAGTTTTTTGGGCTTTTCAGCCTTAACGCCATCGCCGTCCTCGTTTAGTTCTAGTTCTTCTTCGTTTTCTTCTTCATCAAGGGCGATTTCTATCTCGTCAAATTTTTCATCGCTTTTTTCCTCATCATCAAAACTTTTGAAAAGCTCTTTTACTCGGCGTTCGCGGTTGATGAGCGGCTCGCGGTAATCAAGTATAAAGTCGATGAGATAAGGCACGGAGCAAAACGCATCTATCATAATGTCCTCGCCAAGCTCGATTTGACGGGAGATGGTTACTTCTTCATCTTTGTTGAGTAGCGAAATTTGCCCCATTTCGCGCAGATACATACGCACGGGCGAGTCAGAACGCCCCCATTCTAAAATCTCACTCTCATTTGCTAAATCAAAATCCTTCTCTAAGCCCGTATCTTGCAGCTTTTGCTTTTCTTGCTCGCGCTGTTTAGCTTCGGCGAAATTTTTCATTTTAGCTATTTCTGCTGACGAGCAAATCTCTACTTTATGCCTTTTGGCTAGGGATTCGATTTTTTTAGCGACATTAACGCCGGGCACTTTGGATAAAAATTTAACGATTTTCTCGTGAGTAGCGTAGCCTTTGGCGTTGGTTTTAAAGTATTCTTCAAGCTCTTTTTCGGATTTTTTACTTATCATCTTTGCGTCCTTGTAATGAGTTTTGAATTTGACATTGTAGCACTTTTTGTTTGAAAGTTTGTTAATTTTAAAGAAAATTTATAAAAATTTGCAAATTTTGGGCTAAAAATTTAAAAATTCACATTTTCAAAGATAAATTTCGCAAAGTTATGGCTGTAAAACGCGGTAGTTAAGCTGCAAATTGTCAAGTTTTTGGTATTTTTGCAAGAATTCAGCCTTGTTTTTGGGGAGTTCAAAGGTTTCGTTTAATTGCGTTATAAAGCCATTTTTAAGCGTGTATTTGTAGCCAAATGCTGAATTTGCAGGGTAAATTCCACTCTCATCAAGCCAAAGCTCTGAATTTACCGCAAAATTATAACCTTTTAGCGCATTTTTATCAAAAAGGTTGCGCCCGCCAAGCGTGAGAAAATCATACTCGTTTAAACTCAGTGCGTAAAGGGTTGGAAAAATGTCCTTGTGAGAGCCTATTGTAGCAGGATTAAAGGCAAAGCCGTTTTTGTCAAAGTCCTTTGTGTAAGCACTTGGCACATACAAGTAAAACGGCACGGCGTGATTTAATGGCGTGTTTTCAAAGGCTATCAAATCTCTATTTTTGTGGTCGCCGCTAGCAGCGATAATGGTAGAGTTTTTAAGCTCGCTGTGCTTAATAGAGCCGATAAATTCGCCAAAGGCATTGTTAGAATAAGCGAAAATTTCAGCACTTGCGCGAGTTTTTTGGGCATTGTTGTGCTTAAAAAAGTGCATTTTGTCCTTAAAGTCAAATTTTGGCGCGCTAAAATGCTCGGGCAAACTTGGGTAAGGCGGGTGATTTGAAGTCGTAAGAATAGCTATAAATGTGGGCTTTGTCGCCTTTTGCAGCAATTCAAAAGCGAATTTATAGGCAAATTCATCAAGCACGCCGTAGATATTAGCGTTTTGCTTGCTTTGTGGATAGCGCGACATAAGGAAATTGCTATCATATACCGCATCAGCACCTAGCGTAGTAGCGTAATCGCCGAAATTTTGCCACGAGCGATTGCCAGAAGTAATGTAAATCACTTCATATCCAGCATTTTTATACACCGCAAAGGGCGTGAGTGCGAGCTTTTTGTCCTTTGCTAAACCAAGAGATATGTTAGCATTAGGGCTTAAAAAGAAAAGTGAGGCGAAACTGCCTGCTGTGCCGTTAGTTGATGATAAAAAATTCATAAAAACAAAGTCATTTTGGGGTTTTGATGAGTTTTGCACCACTTTGCCCGCTTCAAAATGTGCCCGAAAGCCCATAAGCAAGTCAAAATTTAAGGCATTGTCAAGGGAAAGCATATTTGTGCCAAGACTTTCCATAAGCACGACAACGACATTTGGGCTTTTGCTTATACTTTTTTGGCTGTTGTGCTGAAATACAGGGAAAAGTTCGCTTTGTAAGGCTTCAAATTCATCTAAATTCACGGCTTGAAAGCTGTCTTGCTCTTTGTAATGGCTTAAAGCCCACGAAAAAGCGATGATAGGATTTGTGCTGATATGGTTTATCAAGGCATTTGCGGCTATGTGATGCTCATCTTCACGCAAAGGAAAAGTGCCAACACTACCACGAATGCCTATAAAAACGAGCGCGATAAGGGTTAAATTCAGCACAAAGGACACCAAAGGGTCGAATTTTGTTTTAGCTTGATTTGCGCGTGGCTTGCTTGAATTTAGCTTAAATTGAGCGGAGTTTTTGCCCATAAAATGAGAATTTAAAATTCTCTTTGAAAGCTGCAAATAAAGCCACGCAAAGCAAGTGCTAGCTAGCAAGATGATTAAGACAGGGTAATCTTGCCACATTATCTTTAAGATAGCTGCGGTGTCATCGTCCTTTAAGCCAAAGATAAAAATGTCGATTTTGGTGTGATAAGTGCGAAAATAATAAAAATTCACAAAGGCACTTAAAGCAAAAACAAAGCTTGATAAAGTGGCGAAAAAGAGCGTGAATTTGTAGATAAATTTGTCAAATTTGAGACAAAAATTTAAGAAAAAATCATTTTTGCCTAAATTCTTTTTATCAAATGCCCCCCCCCCTGCCGTCATTTTGAGCCTTACCTTAAAAAGCATTTTGCTAAAAAGCGCAAGGTAGCCAAGCAGCATTATCAAGGCTATCACAACGCACACGGCGCGCATATCAAGGCGAAAGCCCATTATAAACATAGCCAAAAGCTCTTTTTTGAGCGGTGCAAACTCATCAAAATTTGTATAAGCGAGTAAAAATCGTTGCAAAAAATAACAAATTTCGCCCAAAAGTCCAAGCACCAAGCCTAAAACAATGAAATTTTTATAGCAGTGAAAATTTTCGCTCATTGAGCAAAAAGCAAGGCTTTGTCCAGCTGAATTCTCATCAAATTTTTTCGCCAAAATGAAACTCCGTTTTAAATTTAAAGCCAAAAGTATAGCACAAATTTAAAATTCAACGCCATTTTAGGCAAAATTTTTGAAAAAATCTCAAATTTCAAAAAGTTGGAACACTCTTTGCTTGTGTATAATTACCAAAAATTAAGGGGAAAGCAAGTATGCAAAACGGATATTATCAAGCCACAGGTGGTATGGTTACGCAGTTTAACCGACTTGAAGTTATCACCAACAACCTTGCTAATGTCAATACAAGCGGCTTTAAGCGCGATGATGTCGTCATAGGCGACTTTAAGCGCGTGTATCGCGAAGTGCAGGACATTTTGCCCATAGAAAACCACACAAGAGCGGCGTCAAGGTTCGTAAATTCGAGCATTGACAGAGTGCCACAAGTGAGTCAAACCTTTACGCACTTTGGCACGGGTGTGATAAAAACCACTGAAAATCCGCTAGATTTAGCTATGGTGCGAGATGATACCTTTTATTTGGTGCGCACAAAAGACGGCGAGATAAGGCTCACAAAGGACGGCAACTTTCAGCTTAACGATGAGGGCGTGCTTGTCAATAAACAAGGCTACCAAGTGCTAAGCAGTGCTTACTTTGACAACCCAGAAGCAGACGCGATACTTGTGCCAGAAGGCTCTGTTTTCATCAATGTCGATAGAGACGGCAACATACAAGCAGACAACAACCCCATAGCAAGACTTTTCATCGCGCAAGTCGATGATATAAGGTTTTTAGAAAAAGACGGCGATAACACTTATCGCATTAACGATTTGACGAAAATCAGGGATTTAGACAGCTCAAATGCCGTCCGTCAAGGCTTTACTCAACTTTCAAATGTCAATCCTGTCGTGGAGATGACTTCGCTCATCGAAACGCACAGAATGCTTGAAATGTATCAAAAAGTGATGACTTCGCATATGGACGACTTAAATCAAGAGGCGATTAACAAGCTCGCCAGCATTAACGCATAAAGGATAAACGATGATTCGTTCGCTTCACACCGCAGCTACGGGAATGATAGCCCAGCAAAAGCAAGTCGATACGGTTTCAAATAACATATCAAATGTCAATACCGTGGGCTTTAAGAAATCTCGCGTTGAATTTGCGGATTTGTTTTATCAAGTGATGAAATACGCAGGCACTTCGACATCAGCCACTACCACGCACCCCACAGGCATCGAGGTAGGGCTTGGCGTGCGCCCAACAGCGGTAACAAAGATATTTGACGAGGGTTCTTACAAATACACAAGCACGGACAACTTCGATGTAGCCATTCGTGGCAAGGGCTTTTTCCAAATCCAAATGCCCGATGGCACGACAGCCTACACGAGAAATGGCGAATTCACCAAAGACAGCGAGGGCAATGTCGTCAATGCTGATGGCTACTATCTTTTGCCCCAAATCACTATCCCAGAAGGCACAGTGGCTATCAGCATAGCTTATGACGGCACGGTGAGCGTGCAGCTTGCGGGCGAGACAAACGAAACGCAAATCGGGCAAATCGAGCTTGTGAATTTCATCAACCCCGCAGGCTTGCACTCTTTTGGCGATAACTTGTTTTTAGAAACAGGCGCAAGCGGCGCACCTGTGGCGGGCATAGCAGGGCAAGACGGCTTGGGCGACATAAGGCACGGCTTTGTGGAGACAAGCAATGTCCAGCTTGTCGAGGAAATGACGGACTTAATCACAGGGCAAAGGGCTTATGAAGCAGGCTCAAAGGCTATCACAACAAGCGATGATATGCTTTCTATCGTCAATCAACTCAAACGCTAAATTTTGAGCTGAATTTAAGGATTTAAGCTGCGTTTTGGCTTAAAGTTGGGCAAGTAAATGCCGTGCAAAGCTAAATTTGCTCGGCATTTAAGGCTTGCAAGCGTTTTGTGAGCGCTTTAAATTTACGCAAATTTTACTCGCCCTTGCAAAAATTTAGTTAAAATTCAGCAAAAACACAATCAAACAAAATTTAAAAAAACGCACTAAAAATTTTCAGCTAGCAAAAGCGCAAATTCAGCCACACTCAATTTTCGGCAAACAAAAAATCATAAATTTAACTACGCTCATTTTTCAGCGAACAAAAAGCATAAATTCAAGCAACTCAAATCAAACAAATTTTTTAAAGCACGCAAAAAACGGCAAAAAGCGCAAGAAATTTAAATTCAGCAAGACAAATTTTAAAAATCAATTTTAAGAAAAATCAAACATATTTAAAAATTTCTTTGCTCTGTCGGTTTTGGGTGAGCTAAAAAACTCATCAGGCTTTGAAATCTCCACGATTTGCCCATCGTCCATAAAGACAACTCTGTCCGCAACTGAGCGCGCAAAGCCCATTTCGTGCGTAACGATGAGCATAGTCATACCCTCGCGCGCTAAATTCAGCATCACATCAAGCACTTCACGCACGATTTCAGGGTCAAGCGCAGCCGTTACTTCATCAAAAAGCATTAAATCAGGGTTCATACAAAGGCTTCGCACTATGGCTATGCGTTGCTTTTGCCCACCGCTTAACTCTTTGGGATAAGCGTGAATTTTGTGCGCTAAACCAACCTTTTCAAGCCAAAATTTCGCCTCTTTTAAAACCTCATCTTTTGGGCGCGCTTGCGCTTTCATCGGGGCTAAAAGTATGTTTTCCTCGACACTTAAATGCTCAAAAAGCTCGTAGGATTGAAACACCATACCCACTTTTTGACGAATTTTTATCCACTCTTTAAAGTCCTTGTCAATTTTCGTGCCGTCTATGTAAATAGCCCCACTTGCAATGCTTTCAAGCCCGTTTATGCAACGCAAAAGCGTGGATTTACCGCACCCGCTTGGTCCTAAAATCACCACAACCTCGCTTTTTGCAACCTCCAAATTTATGTCTTTTAGCACCTCGTGCGTGCCGTAGAATTTGCGTAAGTGTTCTAGCTTTAAGATACTCATTTTACCCCCATTTTAGCTCTAATTTCTTTGAGATTACCGACAGCGGATAGCACAAGATAAAATACACAAAAAAGATAAGCCCATACACCGCAAAGGGCGCAAGCGTTTCTTTGTGGTGCAGCTCGATGATTTGCTGTCCTACCTTGACAAGCTCCACAGCGCCGATGAGAAAGGCGAAAGTGGTGCTTTTTATCATTCTTGTGAGTAAATTTATGCTCGCTGGCGTGAGACGGCGTGCGGCTTGTGGAATGATGACATAAAGATAAACTTGCCACCATTCCAGCCCCAAGCTCGCAGCGGTCTCAAACTGGTGCTTTGGTATGCTAGCAAGCGCGCCACGCACTAAATCCATCATCTCAAACACACCCCAAATGCTAAACACCACGATAGACGCGCTCACAGCTGACAAATTTAGCCCAAACCACCGCGATAAGCCAAAATACATAACAAAAAGCCACACTATCAAAGGCATAACGCGGACAAATTCAAGGCAAAAGCGACAAAAGGCGTAAGTGAGCGGATTTTTAAGGCTCATCAAAACGCCCATAAAAAGCCCTCCAAAAGATGACACAACTATGGCGACAACCGAAATTTCAAGGCTTATGTAAAGTCCGTTTAAAAGCCGTAGCCAAGTATTAGGCTCTGCAAAAATCTCAACCATAGGCAAACCTTTTTTCAAGGCGACTCAAAAAAAGAGACAACGGTAAGATGATGATAAGATAGCTCATAAAAAGCATAAAAAGCAGCTCGTCCGTTTTGTAAGTGAGTGAATTTATGCTCGTCATCGTTTGCACCAAGTCAGGCAGGGCGATGATGCTCACCACAGAAGTTTCTTTAAACAAAAAAATCGCATTTGCGCTAATGCTAGGCATCGCCACGCCCAAAGCTTGTGGCAAGATGACAAAGCGAAAGTTTTGCCACTCGTTAAGTCCTAGCGACAAGCCCGCTTCAAATTGCTGTTTTTTCACCGCTTCAATGCCTGCGCGCAAACTCTCAGCCATATACGAGCCGCCCAAGAACGAAAGTCCCACAACAGCGCACTCAAAAGAGCTTAAATTCACGCCAAGCCGCCCCAAGCCATAGTAAAGGAAAAAAAGTTGTATCAGCAAGGGCGTGTTGCGCGAAAGCTCTATGTAAGCCTTGCAGAGCTTGTTTAGGGCGTTAAATTTAAAATAAGCAGCCAGCACGCAAGCTATGCCGATAAGCAGCGAAAACAAAAGCCCTAGCGCAAAGACTTGCAAGGTGAGCAAGCCCGCTTTTGCAAAGGCTGGGGCGTAAGTGATGATGAAGTTAAAGTCCATTTCGCTGTGTCCTTTTGGGCGTTTGATGATAAGCGCTTTTGCTTTTAAAGTGTCATTATATCTTAAATTTATCTTTGATTTGTAAATTTTTGGGGCAAAATGCGTTTTGTTGAATTTTCGCTTTTTTCAAAAAGCGTTGATGGCGAGTGCAAATTTTACTCACAAAAACTTGAAATGACAAGCGTTTTAAACTATTAAAAACTCTCAATCTTGTCATACTGAGCCTTTGGCGAAGTATCTCAAATTTAAAAAAGAGATTTTTCGCCTTTTTGCAAAGGCTCAAAATGACAGCGCGTGGATTTTCGCTTTGTGCTAACGCACTTTGCTCAAAATGATAAAATGCGCTGTCGTTGTGAATTTAGCGTGAATTTAATGCTCATCAACAATGCTGGCGTGGTATTTGATATCTTCGGCTTTTATGTTATCTTGCAGGCTTTTTGGCACTTCGCCCTTGATATTTTTTATGTCCTCATCTAAATCCTGATACGAAAACACCATACTCACAGCACTCGTGTTTTTAAGGGCTTCAAGGGCTTTGTAGGCTTTAAGTTCATCGTTTAAATTCTCGCTTTCTATCAGCACGATGAGTTTTTCGCCCTCCACAAGCTCCACAGAGCAATGCTCTATTTTCGCTATGTCCTCGCGCAAAGCCTGATGGTGCGCCTCTTTGGCGATGATTAAAACGCTTGATATGTTCATCATTTTCCTTTCGATAAACTCTTAAAAACAACGCTTTTTCCGCTGATAAGCGCGTAATTTTGCTCGTCTAAAAAGATGATGAATTTAGCGAAAAAATCGCCCTCATTCAGCAAAGCAAGGGTTTTCAAGTCCTTTGTGCTGATAAATTCAAGCGCGTTTTGTGAATTTGCCGCAAAGCTCGCAAAGGCTGCTGTGTCGCCACTTGGGCTTAAAGCGCAGCTGTAAGTAAGAAAGTCTTTTTGCAAGAATTTTTGCTCGCCCTTTCGCACTATGCCGATACGCTTTTCCTTGCCACAGCTTAGCACCACGCCGCCTTTAAAATCCACTTGGTCTAGCGTGTCTTTGTTGATTTTGTCGTAGTTTGCTAAAAGCCGCCACGCCTTTGTGTCAAAAACTTGCAGTTCGCCACTTTCGCTCGCCACAAGCAAATTTTGCCTATCTTCGCTCAAAGCAGCGTCATTTAGGCTAGTAGTAGAAAACTGAAATTCCTTTTGCGTGACGTTTTGTGAATTTTGCCCGCTTGCAAAGCCGCTTAAATCCACAAGTTTTATCTCAGAGCTTAACAGCACAAAAAGCGCGGTGCGCTCATCAAGCAAAAAGGCTTTTTTGATATTTGCAAAGGGTGATTTTATGGTAGCGCAGTTTGCCTTTGCTTTGAGCGTTAAATTCTGGCACAAAGACACATTTTGCGAGCCAAAATCCCCCTCGCTTACAAGCAAAAAGGTGTTTTTTAGGCTATCAACGCTAAAAATTCGAGCTTTAAGCCCCTTTTCGTAGTGGTTTTGTATGTCGGGCAAGTGCCATAAAAGCTGGGGCTTCTTGCTTTGCAAGTCAAGCCTTATCAGCTCGCCCTTGTCCGTGCCAAAAAGCAAGGCGTTTTGCTCGTGTTTAAAGGCGATGATATTAGCGTTGAATTCAAGCGCACTCGCGCAAGAAAACAACGCTAAAAAAAGGACAAAAGCCCTTATCATTTGCCTTCCCCGTAGGTTTTGATTTTTTCCTCCACGACACCATCACGCGCGCTTTCCATAAAGTCAGAGCCTTTTTTTAGGGCTTCGCTAGTGAAAACGGCTTGGAATTTGTTGCCTACAAGCGGTTTAGCATCGGTTTGTGCTATGTGGCACTGGTCGCAGTTAAAGCGCTCGTTGCTCACGGTATCGCCGCTTGGTTTGTTCGCCTGAAAGTCAAAATAATGACTCGCTGGGGCTGGTTTGGTGTTCATATCCGCTGCAAGCTCTTTGGTGTGGCAGGTTAGGCATATATTGTTGTCCTTTGTGATGGGCAGCATTTCCTCCATAGTGTGCGACACAAGCGGCGGGGCGTTTTCAAAAGAGCGTTCCAACACGACAGACTCGCCCGCTTGCACGCCCGTGTAATTCACATCGCCAAGCAAAGCAACTGAATTTTCATTTTCCACACTACTTTTACGAAGTCCTATTTCGCTGTCGCTCAGCTCTTTTTCTTTTTTATCGCAAGCGACAAAACAAAGGCTCAAAGCTAGGGCAAAAGCCAACACGATTTTATTTGTCATTTTTTTCTCCTTGTAAATTTAAGATACTGAAATTCAAAGCGTCATCGTTGCAAACTTCAACGCAACGCCCACAGCGGATACATTCGCCTGAATTCACGCGCCCGCTTTGCTTGCCTATCATCGACAGCACTTGCTTTTCGGGGCAAATGCTGACGCAGTTAAAGCATTTGGAGCATTTAGCGGAGTCGTATTTGACTTTTAAAAGCGCAAAATGCCCAGCTAGCGCGTAAAATGCGCCCAAAGGACAAAGGTGCGAACAAAGTGCTTTTGGGCTTAAAAATGTATCCACGACAAAGATGATAAAAGCCACCATCAGCCACGAAATCGTGCCAAAGATGACTCCCCTTTGGATAATGCCTATGTAAGAGATGCTTTCAAAGGCTGGTGTAGCAAGGACAAACGAGAGCAAAAGGCTTAATGCGAGCAGATAATAGCGGATATTTTTGCTTAAAATGAGCGTTGAACCTTGAATTTCAAGCTTTTTACGCACAAAGGCGGCAAAATCCACGATTAAATTCACAGGGCAAACCCAAGCGCAAAACGCGCGTCCCGCAAACAAGCCATAAAAGGCGAGTATCAGCAAAGCCCCAAGCAACACAGAGCCGCTTAATGCGCCTGCGCTTATGGCTAGTCCAGCGCATAAGAGTTGCAGCACCGCATAAGGGTCGCTCAAAGGCACAGCACTAAACCACAGCGATGAGCTGAGATTGCCTTGCACGAAAAGGCTCGCACCAAAGGCAAAGCAGGCTAAAACGCCTATTTGTAGCACTCGTCTTAAAATGAGATATTTGTGTTTTAACATTAAATTCATCACAAATCCTCCTCATTTAGATAGTCCAAAGCTCGTTGATTTTGCTTTGGCAAAGGCAAGTCTTTTGGCGCGTCTTTTAAACGCTCCTCGCCTTTGTTGTCCCAGCCTCGCACATAGTTGCTGCCGCCTCGCCCTAAAACAAAGCCTTGTGGCAGCACGGTTATCGCAGCTTTTTCGGTAACGCAAGCGCGTTCGCACTTGCCACAACCTACGCAATAATCATTATCCACCACAGGCACGGTCAAAGCGTGCTTGCCCGTGCGTTCGTTGTGCTTTGTCTCTATTTTTAACGCCTTGTCGATTAAAGGACAAGCGCGGTAGCAAGCCTCACAGCGCAAACCCCAGTAGGCTATGCAGTTTGCCGTATCGACAACAGCCGTTCCCATTTTTACCTTGAAAATACCCTTTTCTTTTTTAAGGTATTTGTTATCAAGGGCGTTTGTGGGGCATTCTCTTATGCAAGGTATGTCATCACAAAGGAAACAGGGTGTTTTTCTTGCTTCAAAAAAGGGCGTGCCGTTTTGTGCTAAATCGCTTAAATTTGCAAGTTTGAGCGTGTCATAAGGACAAGCATCTACGCAAAGCCCACAGCGAATGCAAAGGCTTAAAAACCTTTGCTCGTTTTCAGCACCCGGCGGGCGCAAAAAATACTTGTCCTTGCGTTGCACGGCAAGGGCGGCTAAAAAGCCCCCGCCAGCGCAAAGACAGAGCATTTTCAGTGATGAAGCAAAAAATTCTCGTCTATCAGACATTTTACGCCTTTGTTATCTTTACAGCGCACTTTTTAAAATCCGTCTCGCCAGACAGCGGACAAGTGGCGTCAAGGCAAAGCTTGTTGATATAGACATTTTCATCAAAGAAAGGCACATAGACAAGTCCCACAGGCGGTTTGTTGCGTCCGCGCATATCGACTTTGGCTTTGATTTTGCCTCGTCTTGACTCGATGAAAACAAAATCCCCTTGCTTTAAATTCATCTTCGCGCAATCTTGCTCGTTTATGTAGCACAAAGCCTCAGGCACAGCGCGATAAAGCTCAGGCACACGCATAGTCATCGTGCCAGTATGCCAATGCTCCAAAACCCGTCCCGTGCAAAGCCAGAAAGGATAGTTATCATCAGGGCGTTCAACGGCTTTCATAAACGGACGGAAAAAGATTTTTACCTTGTTTTTACAAGAAACCTTTTCCTGCTCCTTGCCCTCAGCTGCGGCAAAAGCGGCTTTCAAATCGCCCTTTGGCAGCGCGCCCTTGTTGCCATAAAAGGCAAAAGGCATATTTGGCGTGCCAGCCTCATCGGCGGCTTTTTTAGCGTAGTAGTCAAATTTAGTGTTGAAACGCCACTTTGTCTCCTCGCCATTTACCACAGGCCAGCGCAAACCACGCACACGATGATAAGTGTCAAATTCACCCAAATCGTGTCCCTCGCCCACGCCAAACTGCCTATACTCTTCCCAAAGTGCCTTTTGCACGAAAAAGCCATAGCCTTTAAATTCCTTGCCATCAGAGCCTACAACCTTGCGCGCGTCTCCAAAAACCTCGCTGTTGTCATAGTCTTTAAGCATAGGGTCGCTCGCATCGTATCTTGTCATATCTTTGTGAGCAAAAAGCACATCAAAAAGCGTATCTTCCTCGCTATAACCCATCTCTTTTGCCTTGTCAAGCACGCTTGGTAGGGTTACTTTGTCATTGACTTTCTTTTCGCCCCAGACATCTTTGAGTTTAAAGCGTTTAGCAAATTCCATCATTATCCAAGTATCGCTCATCGCTTGTCCCACAGGCAAAACTTGTTGTCGCCAGTGTTGTGTGCGGCGTTCGGCGTTGCCATACGCTCCCCACTTTTCGTAAATCATCGCCGTTGGCAGTATCAAATCCCCTACCTTTGCTGAAATCCCGGGGTAGCTATCGCTCACCACGATGAAATTGTCCATCTCACGCGCTGCGGCTATCCAGTGGTTAGCGTTTGCGGTGTTGTGCCAAGGATTATTCACTTGCACCCACGCAAATTTAATGTTGCCGTCCTCCAAATCGCGCATTATCTTCATATAAGGCGCGCCGATAACGCCATTAAGCGTGCCTTCGGGCAAACGCCAAATTTTTTCGCTGCGCTTTCTGTGTGCAGGATTTCCCACTACCATATCAGCAGGCAAGCGGTGCGCGAAAGTGCCGACTTCTCTTGCCGTGCCGCAAGCACTTGGCTGTCCTGTGAGCGAAAAGGCTCCGTTGCCCGGTTGAGCTTGCTTGCCGACTAAAAAATGCACCATATACGCTTGCTCATTTACCCAAGTGCCACGCACATGTTGGTTAAAGCCCATAGTCCAAAAGCTCACAACCTTGCGGTTTTTTTCCATATAGAGTTTGGCTAAATTCTGCAACTTTTTCTTGTAATCCTCCAAGCTCTCGCTCTCATCGCCTTTTGAAACGCTTGCGACATAGTCAAGCGTATAAGGCGCAAGGGCTTTTTTGAATTCCTCAAAGCTGATAGCCCAGTGGTTTGCGGCTTTGCCAGCGTTTTTCATCTCTACTTCATCGCCTGCCTTGTAGCCAAGTGCGCTTAACGCCATAGCTTCTTCATCATCAAGCGTGATTTTAAGCTGTTTTGCCACAGTGTCTTTTTCGCTGTCCTTGAATTTAGGGTGATTTGGGTTTGGACGCATTCCATAGCCTATGTCAATAGGTCCTGTGGCGAAAACGCAGTGGTTGTCGATGAATTTTTTGTCCATAGCGTTAGGGTTGTTATAGACGATTTCGCGTGCTATGTAGTTCCATATCGCTAAATCCGTGCTTGGCTTGAAGATGATTTCATAATCAGCTATGTTTGAAGTGCGGTTTGAAAAGGTGCTTAAATTCACAACCTTGACATTTGGGTTGCTCAGCTTTCTGTCAGAAACGCGACTCCACAAAACAGGGTGCATTTCAGCCATATTTGCGCCCCAAGTGATGATAGTGTCGGTATGCTCTATGTCATCATAACAGCCCGCTGGCTCATCGACACCAAAGGTTTGCATAAACGCCACAACAGCACTTGCCATACAATGCCTTGCGTTTGGGTCTATGTTGTTTGAGCGAAAGCCCGCTTTCATCAGCTTCGCAGCGACATAGCCTTCTTGAATGGTGTATTGCCCGCTACCAAAGATAGCCACGCCCGTTACACCCTTTTCGCTGTAAGCCTTGCGAAACTGCTTTTCCATCTCGTCAAAGGCGCGTTGCCACGAAATTTGCTGGAATTTGCCCTTTTTGTCAAATTCGCCCTTTGAATTCACGCGCAAAAGCGGAGCGACAAGGCGGTCCTCGCCATACATAATTTTGGCGTTAAAATAACCCTTAATGCAGTTAAGCCCGCGATTTACAGGCGCTGCTGGGTCGCCTTTGACAGCGACTATTTTGTTGTCCTTTGTCGCTACCATTATCCCACAGCCCGTTCCACAAAAGCGACAAGCTGCCTTGTCCCAACGCCATTTTTCAGGCTCTTGGGCGCTGAGCGTGCTTGGCACAGCCATACCTGCCACACTTGCCGCACTTGCGATGGCAGTGTTTTTGATGAAATCTCGTCTATTCATCATTTCCTCCCTTGTGTAAGATTTTCATTTTTGTATTATACAAGAAAAATTTTAAATTTTTTCTAAAATTTAGAATAATTTGCAAATAATTTTAAATACGACTTTTTTAGTGTTTTTAATCAAAGGCTAGAATGTTATTTTATTAAATTTTTGCATATTTTTGAAAGCCCTGCAAAATGGCATTTTCTGCTCCAAAATTTCATTTTAACGACAAAAGAGTATAAATTCATACTTTTTCACTCTATATTAAATTTTATAAGATATAATTTTGCTATCCAAATTTTTACGCCCTTTTTGTAAGCCTTAAAAAGCCCTATTTGTAGGGCAAAAGAGCATAAAAGCAAGCGCAAAGCTTTGGAAAATCAACATTTGGTTACCAAACCAGAAAGGCATAGTATGAAAAAGATAGCATTTGCTAGTCTTACGATTTTAGTTGCGCTCTTTTTGAGCGCTTGCAGCGGGGACTCTAACACGCTTGCTAAGATAAAAGAAAACGGCGTGGTGCGCATAGGCGTTTTCGCCGACAAGCCGCCCTTTGGCTTCATCGATGCCAGCGGTGTCAATCAAGGCTATGACATAGTCTTTGCTAAACGCATCGCAAGCGAGCTTTTGGGCGATGAAAACAAGGTGCAGTTCGTGCCTGTCGAGGCTGCAAACCGCGTGGAGTTTTTGAAATCCGACAAGGTAGATATAATCCTTGCAAATTTCACGCAAACGCCCGAAAGAGCGGAGCAGGTGGATTTCACGCTGCCCTATATGAAAGTTTCACTAGGCATTGTCGTGCCTGATGGCTCTACAATCGCCAGCGTGGAGGACTTAAAAGGCAAAAAACTCATCGTTAATAAAGGCACAACAGCCGATGCGTATTTTACCAAAAATCACCCAGACATTGAGCTAGTGCGCTTTGACCAAAACACAGAGACTTTCAACGCCTTTAAAGACGGACGAGGGGACGCTTTATCACACGATAACACCCTACTTTTCGCTTGGGCGAAAGATAACGATGGCTTTAAAGTCGTAGTGCGTGAGCTTGGCAGCAAGGATACTATCGCAGCTGCCGTGAAAAAGGGCGACACAGAGCTAAAAAGCTTTATCGATGAGCTTATAGTAAAACTTGCAGACGAGCAGTTTTTCCACAAAGCTTATGAAAGCACACTCAAAGAGGCTTTTACCAGCGACATAAACGCTGATGAAGTCGTCATCGAGGGCGGAAAATACTAAAAACGCGAGCAAGCAACTTAAAAGCTGAATTTTGCTTGATTTTAGATGAAAATTTTGGGCGAAATTCGGCTTTTTGCGTGGCAAAACCTTGCGAAAGTCAAAAAATTTACAGCATTGAAACAAAACTATAAATTTATAGCGTTGAAACAAAGTTATAAATTTTTTAGCTAAAAAGCGTTGATTGTGAGTGAATTTTATCAATCATCGCAAGCAAAGCTTTTTTGCAAGCTTTGCTTAATCCAGCCTTTGCAAGCATTGTCTTTTCAAGCATTTGCGTTTGCTAACGCCCGCTAGTATTTATACTCAAAGCCTGCAAACCATTGTCGCCCAGCGAAATGATAGCTCTGCCCTATAACGCCTGAGTAGTTATCTCTATCGGTTAAATTCAGCACGCCAGCATTGACACTCAAACCCTTGCCAAGCTCGTAGTTTGCCGACAAGTCCAAAGTAAAGTAGTTTGCACCCTTGTCATAGCCGCCGTTGCCGTCTTCATAGTATCTTGCGCTTTCAAGTGTGCTAAGAGCGATGAATTTAAGGCTGTTTATCGGCTTTATGATGATTTTAGCATTAGCTATGTGGTTTGGATAATCAAGGATTTTTTTGCCATCCGAGCTGCCGTAAGCTTCAAGCTCCACGCCTTTGGCTCTTTTTTGGATAAAACTATAATTCGCCCCCAAAATCAGCATATCATCAGCGAAAAAGCCCTGCTCCACGCCCACTTCACCGCCATAAGTGTAGCCGCTGTCCGCATTGACATTTTGGTAGCAAGAGTATTTGCCTCTTTTGTTTTCAGGCACGGCGCAAACGGCTTTTGCTGCGTTTTCATCTGCCGTTTGAATAAGCGTTTTTTGGACAAACATATTTTTCATATCGTTGTAAAACACCGCCACGCTTAAATTCGTGCTTCCAAGTGCTAAATCATACCCTAGCTCGTAATTTATGGCATTTTCTATGTCAAGCCCCGGGCTTTTAACCTGCGCGCCCCATAGTGATGAGTAGCGTTGCTTTAAGGTTGGCAGGTTGTTTTTCTTGCCAAGCGTGAAATGCACGCTTTGCGCTGAGCTTATATCATAATAAAGCACGCCCTGCAAAGAGTAGCCATCATCAAGTTCGGGCTGTTTGTCTTTGACATTGCCTTGTCCGTCCTTAAAGTCGATATTCAAAGGCTCTATAAAATCATAGCTTCCAGCCACGACAGCACGAAACACGCCCAGCCTTTGGGAGTATTGCGCGAAAATGCTTGTGCTAAGCTCTTTAAGCTCGGTGTTGATAGCCTTTGTGCTAGCGTCCTTTTCCAAATGCGTGTCTTTTTTTGTGTTGATACCAAATTTAGCGTTTGCATTTTCATAAATGTCATAGCCAAGCGTCAAAATAAGCCCCAAAGTGTTATCATCATAAATAGAGCTTACGCCGCAAAACCCAGCACTGCTCGCGCTGCCATCAGCGTTTAGGCATTTTGTTTTATCGCCAATGAGAGTGTTGTAAAAGGTATCATAATAAAGCCTTGTGTTTAGGCTCAAATCGGGCGTAAAGTATGAATTTCCTAGCAAATAAAGTGTCTTTTTGTCGTAGTTTGTCCAGTCCCACCAAGGTCCGCCGCCATCATCGCTGTATAAACCGCCCTTTTCGCCCCTTTGATAGATGAAATTCAAAGAGTATTCGTGGTTTTCATTTGGCATAATGCCCGCTTTGAGTTTAGCGGTTTTGTTTCTATAATAAGCGTTGATTTTATCGCCCTTTGGCTGTATGATAGTGGGCTTAAAATCGCTTGAAAGCGGGTAAGTGCTTCTGTCTGTGTGCGAAATGTCGGCTTGAAAGTAGAATTTACCGACATTTGAGCCTATGCCAAAGCCTTGACGAATTTCATCAGGGCTTGAATGTCTGCCAAAAAGCAAATTTTGACGCACGGAGATTTCAAGCTCTTTTTGCGGGCGGTGCGAGATGATATTTATCGCCCCGCCAAGCGTGTTCATACCATAAACAGGCGAGGCAAAGCCCTTGCTGACTTGAATGCTCCCTATGCCTTGCGTAACATACTGCCCAAAATCCGTCTGTTTGTCATAAACGCTCATCATAGGAATGCCGTCTAAAAACAGCCCGATTTGAGTGCCATTAAACCCACGAATGCTAATGCTTGGCTCGCCACGCCTTGCCGTAGCTTCACTCATCAAAACGCCCGGCGTAAAACGCACCGCTTGGGCTATATTGTCAGCATTTAACTCTTGTATGTCCCTAAAAGTCGTGCTTTGAATGCTAGGATTATAGTCTATCTCCTGCGGGGCAGTAACTTCGACAGCACCAAGTTCATAAGTAGGAAGCGTGGTGCTTAAATTTAGCTTTGAATTCAGCTCACTTGTAGCGTTACTCTCACCAAAAGCACAGCTTGCAAGCAAGCCTAAACAAAGCGTTTGCGAAAGCAAAATCTTGCTAAAATAACCTTGCATAGTGTTCTCCTTGTGTTTTGAAATTGTTTCATAAGTGCATATTATAACACAAAATTTGCGGATTTGTTCAAAAAGAGAATAAATTTTTTAATAAGATTTTTTGGGACTAAAACGAGTTTTGAGCGTGAATTTTTTGCAAAATTTTTAAATTTTGATGAATTTCTGCAAATTTTTGTGAATTTTAGCTTTCAAAAGGCTTTTAGGATTTTAAAAGCCTTTTATCTTACGCCTTAAAAAATTCCCTTGCGGTTTTGATTTTGTTTATCGTGCCTGCAAGGGTGTTTTTCTCGCGCTCGATGAGAGCTAGGGCTTCGCTTGCTAGGTGCGCTGCTTGGACTAGCTCATCTTGCGTAGCCTCTGGCAGCTGCTTTTCAAAAAGCCGCCCTATGCTTTCTATGTCTTCTTCTGCGATGGCGATTTTGAGTTTATTGAGCCACTCTTGCAAGCTCGTCCTTTTGGCTTTCTTCGGCGTTATTTTGGGTTTCTTTTCTTAAATCCAAAACATTCGCCTTTTGGTTTAAGTCAGGGTGAATCTCACGCCACGCTTCAAGCAAGCAGCGCACGACATTGATGACTTCATCGACTTTGGCTTCATCGTTGCGCAAATTCGCTTGCGATAAAAGCTTGATTTCGTAAAGATAAAGCCCGTTGAGATAGTAAGCCACATCGCCGCCGCGCTCGTAATCAAGGCTATTTATCAGCTCGATGAAAATCGCCGTAGCCCGCTTGCAGTAGTAAAGGCGTTGCTCTATGTCGTCTTTTTTGATAAAGACTTTCATACGAGAGCAAAAGCGCAAAAGCCCTTCATAAAGCATTTCGATGAGCCTTTGTGGAGACTCGATACCTACTTGGTTTTGCGAGTAGGCGTTGTAAATTTCAGTGTTTGCTATGTTTGCTTGCACGGTTGCTCCTTATTTGTTGTTTTGGTTGTTCGCCGCGTTTATCATATTTGTTATCGCGGTGCCTTGATTTTTTATGCTGGCGATAATCGCATCATATTGCACCCACTTGCTAAACATAGCTTCATAGTAGGCGTCTATGCGGGTTTGCTCTTTGGTTTTTTCATCACCTAACGCTTTGGCGTCTGCTTTAAGTTTATCACTATAAAGCGTCAAAGTGCCTTTTTTCGTATCCACAGTGCTTACTTTCGTGTAGCTTTGCAGTGTGCTTTTGAGCTGTGAAAACACGCCCGTGCCTGTTTTGGTTTCTGGGTTTATCTTTTGCGCTTCAAGTCCAAATTTAGCCAAAAAGTCTTTATCGCCTGAAATTTCAAAGTCTGAGCCATCATCGCTTTTAAATTTAAGCGCGTAGCCTTTCTTTTGCTGCCCGCCTTCGGTGAGCGTGAATTCTTGCATAGAAACTTTTAGCCCATTTATGCCAAAGCTGTTTATGTGGTCAAGCAGCTTTTGCGCACTTTCTGTTGCGTCTTTGCCCTCTAACTTAAAGTCGCTTTTGCCATCGGCTGTTTTGGTTAAATCATAACTCACATCGCCAAAGGTAAGCTTAAATTCCTTGCCTTTAAATTCAAGCCCATTTTGGAATTCCGCGCCCTCAAAAGTCTGCGCCTTGCCGATGACATTGACTTCCTCAAAGCCACTTGTGCCTGAGAAAAAGCTCTCCGCAAAGTCTGGGTCCTCAGCAAATTTTTTCTCAAATTTCGCGCTGTCAAATTTCAAAAGCGCAAGCTGGCTTGAATTTGATTTTGAAGTATCATTTAAAGATAGCCCAAAGTCCAGCACCGACACAAGCACATTTGTTTTGGTTTTGTTGCCCTTGTCATCGGTTGTCGTGCCCTCTATGGATTGCGAAGTAAAAAGCATTTTGTTGATGGTTGAACGCAAATTTTTGATTTCAATGACATCGGCTAAATCCCCTGAAACCTTTGTTTTGCTGTCATAAGCGGTTACATCGTTAAGGTAATTTACCAGCTCGTTATACTTCTCAACAAGCTCTTCCATAGTGCTTGTAAGCCCCTCGCTGTCTTGCTTTATGTCGAAATTTATCTCGCCCGCTTTGAGTAAATTCAGCGTCAAACCCGCGCCTATGTCCTTTATCTCATTTGTCGAGCGATACATTTTTACGCCATCAAGCGTAAATTCAGCATTTTGCGCCTTTTTAAGGTGATATTCGCCTTTTGCATCATCAAGCGAGTAGCTTTTTGAAATGCCTATTTGTAGGGTTTGTTCTAAAAAGTCAGTGGTGTCTTTATCGCTTGAATAAGTGCTAGTGCCTTTATCTAGCGTGCCGTCAAAAATTTTGATTTTTGTCGAGCTGCTTGCCTTGTCGCCCGCGACAAAGTTAAAAGTAAAGTTACCCGAGCCGTCTTTCACGGCTTTGAGTTCGATTTTACCACTTGTTTTAGTCTTAACTTCATTGATAAGGTCATTGTAAGTTTGTTTGTTTGTTGCAGAAATTTCAAATTTCTCTTCCCCCGCCCAAAGCGTGAATTTAATGTCCTTGTCTATTGTTGTATTTAAATTATTTACACTGCTCGCCTTTGTGCCGCCGCTAAACGCAAAGCCTTTCATATCAGCTTCAGCGATATTGTCTTTTTTGAGTGTCCAGCCTAAATTTCCAAGTATCTTTTCGGCATTTGTGTCTTCTTGATAAACGCCCGTTTGAGAGTCTTTCGTGCCAGCAAAAAAACTTATGGCATTATCAGCTCCCGTTTCCTTGCTCGAAAGGGTAAAGCGATATGGCGTGCCTTTTTCGCCTGTGGAGACGATTTTAGCGATGACTTTGCCATCAGTGGCTGAATTTATCTTGTCCGCCAAATCCGCATAAGTGGTATTTGCCTCGACTTTTATGGTGTATTCTTTGCCATTTTGCATTATGGTAAAACTTGCAGCTTTTTGTTGTCCTGTTAAAACTCTGTCCGTGTCTTTGGTGATACCGCCACTTTGAAAGACATCTTTTTGGGCGATTTTCTCAACCTTTACGCTTAAATTTTGCACGCTCACGCCGTTGCTTGCTGTGAGTGTCGCCGCTGCGCTGTCGCCTGTTACGCTTGGAGTTACCTTTCTTTTGCCAAAGGCTGTGGAGTCGCCTAGCGAGCTAACCGCACTTTGAAAGGCAGCAAGCTTTGTGGTAAGCTCTGTGAGCGCCTTTTGCTTTGTGGTGTTTGTCTCTATCTTTGTCTCATAAGGCTTTACTCTCGCGCTTATGTCGGCGTTTTTGAGCTTTTCTAGTGTTTCTTGGTTTAAAACCTCTGAGCCAAGTCCTAAACTCGATAATGTTCCCGTTGCCATTTTCAACTCTCCTTATCAAATAATAACCCTACGGCGTTGCGAAAATACCCCGCTAACGCCCTAGCTTCTTCACTTGGAAACTCCCTGATGAGTTTGCCTGTGTTTTTTTCAAGCACGCGCAAATACAGCCTGTCTATCTCATCGCTGAAATCAAAGGCTATGTTGGTGTTGAGTAAGTCCATTTGCTTGTTAAGCTCGCTCGCAAGCTCTTTGAGCTGCTGCGTGCCTTGCTCTTGCTGCTCCTCGCTGAGCTTTTGGGCATTTTGCACTAGGCTTTCACCCACGCCTTTGGACTTTTGCGCCCTTTTATCTGCTGATAAAGCAGTAGCATCCGTTTTGCCTGAATTTGCCCTGACACTCGACACTATGGTCGTTTCAATCGCATCTAACATCTATTTTCTCCCTTCCTGTGAGAACTCAAATCCAAACGATAAATCGACAACAAGCATAAAAATTTTATACCCTTGTATAAATTTTTTACTCACTTTTTTGTTTTGCTTTAAATTTTTAGCCACATTTTAAATTTTCTAAATTCTACTTTTAAATTTTAAACTCTTTTTCTAAATTTTTAAACTTTTTTGAATTCTTTTTCTAAATTTCTAATTTTTTTGAACTCTTTTTCTAAATTTTAAACTCCATTTGTAAATTGTTGAACTCTTTTTTCTAACTTTCTAAACTCTATTTTTAATTTTCTAAATTTTTATTTAAATTTCTAAACTTTTTTGATTTTTTTAAATTTTAAACTCTAATTAACTTATCTTGTCATACTTCGCTATTTTTGTCATACTTTGTTATTTCTTGTCATACTGAGCGTGAGCGAAGTATCCACAAATTTAAAGCGTGCCTTAAAATTCTTTGGATTTTTCGCTACGCTCAAAATGACAACGATTTGTTTGCCATACCGATAGTGTGATAAGTATCCATTTTGCTTTGCCATACTGAGCGTGTGCTAAGTATCCGCGAAGTTGCTTTGTCTGAAAGCAAATGCTTTGAAAGCAAGCACAAGATAAGTCCGTGAATTTTATCAAATTTGTGCTACAATTTCGCAAATTTTAAATTTTCAAAGCAAAATTAAGGAGCAAACAAATGAAAAAGTCGCCATCATTAAACGCAAAAGCCCTTATCATAGTGGCTTGTGTCGTTGTGGTTGTAGTGGGCGTGATTATCGCGCAAACACTTGGGCTTAGATTTGAGGTGAAATTTGACAATTACACCACGCAAAAGCAAGAGTTGCAAGCAAAGTGTTCGGTAGAAGCTGAGGAAGTCGATGAAATAGCCTGCCTTAAACTTGGCAAGATTTTTGAAAAAGAAAAGGACACGGACAACGCCATAAAGTATTATGCGGGTGCTTGCTCGGCAAATGCTTACACGCATTTAAATGAGCCTGAGTTAAAATACGCCTGCTCGGCACTTGGGGCTTTGTTTGAAGCGCAAAAAGAGTATAGCACGGCTCTTACTTACTACGCCCTTGCGTGTGAGTTTCAAGAACCAAAGGCTTGTGCCAAAATAAGCGAACTTGCGCCAAAAGAGCCTGAATTTAACGCTGCAAATGCTTTGTTTAAAGCGTGCAGGGAAAATTTTCGCAAAAAAGAGTATTATCCTGCCTGCCTTGAACTGCAAAAGATTTATGTAAAAAACGATAGAGACATACCGAGCGCTATCAAAGAGATGGCTGGAATGTGCAGGGATATATTTTTGCCCGCTTGTGCTGAACGCAACAAGGCTGTGGATAAATATGTGGCTGATAGAATCAAAAATATCCGCGTTGAAATTGATAAAAGGGAGTATATCATCTCAAATTTTGATAAGTATTGCGCAAATTTCAAAGTAAAAAGCGCGTGCGAGGCAAAGGAAAGTTTTCTTGCTCAATTTGATAAAGAATGCCAAACAGACGAGGCAAACGGCGAAAGCTGCGTTTTGCTGGCTCGTTTTTATATGTCAAATAAAACAAAAAACCTATACAACGATAAAATATATTTAGAGCCTTTTAAAAAGACGGCGCAAAAGGGTTGTGATTTGGGCAATTCTAATGCTTGCTATCTTTTGGCGAAGTATTACTACAAGTATTTGGATTTGATAAATATAAGAGAAAACAAAACAGACGAGCTAGCCATAAGCGAAGCAAGAAAATTTGGCAAAAGAGTGTGCGCGGAGTTAAAAGATGCGGGCAAATGCGTGCGGCTTGCTGAGTTTGAAACGGATATTAAAGAAAATGATGATGAGCGGGTGAAAAATATGCTTTTCTATCTTAAAACGGGTTGTGATGAGCTGGGCGATGTTAAGGTGTGTCAAACCCTTGCAGAGCATTATGATGAAGGAGTTGTTAATAGACGAAAGCCATATCATCTTGATGAAAAATTTATCAACCAAAAACAAGCCTTGCATTACTATGATAAGGCGTGTGCTTTGGGCGTGGGTTGTATGCGTTTAGCGCAAATTTATCTTTGGGGAGAATATGTGAGCGATAAAGAAGTAAGGCGAAATTTAGCCAAAGCAAAGCACTACTTTACTAAGGATTGCGATAGCGGTGTTGATGATTATGAATGTGGCATTGATGGCGATGATAATGTTTGCTCGGCAAGCAACCCAAGCTGCCTTATAAAGAGATTAAGCCCAAAAGAGCTTAAAAATTTAGATGAGAGCATTTTTAACTGAATTTGTGCTTTTTGTCGCTAAAATTTACTGAATTTGCGCTAAAATTCAGCGTTGAATTTGAATTTTAAGGCAAATGATGAAAAATTCCAAAAAAGTGATGATTTTAAGCGGGGCAGGATTATCAGCTGAAAGTGGCTTAAAGACTTTTAGAGATAGCGGTGGGCTTTGGGAAAACTACGATGTAATGGAAGTTTGCTCGGCAACAGGATACGCTAAAAATCCGCGCAAGGTGCTTGAATTTTACGATGAAAGGCGAATGCAGCTTAAAAATGTCGCGCCAAATCACGCTCACAAGGTTATCGCCGAGTTAAAGAGCGAATTTAAAGAGCAAATTTTCATCATCACGCAAAATGTCGATGATTTGTTGGAGCGGGCGGGCTGTGAAAATGTCATTCATCTGCACGGCTTTTTGCCCGAAATTTATTGCGCAAAGTGTGGCTACAAGGAAAATATAGGCTATGAAAGACTCAAAAGCACACTTTGCCCAAAATGCGACAAAAACGCCCTGCGCCACAACATAGTGATGTTTGAAGAGCTTGCGCCCGAGTATGCCACGCTTTATGCTGCACTTGATGAGAGTGCGCTTTTTGTTTGCATAGGCACGAGCGGTTTTGTGCTGCCTGTGGGGCATTTTGCAAGGGCTTGCGAGCATAGCATTTTAAACAATCTTGAAGTTGATGAGAATTTAGAACGCTATTTTGAAAAATGCTATACGCAAAAAGCAAGCGTGGCTATCGATAAAATCGCCGCTGACATTCGCGCTTTTTTACGAAATGGCGCATTTTCAGCCACAAGCGCAAATTTAAAAGGCTCAAAGGCTGGCAAAAACGACAAAAGCGAGCTTTCAAAGGCTGAAAGCGAAATTTTGGCTAAAAAGGGGCAAGATGATGATTGAAAGCCTATTTCAAGGCGTTTTGCTTGGGCTTGGCGTGGCTGTGCCTTTTGGACCCTTAAATGTGCTGATTTTAAGCTATGCCCTGCGTTCCTTTAAAAACGCCTTTGCTTTGGGCTTGGGCGCGATGAGTGCTGACATTTTTTACTTGCTTTTGCTGCTTTTTGGGCTTTTGCGCTTTTTAAACAGCCACATTTTACAGCAAATCATCGCCCTTTTTGGCTTTGTGTTTCTCAGTTTTATGGCGTTTTCGCTGCTTAAAAGCAAGGCAAAGGCACTTCAAATCAAGCAAAATTCAGCAAATGAAAGCATTGCAAAAAGCTATTTTAAGGGCTTTGTGCTGAATTTACTCAACCCTTTCATCATCGCTTTTTGGGCGAGCGTGTCGCTGATTTTTTCGCAAAATGAAAGCAAGGCGTTTATGGTGCTTGGGCTGTTTGTGGCGATTTTTGCTTGGGTTTTTTCACTCAGCTATTTTGTGGCTAAATTCGCGCACAAATTTAACGCCCGCATAGTGCGCGCCATAAATCTCATCTCAGCCCTTATCATAGAGTATTTTGCACTGCTTTTGGTGTATAAGGTTTTTTTGGTATAATGTCATAAAAAAAGGACAAAAAATGGACGCGAAAAATTTACTATTTGAGCTTTTGCGCTTTAAATCGCTCACCCCAAAAGATGACGGAGCGCTGAATTTCATAGCTTTGGAGCTTGATGAGTTTGAAGCCTTTTTCATCGAAAAAGAGGGCGTGAAAAACTTGCTGCTGACAAAGAAATTTGCCCAAAACGGCGAGCATTTAGCCTTTGGTGGGCATATTGATGTCGTGCCTGCGGGGGAAGGCTGGGACAGCAATCCTTTCAAACCCCTAGAAAAAGACGGCTTTATCTATGCTCGTGGTGCGGCTGATATGAAAAGCGGGCTTGCTGCCTTTCTTAATGCTTGTCAAAGTGCTAAATTTAAAGGCTCTCGCCTTTCTCTCATCATCACAAGCGATGAAGAGGGCGAGGCGAAATTTGGCACGGTTGAGGTGCTGAAATTTATGCAGGAAAGGCAAATGTTGCCTGATTTTGCGGTGGTGGCTGAGCCAACTTGCGAAAACGCCTTTGGCGACAGCCTTAAAATCGGCAGGCGTGGCTCTATCAACGCAAAACTCATCATCAAGGGCAAGCAAGGACACGCCGCTTACCCAGAGCGGTGCGTAAATCCCGTGCATAACTTCGCTAGCAAACTTGCGAACTTGTCGGGCTTTGATTTAGACAAGGGCGATGAGGATTTTAGCCCGTCAAAAATCGTCATTACGGACATTCGCGGCGGTATAGAGCTTTGCAATGTAACGCCAAACGAGCTTTGCATAATGTTTAATGTCCGCAACTCCCCACAAACAAGCTTTCAAAGCGTGAAAGACTATGTAGAAAAGCTTTGCGCTGGGCTTGATTATGAGCTTGACATAAGGCAAAGCTCCAAGCCCTTTCTCACGGACAAGGACAGCAAAATCGTCCAAAGGCTCGCCCAAAGCATAAACAAAATCACAGGCATCACCCCAAAGCTCAACACCAAAGGCGGCACGAGCGATGCAAGGTATTTTGCTGAATTTGGCGTCAAAGTCGTGGAATTTGGCGTGAAAAACGCGAGCATTCACGCGGCAAACGAGCGCGTGAGCGTGGCTGATTTTGAAAAACTTTGCCTTGTGTTTAAGGACTTGATAGAGAATTTTTAGGCTGAATTTAGGGGACAAAATGAAAATCAACGGCGAGAATTTAGGCAAATTCAAGGGGATAAAATGAACGAGATTAAAGAGCATTTAAAAGCCTATCATAGTGAGCTTGTAAGCATTGTAAAAAAAGGTGATTTCAACGAACACACCTTTCGCACGCCATTAGAAAACTTGCTTAATGCCTTAAAGCCAAAGGACATTAGGCTTACTCACGAGCCAAAAGCGGAGCAAGGGCAAGGCAGCGTTCGCCCTGATTTTAAAATTTACAAGCAAACGCCACATTATGAAGCCTTGCAAGGTTTTATCGAGTGTAAAAACTACAAAGAAAATTTAGATGCGCTTGTCAAAGGCAAGCAGATTGAAAAATACCTTGCCGTTTGCCCAAATATCATCTTAACCGACTACAACCGCTTTATTTTGCTTTCTTTTGGTAAGGTAATAGCTGACATAACGCTTTTTCCTTTTGGGCTTGAAAACGCGCTTTTTACACAAGAAAAAGCCAAAGACATAGAAATTCAAAACGCCTTTATCCAGCTTTTGCAAAGCTTTTTTGAAAGCGTGGCAAATATCACAAACAAAGACGAGCTAGTGGCTATTTTAAGCACTCAAAGCTTTTATTTGAGTGAGACGATTTTTAAAAGCGATGAGGCAGGATTACTTAACACACAATTTAAAGAAAGCTTTGAAAAAGCCTTTGCTACCTTTGCCAGCCTTGAAAATACACCATTTTCAAAGATAGAATTTTGCGATATACTCGCTCAAAGCGTGGTGTATGGTATGTTTGTCGCTTACATAGAAAATGATGAATTTGAGATAGACAAAATCCCTATCCAAAGCTTTATCCAGCTTCTCCCACAGCATTTTTTAACCTTGCAAGAATTTGTGTATTATTCTTTGCCATTTTTTGCCCTGCCTGAAAACATTAAATACGCCCTTGAAAATGTCAAAAAAACCATAGCCCTAATAGACAAGCCAAGCCTAGCCACAAGCTTTGAAAAAGAAATTCAAAGCCTTTCTATATATCTTTATGAGGACTTTTTAAAGGCTTATGATACCTTGCGTGGCGAGCAAAGACGCAAAGAAGGCGGCGTTTTTTACACGCCACAACCCGTTGTCAATATGATAGTTTCAAGCCTAAACGAGCTTTTGCAAAGCAAATTTGACAAAAAAGGCTTTAATGATGAAAGCGTAAAAGTACTTGACTTTGCCACAGGCACGGGCAGCTTTTTAGCAAAAGTGTTTGAGCTGATTTTAGCAAATGAAAGCGAGGTTTTTGCCAAAGAGTTGATTATAAACAAATGCCTTAAAGACATTTACGGCTTTGAGCTTTCTTTTGTCCCTTACATAGTCGCACATTTAAAATTAAGTTCGATTTTGAGACAAAAAGGTTTTAGCGATTTAAATCTCACGCATAAATTTCAAATTTTTCTTACCAACACGCTTGATTTAGATGGCGACAAACAAATTCAAATGCAAGTGCCATTTGACAGCCTTAAAGGGCAAAGAGATGAGGCATTAAAGCTCAAACGCCAAGAAGATTTGTTAGTGATTTTAGGCAACCCGCCTTACAATGTCAAAAGTAAAAACAAAGGCGATGAGATTTTAGAGCTTTTGCAAAGTTACAAACAAGGGCTAAATGAAACAAACATTCAGCCCCTTGATGATGATTATATTAAATTTATTCGCTTTGCACAATGGAAACTTTTAGAGCAAAATGCGCAAAATAGCCTTTTTGACACGCAAAACAAAGGGCTTTTAGGCTTTATCACCAACAATTCTTTTTTAGACGGGCGCACGCACCGCAAGATGAGACAAAGCCTAGCTCGCGCCTTTGATGAGATTTATATCTTAAATTTACACGGCGATAGCGGCGATGAAAATGTCTTTGACATAAGAGTAGGTGTTTGTATAAGTTTGTTTGTGAAATACAAAGAAATAGACGCTTCGGGAGATTCAAAAAGCCCCCTCCCTTGCAAAGAGCAAACTAAAAATTCCCCCTCCCTTGCGGAGGGGGCTAGGGGGTGGGTAAAAACGAGCAACAACCCAAGCCACCGCCCACTTGCCCCATATATGAAAGAATTTAGCCGAGCTATGCGAAAAAATCCTACGCAAGCAGAAAATAAACTTTGGCAAGAGTTGAGAGGTAAAAAACTCGGCTTTGGATTTAGGCGGCAATTTGTCATAGACTCTAAATATATCGCTGATTTTGTATGCCTAGAAAAACGGCTTATCATAGAATGTGATGGCGGACAACACGCCACTATAAATACCCCACCCCAAACCCCTCCCGCAAGGGGAGGGGCTTACTCTACTTCCCCCTCCTTTGCGGAGGGGCTTACCTCTACTCATTCCCCCTCCCTTGCGGAGGGGGACAAAGGGGGTGGGTATGATATAAACCACCCTGACATTGAGCGGAATTTTTATTTAGAATCGCAAAATTTTAGAATTTTACGCTTTTGGAATAATGAAATTTTAGAGAATTTAGAGGGCGTTTTAAGTGTGATTAAAGAAGCTTTAAATGATGATAATTTTGCTAGCCCAAATTCTACCCACCCCCTAACCCCCTCCGCAAGGGAGGGGGAACAAGATAAGAATTCTATCAAAGCCCCACCCCTTGCGGGAGGGGTTGGGGAGAGGTATCCTTACGCCAAAGTTTTTTACTACTCAACAAATGACAATGGCATTTTAAAAAGAAATGATAAATTCGCCCTTTTAAACTCAATCGCTCAAAATGGCTTAAATTCAGTAAAATGGCAAGAGTTAAAGCTCGATGAGCCTTATTTTTGGTTTGTGCCAAAAAGCTTTGAAAATGATGAGTATGAAAACTTTTGGGCTTTGGCAAGGGATAAGGCTTTAAGCGAACAAAGAGTGATTTTTGAAATTCACAATAGCGGAATTCAAACTAAAAGAGATAATTTAATTTACGACACACAAAAAGAAAATTTAATTAAAAAATGTAAAACAGCTTTTAAGGGCGATTTTGATGAAACTTTTAAAGTAGAGTATGATATTCACAATTCAAGTTCTTACACCTTTGCAGATAAATTAAAAACGCTTAAATTTGATGAAAATTCCATTTATCTCGCCCATTATCGTCCATTTGATAAACGATTTATATATTATAAAATAGGTTTTACGGCTCGTCCATCTTATGAAGTGATGAAACATTTTTTACAAGGTGAAAATTTAGGGCTTTGTTTTCCTAAAAATCGTTTAAGTCCAAATTCTCATTATGGTTTGGTGGTGGATACTCTTGCTGATGTAGCTTTGGGTGGTGCGAAAACAGGCTCAGAAACTTATATCGCTCCGCTTTATCTCTACCAAGACAGCGAAAAAGAAATAGGTAAAATCTCTAAAATCCCAAATTTCACGCCCGAATTTAAAGAATTTATTATTAAAAGCAAGGTGTTAAAAGATAAAAGTGCTGAGCAAATTTTAGCCTTTATTTATGCGAATTTATTTAACCCCACATATCGCAAGAAGTATTTAGAATACCTTAAAATAGGCTTTCCAAGAGTAAATTTTGAAGTGAGCGAGAGCGAATTTGAAACTTTTGCAAAAATCGGGCAAAGGCTCATTGATTTGCATTTGCTTAAAAATATCCCAAATGATGAAAGTATAGCCCTTAAATTTAGCGACAAGGCAGATAAGCAAAAACCAAATTTCACCCTTGAAAAACCGCGTTTCATTGATGATAAAATTATACTTAATGACGACTTAGAGATAGTTGGCGTTGCAAAAAGTATTTTTGAATTCAGTATAGGTGGCTATAAGGTGCTTGATAAATGGCTCAAATACCGAGTAGGCAAAGCGTTAAGCAAGGCTGAACTTGAACACCTTGTAAATGTCGCTTGTATCATCAAAGAGACGATAAAAATTCAAAACGAACTTGAAAATCTAGCCAAAAAGGACAAAAAATGAAAATCAACGGCGAGAATTTAGAGCTAAATGAGCTGAAATTTATGGATTATCTTGCGCAAAGGGGCTTGGACGCTAAATTTGTGGCATTAGAGCTAAATGGGCAAATCATAAGCAAAGATGACTTTGAGAGCGTGGTGTTTCAAAGGGGCGATGAAGCCGAAGTGGTGTGCTTTGTGGGCGGGGGATAGCTGTGTGAAAGCGGCTTGCGCTTTGGTAAATGCTTTGCAAGCCTTTGGGCGTGCGACTTGTCAAATGGTGTGTAAAAGCTTTATCCGTTGTCATTTTGAGCGATAGCGACCCAACGGGTTGCAAGGCGCGTAGCCGAAGCAAAAAAATCCAAAGAAATTTAAAATAAGCTTTAAATTTAATGGATACTTCGCTACGCTCAGTATGACAAAATGGGGTATCAGTATGACAAAGCAAAATGGATACTTGACACACGCTCAGTATGGCAAGTAGTCGGTGTGATAAAGTTATTAGAAAGGTTGAGGTGTCATTAGGTGTGAGTGTTACCCGTGTGGCAATCCATAAAATCTACTAAAACAAAAGGACAAAAATGAAAATAAAATTCAACAACACAGAATGCGAAACAAACGCCACAACAAGCGTAGAATTTTTAAGCAGCAAAAGCAGCGATGAAAACGATGTGTGGATAATCAACGGCTTTTGCACGCGCGAGGCTGTGCCGTTAAGTGAGGGCGATGAGCTTTTTTGCATAGCGCGCGGCATTATGCCCCCACGCGAGGCGCTTGAAGCGATGATGAGTTCGCGCCACACCCCAAAAGTGCATAACAAGCTCAAAAAAAGTGTCGTGGCTGTGTGCGGGCTGGGCGGGCTTGGCTCAAATATCGCCATAATGCTCGCTCGCATAGGCGTTGGCAGGCTGATTCTCATCGATTTTGATGTGGTAGAACCGAGCAATTTAAACCGCCAAAGCTACTTTGTCGAGGATTTAGGAAAGCTCAAAACAAAGGCTTTGAGCGAGCAAATCGCTAAAATCAACCCCTTCATCAGCACACAAACGCACGCCCTTAAAATCACGCACGAAAACATACCCACGCTTTTCAAAGGGTGCGACATAGTGTGCGAAGCCTTTGACAGCGCACTTGCAAAGGCTATGCTTGCGCAAAATTTTCACAAGCATTTTCCGCAAACCACGCTGATTTGTGCGTCTGGGCTTGCAGGGTATGGCAACTCAAACGAGATAAAAACGCGCAAAATCGCCGAACATTTTTATATGTGCGGGGACTTGGTAAGCGGCGCAAAGGTGGGAAACGGGCTGATGGCACCGCGCGTAAATATCTGCGCAGCTCATCAAGCGAATTTAGTGCTTGAACTTTTGGTGCAGATGAAGTGAATTTAAGGGCGGATTTACAGCAAAACGCCTTGAAAACAGCAAAATTTCACGCTTTTGTGAAAAATTTAAGAAATCAAAGCAAATTCACGCGCTCATTTGCAGCGTGGCGTAGATTAAAACTCCGTAACGAAAGGCTTTGCCGAGCGTGATAAAAAACAAAGCCTTGTAAAATGGATATTTGCTTAGCCCCAAACCCAGCACGAAAAGGTCGCCAAACACGGGCAAAAAGCTCAAAAAGGCAAAAACCGCTCCAAAGCGTTTGAAATTCAAGTCGTATTTTTGAATTTTTGCTAAACTAGCGGTAAAATGGCGTTTTAAAATCAAATTTTTACCCAAAAACGCCAAAGCATAGGTGCTTAAAGCCCCCAAAGCGTTGCCACAAGTCGCTACGACAAAGACAGCCAAAGGCGAAAACTCACCCAAAACAAAGCCCACTACAAAGGCTTCGCTCGCCATAGGATAAAGCGTGGCGGAGATAAAGCTCACCGCAAAAAGCGTGAGATAAGAAAGGTTTTCAAACACCAAAAGCCCCGTTTTTCATCATCTGCGCCATTTATTTTTCGCCCTTTTTTGTCGCGCTCATCTTTTTTGCCCTTAAATTTCGCTCTTTTTTTGTTTTTAAATTCAGCTTTTTTTCATCGCATTTATTTTTTGCCATTTAAATTTCGCCCCATTTTTTCGCATTTTCTTTTGCCTGCGCTCATCTTTGCGCCCGCATTGTGCGTAAATTTAGGGCATTTTGCCCTTTGTCTCGTCCTTTTTAAAGAGTTTTGCGAAAAACTGCGTTACTTTGTTGTCGGCGTTTTCATCGTTTTCGCCTTGTGCTGTGCCGTCTTTAAAGCCCTTTGAAGTGCTTTTGCGCTCGTGAGTAAGGAGTTTTGGGCTTGCTTGGGTAAGCTGCTTTGGCTTTTGGGCTTGCTCTTTTTTAAATTTAGCAAAAAATTCGTCCTTGTGATAGTCTTTAAGATACTTGTAAATAAGTGTTCCGTGTATCTTAAAGTGCTGCTGCAAGGAGCGGTGAAAATCGCCCAAATTTGCACTTTGTGCGCGCAAATCCCTTATAAATTCAGCATTTTTTTCAAAAAGCTGTATGTGATAGTCGCTTTTTAGGGCGATTTTGGGCAGGTGTTCGTTGGTAACTTTGAGAATTTTTACCTTTTTGCCAAAGATTTCGCGCGTGAAATTTAGCTTTGAAAAAATGTTGTCATTGCTTACGATGAAGCATTTTTTAAACCTTTTTTGCGCAAGTAAGAAGCCTAAAAGCGTGAGTATGATTTTATCCGCATAATCCTTGCTTGGCTCGTTAAAATCATAAAATTTCACCTTTTTATCCTGCAAAAATTCAAGCACCATTAAAGAAAATTTAAGCGTGGCATTGCCTACGATAAAGAAGTTATCGCTCTTTTTAAAGCGTTTTTGCTTGATAAAGTTGTCAAAATTCACATTTTCGCTGTCGATCAAAAAAGCTCTCATTTGCCTAGTCCATAAAAAATTTTAAGAATTATAGTGCAAAAAAATTAACCTTTTATGGTAAAATTGCCTCGTCTTTTGACAAAATTTACCGAAAGGAAAACAATGTATCTATTCACTTCCGAAGTTGTAAGTGCTGGACACCCTGACAAGTGTGCGGACATCATCGCTGATACAATAGTGGATATACTCTTGACTCAGGACAAAGATTCAAGGGTGGCGAGTGAAGTCTTTGTCGCGGGCAACAAGGTTGTCATCGGCGGAGAAGTCAAGTCAAAACACAAGTTGAGCCAAAAAGACTACGAAAGCGTGGTAAAAACGGCTCTGGCAAACATAGGCTATGACGGCAAGGGGCATTTCACAAAGGCTCAATGCCTGCACCCCGATGAAGTCGAAGTTTTAGTCTTTTTAAACGAGCAAAGCCCTGATATAAATCAAGGCGTGGATAAGCAAGGCGGCGAAACGGGCGCGGGAGACCAAGGCATAATGTTTGGCTTTGCAAGCTGCGAGGCTGATGAGTATATGCCAGCGGCGATAAGCTACGCCAGAAAGCTTTGCGACAAGGTGTATAACTACGCAAAAGCCCACCCCGACAAGCTTGGCGTGGATATAAAAACGCAAGTAACCATAGACTATGGCACAAAGAGCAACTTTGAAAACTGCAAGCCTGTAAGCATTCACACCATAGTTGTATCCGCTCCAAGCGTGGAAAGTTTGGGCATAGACGAGGTGCGAAAGCTGATAATGGGGCTTATTTTGGACACAAATTTGCCAAAAGAGTTGTTTAACCCCGACAAAACAAGGATTTTAATCAACCCAACAGGCAAATATGTCAATCACAGCTCACTGCACGACAGCGGACTAACAGGACGCAAGCTCATCGTGGATAGTTTTGGTGGGTATTCGCCCATAGGCGGGGGCGCGCAAAGCTCAAAGGACTACACAAAAGTCGATAGAAGCGGGCTTTACGCTGCAAGATGGCTTGCAAAAAACATAGTAGCCGCAGGACTTGCAAAAAAATGCGTGGTGCAGCTTAGCTACGCCATAGGTGTGGCTGAACCAACCTCCGTGAGTGTTGATTGTATGGGGACAAACACGGGCATAAATGACGACAAGCTCAGTGAATTTGTGATGAAAACCTACCCGCTCACGCCAAATTGGATAAAAAACAAATTCGCCCTAGATAAGCCGAGCAAAGACAGCTTTATGTATGCAAATGTCGCTGCTCGCGGACAGGTAGGACAAAAGGACTATCCGTGGGAAAAGCTTGACGCTGTGAGTGAATTTAAGGCATTGCAAGAGTAAATTTGCTGTGAATTTTTGCTGAATTTCGCTGCGAATTTTGAATTTTAGGGTTTTTTGGAGCTTTTTAGGCTTTGGATTTAAGGCTTTGGGCTTTAAATTTAGGTTTTGTGGGCTTTTGGGCTTTGAATTTGGGTTTATCTAGCTCTATTAACTCTAAAATCAGGCTTGCTTGGCGTTAGGTTTGGCTATTTAGCGTTGAATTTTGTTTTATAATGAGTAAAAAAGCAACAAAATACTTTTAAAAACTAGCAAAAAAAAAGTGAAAAATGCTTGCAAAGAACGAGCAAAGAAAGTAAAGAAATGTTTGTCAAAGACGATATACTCAAATCAAAACTTAATAAAAGGCATAAAGGGTCGTTTGATGAATTTAGCGGTTTTAAAAAGATGAAATTTAACGGCTTGTGAGAAAGTTGTGCGATAAAATTTAATGACTTGCAAGAAAAAAGCGTGGTAAATTTAGCGTTTTATAAAAAAGCAGTAAATAAATTTTAGTGATTTGCAAAAAAATTTAAAAAGAATTTGCGAGAGATTAAGGATTGTGCGGTAGAATTTAGCGTTTTAGACAAGATAAATTTTGACGACTTACAAGAAAAAAGGTAGCGTGATGAATTTTAGCGATTCGCAGAAGAAGATTTTTAAAAAGAATTTAGCAGCGATTAAGGGCAGTGAGTTGGAAAAGAAATTCAAGCTCATCAAAAAGCCCAAAGAATTCGCCCTGCATTTTGGCGCTGATAGCCTTGATATAAACATACAAAGCCTCAAAAACAAAGAATTCATCTACGAAAACCCCTTGCAAGAGCTAACAGACAAGGTGGCTTTGTATCAAAACAAATACATTTTGTATCCTATGCTCTTTTTTTACGGCTTTGGCAACGGGCTTTTGTATAAGGTGCTGCTGCAAAACGAGCAGCTTAAATTTCTCATCGTTTTTGAGGAGAGTGTGGAGCTGCTTTGGCTTGTGCTTCATTTGGTGGATTTTCATAAGGAGTTAAAGGACGGAAGACTTTTGCTCGTCAAAAAAGACTCTATGGATTTTTTTGAAATTTTTTTGAGGCAAAAAAGCGTTTATTGCTACTCAAAGACTTATTTTTTGGAGCCGCTTTGCCTTTACTATGAAAAGCATTTTAGCGATGAGATGATAGAACTAAACAAAGCCCTCACGCAAATCATCTTTCACGCAAGTTTAGAGAATGGAAACTCGTCCATAGACGCCCTGCAAGGCATAGAAAATCGCGCCTTAAATTTCGCCGCCCAGCTTACTCACCCTGATGGAGTGGAGCTTGTGAGCAAAAGAGCAGGCGCAGGGCAAACGGCAGTTTGTGTCGCCACAGGACCAAGCCTTAGCAAGCAACTGCCCTTGCTTAAAGCCGTGCAGGACAAGGTAACGATATTTTGCGCTGATAGTGCTTATCCTATCTTAATGCGAAATGACATTGTGCCTGATTATGTTTTTATGCTCGAACGCACGGATTTTACGGCTGAATTTTTCAATCACGATTTTAAGGGTAGGGACAAGGATACGCTTTTTATGCTTTGTGATTTGGTGCATCCAAATGCAGTTAAATACCTTGAAAAATACAAAAGAAAATTCATAATGTTTAAAAGAAGTTTATATCAAACTTATATCGATTTGACTCGTTATTTTATCTTGGGAGGCTTGTCCGTCTCACACAATGCCCTAAATTTAGCAGCAATGCTTTCTTACAAAAATATCATTCTCATCGGGCAGGATTTAGCCTACGCCAAAGACGGCGCAAGCCACGCTAAAAGCTATCAGCACGATGAATTTTATGAAAGCGATATGTTTAAAAAAGAAGAAACCACAGCTTATGGCGGCAAGGGCGTAGTGCAGACACATTATATGTGGCTACTTTTTAAAAAGCAAATGGAGCAATACATAGAAGGGCTTTCATACAGCAAGGTTTATAACTGCACTGAGGGTGGGGCGCAAATTAAAAACGCCAAAGAAATGCCCTTTAAAAAAGCCATAGAAAAATTTATCCAAAATGAGCCTTTAAAAAGCCTCGCACCCTTAGAAGCTCGCCCAAAGGCAAAGCAAGATGAAGCCTTGCTTGGTGTGTATGCGAAACTCAAAAAGCAGATTATAAAATGCGAGGATTTCATAGAAGGGTATAATGATGATTTTAAAGCCATACAAAGCACCTTTGAAGCAGTGGCGAGTATGGAAGCACAAAGCTATGAGGAAAACAAGCCTTACTTTGAAGAATGCGACAGAATCATCGACAAAGTCAAAAAGCAAATCGAAGAAAAAAAGACAAATATCTATATCTACGAGGTTTTAGAGCCGATTGTAAATCAGTTTGAAATGGCTATGAGTCATATTTATACTTACAATCCCCAAAACGAGCAAGAAAAAAACGCAAAAATGTTTGTGTGGATAGAAAAACACCTTGAATGGCTCAAACAGCTCATCATACAGATAAGCAACCAAAAAACGATACTTGAAAACAGCCTAAAACCCTTGCAAGATGCGCTCAAAAAGGCTGGCAAGGACATAGAAGCTAAAATGAAAATGATAGATACAAAGGACAAAAAATGCCTAATGTTTGCCTAAAAAGTGAGTTAAGATGAGTGAATTTTTCGCTAAAAACACAGAAGCACTCCACAAGGTCGATGAACCGCTTGCTGTGGCGATGAGTAGGCTTGAAAGTATGGGCTTAAATGCGCCTTTGCATTTTGTCAAAACAGATGATGACAATCTCTTTGATGCCGTGCATAAAGAGTATATGTATCAAAGCGTGGAGGCTGAATTTAACAAAAAAAAAGCGTATTTTGATGAGAATTTTCCCAAACACCCCGTGCTTTTTCTTTTTGGCTTTGGCAATGGCAAACTTATAAGGCATTTGCTTGAAAATTCAAATCACAAAAGAATCATCGTTTTTGAAAGCGAGCTTGCGCCTATTTTTTACACTTTACACAGCTTTGATTGTAGTGAGGCGCTTAAAAAAGAGCGTTTGATACCTTTTTATGTGCCGAATTTAAACCCAGCTCAGCTTGGCACGCTTTTTAGCTACAAAAACATAGCTGAGTCCGTAAAAACCTACAATTTCACAAGCAACTGCGCCTTTTATGAAAGGCATTATCAAGCAGATATAGAAAAAGTAAATGCCGAGCTTATAGAAAATGTGCGCTTTGCCTTTATCCGCAAGGGCAACGACCCCAAAGATAGCCTTGACGGGATAGAGCGCATTTTGTATAACCTGCCTAAAATGCTTGCACGAGCGAGCTTGCAAAAGCTGCTTAAAATCAGAGGAAAAGCGAGCAAAAACGCCATTGTCGTCTCCACAGGACCAAGCCTTATCAAACAGTTGCCACTGCTTAAAGAGTATGCAAACAAGGCTACGATATTTTGCGCTGATAGTGCGTATAGCATTTTGCACAACCACGGCATAAAGCCAGATTATGTGCTAAGCTTAGAGCGATACAGCGAGACGAGCGAGCTTTTTAACTATGACTTTGAAAAAGAATATGATGAAAATATCACTTTTTTAATGGCGGCGGTAACGGATTTTAACACGACTAAATTTTTAGAAAGCAATGACAGAAAATATATGATAGCCTTGCGACCTGGGCTTTTTCCCAAATTTTTGGGACTTGATGAGTTTGGCTACATAGGTGTCAATCACAGCGTAGGCAATATGAATTTCGAGCTTGCGGCGTATTTAAGGCACGAAAATATCGCTCTCATCGGGCAGGATTTAGCCTATAATGAAAGCGGCAAATCTCACCCGCAAGAGTATAAATTCGCCGTTAATGAAGAAGTGGATATAAACGCTTCAAATTTGCTCCAAACTACCGCTTATGGCGGAGTGGGCAAGGTCAAAACAAAACCTGTGTGGATGCTTTTTAAGCAAGGCTTTGAAAATGACATAGTAATGGCAAAAGTTCGCTACCAAAGCAGGGCTTACAACTGCACCGAAGGCGGTGCGCGCATAGAGGGTGCTGTGGAGCTACCTTTTAAGGAATTTTGCGAGAATTTTTTAAAACAAGAGGTGAAAAAGCCTTTTGCGGCTGTGCCTTGCCTTGATGAAAAAGAACAGCAAAATTTGCTGAAAAAAACCCAAAAACGCCTTGAAGATGCCTTCAAAAAGTCCGATAATTATTTGGAGGAAGTAAAAAAAGAATTAGAGCTTTTGCATACGCTTTTGCCGAAGGGTTATGAGCTTGAAAAGCTTGACTTTAAGGCATTAGCGAAAAGCAAGAAAAGGTTGCTGAATTTACACGCTAAATTTACCAAAAGCGTGATTTTCACGGAAATAGCCGATGTGCTTTACTTTCAAAACAACTGCGAGCTAGTGAGGCTTGACTGCTTGCCCGTTCGCAACGAAAGAGAAAAAAAGGAAGCTTTGGTGCAGTGGCTTGGCACGATGGGAAATTTTTTCATCGAAGTGGGCGAATACCTCTACACCCAAGATGAGCGAATCAAAAGATACATAAGAAAGTGGTGAAAGCTATGTTTAAAACAGACAATTTTGACAAAAACTTCAAAGCGATGAACGACACGGGCTATGCTGAGCTGAAAAAGGACTTAAAAAAGCTCAAAAAGCTGAATTTTGAGTTTGAATTTGACCCTTTTGAACAGCTCAATGTCAATATCATCGACAAAAAAAGCGGACAGAGGCTTTATAAAGAGCCTTTCAAAGAGCTTAAAGAGGGCTTAAAGCCCTTTGAAAAGGACTATCAACGCTATCCTTACCTTTGCTTTTACGGCATAGGCAATGGACTTTTGTATAAGGTGCTGCTGCAAAATGAAACGCACAGGCGCATAGTCGTTTTTGAGCCAAATATAGAGCTGATTTATATGGCTTTGAATTTGGTTGATTTTGTCGAGGCGATTTACAAGGGTAGGCTCATCATCGTCCATACGAAGCAATACCGCTCGGCTATGGCTGAGTTGATTTTTGGTATCAATGAGATAAAACTTTTCAGCAGGCTTTACAATCTCCACATTCATAGTGCTTATTATGAGGAAAATTTCGCCCAAGACCTTATGGATACAAACACCATCAACGCAAATGCTATACACTCGCTTGATTTAAAGGCAGGCAACGACCCGCGCGATGCTTTAATGGGCATAGAACATTATATGATAAATTTACCCAAAATGCTTGCACGCCCAACCTTAAACGAGCTTATCAAAAAGCGCAAGAAAAAGGGTAAATTCGCCGTCTTAGTCGCCACAGGACCAAGCCTTACCAAGCAACTGCCCTTGCTTAAAAAGTATGCTAAAAAGGCTACTATTTTTTGCGCTGATAGTTCTTACACCATACTGCAACAAAATGACATTAAGCCAGATTATGTGCTGAGTTTAGAGCGCGTGAGTAAAACTTCTGAATTTTTCAACAACGATTTTGGCGAATTTGATAAGGACATTATCTTTTTAATCTACACGCTCACGCACCCAAACACGGTGAAGTATTTGGAGCAAAACAAAAGAAATTTCATCATCACACAAAGAGCCTTGCCCTTTGCGGCGTATTTGGGCTTTTTAAACTATGGGGCGATAGGCGGCGGAATGAGCGTGATGAATATGGCGTATCAGTTTGCCGAAATGCTAGGCTTTAAAAATATCGTTTTCATCGGGCAGGATTTAGCCTACGCTGAAAACGGCGCAAGCCACGCTAAAAACTACAAGCACGATGAATTTTTTGAGAGCAATATGTATGACAAAATAGAAACGCAGGCTTATGGCGGCGTGGGCAAGGTCAAAACAAGCATTGTTTGGAAACTTTTTAGAGAAATCTTTGAGGGCTATATCTTTGCGAACAAAAAGCGAGTCAAAAGCTACAACTGCACTGAGGGCGGTGCGCGCATAGAGGGCAGCATAGAAAAGCCTTTTAAAGAGCTTTGCGAGGAATTTCTAGCCAAACAGCCTGACAAAAAACCCTTGCCAAAGCCCGCCAAACCTACACGCAAACAAAGCGGCGAATTTATGCTTAAAGCCTATAAACTCATCAAAGATGGGCAAAACTACACGGCAAACTATCTCAAAGCGTGCAAAAAGGTGCAAAGACAGCTCAACAGCCTTATTTACGGCAAGCAAAACTGCACCCTTGATGCCATAAATTCAGGCATAGACAAGCTCAAAAAAAGGCTAGAAAGCAGAAAGGCTCTTTTTTGCTACGAGATTTTAAGCCCGCCTTTTACTCACCAAGAAGCCGCGCTTGCGCCCTTGTATGCTAAGCATTTTGAAAACGAAACAGACAGGCAAAACAAACTCTTAATGTGGCTTTACGCCCACGAAGCGTGGGTGGAAGAACTCATCGATTTGCTTGAAGTCTTTGAAGCGAGTATGAAAGTGCATATCGTGCCGCTGCGCGAAGAGCTTGAAAGAAGAAAGCTCTTGTGAGAGCCTTTGACAAAGAAAGTTTTGCGAAATGAAAGTCTTAAAAGATGAGGGCGCGAATTTGCGTTTGATTAAGAAAAATTTGTCAAAATGGCGAGTTTGTTTTGGAATTTAGCGCAGGCTAAATTTGGGCAAAAGATAAAAATTTATAAAAAGGAAAAATCTTGGCAAAAGATGATGTTATCGAAATAGACGGCAATGTCGTGGAGGCGTTGCCAAATGCGAATTTCAAGGTCGAACTTGACAACAAGCACACGATTTTGTGCCACATAGCAGGCAAAATGCGAATGCACTACATACGCATAATGCCCGGCGACAGAGTGCGCGTGGAGCTTACGCCATATAGCCTTGACAAAGGACGCATAACCTTTCGCTACAAGGCTTAGCCTTTGAATGACACTTAAATTTTCGCTACAATGGGCTTTGTAACTTTTACCCAAATGAGGCGTGTGGCTTGTTTGCGTTTAAAGTTGTGAATTTTGCGATGAAAATTTGAGTGGATTGCATAAATTTAAGGCAAAATGCTATGCCTTGCTTTCGCAAAGGGCGCGACGGGCTTTGTCGTTTTAGCTTTTTTAAGAGTAAAAATTTAAAACTAAAAATCTCACTTTGCATTTTGTCGCTAAAAATTTACTCTTGCGACAAAAAATTTAATTTAAAATCAAAATTTCAGCTTTTGCGCCTTAAAAACAAGGCGAAAATTCGCATAAGGATTTTTGCAAGCATTTTTTGTTCCATTTTTTGAAATTTTCAGCCAAAATGTGAAAATTTTTTGTTAAAATTCAGCCTATGAGAGTAGATAAATTTTTAAACGCCGTTTGTATCACAAAAAGGCGCGCAATCGCCGAAGATATGTGCCGTAGCGGAGTTGTGAGTATCAACGACAATGTCGCCAAAGCTAGCAAAGAAGTGCGCGTGGGCGACATTATCAGCATAAAATTCACCACGCACACCGACAGCTACAAGGTTTTAGCCGTGCCGACAAGCAAAAATGTCCCTAAAAACGCGCAAAGCGAATTCGTGGAAAAGCTATGAAAGAGTTTGTTTTAGCCGAATGCGAGCTTGATGAGCTTTGTGCAAGCGTGCCAAAGGCTGGCGTGGTGCTGCTGATGGGCGATTTAGCAAGTGGCAAAACCACGCTTGTGCGGGCTTTGGCAAGGTTTCGTGGTAGCAAAGATGCCGTGAATTCGCCGACTTTTTCGCTACTTCAAAGCTATGAGAGTGCTGAGGGCGCGATTTATCACTATGACATTTACAATGTAGGCTTTGCGGGGCTTTTGCAAAGGGGTTTGGGCGAGAATTTAAGCAAGCAGGGCTTGCACTTGATAGAGTGGGGCGATGAAAACACCGAGCGTTACTTGCAAAAAATGGGCTTAAAGTGCGTGAAAATAGAGATTTCAAATCATCAAAACAAGAGAAAGTATAGGCTGTATGAGTAAGTTAGAAGTTGTGAATTTAGAAAAGATTATCAAAAAAGCCAAAATCATACACGGCATTTCATTAGAAGTGCAAAGCGGCGAAGTAGTGGGCTTGCTGGGTCCAAACGGGGCTGGCAAAACCACTACTTTTTATATGATTTGCGGGCTAATTTCGCCAAGTAGCGGTAAAGTCGTGCTTGACGGCAAGGACATTACGAGTATGCCCCTAAACAAGCGGGCGCGCGAGGGCATAGGCTACTTGCCCCAAGAAAGCAGTGTTTTCAAGGATTTGAGCGTGGAGGATAACCTACTTTTAGCGGCTCAAATCGTTTTTAAAGACAAAAAAGTCCTTAACGAAAAGGTTGAGAAAATGCTCGAACTTTTAAGTATCGAGCCGATAAGGCTTCGCAAGGGTTTATCTTTAAGCGGAGGCGAGCGCAGGCGTTGTGAAATCGCGCGTTCATTGATGATGGAGCCTAAATTTTTGTTGCTTGATGAGCCTTTTGCGGGGGTTGATCCTATTGCTGTGGCTGAAATTCAAAAGCTCATTAACGAGCTGAAAGCACTTGGCATAGGCATTTTAATCACAGACCACAATGTGCGCGAAACGCTAGCCATTTGCGACAGAGCCTATGTCATCAGGGCTGGTAGCTTGCTCGCAAGCGGCACGGCAAGCGAAATCTCACATAACAAAGATGTGCGCAAATACTATTTGGGTGCTGAATTTAGGCTGTTTGAGTGATGTTAAAAACCAAACTTTCGCAAACTCTCAAAGGCAAATTGTCCCAAACCCTGCGTTCGTGGCTTCCTATCTTGCAATCAAGCATTGAGGATTTAAAGGACAATCTCACCGAGCTAAGCAAAGACAACCCTTTCGTAAGTATCAAAGAGAGCAAAAGCCCAAATAACAAAAAGCCTTACTTCGAGCAAGCGGGCAAAGGCTCTTTTTACGATACTTTTGAGGCTTTGAGCGTGGCGAAAAAAAGCGTTTATGAGCTTTTGGACGAGCAAATCGCCCCACCGCTTTTTCCCACGCCAAAGTCCCAAGAGCTAGCGCACAAAATCGTGCAATGCCTAAACAGCGAGGGTTACTTTGAATTTGACGCGAAAATTGTCGGCGAAAACGCCGATGAGATAGAAAAAATAAGGCAACGCTTTAAATTTTTAGAGCCATCAGGCGTTGGGGCAAAGGATTTTAAAGAAGCCTATCTTTTTTCGCTTGAAAATTACGAGCTTGATAGCGAGCTTTACGCACTTTGCGCCCAGCTCATCAAGGATTTTGAAAATATCAAAAACTACGCCAAAGAAGCCCTTTACAAAGACGCGCTTAAAATCATCAAAAAAATCCAAACCCCGCCATTTATCGATTATCTAGAAGACAGCGCGCCCATAGTGCCAGACATTTTCATCTACCGCGAGGGCGGCGAAATCAAAGTCAAGGTAAATGATGATTATTACCCCGAAATCGCCATAGAAACGGACGAGATGACGCACGAATTTTTAAGCGCTTACATAAGAGATGCCAAAAATCTTGTCGATGCGCTTGAAATGCGCCGTGCCACGCTTTACAAAGTAGGGCTGATGATTATAGAATATCAATACGACTTTTTTTTGGGAAAAGATATTAAGCCGATGAAACTTTCTGACATAGCGCAGGATTTGGAGCGCAATTCTAGCACGATTTCAAGGGCGATAGCCAACAAATACCTGAGCTGTGAGCGCGGCGTGATACCGCTTAAAAGTTTCTTTACAGCCGCCGTTGATGAGGAAGGCGAGACTTCAAACGCCGCTATAAAGGACTTTATGCAGGATTTAATCAAACAAGAAAGCCACGAAAAGCCGCTCAGCGATGAAAAACTGCTTGAACTCGTGCAAAAAGAGTTTAAAGAAGTGGCTATCGGCAGGCGCACCATCGCCAAATACCGAAAACAGCTCAACATAGCAAGCTCAAACGAGAGAAAAAGGCTCTATGAGCTGGGGTAAAGTAAATGGGACATTGACTTACAGGGACTTTGCCTTTGCTTGTGAGTTTAAAAGAGTGAAATACTTGCGTTTAAAACTCAACGCAAATGGAGAATTCAAGCTCACCGTGCCTTTTGGCTACACGCAAAAAGCTGTGGTTGAGTTTTTAGACAAAAACAATGCGTGGATAGAGCGAAAATTCAAGGATTTTCAGCAAAAAGCTAGCCAAAAAGACGATAAAATCGAATTTTTAGGCAAAAAATACGAGCTAAAATTTGACGAAAACGCAAACAAAGTGCGTTTTAAAAGGGCTGAATTTAGCTCAAACACTCTCATCATCGCACGCGATGAAGCGCATTTTGAAGCCTTTTTGCGGGCAAATGCGCGTAAAATTTACGCCTTTTATGTGAAAAAATGGCAGGGGCATTTTGACAAGCCCGTAGTGCGCGTGAGCGTGAAAAAAATGCACACAAGATGGGGGTCGTGCAACGGCAAAAAAGGCTACATAAACTTGAATTTAAGGCTCATCGCCAAGCCCTTAAAGGCTGTGGAGTATGTCATCTTGCACGAGCTAACGCACCTAAAATTCGCCCATCATCAAGCGAATTTTTACGAAGAAATTTCGCGCTTAATGCCAGACTACAAACTGCGTGAAAAAATGCTCAAATGAATTTTGCTTTAAATTTAAGCAAAAATTTTAAAAACGAAATTTGGGCAAAATTTAAAAAATGGTTTGAGTAAATTTTGACAAAGAATTTGGGAAAATTTAAAACAAATTTAAAAATTTTGAAAAATTTAGACAAAATTTAAAAAAGTTTTAGAAAAATTTGCAATTTTTTTAAATTGTTACAATTTTCGTTTCAATACTTCTGTAAATTTTGTCATTTTGAGTGAGTGAAACGAGCGAAAAATCCATATTGTCATATTGAGCGTTAGCGAAATATCCACAGAATTTAA